>ENA-OQEN01000343-OQEN01000343.1-human-gut-metagenome-genome-assembly--contig:-NODE-343-length-20483-cov-4.404598_pt1 | contig 20483 bp, 25 predicted proteins | sample MGYA00242791_ERZ504627 | MGnify/ENA primary metagenome ERZ504627 (study PRJEB26092, sample SAMD00036316) | human gut metagenome | host: Homo sapiens | study: EMG produced TPA metagenomics assembly of... | reverse complement strand
CCTGATCCAGCAGGGAGCAAGGCTCGTGACGAAGCCCTGCGACATCCTCGAGGACATGGGACTCGTCCGGAAGGTCGTGACGAAAAGCAGAAGAGCATGACGCCCGATGAGCGCAGGATCTATCAGGTCCTGTCGTTTGACCATCCGCTCAGTGCGGATGAGATCCTCATGAGCCTCCCGGATGGAGATGCCGAGTCTGTCCTTCACGCTCCTGCAGATGGAGTCAAGGGACTGATCATAGAAAATGAACTGCACGCCTACAGGCGTGCTGAGAGGGAGTGACGGTTTGGCTGCAACAAAAGCAAGTACGGCAACAAAAGCAAAGACAAGAACCAAGACGAAGACAAAGAGAACGCTCGTCGTTGTCGAGTCTCCGGCCAAGGCCAAGACCATCGAGAAATATCTGGGAAGAAAGTACATGGTGCGCGCCTCTATGGGACATCTGCGCGATCTGCCGAAGAGCCAGTTCGGCATCGACATCGAGAATGATTTCGCACCGAAATACATCAATATACGCGGCAAGGGTGAGCTCATCAAGGCGCTCAAGAAGGACGCAAAGAATGCCGACAAGATCTATCTCGCAAGCGATCCCGATCGCGAGGGAGAGGCCATTGCCTGGCATCTGGCGTTCATCCTGGGGCTCGACCCGTCGTCGGACTGCCGCATCGTCTTCAACGAGATCACGAAGCCGGCCATCCAGGAGGCCGTCAAGCACCCACGAGCGATCAACCTCGACCAGGTGGACGCGCAACAGCGCGCCGCATGCTCGACCGCATCGTCGGCTACAAGCTGTCGCCGCTCCTCTGGCGCAAGGTGCGCAAGGGCCTCTCGGCCGGCCGCGTCCAGTCGGTGACGGTGCGCCTGATCTGCGACCGCGAGAAGGAGATCCAGGCCTTCCAGTCGGACGAGTACTGGACCGTCGGACTCAAGCTGCGCAAGGCAAAGTCGGCGATGTTCCAGGCCGACCTCGTGCAGATCGATGGCAAGCGGCTCGCTGTCACGGATGAAGACGGCAAGAAGATCGCGCTGCACAATGAGAGCGAGGCGATGGCCGTCACAGAGAACATCGCGAAGCAGCAGCTCATCGTCGAGTCGGTGCGCAGCAGCGAGCGCAAGCGCCGCCCTGCGGCTCCTTTTACGACGAGCTCCCTGCAGCAGGATGCCGCGCGCAAGCTCGGCTTTACCTCGCGCAAGACGATGATGCTCGCCCAGCAGCTCTATGAGGCATCGAGCTCGGCCGCCACGGCGCGACAGGTCTCATCACCTACATGCGAACCGACTCTACGCGCATCTCGGAGCTCGCGCAGGATGAGGCGAAGTCCTTCCTGCTCGAAGCATTCGGCGAGGCGTATGTGCCAGAGAAGCCCAATGTCTACGTGACGGGCAAGAAGGCACAGGACGCGCATGAGGCCATCCGCCCGACGAGCCTCGTCCACACGCCGGAGAGCCTCGAGAAGTACCTCAACAAGGACCAGCTCAAGCTCTACACGCTGATCTGGCAGCGCTTCGCCGCGAGCCAGATGACGCCGGCCATCTACGACACGATGGCGATTGCCATCAAGCAGGCAGCCGCTATGGCCTGCGCGCCAACGGCTCCCGCCTCAAGTTCGCCGGCTTCACGAAGGTCTACGCCGGTGCGGATACGACGAAGAAGGAGAAGGACGTCCTGCTGCCAGAGCTCGCCGAGGGCGACGAACTGGACATTGCCAAGACGCTGCCGCAGCAGCACTTCACGGAGCCGCCGCCGCGCTACAACGACGCTTCACTTGTCAAGACGCTCGAGGAGAAGGAAATCGGCCGTCCGAGCACGTACGCGCCGATCATCGAGACGATTCAGGCGCGCGGCTACGTCCAGCGCATCGACAAGCACTTCCAGCCGACCGAGCTCGGCTTTGTCGTCGTCGACATGCTCAAGGAGTACTTCAAGGACATCGTCGATGTCAAGTTCACGGCCAACCTCGAGAATGAACTCGATGAGATCGCCGAGGGCAAGGTCCACAAGAACCAGCTGCTGCGGGAATTCTACGGCCCGTTCGAGCAGACGCTCGAGAAGGCAGACGAGGCCATCGGTCACGTCGAACTGCCCGTCGAGGTCTCCAACGTCCGCTGTGAGCACTGCGGCCGCCTGATGGTCATCAAGCAGGGCCGCTACGGTAAGTTCCTGGCCTGCCCAGGCTTCCCGGAGTGCCGCAACACGAAGCCGCTGCTGAAGGACACGGGTGTCAAGTGCCCGAAGTGCGGCGGCAAGATCGTCGAGCGCCGCACGCGCCGTGGCCGCACGTTCTACGGCTGCGAGAACTACCCGAACTGCGACTACACGACCTGGGATACGCCGCAGCAGGAGAAGTGCGAGAAGTGCGGCTCATTCCTGCTCAAGCACCACTTCAAGAACGGCCGCGGCATGCTTTACTGCAGCAACGATGCCTGTGAGACGCGCATCAATCACCCAATCAACAAGGAGCTCGAGAAGATGCGCGAGCGTGCCGAGGCCAAGAAGAAGCGCGAGGCGGAGAAGGCAGCGGCCGAAGCCGCCGAGTCTGCCGCAAAAGAGAATGAGGAAAGTCAGGAGAATCCATGAAGAAAGTCATCATAGTCGGCGCTGGCCTGGCTGGCAGTGAAGCCGCCTGGCAGGCCGCCAAGCAGGGCGCAGAGGTCACGCTCTACGAGATGCGCCCCGCAAAATCGACGCCGGCCCATAAGACGGCTGGCTTTGCTGAGCTCGTCTGCAGCAACTCGCTGCGCGGTGCCGGTCTCGAGAACGCCGTCGGCGTGCTCAAGGAAGAGATGCGCCGCCTCGGCTCCATCATCATGGAGGCGGCGGACGCGACGCGCGTCCCCGCTGGCGGCGCACTGGCCGTCGACCGCCATGGCTTCAGCGATTACGTGACCGCGAAAGTCACGGAACATCCGAATATCACGGTCGTCCATGAAGAAGTCCCGAAAATCCCGATGGAGGAGGACGCCGTCACGATCGTGGCGAGCGGCCCGCTGACGGCCGGCAGCCTCGCTGAGGATATCGCCGCGCGCACAGGGAACGACTCGCTCTACTTCTACGATGCGGCGGCGCCGATCGTCAGTCTCGAGTCAGTCGACATGACGAAGGCGTACCGTGCTTCGCGCTACGGCAAGGGCGAGGCCGCCTACATCAACTGCCCGATGACGAAGGAGGAGTACGAGGCGTTCTGGAACGCGCTCGTGACGGCCGAGAAAGCGCCGACGAAGGACTTTGAGAAGGAGAAGTTCTTCGAGGGTTGCATGCCGGTCGAGGTCATGGCGAGCCGCGGCATCGACACACTGCTCTACGGCCCGCTGAAGCCAGTCGGGCTCGAGCATCCCGTGACGGGCGTGCGCCCCTACGCCGTCGTGCAGCTGCGCCAGGACAATGCGAGCGCGACGCTCTACAACATCGTCGGCTTCCAGACGCATCTCAAGTGGCCGGAGCAGCGCCGCGTCTTCGGCATGATACCGGGCCTCGAGCACGCGGAGTTCCTGCGCTACGGCGTCATGCACCGCAACACCTTCTTGAACTCGCCGCGCCACATGCGCCCGACGCTGCAGCTGCGCGGCGAGGACCGGCTGCTCTTTGCCGGACAGATGACGGGCGTCGAGGGCTACATCGAGTCGGCCTCGTCGGGCCTCGTCGCCGGCGTCAACGCGGCGCGCATCGCGCGTGGCGAAGAGCCGCTCGTCTTCCCCGAGGAGAGCTGCCACGGTGCGCTCTGCCACTACATCACGACGAGCGAGGCTAAGCACTTCCAGCCGATGAACGTCAACTTCGGCATCCTGCCGCCCGTCGAGACGCGCGACGCCAACGGGCGCCGCATCCGCGACAAGAAACAGAAGAAACAGTTGCTGGCCGAGAAGGCGCTGGCAGCGATAGAGGCCTTCAAGCCGCAGATCTTTGGCTGCTGAAGGCTGGAAGCGAGGGAAAACTATGAGTACAGAATTACAGTTCCATGCGACGACCATCTGCGCCGTGCGCAAGAGCGGCAAGACGGCCATCGCCGGTGATGGCCAGGTGACGTTTGGCCAGAACACAATCATGAAGTCGACGGCGCGCAAGGTGCGCCGCATCTACACGCAGGGTGCTGGCAGGCTTTGCCGCTCCGTCGCCGATGCGTTCACGCTGTTCGAGAAATTCGAGCAAAGCTCGAGACCTACAACGCAATCTGCAGCGCGCGGCCGTCGAACTCGCCAAGGAGTGGCGCACGGACAAGATGATGGGCAAGCTCGAGGCACTGCTGCTCGTCGCCGACAAGGACACACTCCTGATGCTCTCCGGCAATGGCGAGGTCATCGAGCCGGACGGCGATGTTGCCGCCATTGGCTCGGGCGGCTTCTTCGCCCTCTCGGCGGCGCGTGCTCTCGTCAAGCACACGGACATGGAAGCGAAGGAGATTGCCAAAGAGGCCCTGTCGATCGCTGCCGATATCTGCGTCTACACGAATCACAATATCAGAGTGGAGGAACTTGACTGATGGAGAATCGTATCGAAAGTATCGGCGTCAACGAACAGACGCCGCGCGAGATCGTAGAAGAACTCGACCGCTACATCGTCGGCCAGGATGAGGCGAAGCGCTCGGTGGCCATCGCTCTGCGCAACCGCTGGCGCAGCCGCCAGCTGACCGGGGCCATGAAGGAAGAAGTCATCCCGAAAAACATCATGATGATCGGCTCGACGGGCGTCGGCAAGACGGAGATCGCACGCCGTCTCGCGAAGCTCGTGCGCGCGCCATTCATCAAGGTCGAGGCGACGAAGTTCACGGAAGTCGGCTACGTTGGCCGCGATGTCGAGTCCATCATCCGCGACCTGACGGAAGCCGCCGTGCGCATGATCCGTCAGGAGCGCCTCGAAGGGGTGCAGGAAAAGGCGAAGGAGCAGGCCGAGGAGCGCATCCTCGACGTCTTCGTGCCGGAGCCGAAGAAGTCGCAGAACCCGCTCGGCCGCCTCTTCGGCGGCGACGATGAGGAGAAGGACAAGCCGGCCGAGGAGCCGAAGAAGTATCAGGCTGGCCGCGAATGGGTCCGCAAGCGCCTCGAGAAGGGTGAGCTCGAGGACGAGCTCATCGAGATCGATGTCGAGGAGACGCGCCGCCCGATGGTCGGCATGTTCTCGGGCTCGAGCCTCGAGGGCATGGGCGATAACCTGCAGGACATGATCGGCAACATCATGCCGAAGCGCCACAAGAAGCGCAAGGTCACGGTCGCACAGGCCCGCAAGATCTTCACGCAGGAAGAAGCTGGCAAGCTCATCGACATGGAAGCCGTCGCCGAAGAGGCCGTCAAGGTCACGGAGTACAGCGGCATCGTCTTCCTCGATGAGATCGACAAAGTCGCCGTCAAGGGGAACAGTTCGGCGCCGACGTCTCGCGTGAAGGTGTGCAGCGCGACATCCTGCCAATCGTCGAGGCTCGCAGGTCTCGACGAAGTACGGCCCGGTCCGCACGGACCACATTCTCTTCATCGCAGCCGGCGCCTTCCACATGGCGAAGCGTCCGACCTGATTCCAGAGCTTCAGGGTCGCTTCCCAATCCGCGTCGAGCTCAAGTCGCTGCGCAAGGAGGATTTCGAGCGCATCCTGACCGAGCCGCAGAACGCCCTGATCAAGCAGTACGAGGCCCTGCTCGCGACGGAAGGGCTCACGCTTTCCTTCAAGCCCGATGCCATCAGCCGCATCGCAGAGCTCGCCTGTGAGGTCAATGAGCAGGCCGAGGACATCGGTGCCCGCCGCCTGCACACCCTGCTCGAGAAAGTCCTCGAGGACATCAGCTTCCGCGCGCCGGAGCTTACGGACAAGGACGTCGTCATCGATGCGGCTTACGTCAATGAACGCCTGGCCGACATCGTGGTCAACCGCGACCTTTCGCAGTTCATCCTCTGATGCATGTAAGATACAAGCAGAGTACGGGCCGTGCCTGTATTCTGCTTCTCTTTTGCGCAGCATTTGAGTGAATTCGCGAAAAAAATAAAAAATCCGCAAATCATCTTTGACTATTTAGAAAAGTGTGATAAAATAAAAGTGGTTCAAAGATGAAACTTTCGGAATTCATTCGTTACGAGAGCAAAGGAGCGTATATTATGGCATCTTTATTGGAAAAAACTCGCAAGATCAATCGTCTGCTTCAGCGTTCTGAAAATGTAGAATACGATGGTATTTCTCGTGTGCTCAGCAATGTCCTGAATGCAAATGTCTATATCACCAACAAGAAGGGCAAGATCTACGGCTATGCCTTTGTTGACGACTTTGAATGCGATCTCATGATCGACAAGGTCATCGATCAGGGCGAGTTCCCGAAACACTATGTCAGCTGGCTCATGCGCATGGATGAGACTTGTGCCAACCTGCGTTCGAAGACGGGCATGTGCGCCTATGAAGAGAATACGAAGTGCCTCTTCAACGGCAAGAACACGACGATTGTGCCGATTTACGGCGTGGGCGAGCGCATCGGCACGCTGATCGTCGCGAAGTACGATGAGGAGTTCGATGACGACGACCTGCTGCTCTGCGAATACGGTGCGACGGTCGTCGGCATGGAGATGCTGCGCGACCACGCGAGAAGATCGAGATCGAGGCGCGCAAGAAGGCGACGGTCCAGATTGCCATCAACACGCTTTCTTTCTCGGAGCGCAAGGCGGCGTTCGCCATTCTCTCGGCACTCGACAGTACGGAAGGCCTGCTCGTCGCTCGAAGATCGCGGATCAGGTCAAGATCACGCGCTCGGTCATCGTCAATGCACTGCGCAAGTTCGAGTCGGCCGGTGTCATCTCGTCGAAATCGCTCGGCATGAAGGCACCTACATCAAGGTCCTCAACGAGTACCTGCTCGATGAGGTGCAGAAGCTCCGCAACGAGTGATCGATACGGACACAAAAAAACGAGGAATCCAGTCTGGATTCCTCGTTTTCTTTTTGGCCTATTGGCTCAGGCATTCGAGAGCTGCTTGAACTCCTCGAGCTTCTTGAGGGCGGCGCCCGAGGCAATCATCTCGCGGGCAATCTCGATGCCCTCGGCGATGTCCTTGCCTTGCCGCCCACGTAGATGGCAGCGCCGGCATTTAAGAGGACGATGTCGGTCTTCGGTCCCTGTTCGCCCTTGAGGATGGCGAGCGTGACGGCGGCGTTCTCTGCTGGGTCGCCGCCGCGGATATCATCCTTCGTGCAGCGCGTGAAGCCGAAGTCCTCTGGCTTCACCGTGTAGCGGCGGAACCAGCCGTCCTTGAACTCGCAGATACTTGTCGGGGCACTCAGCGAGAGCTCGTCGAGGCAGTCCCGGCCGTAGATGACCATGCCGTTCTTGACACCGAGTGTCAAGAGGACGTTGGCGAGCGGTTCGAGCAGGTATTCGTCGTAGACGCCGAGAATCATGCGCGTCGGATGGGCTGGATTCGTCAGCGGTCCGAGGATGTTGAAGACCGTGCGGATGCCGAGTTCCTTGCGGATGGCGCCGACGTACTTCATCGAAGCGTGGTACTTCTGGGCGAACATGAAGCAGATGCCGATTTTCTCGAGCTCTTCGACGACCTTAGCAGGCGGCTGGTCGAGGTTGACGCCGAGTGCCTCGAGGCAGTCGGCGGCGCCGCACTTCGAGGAGGCGGCGCGGTTGCCGTGCTTGGCGACCTTGACGCCGGCCGCGGCGATGATCATGGCTGCTGTCGTTGAGATGTTGATGCTGTGCGCGTGGTCGCCGCCCGTGCCGACGATGTCGAGCACGTCCATCGCATGCTCGACCTTGAGCGCGTGGTCGCGCATGGCCATGGCCGAGCCCGAAATCTCATCGATGGTCTCGGCTTCGTGCTCTTCGTCGAGAGCGCGGCGAGGTAGGCGGCATTCTGCACCTGTGTCGTCTCGCCGTTCATGATCTCGTTCATGACGGTGTAGGCTCATCATAGGTGAGGTCCTGTTTACTGACGATTTTCTCAATGGCTTCCTTGATCATAGAGAACCCTCCTGTAGACAATATTCCGTATGATTGCAATAAAATAGAGTTTCGACACGATTAACGTTATCATCCAGATGTAAACTTGTCAACTTGTCTTTCGTCATCATGGGCGAATCGCCGCAGGACGAGAAGCAAATTTTTTTCTAGACACGTTGACAAGGTGAGGAGAAGTCATTATAATAGTAAAGTACGTAAAAACGGGATGTAGCGCAGTTTGGTAGCGCGCCTGCTTTGGGAGCAGGATGTCGCAGGTTCGAATCCTGTCATCCCGACCATCCATATGCGTCTGTAGCTCAGTTGGATAGAGCAACGGCCTTCTAAGCGTGGGTCGCGGGTTCGAATCTTGCCAGACGCACCATTTGCGAGTTGAGCTCCGGTGAAACCGGAGCTTTTTTATTGTTTTATTCCACCTCAGCGCGAATTTTGTCTTGCTATCGGGATGACAGCTGTGTTATACTGAACATATGTGAATTGCATAGGGGAATTTTAGGCGGAGTCTGTTCAAATACGGGCTCCGTTTATTTTTTTGCAGGCACATGAGGAACACAGGAACAGAAGAAAAGGGAAGAATGTCATTTATCGAAGGAGGAATACGTTTTTATGGAAATGCTAGCTGCCATTATCTTTGTGCTCATGTACGTGCTGATTGTCTCAGAGAAGGTACACCGCACGATCGTCGCCATGATGGGCGCCATCCTCATGATCATCGTGGGCATCATGCCGGTGGACACGGCCCTGCACCACATTGACTTCAATACGCTCGGCCTGCTCATCGGTATGATGATCCTCGTGAGCATCACGGCCAAGACGGGACTTTTCGACTACGTCGCCATCAAGACGGCGAAGGCTGCGAAAGCGCAGCCACGCCGCCTGCTCATCTACCTCGGCTTCATCACGGCCCTGTTCTCGGCCTTCCTCGACAATGTGACGACAGTCCTCCTGATGGTCCCCGTTACGTTCGCCATCACCAATAAGCTGCACATCCCGGTCGTGCCGTTCCTGCTCACGCAGATCCTTGCCTCGAATGTCGGCGGCACGGCGACGTTGATCGGCGACCCGCCGAACATCATGATCGGCAGCGCGGTCAAGGAACTGACCTTCGTCGCCTTCATCGAGAACCTCACGCCGGTCGTCATCCTCTGTATGGCGGCAGTGCTCTTCGTCATGGACGTCCTCTACCGCAAGCAGATGGTCACGAAGCCGGAGCTGCAGGCGGAGATCATGCAGATGGACGAGAAGAAGTCCTTGAAGGACCGCAAGCTGCTCGCGCGCTCGCTCTTCGTGCTCGGACTGACGATCCTCGGCTTCTTCACGCATTCGTTCACGCATATTGAGTCGTCTGTCGTCGCTCTGTTCGGTGCTTTCCTGCTTCTGCTGCTCGCGGGCGGCAGTCAGCACGATGTGGACTTCTCGATGCGCAAGGTCGAGTGGGCGACCATCTTCTTCTTCATCGGCCTCTTCGTCGCCGTCGGCGGCCTCAGTGAGACGGGCGTCATCCGCGACCTCGCGACGGGGGCCGTGGCGCTCACGGAGGGCGATGTGACGAAGACGTCGCTGCTTGTGCTCTGGCTCTCGGCGCTCGTCTCCTCGGTCCTCGACAACATCCCGTTCGTCGCGACGATGATCCCGCTGATCCAGAACATGGGTGCGATGGGCGTCGACAACCTCGAGCCGGTCTGGTGGAGCCTCTCGCTCGGTGCCTGCCTCGGCGGCAACGGCACGCTCGTCGGCGCATCGGCGAACCTCATCGTCGCCGGCATGGCGGCGGACCGCGGCGTCAAGATCTCGTTCATGAACTACTTCAAGATCAGCTTCCCAATCATGATCATGACGATTGCTATCTCGACCGTCTACGTCTACCTGCGCTATCTGCTCTGATACAGCGCATTGCTCTCTGTACTAGACCGGCCTTTCGTGGGCCGGTTTTTTGTATGGCAGCGCTGCTCCTGGCAGGATTTCGCGCATGGGGAAAGAATAGGTAAGGTAGTAGACATTTTTATGATTTGGAGGGGTTCTCTTGTCTAAGTTTGGTGGACGTGGATATGGCATGTGTATCCTGTTCGTGATCATCGGTGCGATACTCGGCGGCATACTCGGTGAGGTCTTGAAGAATGTGCCGTCGCTGGCGGGCGTCATGCCATTTCTCGTGACGACGTCTCCGGTCTTCGATATGGCACCCGTGACGATCAACCTCTATGTGGTCAAGCTGACGGTCGGCCTTGCTTTCGTGCCCAATCTCATGAGCATGCTCGGCATCATCCTGGCCATCGTTCTCTATCGCCGCTACTGAGGGATTGTACAAGAAGATGAGAAAGGAAGGATATCATGTTTATTCTGGCATCTGCGTCGCCGCGCCGCAGGGAACTCCTGCAGCAGATCGACGCCAGCTTTGAGGTGAAGGTCGCTTCGGTGGAGGAAGTGACTGGCGGCAATCTGGCACCTGCTGAGATCGTAGTGGAAAACGCCGTCCGCAAGGCAAAGGCTGTGGCGAAGGAAAATCCCGGGCATCCCGTGCTCGGTGCCGACACCATCGTCTTCCTCGACGGCAGGGTGTATGGCAAGCCGCATGATGCGCAAGAGGCAAAGGCGATGCTCAAGGCATTGGCGGGCAGGGAACACGAGGTCGCGACGGGCATTGCCTGGGTCCGCGGAGACGAGGTCTTCACGGATGTCGAGACGACGCGCGTCTTCTTTGCCCCGATGACGGACGAAGCGATTGCCGCCTACGTCGAGACGGGAGAGCCGCTCGACAAGGCGGGGGCGTATGCCATCCAGGGACGGGCGGCGAGGTTCATCGAGTCGATTGCAGGCTCGTTCTCCAACGTCGTCGGCCTGCCTCTCTACGCGGTCTGCCGGCTTGCCGGAAAGGCAGGCGTGAATCTTTATGACAATCATGGTTCGAGATCTACCAATGGATGAGCGGCCGCGTGAGAAGCTCATCGCGTACGGGGCAGATGCCTGAGCAATGCGGAGCTCCTCGCTGTGCTGCTGCATACGGGGACGCGCGAGCAGTCGGTCCTGCACTCGCAGAATCGGTGCTCGGCAAATTCAAGGAGCGGGGCATCGCCTCCATCGTGCACACGTCGGTGGCGGACCTCGCGGGCATTCACGGCATCGGCCCGTCGAAGGCGGCGAGTATCCTCGCGGCCGTCGAGCTCGGCCGCCGCCTCGCGAAGAAAGCGGCCGAGAAGGTCCAGATCGTCCACGGGCCGGAGGATGCGGCGCACTACGTCATGCCGCATCTGCGCTACGAGCAGAAAGAGCACTTCGCCGTGCTGCTGCTCAACACGAAGAACCACATCCTGGGGCTCAGGGATGTCTCCATCGGCAGCCTGTCGGCCTCCGTCGTGCATCCGCGCGAGGTCTTCGCGATGGCCATCCGCTATGCGGCGGCTCGATGATCCTTGTGCACAATCACCCGAGCGGGGACCCGAATCCGAGTCGCGAGGACCTCGCCATCACAGATCGGCTCGTCAAGGCGGGGCGCATCTTGGACATTCCCGTCCTCGATCACATCATCCTCGGAGACAATCGCTTCCTGAGTTTGAAGGAAAAAGGCATGATTTCCTGAATAATTCTTGACGTTCCCCTATTTTACCATTACAATCCATTATGAGATGTGTTACAATGGTATGTATTGTTTCGATAAGGAAATTCTGAAGGGAGTTTATCAGTAAAATGTGGAGTCTTTTTGGTGGTTTATCTCACGATATGGGTATTGACCTTGGCACGGCCAATACGCTCGTCCATGTGAAAGGCAGGGGGATTGTCCTGCGTGAGCCTTCTGTTGTCGCCATAAAGAGTGATACGGGAGACGTCCTGGCCGTCGGCGATGAGGCAAAGCAGATGATCGGCCGCACGCCGGGCAACATCGTCGCCATCCGCCCGATGAAGGACGGTGTCATTGCTGACTTTGATGTGACGCAGGCCATGCTCAAGTATTTCATCCGCAAGGCGATGAACACGAAGTCGTTCGTGCGTCCGCGCGTCGTCGTGGGCGTTCCTTCTGGTGTGACGGAAGTCGAGAAGCGTGCCGTCATCGATGCCGCTCAGCAGGCAGGTGCGCGTGAGGCATACCTCATCGAGGAGCCGATGGCTGCTGCCATCGGTGCCGGTCTGCCGGTCGAAGAGGCGACGGGCAACATGGTTGTCGATATCGGCGGCGGCACGACGGAGATTGCCGTCATCTCGCTCGGCGGCATCGTCACGAGCCGCTCCATCCGCATCGGCGGTGACGAGATGGACTCGGCTATCGTCCAGTACATCAAGCGCATGTACAACCTCATGATCGGCGAGCGCACGGCTGAGGAGATCAAGATCAACATCGGCACGGCCATCGTGACGCCGGAGACGGATACGTCGATGGACATCCGCGGCCGTGACTCGTCAGCGGCCTGCCGAAGACGATCACGATCCAGGCGAAGGAAATCCGCGAGGCGCTCGGCGAGCCAATCTACAAGATCGTCGACGCTGTCAAGGCGACGCTCGAGAAGACGCCGCCAGAGCTTGCAGCCGATGTCATGGACCATGGCATCATGATGACGGGCGGCGGCGCACTGCTCAAGAACCTCGACCAGTTGCTCGCACACGAGACGGGCATGCCGGTGCTCGTAGCCGAAGATCCTCTGTCCTGTGTCGGTGAAGGCACGGGCAAATCGCTTGAGAACATCGAACTCCTCAAGCGTGTTGTCATGACCTCGAAGAAGCTGAGACAGTGATGAGTGGAAAATACAGAAGGAATAATAAGAAGGGAACGGGCAAGAAGATCCTGATCCTGATCTTCGTGCTCATCAGCCTCTTCTGCATCATCTTTTTCTCGGCGCGGGGCCGCTTCAAGGCACCTGTGGCGGAGCAGGCCGTCTCCATCGTGCTCACGCCGTTCCAGCGCGCGATCTCGTGGGTCGCAGCCAGCTCAACTACGTGACGAGCAACATCTGGGAGATCGCCACGATGCACGAGCAGAACAAGATGCTGCGCAATGAAGTCGAGCAGCTCCGCATCCAGAACCTCCACGCGAGCGAGTACGATGCGGAGAACCAGCGCCTGCGCGCGCTGCTCGGCTACAAGCAGACGGCGACGCAGTTTGACCTCGTCGCTGCAAGGGTCATCGGTCGCGAGTCGGCCACCTGGTCGAGCGTCATCGAGATCAACCGCGGCACGCGCGACGGTGTTGATGTCGACATGGCCGTCGTGACGGACAAGGGACTCGTCGGCCACGTCATCGAGGCCGGCCCGACGTCAGCAAAGGTCCAGCTCCTGCTCGACCCGCGCTCGTCGGTCGGCACGCTTGTCCAGCGCGCGGATTCCCGCGTCGCTGGCATCGTCGAGGGCGATATGGACAACCCGACCATGCCGCGCATGGTCAACATCCCGAAGACGGCGGATGTTGAGGAAGGCGACGTCGTCGTGACCTCTGGCTTCGGCGGGGTGTACCCGAAGGGGCTCAATGTCGGCACCGTTGCGGAGATGCGCAACGATGAGGGCGGCCTGCTGAAGATCGCTGTGCTCGAGCCGGCTGTCGACTTCCAGAAGCTCGAGGACGTCATGGTCATCACAGCTTCCCGCGAGGCGCCGCCGGAGCCACTCAAGACGCCGGTGCAGACGCCGGGCACGGAGACAGACCCAGCGGCCCAGGCTGCTGAGCAGGCCGCCGCTGCAAATGGCGATGAAGATTCGTCCGATTCTTCCAGCTCGGACGGCTCGAGCAGTTCGGATAGCAGCGCGGACAGCGGAGAGGGGAGCGCACAATGAAGAATGCAGGCGTGACGGCACTTGCCGTCATCATCCTCTACGCGCTCCAGACCTCCCTGCTGCCGCTCATCGCCTATCATGGCGTGACGGCAGACCTCATGCTGCTCTTCGTCACCTCGACGGCTTTCCTCAAGGGAGCGCGCGTCGGTGCGCTCTCCGGCTTCGCTCTCGGACTCCTGCAGGATCTCGCGAGCGGGACCTTCCTGGGCATGAACGCGTTCACGCGTCTCCTGCTCGGCTTCTGTGTCGGCAAGTTCTCCGACCAGGTCTTCAAAGAGCAGTTTTTCCTGCCGGTCTGTGCCTCTTTGGTGGTGACGACGGTGAACTATTTTATTTTGGCGTTACTTATGCTATTATTAGGGTATCGCTTTAATCTGATGGGCCACGTGCAGTACACGCTCCTGCCGATGCTCATCTATCAGCTGGCATTCGCTTATCCTGTACACCGTCTGGCTTACGAGCTCGACAAGCGGTACGGGAAAAAAGCATGACAGCAGCCTCTCTGGGGCAGCAGACGTTTTGGCAATGATTAAGGCACCTTGCGGGGTGCCTTTCGTTATGGGAGAGATTCGATTTTGGATAATGATGAAATCAACAGCAGATTACGGACTTTGATGATCATATCGGTCCTGGTCATTGCCGTTCTCATCGGGCGGGCTGCTACCTGCAGATCTATCAGGGGGAGTACTACGCCGGCCTCGCGGACGGCAACCGCATCCGCATCGTGCCGTCGATGGCACCGCGCGGCACGTTCTACGACCGCAATGGCGAGCTGCTCGTCACGAATCGCCCGGGCTTCTCGGTCTCACTCCTGCCACTGACCGCGCCAATCTCGGATGACGTCATCGACCGCCTGTCGGATCTCTTGAAGGTGCCGACGGATGAGATCAAGACGAAGATTGCCGGCCACAGCGGCTTCAACCCCATCCGCATCAAGACGGATGTCACGCCGGACATCGTCTCCATCATCGAGGAGCAGAAGAGCCAGTACCCCGGCGTCGTCATCGAGGTGACGCCAATCCGCGACTATATCCTCAAGCAGGAGGGCGCACATACCTTCGGCTACGTCAGTGAGATCAACGATGCAGAGCTCGAGAAGATGAAGGACGAGGGCTACAAGTCTGGCGACATCATCGGCAAGTTCGGCCTTGAGAAAGTCTACGACAAGGAACTGCGCGGTGAGAACGGCGGCCAGCAGGTCGAGGTCGACGTGTCAGGCAAACCCGTGCAGATCCTCGGCCGCAAGGAGCCGGTCCCGGGCGATGATCTCGAACTCACGATTGATATCAACCTGCAGCAGGCGGCCGAGAAGGCTGTCGACGAGCAGCTCACGCAGATCGGTGCGCACGCAGCGGCGGCCGTCGTCATGAACCCGCAGACCGGCGAGATCCTCGCGATGGTCAGCCGCCCGGCCTTCGACCCGAACCTCTTCGCGCATGGCATCTCGTCGAAGGACTGGAACCAGCTCAACAATAACCCGTACCACCCGATGGACAACAAGACCATCACGGGTGAGTACCCGCCGGCTCCACCTTCAAGATTGTCACGGGCACGGCTGCCCTGACCGAGGGCGTCGTCACGCCGGACGAGCAGATCTTCGACTCCGGCCACCACTGGATCATCCCGAGCAACGCCGACGGCGAGGCCCTCGGCTGGCTGAACTTCCGCACGGCGCTCGCGCACTCGGATAACGTCTACTTCTACGAGATGGGCAACCGCCTCGGCATCGACCGCCTCGAGAAGTACGCGCGCATGTTCGGCCTCGGTGCGAAGACGGGCATCGACCTGCCGTACGAGGCAACGGGCCTCGTCGCCAACCGCCGCTACAAGGAGAAGAACTTCGATGACGGCGAGTGGTACCTGTCGGAGACTTCGATGCCGCCATCGGCCAGGGCTTCAACCTCGTGACGCCGCTTCAGGCGCGATGGTCATGGGCGAGATCGCTGCCGACGGCAAGCGCTACAAGCCGCATGTCGTCAACCGCATCATCGCGCCGGACGGCAGCGTCGTCAAGGACTTCCAACCGGAACTCCTGTCGCAGCTCGACGTGCCGGAAGAGGACATCAAGCTCGTCCAGGACGGCCTGCACGACGTCACGAAGTACGGCACGGCAGCTTCGAGCTTCCGCGGCTTCACGGTGGACATCGCCGGCAAGACGGGTACGGCGGAGAACTCGCAGGGCCGCGATCACGGCTGGTTCGTCGCCTATGGCCCGTTCGACAATCCGAATATCGTCGTGGCCGTCATCGTCGAGAACGGCGGCTACGGTTCACAGTCGGCCGTTCCGATTGGCCGCAAGATCCTCGAGCAGCCTTTGGCCTCAACCAGGACAGCGGCGATAAGAAGTGATGAGCGGCCGCAGGGCTGCAAGGTCATAAAGGGTCGTAAGGTCATAAGATAGAGAGGAGAATCGGCAGTCATTATGCATGATGAGATTGTGAAGATCAAGGGCGGGAGAAAAGGACTGCAGCTGAGTTTTGCAGAGGGCGCCTCTTTTGATGACATCTGGAAACACATCGAGCAGAAGCTCGAGTCCGGCTCCGGCTTTTTCCTGCGCGGGACGCTCGTGCTCGTGCCGCGCGAGCGCTTCCTGAAGGAGGAGCTTGCCAGACTCCAGAAGCTCTTCCACGAGCACGGCCTGATCTGCAGGACGATGGGGGCAGAGGATGCTGCGGCAGCTGAGGGAAAGCCAGCGGCTCCAGCCGCTGCCAAGAAGCAGAAGGCAGCTGCACCTGCGGCCCGCAAGAAGGACCCGCAGGTGCAGGAGATGGTCGTGGTCAACCGCACGCTGCGTGGCGGCCAGGAAATCCGCACGGCGAGCTCAGTGTCGTCTGTGGCAACGTCAATCCCGGCGACGCAGATCATCGCGGGCGGCAGCATCGACATCCGCGGCACCTGCCGCGGCCTCGTCCACGCCGGCGCTTCGGGTGATACGGACTCCTTCATCATCGCCGATCACCTGATGCCGACGCAGATCCGCATCGCGAACCTCATCGCGCGCTCGCCGGACCACATGGAGATGACGGAGCGCGCCGAGCGCGCTTCGATAAAAGATGGGCAGATTGTCATCGAACCGATAGAAAGGTAGGAATAAGGGGTATGAGCAAGTTTATGTAATCACTTCGGGCAAGGGCGGTGTCGGCAAGACGACGACGACGGCAAATCTCGGCGTCGGCCTCGCCATGCGCGGCAAGAAGGTCGTTCTCGTCGACACGGATACGGGCCTGCGCAATCTCGATCTGCTCCTCGGCCTCGAGAACCGCATCATGTACGACCTCATCGATGTCGCAGAGGCCGCGTCCCCTACAAGAAGGCCCTCGTGCGCCACAAGAAGTACGAGACCCTCTTCCTGCTGCCGACCTCGCAGGTCAAGGACAAGACGAGCGTCAACCCAGAGCAGCTCGTCAAGCTCTGCGAAGACCTGCGCAAGGAGTTCGACTACATCCTCATCGACTGCCCCGCTGGCATCGAGCAGGGCTTCAAGACGGCCATCGCCGCCGCTGACACGGCCATCGTCGTGACGATGCCGGAGATCTCGGCCGTCCGCGATGCCGACAAGATTATCGGCGAGCTCTCGCGAGCGAGAAAGAGGACATCAAGCTCATCGTCAACCGCATCCGCCCGCAGATGGTCGAGAGCGGCGACATGCTCGACATGAACGACATCAACGACATCCTCTCAATCGACTGCATCGGCCAGGTGCCGGACGACGAGATGGTCGTCACGAGCACCAACAAGGGCGAGCCGTGCATCACGATGGAGCACTCGCTGGCCGGTCAGGCCTACCGCAACATCGTCGGACGCATCTGCGGCGAGGATATTCCGTTCATGGAATTCCCGAAAGAGGGCTTCTTCCAGAGGCTCAAGCGCCGCGTGTTTGGAGCATAAGGGGGGACAGGCATGCTGGATTTGGTCAAGAAGATTTTTGGCAAGAAAGAGAGATCGGGGCAGATCGCGCATGACCGCCTCAAGGTCGTGCTGATCCATGACCGCGCCAATGTCTCGCCGGAAGTCATGGACAATCTCAAGAATGACATCATCAAGGTCATCTCGAATTACATGGACATCAATCAGAAGGATATGGATATCTCGCTTGAGAACGACGACAACTCCGTCGCGCTCGTCGCGAATATCCCGGTCAACCGCATGAAGCACGACGCGGGAAAGAAGTGAGAAGACGTACGGAATGATGAACAAACGTTATCTGCGTCGAACGGACTACATCCTCATTGCTGCGACGGCGGCCATCATCATCATGAGCCTCGTCATCATCGGCAGTGCGACGCACATCAATACACCGAGTGAGGAGCGCTACTGGTTCGTCCAGCGTCAGGGCATCTTTGCGCTCGTGAACGTCGCCCTGGCGGCCTTCCTCATGAATTTTGACTACAAGGTCCTGCAGGGATACGGCAACAAGCTCTACGTGTTCAACCTCGTCCTGCTCGTGGCCGTCATGCTCGTCGGCCAGTCGGCACTCGGCGCCCAGCGCTGGATCACGATCGGCCCGATCAGTATCCAGCCGTCGGAGTTCTCGAAGCTCATCATGATCATCTCAATCGCGACGATGCTCGACGATAAGATTGGTCACCTCAATACGATACGCGACCTCGTGCCCGTCGCGGCTTACGTCGGCGTGCCGTTCCTCTTGGTCTTGAAGCAGCCGGACCTCGGCACCTCGCTCGTCTTCATGGCCATCTTCTTCGGCATGGTCTACATCGCCGGCATCAACAAGAAGCTGCTCCTCGGCATCTTCGCCGCGGGCATCGCGGCGTTCCCGCTGTTCTGGCACTTCCTCAAGGATTACCAGAAGATGCGCCTGACGGTCTTCATGAACCCGAACGTCGACCCACTGGGCTCGGGCTATCACATCATCCAGTCCAAGATCGCCATCGGTTCGGGCATGCTCTTCGGCAAAGGACTCTTTGGCGGCACGCAGAGCCAGCTGAACTTCCTGCCGGAGAACCACACCGACTTCATCTTCGCCGTCGTTGGCGAGGAACTCGGCTTTGTCGGCGTGACGTTCCTGCTGCTCCTCTACCTCATCGTGCTCTGGCGCGGTGTCGTGACGGCGCGCGACGCGGGCGACACGTTCGGCCGCCTGCTGGCCACGGGCATCACTTCGATGCTGGCCTTCCATGTGCTCGTCAACGTCGGCATGACGATGGGCATCATGCCGGTCACCGGCATCCCGCTCCCGCTCATGAGCTATGGTGTCAGCTCGCTGACGACGAACATCATGTCGATCGCCATCCTGCTCAACATCGAGCGGCGCAAACAAAAACTAGTCTTTTAGATGGGCCAGAGGGCCCAGCCTTCCCTGTTTCGGTCCCGAGAGAGGGGAGGCTTTTTTGAGATACGGAGGAAATCAACCAATGGTACGACTCGAACACGAAGTGCTGCAGTCCGTCCTGAAGCCAGCGCGCTACACGGGTGGCGAATGGAATGCCGTCATCAAGGACCATGCAGCGGTCAACTGCACCTGGGCGCTGGCCCTGCCGGATGTCTACGAGGTCGGCATGAGCAACCTCGGCCTCGCCATCCTGTACGAAGTGCTCAACCGCCGGCAAGACATCGCGGCGGAGCGCGTCTACGCGCCCTGGACAGACATGGAGGAGGAGATGCGCAAGCGCAAGATGCCGCTCTTCTCGCTCGAGACGAAGACGGAGATTGCCGCCTTTGACTTCGTCGGCTTCTCGCTGCAGTACGAGATGATCTACACGAACGTGCTCAACATGCTCGACCTCGCCGGCATTCCGCTCTATGCGAAGGACCGCGGCGAAGACATGCCGTTCATCGTCGGCGGCGGCCCGTGCGTCTACAACGTCGAGCCAGTGGCCGACTTCTTCGACTTCTTCATCGTCGGCGAGGGTGAGGAGGCCATCGTCGAGGTGTCGGACGCCTTCATGGCTTGGGATAAGGCAGGCCGACCGGGCGGCCGCAAGGGGTTCCTGCGGCGCCTGCTCTCTGCCGATGGCATCTACGTGCCGTCGTTCTACGAGCCGGAGTACGACGAAGACGGCAATTACAAGGTCCTGCGCCCGCTCGCGGAGACAGCTAAGCCCGTCATCTACAAGCGCGTCATCCGCGATATGGACGAGGCCATCTCGGTCGAGCATCCCATCGTGCCTTACATGGACATCGTGCACAACCGCATCATGCTCGAGCTCTTCCGCGGCTGCTCGCGCGCTGCCGCTTCTGCCAGGCCGGCATCTGCTACCGTCCGGCCCGCGAGCGCACGGAAGAGAATCTGCGCAAGATGGCCCGCGGCCTCGTCGACGCGACGGGCTACGACGAGATGAGCCTGACCTCGCTGTCTTCGGCCGACTACTCCTGCCTCGGCCGCCTCGTCGATGACCTCATGGCGGACTTCCGCGACGAGAAGGTCAGCTTCTCGCTGCCGTCCCTGCGCATCGACAGCTTCTCCATCGACCTCGCCCACAAGATGCAGCAGGTGAGGAAGTCCGGCCTGACGTTCGCGCCGGAGGCGGGCACGCAGCGCCTGCGCGACGTCATCAACAAGGGCGTGACGGAGGAGAACCTCATGAAGGCCTGCGGCGCCGCGTTCCGCCAGGGCTGGAAGCAGGTCAAGCTCTACTTCATGATGGGCCTGCCGACGGAGACGGACGAGGATGTCATCGCATCGCCGAGCTCGCCAAGAAGGTCGTCGACCTTTACACGGAGATCAAGGCAAGCGCGGCTGCAAGGTCACGATCTCCGTCGCCTGCTTCGTGCCGAAACCCTACACGCCGTTCCAGTGGTTCGGTCAGCTTCCTATCGAGGAGTTCCAGCGCCGC
>ENA-OQEN01000342-OQEN01000342.1-human-gut-metagenome-genome-assembly--contig:-NODE-342-length-20507-cov-3.595878_pt1 | contig 20507 bp, 25 predicted proteins | sample MGYA00242791_ERZ504627 | MGnify/ENA primary metagenome ERZ504627 (study PRJEB26092, sample SAMD00036316) | human gut metagenome | host: Homo sapiens | study: EMG produced TPA metagenomics assembly of... | reverse complement strand
CAACAAAGCAGGTACGCCGACGGGCGCACTGCACGGCTTCCTTTCGATGCTGCTGAAACTTGTCGATATGCGGCCGGATTACCTGCTTGTTGCGTTTGATATGCCGATAAAAACCTTTCGACATGAAAAATATGCCGATTATAAAGCCGGCAGAAGGGAAACTCCGGACGATCTCCGCACGCAGTTTCCGCTCTTGCAGGAATTGCTGAAAAAATGGGCATTGCCGTTATTGAATGCGAAGCTTTGAGGCGGATGATATTCTCGGCACATTTTCCCGTCGGGCGCAGAAGGAGGGCGTTGATTCTCTGCTTGTGACCGGGGATAGGGATGCTTTGCAGCTTATCACCGATAATGTACACGTTCTGATGACGAAAAAGGGCATCACCGAAACCGTTGAATACGATAAAGAAACCCTTTTTGCCGAATACGGACTTGAACCTGCGCGCATGTTGATCTCAAAGGCTTAATGGGCGACAATTCGGACAATCTGCCCGGCATTAAGGCGTCGGCGAAAAGACCGCGCTGAAGCTGCTTTCAAAATACGGTACGATGGAATCCGTTCTTGAAAATGCGGAAAATGAAAAAGGCGCATTGCGGCAGAAGCTGCTTGACGGTGCGGAGTCCGCAAGGATGAGCTATGAACTCGGAACAATAAACACCGATGCTCCCGTGAGCGAGCGGGTGGAGGATTGCAGGTTCAATCCCGCTCTGCTTGCAAACGGCACGGCGGAGCTGACAAAGCTTGAACTTCGCGCCGTCCTTAAACGCGTGCGTGAACTTGCAGGCACGCAGAATCAAAATGCGGCAAACATGCCTGAAACAAACGGGAAAGATGCTGCCGAGGTTCGAACTGCCGACTTCGATCTCCGCGATGTCAAAAGTGATGAAGAGCTGCAGGCCTGCGTTGATACGCTTCTGCAATGCACTGAAACAGCATTCGATATTTGTGAACAGAGCGTCACGGTCGCTGCAATAACGGGAGAAGGCACAGTGCTTTTCAATGCCTCGGTCGGAGGTGATCTGTTCAGTGCGGCATTGCTGCCCGAACAGGTTCTCTGCGCACTTAAGCCCGTCTTTGAGTCGGAAAAAATCAAAAAAACCGTATTTGATGCCAAATCAAAACGGCATATCCTTGCGCCGTTCGGTGTTGCGCTCAACGGTGAAATTTTCGATGCCATGCTTGCGGATTACCTGCTTAACGCACTGCATCCCGCAAAAACACTTGATGTGCTTGCCGAGGAGAGCGGTATCGGTGAGCGCGGAGCGGCTGCGCTTATCGTTTTGAAACCGAAGTTGGAACAAATGCTTGAACGCAGCGGCATGACGGAGCTGTATCGGAATGTTGAAATGCCGCTTGAACATGTGCTGTTTGATATGGAGAGCGCGGGGTTCATGCTCGACAGGGAGGTTTTATGTTCTCTCGGCGAAACCATGGCGGCGCGTTCCGAAGAGCTTGCGAAAGAAATTCACGCGCTTGCGGGGGAAAGTTTCAACATCCTTCGCCGAAGCAGCTTTCCGTGGTATTGTTTGAAAAACTCAGCCTTCCGCCGCGAAAGAAAACAAAAACGGGATACTCAACCGACAGTGAGGTGCTTGAAGGGCTGAAGACCATGCATCCTATCGTGGGCAAGGTGCTTGAGTACAGATTCCTGACAAAACTCAAATCAACGTTCATAGATGCAATGCTCCAAAAAATCGGTTCGGACGGACGAATCCGCACAACCCTGAACCAGAATGTCACCGCAACGGGACGTATTTCAAGTCAGGAGCCGAATTTGCAGAACATTCCGGTCCGCACGGAGCTTGGACGCGAAATCCGCCGCGCTTTTGTTGCAAGCCCGGGCTGTGTTCTTGTCGGGGCGGACTATTCGCAGATAGAATTGCGTGTGCTTGCGCACATAAGCGGGGATGAGGCTTTGATTGCCGCATTCAACGACGGGGATGATATCCACACACGCACCGCGGCGGAAGTTTTCGGCGTTCCGAAGGACGAGGTGACGCGTGAAATGCGTTCTGCGGCAAAAGCTGTCAATTTCGGCATTGTGTACGGCATAAGCGCATACGGCCTTTCCGAACAATTGGATATTCCGCCGAAGAAAGCTTCGGAATACATTGAAAAGTACCTTGACCGCTGCACGGGAGTGCGAAACTATATGAAAGCTGCGGTTGAAAACGGCAGGGAAAAAGGCTATGCCGTGACCATTATGGGCAGAAGGCGCGAGCTTCCCGAAATCGTATCTTCAAACTACAATACGCGAAGTTTCGGTGAGCGCGTAGCGATGAATATGCCGATTCAGGGTTCGGCGGCAGATATAATTAAAGCCGCAATGGTGAAGGTTGCAAACAGTCTTAAGGAACAGGGACTCCGCGCACGGCTGATACTCCAGATTCACGATGAGCTGATTATAGACACACCGGAGGAGGAGACGGAGCGCGTGAAAGCTTTGCTTTCGGACTGCATGAGCAATGTTGTAAAGCTTCGCGTGCCGCTCAAAGCGGATGTTGAGTGCGGACACAGCTGGTTTGATACAAAGTAAAGCATTATCATAAAGAAACGGAGGAAAGGAACCGACTCTATGTACAGCGAAAGAACAAATGGTTTTGACGCAAAAATCATTGCCGAAAACAAGCGTATTCCGCTGCTTGGGCTTACGGGAAGCATGGCGGCGGGCAAATCCACCGTTTCGGCAATGCTGGCTGAGCGCGGTTTTTTTATCGTTGATGCGGATAAAACGGCGCATGATGTGATTCAAACGGAAAAAGTCTTAAGGAAGCTTACTGATGCGTTCGACGAGGGCATACTGGATGAATCGGGCAATATAGACCGAAAAAAGCTTTCTGTATGTGTGTTCGGGGAAAAGAAAAACGAAGTGCAGAATAAAACCTGCCCGGGCAATACGGCAAATGCTTCAGCGGAACGAATTGCAGCCGAGAAAAAGAGTCGTGTGGAGCTTCTGAATGATATTGTTCATCCTGCCGTGATTGAAAGCCTGTTCGAACAGGCGGAGACGGCGAAACAGCTTCCGGATTGTCCGGGAGTGGTGCTTGATGTGCCGCTGCTTATCGAAAGCGGGCTGCATAAAAGATGCGACAGCGTGATTCTTGTGACGGCGAATATTGAAACACGTTATGCCCGTATAATGAAGCGTGACGGGCTGTCGAGGCGCGAGGCGCGTGCAAGAATTGCGGCGCAGATGCCGCAATGGAAGAAAAAACGCTATGCGGATTACATAATCGAAAACGATACGACCGAGGCCGAGCTGCATTTGCGGTTGATGAGCTTATCGGAAAATTGCAAAAAAATGCGGCGGAAAATAATGCACAGCGTCCTGCGAGGCATAAAACGCTCCCGCAGAAACAAAAATGCATATGGGGGCGGAGAATATGGCAAAAAAAGCTGCAAAAAGAAAAAATACACGCAAAAATACAGGCAGTCGGAAGAACGGCGGCAGAAACAGGCTTTGGATCATTTTTGCGGGCTGCTGTATTGCGCTTGCGGTCGCAGCTGTGTTCCAAAAACCTGTGCGGAGACATTTTTCTTATCCGATGGAATATGAAGCAGAGGTTCGACGCGCGTGCGAAAAATACGATCTCGATCCCTGCCTTGTATTTGCGGTCATAAGAACGGAAAGTTTTTTTACTCCGGAGGCCGTATCGGGTGCGGGCGCACAGGGATTGATGCAGATCATGCCCGAAACGGGCGAATGGATCGCATGGCGGCAGGGGAAAGAGTATGACGAAAGCAGAATATTCGAACCGGATTACAATATTGATTTGGGCTGCTGGCTTCTTTCATTTCTTTTGGAAAAATACAACGGGGATGTTGAGCTTGCCGCCGCTGCATACAATGCAGGTCACAGCGCCGTGAACCGTTGGCTGGACGACCCGAAATACTATGACGGGAAAAATCTCACCATTCCGTACGAGGAAACAGAAAATTATGTTAAAAAGGTTAAAGATGCATATGAAAAATACCAATTTCTGCGCGAAAGCGAACATGAAGCGGGACGCGAATAGGGTCGAACCTGCAAGGCGGGTTTTGTTAAAAGCAGGAGCCGTTCTGCTTGCCGTCTTGGTGCTTTTCTGTACTGCATGCGGAAAGCGCGGCAGCGGCGATGCGATTCAGACGAATCTGCCGCAATCTGCGGCGCCGCAAACATCGGAACCCGTTCCGCAGCAGGGCGGATCGCTGAAACTCCCCATGCCGCGCAACCTGAATAAAGATAATCTGAATTATAATCCGCTGATAGCAACAACGGAGGAAGCACTCGGGCTCTATTCACTTGTTTTCGAGAGCCTTATCGGCATTGACGAAAGCAACAGACTCATTCCGTCGCTTGCCATTAACTGGAGCGCGGATGAAGAAAATGCAAATTCGTGGATTATTAACCTGCGCGAAAACGTTAAATGGCATTCGGGGGACATATTGACCGCGGGTGATGTTGTGTATACATTTAATCAGCTTTACACTCTCGGTTCCGAATCATACTATGCTTCTGCGCTTTCAAGCATCAATCGAATTGAAATGATAGACGCGACAACACTGCGCGTAACGATGAATTCTGCGGGCATCGGTGAGCTTTATTCGCTCAGCTTCCCGATAATACATGAGAATGCCGAACCGTTCACCGGGACGGGCGCATATCGTGCAAGCTACGTTTCAAACACAAAGATAACGTTAAAATCCAACGAGGAATGGTGGGACAGGCCGCCGTATATCGATACTGTCGAATTCCACGCAAGAGAATCAAACGCAACCGCGCTTGCCTCCTACGGTGCGGGGCAGCTTAATTTTGTGCCCACTGCGCTTCTGACCGTCGGACAATACAGCGAGGCGGGAAAAACCGTTGTTACGGATATGATGACTCAAAACATGGAAGTCATGCTTGTGAATCATAATCGCGCATTCGTGTCACGCGTTGAGTTCCGCCGTGCAATTGCACATGCACTGAACAGAACCAAGCTGATAACAAACGCTTACATGAACAGGGCTCGTGCTGCCGATGTTCCTGTGCCGCCGGATTCATGGCTGTATAACAGCAACGCCGTTCAATATGACTTTAACCTGAACAGCGCAAATGCAATTCTCGATGAACTCGGCAGCCGCGTCGGTGCGGACGGGCGGAGAACGCTGAACGGAAGCCCGATTGAGCTTACGCTTTTAACAAGCGGCACAACCGAAAACACCGTTCGAAGCGAGGCGGCGGGCATGATTGCCGAACAGCTTGCGGCCGTCGCATAACGGTGAAGGTTGTGACCGCTGCACATTCATACGGCAGCGCGGACAGCGAATACATGACCGCGCTTGCGGCGGGCGATTGGGATCTTGCATTGTGCGGCTTTAACCTTGCGCAAAGCAATGACCTTGAACCTTATCTCAGTGTAAACGGGAAGAACAATTTCGGGCATTACAATGCAGGCTTATATTCCGGGGTTTCGGCCGCACTTGACAAAATGAACGCTGCTGCGGATGAGGAATCCCTTCGCAATGCCGCATATGAGCTGCAAACCGCTTTTGCAGATGAGCTTCCGTTCATTGTGCTTTATTTTCGCCTGAACAGCGTCGTGTACTCCGCAAAGCTTCGGGAAATCGGAACGATGCGCGAACCGGCTTTGCTGCGGAACATAAAAAACTGGTATTTTATAAAATAAAATCATGTCAGTCACGGAGCCGCTTCAGCAGTTCGCCGCCGTGTTCTTTGAGCCATTTTTCCTGCGTGCGATAGGTTGGAAAAACACGAAGGACTTCGGCATAGAATTTTTGCGAGTGGTTCATTTCCCTGCGGTGACAAAGTTCATGAACAACAACGCTGTCCAAAACCTCCGGCGGGGCAAGCATTAAAAGGCAGTTGAAATTCAGATTGCCTTTGCTGCTGCAGCTTCCCCAGCGGGAGGTTTGGTTTCGAATCGTTATTCGCCCGTATGTAACGCCGATGAGCGGAGCATAGTACGCAGCGCGCGCGGGAATCACTTTCAGAGCTTGTTGAGCAAGGTTATGAAGCTCTTCGGGCGTCAGTTTCGGTATGCTTTCCGCAGCTGCTTCACGGGAACGTGATTTTGCAAGATGGGTCTCAATCCATTGCCTGTTTTTTGGATGAATCGCCTGATATCATCATCTGCTGCCTGATGCGGGGCGCGAATGATAAGCCGACCCTGCTTGATTTCGGCAGCAAGTGTTTTTCGGCTGCTTTTAATCAGTTCATATTCCGGTTCGTTTTGCATTGATTTCTCCGAGTTGATATGATGTTTCAATTTTAGCACAGGAGCGGACCGTTAGCAAGTTTCACTTAATTATTGCTGCTCGTAACAAACTAAGTTTTTTCTTTAAATGCCTTGACTTTTCTTAAAAAATGTATTAAACTTGAAAGGTATATACCAAGGCGGAAAGCGCAGCCACATTTATTTTTCATCCGGGTGCGCGGACTGCCGCATTTATTGGAGATTTATATGGATTTATTTGACAAATGCAGGGTTGAGATAGTCGAGAAGGCAACAGCCGAAAACGTTTATCCCTATTTCCACCAAATCGAATCGAAACAGGCTCCGGAAGTCATCATGGAGGGTTCACGGCGCATAATGCTCGGTTCAAACAACTACCTTGGGCTGACTTCCAATCCCGACGTTATTGCGGCGGGCGTGCGTGCACTCGAAAAATACGGATCGGGCTGTTCAGGTTCGCGTTTTTTGAACGGCACGCTTGATTTGCATGTTCAGCTTGAGTCGGAGCTTGCTGATTTTTTGAACAAAGAAGATGTTATGACGTTCTCAACGGGTTTCCAAAGCAATTTGGGCATCATCAGCGCGATTGCGGGTCGAGGCGATTACATTTTCTGCGATAAGGAGAATCATGCAAGCATTTATGACGGCTGCAAACTGAGCTACGCAAAGACGATTCGCTTCAACCACAGCGATATGGCACACCTTGAGACTGCGCTTCAGAGTGTTCCGCTTGAATCGGGCAAGCTTATTGTGACAGACGGCGTGTTCAGCATGGGCGGCGATATATGCAAGCTGCCCGAAATTGTTGAGCTTGCGCAAAAATACAAAGCGCGCGTTATGGTTGACGATGCTCACGGTCTCGGCGTTATCGGAAACGGCGGCAGAGGTACGGCAGATTATTTCGGTCTGACCGATAAGGTTGATATCATAATGGGCACCTTCAGCAAGTCCCTCGCTTCTCTTGGCGGCTATATGGCAGGCGATAAGCGCGTTGTGAACTATGTTCGTCATGCCTCGCGTCCGTTCATCTTCTGCGCAAGCATTCCGCCCGCAAACTGTGCAACGGCGATTGAGGCACTGCATATTCTCCGCAGTCATCCCGAAATGCCCAAGAGGCTTGTTGAACTTGCGGCTTATATGCGCAAAGGGCTGCTGGAACGCGGCATTGCCATACGCGACAGCATAACGCCGATTATCCCCATCTATACCTATGATGAAATGCGCACCCTCCGCAAGGCAAAGGAATTGTTTGATGCGGGTGTTTATGTGAACCCGGTTCTGCCGCCCGCAACGCCTCCGGGAGAGAGTCTGCTCCGCACGAGCTATATGGCAAATCATACCGAAACTATACTTGACGAGGCTCTCGATATTATTGAGAGTATTGTAAAAAATGACTGATAAACCGAAAAGAATCGTACTTATCACCGGTGCTTCGGGCGGAATCGGGCTTGCTGCCGCAAAGCTGTTCTTCGCCAAGGGAGACAGAGTGTACGGATTGAGCCGCCGTCCGTGCCCGGAAGCGGGAATTGAGAGCATTTGCGCCGATGTCACGGACGAGGCTGCCGTCCGCAATGCGATTAAAACCGTTGTCAGCCGTGAGGGTAGGCTTGACGTTCTTATCTGCAATGCCGGGTTCGGAATTTCCGGTGCGGTTGAGTTCACAGCCTATGCGGATGCAAAACGCCAATTTGACGTTAACTTTTTCGGCACTTCCAACTGCATACGTGCGGCCTTGCCCGAAATGCGCAGGCAGGGAAGCGGTATGATAATCGTAACAAGCTCGGTTGCGGGAATGCTGTCCATACCTTTTCAGGCATATTACTCGGCATCAAAAGCTGCACTGAATTCGCTTGTGCTTGCAACGGCCAACGAAGTGCGTCCGTACGGGGTTCGCGTTGCGGCAATCATGCCCGGCGATATAAAAACAGGTTTTACTGCTGCAAGAACAAAATCGAATGCGGGCAGCTCCGATTATGCTGCACTTTCGAAATCCGTTGCAACGATGGAACGCGATGAGCAGAACGGCATGTCCCCCGATGTTATCGCACGGTGTATGTATTCGGTGTCCCGCAAACGCAACCCGAAGCCGCTTCGCTCCGTCGGGCTGCAATACAAAGCCTGCTGCCTGCTCGGAAAGTTTCTGCCCTGTCGGCTGTCAAATTGGATAGTCGGCAAAATGTATGCATCAAAATAACAAACGGACATTAACGGTATTCAGCGTTGTTTGATACCTCAGCTGCGGCTGCAAAAAACAAAACCCGCCGACGGATGGTTGCCGTCAGCGGGTTTTTAATAAACATAATTGCATGTGCCATGCAAGAGCAAGAGTGGTTATTGTTCCGCCGATTCCCGGGTTTTTTATAAACATAATTGCATGTGCCATGCAAGGGCATTTTCGCTCCCGACAGCGGCTTCCGTCAGAATCGGAAATAGATGAACGGATTATATCCGCTTGAAACGAGCGATGCAGTGCAGAGAACCAGCGCAATCAGCACAAGTGCCGCATCGGCATAGCCGCACCACGCTCTGTTTTCGATTTTTTATGAAGGTTGCTGACCAACGGGGTGGAGGCAATGATGGAAATTATCAGCACGGGAAGATAAGCAAGCACATAAACCAATGCATCATGCGAAATCAAGCCGACACTGCCGCCGTTGAAAAGCGAAACAATGAAATCACGCATCTGCCCCATGTCCGTGAAGTCGAACAGAACCCATCCGAAGGTGAAAAGGAATATCGCATACAGGTGGGAAAGGAATGCGGGGGCCTTTTCAAGATATTTCCCGAGGAACAGTTTTTCGATTATGATGATAATCCCGAAATACACTCCCCAAAGCACGAAATTCCAGCTTGCACCGTGCCAAAGTCCGGTGAGCATCCAAACGATTGCGGTGTTAAGCAGGGTGCGCGCAAGTCCGTGGCGGTTGCCGCCGAGGGGAATGTAGACGTATTCCTTGAACCATGTGGAAAGGGAGATATGCCATCTGCGCCAGAATTCGCTGATACTGCGGGAGATATAGGGGTAATCAAAGTTTTGAGAAACTCAAACCCGAACATTCGGCCGAGACCTATTGCCATATCTGAATAGCCGCCGAAATCGAAATAGATATGCAGTGTATATGCAATGATTCCGACCCATGAACCGAGAACACCGTTGCTGCGGAGCTTCGCGGAGAACGTTCCAAAGAGCGATAAGCTGATTGCAAGCAAAACTTTTTTGCAAGTCCGACAGTGAAAAGCTTTATTCCGGAAGCAAACTGAGCAACGTTTTCGTGCCTGTTTTCAAGCTGATCCGCAATGTCGCGATAGCGCACGATCGGGCCCGCGATAAGTTGCGGGAAGAGTGCGACATATGTACCGAAATACACGGGGTTCTTTTGAACAGATGTGTCGTTGCGGTAAACATCGATAACATAGCTCATTGCCTGGAAGGTATAGAACGAAATGCCTATGGGCAGAGGTATTATCGGCGTTGCATAGCTGCGCATGAACGGAAAAACGGCTTTCAGCGTGTCAACAACAAAGCCCGTGTATTTGAATACGCCCAGCAGCGCAAGGTTCAGCACAACGGAAGCAACGAGCACAGCCTTGCAGCGTTTTTGTTGTTTCGATATTTTCCGACAAGCAAACCGGCAAGCCAGTTGAACGCTATGGAGAATATCATCAAAAGCACAAAACTCGGTTCGCCCCAGCCGTAGAAAATAAGGCTGAGAACACAGAGGATTACGTTTCGATAAACGCGATTAGGCACTGCATAATACAGTGCCAAAGTTACAACAAGATAGATGAAGATGAACAGCAGACTTGAAAAAACCATCAGCCGATGTTCTCCTGCATGATTTTCATGAGAGCATTGTAGTCGCTGCCCGCAACCATGTAAACATAATTGCCGACGCGATGCACTTCCACAGGATCGAGTTTTGCGGTCTCGGCGGGTGCATATTCTTTTGCAACCTTGCGGAGCCTGTCAAGTCGATTCTGAAGAATACTTTGCAGTTCCTCGGCATATGCGCATCGGAAACCTCAAAATCGAAACTTCGCCGACTGTGACCGCATAGTTTTCTGACAGGTACATTGTCCACTGCGCAAGCTTTGTTTTATCGATTCCGTAAACCTCTTCAAGATCCCTCTCGGCACTTTTGTCATTGACGGAAGCTGACCGGATTCAACAAGCTTTGTGTAAACCGCTTCAACATCCGCCTGCTTAGGCTGAGTTTCATTGCCTTTGCAGCCGATGAAAAGGAGCATAGCAAGAGCAAGAACGGCAGAGAGTGCAAAGGATACAGTGCGTTTCATTGTTTTTCCTCCATGATATCTTTTCGGATAATAAAACCCGAGGAGCATCTTTCTGTGTGTCGACCGAAATTGTATTGCACAAAGTCGGTCTGAAAATTCATAAACGGCAGTTCAAACGCTTGGATTATTCGAAAACAAGCCTTCCTTGACCGGTTATATGCCTTGCGGCAAGACTGCGAAGGACATCCGCCCAAACCGCATATGCGGAGTAGGTTTGATGAACGTAGTTGTCGGAGCAGTACTCCTTGGGGAGGAAGCCGCCCTCGTCAATAAGATTGCTTGCGATATTAACAAATTCATAGCCGTTTTCGCGGCACATTTCGGCAAGCAGTCTGTTAAGTGCATAGATATTCTTGTTGTTCAGCTTTTCGCGCTCGCTGCCTTTGAACATATACATTGCACTGATAACGTAAATCTCCGTTTCGGGGCTTTCGCGGCGAATATTCGAAATGACTTCGGCATAGTTGTCCGCAGTGCCTGAACACCCCAAATGGAAATGTCGTTCAATCCGAACAGAATGAAGACCTTTTTTGCGCCCATTTTCTTAACGGCATCCCAAATGTAGCATTGTTCTCCGCCGTAAACGGGATGCAGGCTGGAATCCGAAATCGGCTCAAGTGCATGTCCGACACCGTAGCTGCCTTCACAGAGGAAGCGCGTATTTCCGAAAAATTCGGGATTTTTTTCGAGCATGCGATTGTTATAGTTTTTCCAACCGATGGTGATTGAATCCCCGATAAACACGGCATCGGAAAACCAGCTTTCACACTCAGTATTACTTAAACCGTAAGTTTCCATGGGCATTGTGTTGCGTGCGGGTGCGGTTTCACTGCCGAGGGACACGATACTTTCGTTATCCGGAGCTTCGGTCGGCGTGGGATTAATATCCGATGTTCCTTCCGAAGTGGGTACACTTGTGGATAAACCGCTGTTTGGGGTTGCACTGTCTGCGACCGAACCCTGTTGGGTTGCGGAAGCATCGGTTTGGTTGGGGGATGCGCTGCCGCCGATGTCGATAACGGGATCATCCGTTTTGCATGCAAATAACCCCAATGCAAAAATACAGGCAAGCAGAACTGCAACAATTTTACCTAATTTCATAAAACTAAGCCTCATAATATTGTATTTCGCGGCACTCTGAAAGTGCGGTATGCATACCCGCAGCTGCCGCTTCTGTTGAAGAATTCTACCATATTGGTGCGGGCTTGTCAATTGCAAGTGCGTTTCGGCCGAGAAAATCCGAATCCGGTTGCTTTTTTGCCGCAAAATCAAATATCCCGAAACACCGAAATCCGATAAAAAAGATATCAGCCCTGCGCAATGATGCCTGCAATACCGGAGTCAAGCATTTCGGTCAGTTCCGCTCCCAATTCGCTCACAACATAATAAACATAGCAGCCGTTACGTTTGATCTGAGTGCTTTTAATCTTGTCATACTGCTCGATGCTGTAGCTTTGAGCGAGCTGAGCCTGCGCCTGGATTCGTGCCTTGAAGATTCGTTCAAGCGTTTTGGCATAAGCTTCATCAACGGCTTTGAATATTGCGGCTTCATCCGCCGATGACGAGGGGTTTTCTGCGATATAAAACACGGAGTCTCAACCTTGTCTGCTTCGATTCCGAAAACGGGAAAGTAATCTTCGGTTGGAACGGCAGTCAGAGCCGCCATTTTGCCTGTGCTGCTGATTTCGTTAAAAAGCTGATGCAAGGTCTTCGCATTGTTGTTTACGGTGCATCCGAAACAGATGCAGAATGCGAGCAGAAGTGATGCTGCGCCGATAAAAAGCATAATGCGTTCGGCTGTTTCGGAATGTTTTTTGTTTTTGATTCATTGTATTGCTGCTTATGTCCTTCCTTGCTCAATCCAAAGTATTGAGCGATGATAATAACGGTTAAGCCGACATTATTTAATGACGCAGCGTCACGCACCGCTGTTTGATACAGTGATGCGCGCAGGCTTATCTTCCGTGCAGGTTTTCTGTGCGGTATCGGAAGTGCTGCCGAAATGCTCCGTGCTCCTTGAGTATCCGCGAACTATCGCATAACATGCACTGCTGCAAACTATGATATGTTCCTGCATGTCGATTCCGACTTCGTTGAGCAGAAGCCTGAGGCGCCGCGTATTTTCAATATCAAGTGCGGAGGGTTTCGGATCGCCGGACGGATGATTGTGCGCAATGATTATTGCGTTCGATTTTTGTGCGAGTGCGATCTCAACAATTCGCCTTAACGAAAACGGCGTTTCGGAGCTGTTTCCCCGTCCCACAATTTCGCTGTAAGTTACGGCGGATTTTGCGTTGAGACAAACCGCAAGGCAAACCTCCTCGCGTTCTTCCGCAATCAATGCACTGCAAAAATCCATTGCATCATCGGTATTTTTCAATTGTTTCCCGGCTGCGTCGGCAATTTTTGCGCGAAAATTGATATCGCCGACCAATTTAATCAAAATGGCCGTGCTTTGCGAAACCCCTTCTTCCGCAAGTTCGGAAAAGCTTGCTTCAAGCACTCCGCGGAGTGAACCGAAGCGGTTGACCAGACGATGTGCAAGCGGATTTACATCCCGCCGGGGAATGGCATAAAACAGCAGAAGTTCAAGCAGCTGATGATCCCTGAGAGCATCGCTTCCGTTGCTTTTGATATAGCTTTCACGCAGTCGCTTTCGGTGTCCCTCGTGAATATTGCTGCATGTTTTATCGCTCAAAACTGTTTCTCCGTATGCACTGTCGAATTGTTTACTTTATGCTGCCGAAAGCGCGGCGGTTAATCCTGCTGCGCAGCAAGTCGAACGTATTCGCGCGCCAGAAGGCGCACACGTTCGTAATCTTCACTTTTTATTGCAGCTGCATTAAAAATCCCCGTGCTGATGCCGTATGCGCACGCACCCGCCTTTTTAAAGAGCAAAAGGTTTTCGGGAGTAACTCCGCCGACAGCCGCAACAGGAATATGCCTGAGAGGTGCTTTGATCGCTTTGAAGTATTCCACTCCGAGCGCACCGGCGGGGAACAGCTTCACAATATCAGCACCTGCCGCATGAGCTGCCGTGATTTCCGTCGCGTCATTGCGCCCGGAATCGAAATCAGCCCGCGCCGCTTTGTTTCCTTGATTATATAGCAGTCACTGTTCGGCGAAACAATATATTTCGCTCCCGCCTGTGCTGCAATGCTGAGCTGTTCAAGCGTCAGCACCGTGCCCGCGCCGACAGCCAGTACAGTGCCGAATCTGCGAACAAGTTTATCCAATGCTTCGCCCGCAATTTCGGGTGCAAGATTTTGCTCAAACGTAATTTCAACGGCTTTGATTCCGCCGCGTGCAGCCGCATCAACGGCGCGAAGCAGAGTGTCGCCGTAATTGCCGCGGGATATTGCAATGATGCCGTTTTCAAGTATTTTTTCAAGCGTGTTGTGTGATTCGATTTTTGCCATTGCTGCAACCTCTTTTATCATATGGCAGATACGCCCGAATTTAACAAAAAGTTATTTATAACGGAACGGGATTGAAACGGCGTCACACAAGCCCGGCATATCCGTTTTGGCGCAAGCCTTCGTAAACGACGATTGCCACGGAGTTTGAAAGGTTGAGTGACCGCAGACCTTTTCGCATGGGAATGCGAATTGCATCCGAGCTGCGCCTTGAGAGCAGTTCCTGTCCGAGTCCCGCCGTTTCCTTTCCGAAAACAAGAAAATCGCCGGGCAGGAATTGCGCTTCGGCAAAGCTTGCTTCCGCATGGGTGGAAAGCAGATGAAACCGTGCATCGGGATGAGCCGCTTCAAGTTCTTCAAAGCTGTCGTAATAGTAAATCTCAAGCTCGTTCCAGTAGTCCAAACCGGCGCGCTTCAAATACCTGTCATCAACGGAAAAACCGAGGGGACGAACAAGGTGCAGCTTGCAGCCGGTAACGGCACAGGTTCGGGATATATTGCCGGTATTTTGCGGTATTTCCGGCTGAACCAAAACAATGTTAAACATACTCGTTAATCAGGCGATTTGTGTAAATCCCTGCAAAGCATAGCGAAACTTTTTGAAAAGGAGCCGAGAAAAAACGAGCAAGCATTTTTTGCGGAAACCTCCTTTAGGCGGTGTTTCGTTGATTTAATTAAAACTTTCTCGGTCGGTGCGGCCGCTCCCGCGCGGCACCGAAGATGCGGAACGGGAGCGGCGGCCGATGCGGGAAACGGTCCGAATAAGCAAATACGGAACGCTTCCCGAAAACAGTCCGAAATAAGCGGAATCGGCTTAAAAACCGCAGAAACGGAAAACAGTTATGACCTCAGAACCGCATCAAGACGGAATTTGAGAGCCTTCAAAATGGTATTCACTGCACGGTTGATGTCTTCATCAGTAAGCGTGCGTTCATCGGAACGGAGTTCGAAGCTGAATGCCATGCTCTTCTTGCCTTCGGGGATGCCCTTGTCGCCCGCTTCTTTGGGATAGTAGACATCGAATACCTTTGCGTTTTCAACAATAACCTGTGTCTTGGCTGTGTTGATGATGTCGATGACAGCCTGTGCTTCAATGTTCCTGTCAACAACAACCGCAATATCACGCGGCACGATCGGGAATTTGGGCAAAGGTCTGTATTTGCGTGAATTGTTTGTGTTCGCCGCAAGCTTGTTGAAATCGATTTCGGCAAGGTATGCGTTGCAGCTCAGGCCGAAATTCTTTTCAACGCGGGGGTGAGTGCAGCCCATTTCACCGATGACTTCGCCGTCAATTGAAACAACGGCTTTCTGGCCGGGGTGCAGATACGCTCCGCCTCCGCGCTCAAACCTTGCGTTCTCAATGCCGAGTATTTCGAACAGCTTTTCAATTATACCTTTAAGCGTGAAAAAGTTTTCGGCATTGCGGACATTTCCTGCACCGCCGTATGCGATAATGCCGAGCATCTTGCGTTCCTCGGGCAGATCGGGGTTGTTGAAGTGAACATTGCCGATTTCGAAGAACCTGCCGTGACCGCTCTTTTTGTTGCAGTTTGTGCGCATCGTGCGGAGCAGGCCGCCGATGAGCGTTGTGCGCATAAGGCTTTGATCCTCGCCGAAGGGGTTTTGCAGGCGAACGGTGTTGCGCTTTTCGTCGTTCTCCGGAATGAGCAGCAGATCATATTCCTGCGGAGATGTGAAATTGTAATTATAAAGCTCCATGAAGCCCATTGCAGCCATTGTATCCTTCACCCTGTCTTCAATTATGACGGAGCGGGAAAGCCTGCCTTGGAAGGAGTCGCCGTGCATGAGCGTAGGCTCAATGTTATCGTAGCCGTAAAGCCGCCCGATTTCTTCAGCAATATCCCAGTCGGTTTCGATTCCGTCTTCAATATCCGTGCGGAAGTGAGGAACCTTGATACGCAGCTTGTTTCAAAGACTTCAGCGGGAATGCTGATGCTCGAAAGCAGCTCCGCCATGGATTCTCCGCTGAGTTTCGTGTTAAGAATACGGTTAATATGACAAACATCCGCATTCACGACTTTTTCGGAAATATCCGCATTGCAAACGTCGATCATGCTGCCGATGACCCTGCCGGCTCCGAGAATGTCAACAAGCTCAATCGCACGGTTGACCGCAAGCTCCGCATTCACGGCTTCAACGCCCTTTGTGAACCTTGCGGAGGAGTCGGTTGAATGATGCAGCTTCTGCGTTGTGCGGCGGATGTTTGCAGCGTTGAACACCGCACTTTCGAACAGCGTGACCTTTGTATTTCCGGTGATTTCGGAATTCAGTCCGCCCATGACGCCTGCGATGCCGACGCCTTATGCGGGTCGGCAATGAGCAGCATATCCGGTGTTACGGCGCGTTGTTTGCCGTCAAGCGTTGTTACAACCTCGCCCTCAACGGCATTGCGAACAACAATATGCGCATCTTCAATGCAGGCAAGGTCGAATGCATGCATCGGATGACCGTATTCGAGCAGAACATAATTTGTGATATCAACAATATTGTTGATCGGACGGATTCCCGAAAGCTTCAGACGCAGCTGCATCCATTTCGGTGAGGGCTCGATTTTCAAATCGGTCACAACCCTTGCGCAATAGCGCGGGCAAAGGTTGGGATTGAGCACGGTGACCTTTGCATAATCCGCCGCACTGCCGCTGCCGGCAACGGGTTTGATGACAGGTTCGTGGAATTTCTGACCGAGAGCACTCGCAGCCTCGCGGCAGAGGCCGATAATGCTTTGACAATCGGGGCGGTTGGGCGTGAGTTCAATATCGAAAATGACATCGTCAAGCCCGAGTGCTTCCTGAATGCGCATACCGTTTGTGTATTTTGTGCCGTCGTTCAGAATCAGAACGCTGTCCGCACCCGCGCCCTCGTATTCAACATCGTTGATGCCGAGTTCCGCACCGCCGCAGAACATTCCGCTGCTCAGCACACCGCGCATCTTTGTGGGCTTTATTTCCGTGCCGTCCGCAAGAATCGCGCCGTCCAGCGCAACGGGAACCTGACAGCCTTCATACACATTAGTCGCATTGGTAACGATAACAAGTTCGTTTTCCGCGCCGATATCGATATTGCAAACGCGCAGCCTCTCCGCATTCGGGTGCTGCTCAATATGCGTTATTGTGCAGACAACAACGTTGCTGACCTTCATTTCGGGAATGATATCCGCAACCTCGAATCCGCGCAGGAGCATTTTTAAAGCAAACTCTTTGTGTGTTACGTTATAGTCAACATAATCTTTCAGCCATTTAAGCGGTAGTTTCATTATTTTGCCCTCCTTAATTACAGCTGCCTGAGGAAACGCGCATCGCCTTCGTAAAGCAGGCGAATGTCGCTGATGCCGTATTTCAGGCACGCAACGCGGTCAACTCCGACGCCGAATGCAAGCGCGGACCATTCGTTGGGATCGAGTCCGCAGTTTTGAAGTTCATGCGGGTTTGTGATGCCGCAGCCCATAATCTCCATCCAGCCCGTGCCCTTGCAGGAGCTGCATCCCTTTCCGCCGCAGATCGTGCAGGAAATATCAACCTCGGCAGAAGGCTCCGTGAACGGGAAATAACTCGGACGGAGGCGTGAGCGGACGTTCTCGCCGAAAACGGCCTTAACAAAAGTGTCGATAGTGCCTTTCAAATCGGCAAATGTCAGGTTTTTGTCAACAACAAGCCCTTCAATCTGCATGAAAACAGGGCTGTGGCTTGCATCGGGCTCGTCAACGCGGAAAACTCTTCCCGGAATAACAAGGCGGAACGGGGGCTCAAGTGCCATAAGCGCGCGCGCTTCGCAGGGGGATGTGTGCGTGCGCAGCAGAACCCTGTCGTTGATGTAGAAGGTATCCTGCATATCCCTTGCGGGGTGATCCGGCGGAAGGTTCAGCTTTGTGAAGTTAAAATCGTCATATTCGATTTCGGGCCCTTCAAAGGTTGTGAAGCCCAATCCAACAAGCGCATCGCGGATTTCGCGATATACCTTGGTAAGCGGGTTGAGCTTGCCGGACGGCAGCTCGATAATGCCCGGAAGGTAACGTCAACGGTTTCGTCTTCAATGCGCTTTTGCTCTGCAAATGCGTCAAGCATTGCTTTTCGTGCTTCAAGTGCTTCGGCAATGGACTGTTTAACCTCATTGGCCGCTTTGCCGAGCTGCGCGCGCCTTTCGGCAGAGAGTTTGCCCATTGTGCGCAGAATAGCCGTCAATGCGCCGTTTCTGCCCAAAACGGAGGTGTTCAGTTCGGACAGCTCTTCTTCGCTTTTGATGTTCTCAAGCCGCTTAAGCGCGTCCTCACGGATTTTTGCAAGTTCGTCAAGCATTTTGTTTTTCTCCTTTATTTTTTCAAATCAAAGAAATTTGTTCCGCAAAATAAATCAAGCGCATCCGTCCCTGAGGGACGAGTGCGCTTTTCTCGTGGTACCACCCTGTTTCACAGCCCGAAACGTGCCGAATGCATACGCCGAAATCGCGTTCACAAACAGCAGCAGTCCAAGGTTGCCTCAAAAAGACTTTATCGGGTCTGACGCGGCAGCGACTACACATTTGCCCCGACCGAAACCGGCTTTTGTCCGTGAATGAGCCCGAAGAGTACCGACGGACACGGCACGGCGCAAATTCGAGATTCGGAAGGCAAAACTTCACCGCTGCGGCTCCGGAGCGAACTTTATGAGCTTTAATTGCGGCTCGCTCCCAGCAAATGCGAACCTCTCTTGGGCAACCGCCGCTCTTTTCTCCATCAAAGCCAAATTTAATTTGATGAAGATTTTAACACTTATTTTTGGCAATGTCAACCCAAATTAACAATATAAAATGCAAACATAAACAAGTAAAGAAAATATATATAACTTTTTTAAAAATAATGCTTGACAACCGCTTCCGTGCGTGGTATCATAGCTCTTGCATTGTGGAGCGAGAGTTCCAAAGGCAATGACCATCGCGGGGTGGAGCAGTCGGTAGCTCGTCGGCTCATAATCCGAAGGTCGGGGTTCAAGTCCCTCCCCCGCAACCATTTCAATTGCGGTCGTGCATCAGCCCCTCCGCACGAATACGGCGGCATAGCTCAGCTGGCTAGAGCATTCGGTTCATACCCGGAGTGTCATCTGTTCGAATCAGATTGCCGCTACCAAACAAAGGAAGCATTCGTTCGATTGCTTCCTTTTGTTTTGCAAAATGAATTCCGTTGCTCTTTCAGCAAAAAAATGCAAAGGGTGAAAAAATGAACGAAAGAAAAAGCAGCAGCGCAAAGAGAATGAATAAGGTATGCATTCTGTCAGCGATTGAACAGTTTGCAAAGAAAAATACCGTAATGGTCATTGCGCTTTCGGCTGCGGTCATAACCATGTTTTTTGTGCCTCCGGATAAGCTTTATTCGGGGTATTTCGATTTCAAAACTCTGACATGCCTGTTCTGCGTGCTTGCGGTTGTGTGTGCGCTGAAGAACATTAACTTTTTTTACATGCTGGCACGCAAAATAGTTCGGCTTTTTAAAAACGCCCGAATGAGCGTGCTTGCCTTGTGTACATAACTTTTATCGGTTCCATGCTGATAGCAAACGACATGGCTCTGCTGACGTTTTTGCCGCTGGGATTTTTTGTGCTCACAACAACGCACAAAGAAAAATACATGGCATTCACTTTCATAATGCAGAATATAGCCGCAAATCTCGGCGGAATGCTGACTCCGTTCGGAAATCCGCAGAACCTGTATCTTTACACAAAGTTTGAAATCCCGAACCTTGAGTTTATTCGTATCATGGCACCGCCTTTCGTTTTTTCGGTTGCTCTTATCACGTTTTGCTGTCTGGTATTTGTAAAGCCGGAACCGCTGGAGCTGAGCGATGAAAAGTTTCGGCTTCCGCCGGTGCGTCTTGCGGTTTACCTTGCGCTTTTTGCGTTGGCAATTGCGATAGTTTTCAGAGGGATTCCGTATTGGATAGGCTTGGTTATAATACCGGCTGTTTTGCTTGCGGCGGACCGAAAGGCACTGCTCGCAGTTGATTGGCCGCTGCTGCTGACATTTGTATTCTTCTTTATTTTTGCGGGAAATATGAGCAGAATAGGCATCGTTCGGCAGTTTCTGTCGGGGCTTTTGGAGCGGAACACGCTTGTGTTCAGTGTTCTTTCGTGCCAGTTCATAAGCAATGTTCCGTCCGCAATTCTGCTTTCACAGTTCACGGAAAACTATGCGGATCTGCTTGTCGGAGTAAATATCGGCGGTGTCGGCACACTCATCGCATCGCTTGCAAGCCTCATCACTTTCCGTGAATATGTAAAGCATAATCCCGGAAAATCAGGAGCATATGTAAAAGAGTTTTCCCTGTTTAATTTTTCCTTTCTCATATTGCTGACGGGGTTCATGCTTCTGCTTAAAACCGCCGCGCAGCACGGCTCTTAAAAAAGTCGCTTAAATGTCACAAAACAAACAGCCCTTTCCGATGTCGATGCATTCGGAAGGGCTGTTTATGCATACTTTGCGTACTGTACAGTTGATTGGAACAATACGGTGAATGTCTGGATACTCACCCGCACCGTTTCGCTGCAAACTCACGGCCGCGGGCGGATTCCGTCGCCTATTTGCGATGAA
>ENA-OQEN01000341-OQEN01000341.1-human-gut-metagenome-genome-assembly--contig:-NODE-341-length-20533-cov-6.178330_pt1 | contig 20533 bp, 32 predicted proteins | sample MGYA00242791_ERZ504627 | MGnify/ENA primary metagenome ERZ504627 (study PRJEB26092, sample SAMD00036316) | human gut metagenome | host: Homo sapiens | study: EMG produced TPA metagenomics assembly of... | reverse complement strand
CGCCCCCAGACCCCCTGGACCCCCTCGCCGGTGACCCGGCCCCTGCCGGACTTTGCCGACGTCATGGGCCAGGAGAACGTCAAGCGCGCCTTAGAGGTAGCCGCCGCCGGGGGCCACAACGTGCTGCTGATCGGCTCCCCCGGCTCCGGCAAGTCCATGCTGGCCCGGCGGCTACCGTCCATTCTGCCGGATATGACCCGGCAGGAGTCTTTGCAAACCACGGAGGTATACTCCGTGGCGGGGATGACGGACCCCGCCCACCCTCTGGTGACCCAGCGGCCCTTCCGCAGCCCCCACCACACCGCCTCGCCGGTGTCCCTGTCCGGCGGCGGCACGGTGCCCCGGCCCGGGGAGATTTCCCTGGCCCACAACGGCATCCTGTTTCTGGACGAGCTGCCGGAGTTCGACAAAACCGCCCTGGAGACCTGCGCCAGCCCCTGGAGGACGGGGTGGTGACCATCACCCGGGTGTCCGGGTCCCTGACCCTGCCCAGCCGGTTCATGCTGGTGTGCGCCATGAACCCCTGCCGCTGCGGGTGGTACGGGCATCCCTCCGGCCGCTGCACCTGTTCGGAAAGCCAGGTGGAAAGCTATATGCGCCGCATTTCCGGCCCCCTGCTGGACCGCATTGATATGCACATCGAGGTGCCGTCGGTGGAGTACGAGGCCATGCGCCGCAAGGAAAAGCCGGAGACCTCGGCCCAGGTCCGCGCCCGGGTCAACGCCGCCCGGGAGCTTCAGAAGCAGCGGTTTTCCGGCACCGGCGTCAGCTGCAACGCCTATATGACCCCCGCCATGATCGGGGAATACTGCCTGCTGGACCAGGCGGGGGAGCGGCTCATGAAGGGGCCTTCGACCGGCTGGGCCTGACGGGCCGCAGCCATGACCGCATTCTCCGCATGGCCCGCACCATCGCCGACCTGGACGGCAGCGAGCGCATCGAGGCCGCCCACCTGGCTGAGGCCATTCAGTACCGCAGCAGCAATCTGTTGAAATAACCGGAGAAACACGCTATAATAAAAAACGGAAGGATAACCGGCCCGGGCGGACTGCGCCGCCGGAGCCGTCCCCATGAACCTATATACTAAGGAGAAACCCCATGCACGAAATGATCCTGTGCAAGCTGGGCGAGGTGGTCCTGAAGGGCCTGAACCGCCGCAGCTTTGAAATGAAGCTCATGTCCAACCTCCGCCGCCGCACCGCCCGGTTCGGCAGGTTCCGGGTCTATTCCAAGCAGAGCACCATCTATGTGGAGCCTGCCGGGGAGGCCTGCGACCTGGACGGGGCGTATGACGCCTGCAAGCGGGTGTTCGGCATCATCGCCGTGGCCCGGGCCCTGCCCTGTGCCAAGGAAAAGGAGGCCATTCTGGACACCGCCAAGACCTATCTGAGCAGCGCCCTGACAGCGGCCCGGAGCTTCAAGGTGGAGAGCAAGCGGGCAGACAAGACCTTCCCCATGACCTCCATCCAGCTGAGCCAGTGGGTAGGCGGCCACCTGCACGAGGCCTTCCCCCACCTGACGGTGGACGTTCACCACCCGGACCTGACGGTATATGTAGAGGTCCGGGAGGAGGCGGCGTATGTCCACGCCCCGGCGGAGCCTGCCGCAGGCGGCCTGCCCATCGGCATGGGCGGCCGGGCCGTGAGCCTGCTGTCCGGCGGCATCGACTCGCCGGTGGCCAGCTACATGATCGCCAAGCGGGGCGTGGAGCTGGAGATGATCCACTTTGCCTCGCCCCCCTATACCAGCGAGCAGGCCCGGGAAAAGGTCCTTCAGCTGGCCCGGGAGCTGGTGCCCTGGTGCGGGCGGCTGAACGTCACCATTGTCCCTTTGCCGGGATTCAGGAGGAGATCCGCCGCAATTGCCCGGAGGATCATTTCACCCTGATTATGCGCCGGTTCATGATGCGCCTGGCGGACGCCCTGGCCCGGGACCTGAACTGCCGGGCCCTGGTCACCGGCGAGAGCCTGGGCCAGGTGGCCAGCCAGACCATGGATGCCCTGGCCGTCAGCGGCGACGTGACGGACCTGCCCATTCTGCGGCCGGTGATCGGCATGGACAAGGAGGAGATCGTCCGCATCGCCCGGCACATCGGCACGTTTGAAACCTCCATCCTTCCCTATGAGGACTGCTGCACCGTGTTCACCCCCCGCCATCCCAAGACCCGCCCCCACGTGGAGGAGGTCCGGGAGATGGAGCAGGCCCTGGACGTGGAGGGTCTGGTCCGCCGGGCCATGGAGGGCCGGGAAGTGGTCAAGCTCCGCTGAGCCGCCTGTTGCCGTAAATCTTCTTGCCGTGTCATTGCGCAACCAGTCCGCAGACTGGTTGCGGCAATCCGTTCCCCTGCCCCGGGCCGCCGAGGACGTCGGCCCCTACTTGCTCTCCCTCCGGAGAGCTGTCACCGAAGGTGACTGAGAGGGCCTGTAGGGGCTTCTGAATGGTATGATCCATCTGTTCGCATTTCCCCTCTCAGTCGGCTGCGCCGACAGCTCCCCCGGAGGGGGAGCAAGGGGCGGTGCTTCGGCGTTTTCCCCTCCAGCAATACCCCGCGACACCCCAACGAAAAGGATGTGATACCATGCCCTGCCAGGCAGAGATCATCGCCGTGGGCACCGAGCTGCTTTTGGGCAATATTGCCAACACCAACGCGCAGTTTTTGTCGCAGCTGCTGGCCTCGGCCGGGGTCAACGTGCTGTACCACACCGCCGTGGGGGACAACCCCCAGCGTCTGCGGGCGGCGGTGGAGACTGCCCGGTCCCGCTGCGACCTGCTGGTGTTCACCGGCGGCCTGGGCCCCACCTATGACGACATGACCAAGGAGACCGTGGCCGGCGTGTTCGGCCTGGCCCTGGAATACCACCCGGAGGTCATGGAGGAAATTCAGCAATATTTTGACCGTGTGTTCCACCGTCCCATGCCCGCCTGCAACCGGCAGCAGGCTATGCTGCCCCAGGGCTGCACGGTGCTGCACAACCCGGTGGGCACCGCCCCGGGCTGCATATTCACGGCGGGCGGCGTCACGGCGGTGCTGCTGCCGGGGGTGCCCCACGAGTGCCGCTATCTGGCGGAGCACGCGGTGCTGCCCTGGCTCCGGGGACAGAGCGGCGGCGTTATCCGCAGCCGCGACCTGCATGTGTTCGGTCTGACGGAGCCCCAGGTCCAGGAACTGCTGGGCGACCTGATGGACAGCGCGCAGAACCCCTCCCTGGCCCCCTACGCCAAGCCCGGCGAGGTGATGCTGCGGCTAACGGCCAAGGGCGCAGCGACGACGACTGCCAGGAGCGCATGGCCCCTCTGTTCCGGGACGTCCGCTCCCGGCTGGGAGACTATCTGTACGGCGTGGACGTTTCCTCCCTGGAGGAGGTGGTCCTGACCCGGCTGCGGCAGCAGGGGCTGACTCTCTCCGCCGCAGAGAGCTGCACCGGCGGCCTCATCGCCAAGCGGCTGACAGACGTGGCCGGAGCCTCCGCCGCGTTTCTGGGCGGCGTGGTGTCCTATACCAACGGCGTGAAGGCCGGGGTGCTGGGCGTGCCCCGGGACCTGCTGGACCGATACGGCGCGGTGTCCGCGCCGGTGGCCCGGGCCATGGCGGAGGGCGTCCGCCGTGTCACCGGCAGCGACCTTTCGGTGTCCGTCACCGGTCTGGCCGGGCCAGACGGCGACGACAGGGGCAACCCCGTGGGCACCGTATATGTGGGGCTGAGCTGGCAGGGGGGCTCCCTGGTCCGGCATCTGACCCTGGGCGGTGACCGGGCCCGCATCCGGCTCCTGGCCGCCAGCAACGCACTGGATATCATACGCAGACACCTTTGTGATCTGCCTGTAGAAGGAGAAGAAGCATATGGCAGTTAACCCCATGAACAACAAGAACCTGAGCCGGACCCACAGCAAGGAGCTGGCAAAAAACAACCGCGGCAAGCGCACCCGGAAAAACAGCGACTATAAGACCACCGCCACCGCCGCCCGCCAGGCCCAGAGTCAGGCCCCTCAGAAGGCCGCCTGGCCCACCAAGGTCAAGGTCACCCTGGTATCCTGTTCGGCATTCTGGTGGCAGCCTGATCCTGCGGCTGGCGGTTCCGTCGCTGCAGGACAACCCGCTGCTGAACAACCTGACCACTCTGCTGCTGGGCATCTCCTGCGGCGCGCTGTATTTTATCCGCAAGGATTATCCCGCACCCAAGGCCTCCAAGCTGGACGGCGTGGTCAACGCCGTACTTATCGTTTTCGCCCTGTTTTACGGCGTTATGGGCGTGTGGGGCCTGATCCGGATGGTCGGCTGAGCGTCCCGCCCTGTCCCGCGTTTGTCCCGGGAATTTCCCGTTGACAACCGGGACAGGGCGTGCTATATTACAGGGTAACAAAAGGCACTGACGAGGAAGCCGCCTGCGGCAGGCAGCAGAGAGGGACCCATTCTGGTGCAAGGGCCCCGGCTGAAAGCAGGACGCGTACCGCCTCCGAGCCGTCCGCCCAACGGCATATCCCCCAGTAGGCCGGACCGGGCCCTCCCGTTACAGAGGAGCTACGAGCGACGGGACGCTGTCCCGTAAGCAGGGTGGAACCGTGGAGTAATACCAATTACCTCACCCCTGAAGCATCATCAGGGGCGGGGATTTTTTATTTCCTGACCCCAATTTCAAGGAGGAATCACCATGAGCGAAGAAAACAAGTACACGTTTGAAAACGAGGAATACCGCCGGACGTACTGGCATACCTGCTCCCACGTGCTGGCCCAGGCCGTCAAGCGCCTGCACCCGGAGGTAAAGCTGGCCATCGGCCCCAGCATTGAAAACGGCTTCTATTACGATCTGGATGCGCCCTTTGCCTTCACCCAGGACGACCTGGCCGAGATCGAGGGCGAGATGCGGAAGATCTGCAAGGAAAAGCTGAAGCTGGAGCGGTTTGAGCTGCCCCGGGAGGAGGCTCTGAAATATATGGAGGAGCGGGAGGAGCCCTATAAGGTGGAGCTTATCAACGACCTGCCCGCCGATGCACACATCTCCTTCTATAAGCAGGGCGAGTTCGTGGACCTGTGCGCCGGTCCCCATCTGGACTCCACCGGCCGCATCAAGGGCAACGCCATCAAGCTGACCGCCTGCAACGCCGCCTATTGGCGGGGCGACAGCAATCGCCAGACCCTCCAGCGCATTTACGGCGTGGCCTTCCCCAAAAAGGAGGATCTGGACGCATATCTGAAGGAGCGGGAGGATGCTCTGAAGCGGGACCACAACAAGCTGGGCCGCGAGCTGGAGTATTTCACCACCGTGGACTGCATCGGTCAGGGCCTGCCCATCATGCTGCCCAAGGCGCCCGGGTCATCCAGCTGCTGCAGCGCTGGGTGGAGGACGTGGAACAGCAGCAGGGCTATCTGCTGACCAAGACTCCCCTGATGGCCAAGCGGGAGCTCTATAAAATCTCCGGCCACTGGGACCACTATCTGGACGGCATGTTCGTTCTGGGCGACCCCGATGACGAAACCAAGGAGTGCTTTGCCCTGCGGCCTATGACCTGCCCCTTCCAGTATCAGGTGTATCTGAACCGGCAGCGGTCCTACCGCGACCTGCCCATGCGCCTGGGCGAGACGTCCACCCTGTTCCGCAACGAGGACTCCGGCGAGATGCACGGCCTGATCCGTGTCCGCCAGTTTACCATCTCCGAGGGTCATCTGGTGCTGCGCCCGGACAGCTGGAGGAGGAGTTCAAGGGCTGCCTGGCCCTGGCCAAGTATTGCCTGGGCACCGTGGGCCTGCTGGATAAGTGCACGTTCCGGTTCTCCCAGTGGGATCCCAGCAACCCCCACAACAAGTATGAGGGCACGGCGGAGCAGTGGGAGCACGCCCAGAGCACCATGGCCAAGATCCTGGACGACCTGGACGTTCACTATTCCATCGGCATCGACGAGGCCGCCTTCTACGGACCCAAGCTGGACATCCAGTATAAGAATGTGTTCGGCAAAGAGGACACCCTGGTCACCATCCAGATCGATATGCTGCTGGCCCAGCGCTTCGGCATGTACTATATCGACGAAAACGGCAACAAGGCCCTGCCGTATATCATCCACCGCACGTCCCTGGGCTGCTATGAGCGGACGCTGGCGTATCTGATCGAGGAGTACGCCGGGGCGCTGCCCACCTGGATGATGCCCGAGCAGGTCCGCTTCCTGCCCATTACCGACCGGGCCGCCGACTACTGTGCCCAGCAGGCGGACCAGCTGCGGCAGCAGGCTTCCGGGTGGAGGTGGACGGCCGCAACGAGAAGATCGGCAAGAAGATCCGGGAGGCTACCCTGGAGAAGATCCCCTTCATGCTGGTGGTGGGCGACGGGATATGGAGGCGGGCACCGTCTCCGTCCGTACCCGCACCGGCGAGGACCTGGGCGCCATGACCCTGACGGACTTCTCCGCCAAGCTCCGCCAGATCGTGGACACCAAGGCCAAGCAGTAACGCAAAGCATATAACCCCGACCGGCCCCCGTTTTCAAAGCGGGGGCCGGTTTTCAACATTTTATTCCCATTGTTCATTGACTTTCCGCAGGGCGGTATGGTATATTGGCGGCGTGAACGGAAACGTTCTTACAGTTAAATCAGGAGAAAAATCACAGAAAACACAGGAGGAATGGACATGTTATTCCAAATCTACGGCGAAACCGCCATGTATCAGCTTCTGGGCTTTGTGCTGGTGTTTACCGGGCTGGTGCTGGCCAACGAGTTCGCCCGCCGCACCAAAACCGGCGGCATCATCTGCTTTCTGGTGCTGCCCGCTGCGCTGACGGTGTATTTCATCGCCATCGCCATCGGCGCACGGGCCGGCGCGGAATGGGCCCTGAACAACCAGACCTACACCAATATGAACAGCTGGTTCCACTATGCCAAGCTCTATGCCGCCACCGCCGGGTGCATCGGCTTCATGATGCTCAAGTACAAGTGGAGCATCGGCAAGACCGAATGGTTCAAGGTGTTCCCCTTTGCCATCGTGGCCATCAACATTCTCATCGCCGTGGCCAGCGACTTTGAGTCCGCCATCCACGGCGCCGCGGCTTTGAAGGAGTTCGGCGACCGCTGGTGGCTGTCCTCCGAAAACGTGTGGCTGTACGGCGGCTGGTGGAACTGGGTCAACGGCATTGCCGGTATCGTCAACATCTTCTGCATGACCGCCTGGTGGGGCATTTACTCCTCCAAGGATCAGAAGGACATGCTGTGGCCCGACATGACCTGGTGCTACATCCTGGCCTATGACCTGTGGAACTTCGAGTATACCTACAACTGCCTGCCCACCCACTCCTGGTACTGCGGCTTGGCCCTGCTGCTGGCCCCCACCTTTGCCAACCACTTCTGGAACAAGGGCGGCTGGATCCAGAACCGGGCCAACACCCTGGCCTTGTGGTGCATGTTTGCCCAGGTGTTCCCCCTGTTCCAGGACAACAGCGTGTTCTCCACCATCACCTCCGTCTATGCCGACGGCTTTATGAACCCCGCCGTCCGGCCCACCGCCGCCAATCCCACCGCCCAGGGCGTGGTCTCCATTGTGGCACTGGTGGTGAACGTGGTGATCCTGGCCACCATCATCAAGCGGGCCAAGGCCCAGAAGAAGAATCCCTACAAGCAGGAGATCTTCACCGATCAGAGAGACTTCCGGGAAGCCATGGAGAGAGTCTGAGCATCCTTTTCCGGACTGCGGAACGGTATCAGGGAGGAGGCGCGGCCAGGGCCGCGCCTCCTCTTTGCCCCCTCTATCAGTGAGAATGCCCGTGCCGCAAGGATTTTTGCGGTTTTTATGGTTTTTCCACTTGACAATCCCGGAAAATTTGCTATAATAGTTAATGCTGTTGTCACAGCAAGAATATGCAGTGGTATCGAAGTGGTCATAACGAGCACGACTGGAAATCGTGTTGTCGTCAAAAGCGGCACGAGGGTTCAAATCCCTCCCACTGCGCCAGAGAAAATCCCCGTAACCGCAATGGTTACGGGGATTTGTTTATGGGTGAAAAAAACTGCTTGACAAATACCCCATAGGGTATAGGATGAATATACCCCTATGGGTATATTGCATACGAAGTGAGGCGGGAATACTATGGAACAACATGACTGCTGCCACTGCTCCCAACGGAAAAAGGAGCGCTCGCCGGAGGAATACAAGCGCCTGATCCACCGGCTCAACCGCATCGAGGGCCAGATCCGGGGCATCCGGGGCATGGTGGAGGCCGGGGCCTACTGTCCCGACATCCTGGTCCAGGCGGCGGCGGTGAACGCGGCCATCAACGCCTTCAACAAGGAGCTGCTGGCCAGTCACATCCGCACCTGTGTGGCCCAGGACATCCGGGACGGCAAGGATCAGTCATCGACGAGCTGGTGACCACCCTGCAAAAGCTGATGAAATAGGAGTGGACCCAATGAAGCAATACAATGTCACGGGCATGAGCTGCGCCGCCTGCTCGGCACGGGTGGAAAAGGCGGTGGGGAAGGTCCCCGGCGTCACGGCATGCTCTGTGAGCCTTTTGACCAATTCCATGGGCGTAGAGGGTACGGCGGAGCCCTCCGCCATTATTGCCGCCGTGGAGGCGGCGGGCTACGGCGCGTCGGAAAAGGGCGCGGCCCAGTCGTCTCCCAGCGCCAACGAGCAGCAGCTGGAGGACCGCGAGACGCCCCGTATCCGGCGGCGGCTTATCTGGTCCGTGGGCTTTCTGCTGGTGCTGATGTACTTTTCCATGGGCCACATGATGTGGGGCTGGCCCCTGCCGCCGTTTTACGACAACAACCATGTGGCCATGGGGCTGACCCAGCTGCTGCTGACGGTGATCATCATGGTCATCAACCAGAAGTTCTTCATCAGCGGCTATAAGGCCCTGTGGCACCGGGCTCCTAATATGGACACCCTGGTGGCCCTGGGGGCCACGGCACCTTCGGCTACAGCACTATGCCCTGTTTGCCATGACTGCCGCCCAGGTCCGGGGGGATGAAGCCGCCGTCATGACCTATATGATGGACTTCTATTTTGAGTCCGCCGCCATGATCCTGACTCTGATCACCGTGGGCAAGATGCTGGAGGCCCGGTCCAAGGGCAAGACCACCGACGCCCTGAAAAGCCTGATGCGGCTGGCCCCCAAGACTGCCACCGTTATCCGGGACGGCAAGGAAGCAGAGGTGCCGGTGGAGCAGGTGCAGCAGGGGGACGAGTTCGCCGTCCGGCCCGGGGAGAGCATCCCCGTGGACGGCGTGGTGCTGGAGGGAAACAGCGCCGTTAATGAGTCCGCCCTCACCGGCGAGAGTATCCCGGTGGACAAGGCTCCCGGCGACGGAGTGTCCGCCGCCACGGTGAACCAGTCCGGCTATCTCCGCTGCCGGGCCACCCGGGTGGGCCAGGATACCACCCTGTCCCAGATCATCCGCATGGTCAGCGATGCCGCCGCCACCAAGGCCCCCATCGCCAAGATCGCCGATAAGGTCTCCGGCGTGTTCGTTCCGGCGGTGATCTCCATCGCCGCGGTGACCACGGCGGTGTGGCTGCTGCTGGGCCACCCGGTAGGCTACGCCCTGGCCCGGGGCATCTCCGTTCTGGTCATCAGCTGCCCCTGCGCCCTGGGCCTGGCCACTCCTGTGGCCATTATGGTGGGCAGCGGCCTGGGCGCCAAAAACGGCATCCTGTTCAAGACTGCCGCTTCCCTGGAGGAAACGGGCCGGGTGCAGATCGTGGCTCTGGACAAAACCGGCACCATCACCAGCGGTCAGCCCCGGGTGACGGATATCCTTCCGGCGGAGGGCGTCACGGAGCAGGAGCTGCTGACAAATGCCCTGGCCCTGGAGCAGAAGAGCGAGCATCCCCTGGCCCGGGCTGTACTGGACCGGGCGGAGGGCCTGACGGCCCCGGAGGTATCGGATTTCCAGGCTCTGCCCGGCAACGGCTGACAGCCAGGCTGGCGGGCCGGACCCTGTGGGGCGGCAGCGCCGCCTATACGGCGGAAAAGGCCGCCGTTTCCCCGGAGCTGCAGGCCCGGACGGAGGAGCTGGCCCGGCAGGGGAAAACGCCCCTGTTCTTCGGGCTGGATGACCGGCTGCTGGGCATCATCGCCGTGGCGGATGTCATCAAGGAGGACAGCCCACAGGCAGTCCGGGAGCTGCGGAATATGGGCATCCATGTGGTGATGCTCACCGGCGACAACGAGCACACCGCCCGGGCCATCGGGGCCCAGGCCGGGGTGGATCAGTCATCGCCGGGGTGCTGCCGGAGGCAAGGAGGCCGCCATCCGCCGCCTGATGCAGCGGGGCAAGGTGGCCATGGTGGGCGACGGCATCAACGATGCACCGGCCCTGACCCGGGCCGACACCGGCATCGCCATCGGCGCGGGAGCGACGTGGCCATCGACGCGGCGGACGTGGTGCTGATGAACAGCAGCCTGCCGGACGTGCCCGCCGCCATCCGGCTCAGCCGGGCCACCCTGCGGAACATCCACGAGAACCTGTTCTGGGCATTTTTCTACAATGCCATCGGCATACCCCTGGCCGCCGGGGTGTTCATCCCCCTGGGGCTGACGCTGAATCCTATGTTCGGCGCGGCGGCATGAGCCTTTCCAGCTTCTGCGTGGTGTCCAACGCCCTGCGGCTGAATCTGTTCAAGCTCCGGGATAACCGGCACGATCATAAGAGAACCAATCATCTGAACAACGAGATCAAGGAGGAACAAACTATGGAAAAGACACTGGAGATCAAGGGCATGATGTGCCCCCACTGCGAGGCCACCGTTCGCACCGCCCTGGAGGCTCTGCCCCAGGTTCAGGAGGCTCAGGTGAGCCACCAGACCGGCACCGCTGTGGTGACCCTCACCGGCCCGGTGGAGGACGACATCCTGCGCCGCACCGTGGAGGACAAGGGCTACACCGTCACCGCCATCCGGTAAACGGACAAAATAAATGCACGGCCGCGGCCGTGCATTTATTTTTTTCTTTTGCCAGTCCGCACTGGATCAGACGGATCACCGCTTGTCGCGGTCGTAGGACACCACCACACGGCGGTTGGGCTCCGAGCCAATAGAGTAGGTATTGACACCGGGGACATCCTGCAGGGCGGCGTGGATCACATGGCGCTCATAGGCATTCATGGGCTCCAGAGTGACGCTGCGGCGATACCTGGTGACCTTGGCAGCCACCTTGCGGGCCAGAGACTCCAGGCTCTGTTCCCGCTTGGCCCGGTAATTCTCGGCATCCACATGGACGCGGATGCGCTTTTCCCGGCCGGAATTGACGGCGTAGTTGGTCAGCTGCTGGATAGCGTCCAGGGTCTCGCCCCGGCGGCCAATCAGCTGGCCCAGCTTCTGTCCCTCCAGCACCACACTGTAGCGGCCCTTTTCCGTCTCCGTGACCTGCACCTGGCAGGGCTGTCCATATGCTCCAGCAGGCCCGTCAGGAACTCGGTAATGCGCCGGGCGTTGTCGTCCGGGACAGACTGCTCCGGGGCGGCAGCGGGGGCCTGGGCAGCCTTGGGAGGCTCAGGAGCCTTGACGGGAGCCTTGGGAGGCTCAGGCTTCCTGGTCTTGGGCTGCTCCGGCTTGGGCTGGGGTCTGGGCTGGGGTCTGGGCTCCGGCTTCTTTTCCGGCTGGACCGGCGCGGCGGGAGCCTCCGGCTCCTCCTGGCCATAGGTCACACGGACCCGGGCAGGGCTGCTGCCAATGCCCAGAAAGCCGCTTTTGGCCCGCTCCAGAATCTCAACAGACACGTCGTCGCGGTCCATATGCAGCTGTTCCAGCGCTTTGCGGATGGCCTCCTCCTCGGTCTTGCCCGTTACGTCGATATAACTCATAGACAAAACTCCTTAGTCATCATTGTAATGGCTTTCGTTGTAGGCCCGGCCCCGTGCATAGGGACGCTGGCCCACGCGGCCACTTTCGTTGGTGCCGGGATTCTTTTTCTTCTCGCCAGAGGACTGCTTTTTCTTGCCCTGCTGGTTATTCTGCTTCTTGCCGCTGTTGTAAGAAGCCTGCTGCTGTGCCATCAGCTCCTTCTGCTTCTGGTACTTGGCATAGCGCTTTTCACGGGCGGCCTTTTCCTTCTCGGTCTCCTCGCGGTCCAGCTTCTTGTTGAAATACTTATTCAGGGTCAGCTCCTGGATCAGGGAGAAGGCGGAGTTGGCGATCCAGTATACGCACAGAGCGGAGGGCAGAATATAGCCCATCCACAGGCTCATCAGGGGCATCATGTACATCATGATCTTGGCGGACCCATTGGGGGTAGAACCATTGGTGCGCATGGTGATGAGGCTCATGGCGAACTGGATGCCGGCGGAAATGATGGGCAGCAGCAGCGCGCCCCAGACGGGCCAGCCGCCGCCGGGGAACTGGCTGAACAGAGAGGACGGCTGAGCCGCCAGGTCAATGTGCAGGAAGTTGTAGTTCAGGTCGATGAGGCCGTCGAACTTCCCGGCGAAATCCGCCCAGTGCTCGTGGATGAACTTGGCCAGATAAATCTGCTCATACGCCTGACTGCCCTCGGCCGCAGTGAAGCCCAGGGTGCCGGCCAGGGTGGTGATCTCCGCGATCACCGACTCGGACAGGCTCATAAAATACCGCAGAGGCACACGGATGATATAGTACAGGGCGATCAGGATGGGGAAGGGGATCATGGACCACAGGCAGCCGGACATGGGGTTGATGCCCTCTTTCATGTACAGCTCCTGCATGGCCTCCTGCTGACGCTGCTGGTTGTTGGCGTAGCGGGTCTGGATATCCTTGATCTTGCCCTGCATGCGGTTCATGCGCAGCATGCTCTTCTTGCTCTTGAGCTGGAAGGCAGCAGCACCAGCTTCACCACCAGGGTGAACAGGATCAGAGCCACGCCATAGGACCCGGTCCAGCTGTAGAACAGCCGGGTCAGGAAGGCAAAGGGCACACAGATATAGTATCCGAGCTTTGCAAACATGGGATAGTTTCCTCCGTATTTTGTTGGGTGGGAAAAACGGGGTTTTCAGGGAACGGGATCATACCCGCCTTTGTGGAAGGGATTGCATCGCAGAAGGCGCCGCAGCGCCAGAAAGCCGCCCCGCAGAGGGCCGTATTTCTCCACCGCCTGCAGTGCGTATTCCGAGCAGGTGGGGATATAGCGGCAGCGGGGCGGAAACAGGGGAGACATAGCCGTCTGGTAAAAGCGGATCATCCGCAGGATGGCCCGCTTCATGACGGGTCCTCCCGCAGCAGGTCCAGCTGCTCCAGCAGACGCAGATAGGTGCGTTCCAGCTTCTGATAATCCGTTTCCACGGCCCGGACCCGGCCACCACGATCAGGTCGTAGCCCGGGAGCATTTTTGCCTTGTTCAGCCGGTAGATCTCCCGAATGCGGCGCCGGACGCGGTTGCGCACCACGGCGCAGCCCAGCTTCGTACTGACGGAAACGCCCAGGCGGCTATGGCCCCGGCGGTTCCTCTGGCAGTAAATCACCAGCTGCGGCGAAACCGCCGATTTTCCCTTGCGGTAAATGCGGCGGAATTCGTAATTCTCTTTTACCGTGACGGCTGGATCCATGAAAACAAGCACCTTCTCCGCCAACGCGGCGGCTGAAATGAGCATAGGCCAAAGGGGACGGCAGTTTTCCCATCCACCGTCCCTGGTCTATCCTTTATGCGCGATGCACTTTCCGCGACCTCAATGGGTCAGGCGAGCGCGGCCCTTGGCGCGGCGGCGGGCCAGAACCTTACGGCCGTTGCTGGTGGCCATTCTCTTGCGGAAGCCGTGCTCCTTGGAGCGCTGGCGCTTCTTGGGCTGATAGGTACGGAACATTGCATGACACCTCCATTTTGTAAGATCCGGCGGCAGAGCAAGGCTGCCGCACATACTCGACGGCGGGCAGGGGACTTGTCCCCGGCGGCCGCAGTTGACAGGTTGGATGCCGCAAAACGGCATGGTAAACATTATACAGATTTTCCGGCCCCCTGTCAACAGAAATCTGCATTTTCCACGAAAGAGCCGCATTCTGCCGCCGGGCCCCGGTTTTGGGCAAGAAATTCTGTTATATCTCCCACAAAATAGCGCATATTTGCCGGTTTCTGTATAGCAGCCCGGAAAAATTTTTATACTTAGTATTAGTATATGTGTGGACTTTTCTGGGGCCGTTTGATATAATAAGAGGTGTATTTTTGCCTGAAACAAAGAGAGAAAATCGCATGACCAGCGGGAAAGGGGCGCTTTCATTGAATTCAATCGCAGACGTGTGGAAAAACGTACTGGACCGGCTGAGGTCCCAGCTGTCCGAGACCACCATCAATACCTGGTTCGACGAGGTGGATGTGGTGACCATGGAGGACTCCGCCTTTGTGCTGCATTGCAGCAACGCCTTCAAAAAGAGCACCATTGAGGCGCGCTTTATGAGCCACATCAAGGCCGCACTGAAGGATATTTTTTCCTCGGATCTGGAGGTAAAGATCCTGGACGATCAGCAGCTGTCCGCCTATCATGGGGTGGCTCCGGACCGGCCCGGCTCCCTTCTGGAGTCCGACGCCTTTACCTTCGGCACCTATGTGGTGGGGCCAGAACAAGATGGCCTATGCCGCCGCCCGCGCCGTGGCGGAAAAGCCGGCGGAGCACTATAACCCCCTGTTTATCTATGGCGACTCCGGCCTGGGCAAGACCCATCTGCTGTATGCCATTGCCCACCAGGTCCGCTCCCGCCAGCCGGATGCCCGCATCGTATACATCAAGGGCGACGATTTCACCAATGAGCTGATCGCTCCATCCGGGAGGGAAAAAATGCGGAGTTCCGGGAGAAATACCGTCAGACCACCCTGCTGCTGGTGGACGATATCCAATTCATCGCCGGAAAAAAACAGACCCAGGAGGAGTTTTTCCATACCTTCAACACCCTGTATGAATCCGGGCGGCAGATCGTTCTGACGTCGGACCGTCCGCCCCGGGAGATGACCCAGCTGGAGGACCGACTTCAGACCCGGTTTGAATGGGGTCTGATGGTGGATGTGGCCCCCCCGGACTTTGAGACGAGGCTGGCCATCATCAAAAACAAGGCTGCCCTGCTGGGGGTGCAGCTGCCCGACGATATCAGCAGCTTTATCGCGGAAAATCTCACCGCCAACGTTCGACAGATCGAGGGCGCCCTGAATAAGCTGCTGGCCTATCGGGATCTGCTGGGCAACCAGGTGGACGGCGAGGCCGTCAGCCGTGCCGTGAAGGATATGCTGAAAAAGTACAATGAGTTTGTGCCGTCGCCAGGCCTGATCGTCGAGTACATCTGCCGGTATTATGACGTGGATGAGGAGCAGGTCCGGGGACAGGGCCGCAAGCGGGACCTGATGGAAGCCCGGCAAACGGCCATGTATCTGATCCGCCGGATGACAAACCTCTCCCTCAACGACATCGGCAAGGAGTTCGGCGACCGGGATCACACCACGGTGCTTCACTCGCTGGATCAGGTGGAGAAAAAGATGCGCTCCGATCCGGCCTACGCCGAAAAGGTCAAGGAGATCACCACCAACATCAACAATAAGAAATGATCTCTTTTCCACATATCCCTGTGGATTCCACCTGGACAACCTGTGGAGTATTTGCTTCTCTCTTTTCCTGTGGAAAACCCCCGGATATTGTCCCCAAAGGGGTGTGGACAGAAATTTCTGTGATCCCAGTGCTTTTGGGAGATTTCCACATAAATTTTCCCTACGACGTCTGTTACTAAAATAAAGATATCTTTTGTTCTCTTTTGGAGAACGAAGTCTCTTTTCAGTCTGAAAGAAAGGAACGCTTCGATATGCTTCGATTTTCCTGTGAGAAGGCGCTGCTGCAAGGCGCCGTCAACACTGCCTCCCGGGCGGTGGCCGCCAAAAGCTCCATTCCGGCCCTGGAGGGAATCCTGCTGGAGGGCGGGGACACCCTGACCCTGTCCGGCTACAACATGCAGACCGGCATCCGCACCGGCGTGGACGCTCAGATCCAGTCTCCCGGCCGTATCGTCCTCAGCGCCCGTCTGTTCGGCGAGATGATCCGCAAGATGCCCGACGACGTTATTATGTTCGACGCTGACGACAAGCTGACGGTTCATCTTACCTGCGGTGACGCCAGCTTCGAGATCATCGGCCTGTCTGCCGACGATTACCCGGAGCTTCCTGAGGTGGATGACCAGTTTTCCGTGGATATTCGTCAGGGGACGCTGAAGGCTATGATCAACCAGACCAGCTTCGCCGTGTCCACCAATGAAAGCCGCCCGGTACATACCGGCTCTCTGTTCGAGGTAGGGGATAAGGACCTGACGGTGGTGTCCGTGGACGGGTTCCGTCTGGCCCTGCGCCGGGAGCCTTTGGACCGGTCCGAGGGAGGCGCGTTCAATTCGTGGCACCCGGATCCGCTCTGAACGAAGTGGAGAAGATCTGCGAGGATTCCGACGAAAAGATCACCATTATTCAGGGCAAGCGGCACCTGCTGTTTGAGGCCGGGGCCACCCAGCTGATCTGCCGCCGCCTGGAGGGAGATTTCCTGGATTACAAGAACGCCATCCCCCGGAACAATCCCATCCGGCTGACGGTGGACACCAAAACCATGCTGGGCAGCCTGGACCGGGTGTCCGTGGTCATCAGCGAAAAGCTCAAGAGCCCGGTGCGCTGCGTTTTTGAAAACGGCCGGGTGATGCTGTCTGCCCGCACCGCGCCGGCGAGGCCAAGGACATCTGCCCCCTGGACGGCGACGGAAACGGCTGGAGATCGGATTCAACAACCGGTATCTGATGGACGCCCTGCGCTACGCTCCGGCGGACGCTGTGACCATGGAGCTGAATACCAGCATTTCTCCGGCGGTGCTGGTGCCGGTGGATGGGGAGGAGAGCTTCCTTTATATGGTGCTGCCGGTGCGGCTGAAGGCGTGAGAAAACGAGGTCAATATGGAAATAATTACCATTACTACAGAATATATCAAGCTCCAGGATCTGCTGAAGCTGGCGGCGGCTGCCGCCACCGGCGGCGAGGCCAAGCTGCTGGTTCAGGAGGGAGAGGTCCTGGTCAACGGGGAGGTATGCACCATGCGGGGCAAGAAGCTTCGTCCCGGCGATGTGGTGGACGCCCTGGGACAGCGCTACGGCGTGCAGTATGCGGATTGAAGGACTGCTGCTGGAGGGCTTCCGAAATTACGACAGCCAGCAGCTGACCTTTGATGAAAGCTGCAACGTGATCTATGGAGACAATGCCCAGGGAAAGACCAACCTGCTGGAGGCCATTGTGTATCTGTCCTGCGGCCGCAGCCCCCGGACCCATGCGGATCGGGAGCTTATTGGCTTCGGAACGGACAGGGCCAGGCTGGTGGGACAGATCCGGTCCCGGGAGCGGGAATTTGAAACGGAGATTCAGCTGACTCGGGGACGGCGGCGGAAGATGACCGTCAACGGTGTGGCCGCCAAAAACGGCGGCGACCTGTCCCAGGTGCTGCACACGGTGTTTTTCTCGCCGGAGGACCTGTTTCTCATCCGGGAGGGAGCGGCGGCCCGGCGGCGGTTCATGGATATGTCCCTGTGCCAGCTGCGGCCCCGGTATGCCGAGGCCCTGGCGGAATACGGGCGGCTGTATGAACACAAGACCCGCATCCTCCGGGACAGTGACGAGTATCCTCAGCTGCTGGACACCCTGCCCGATTTTGACCGGCGGCTGTGCCAGGTGGGAGCGGTGCTCATCAGCTATCGGGCGCGGTATGTGCAGGCCCTGGCCGTCCACGCTCAGAGAGCCCACTGGGAGTGCTCCGGGGAACGGGAGGAGCTGGCTCTGTCGTATCAGACTGTGAAAACCGTGGAGGACCCATTGGGTCCGGCGGCGGACATTGCGGCGGCGCTGGCAGAGCACCAGGCACAGCATCATCAGGCGGAGCTGGCCTCCCGGCTGTGTCTGTCGGGACCCCATAAGGACGATATCGCCGTGACGGTAAACGGGCTGGAGGCCCGGCATTTCTGCTCCCAGGGCCAGGTGCGCACCGCGGCCTGAGTCTGAAGCTGGCGGACCGGGAGATTCACAAAACCGCCATCGGAGAGTATCCGGTGATGCTGCTGGACGACGTGCTGTCGGAGTTGGACCCCCGGCGGCAGGAGTATGTGCTCAACCGCATTGCAGGCGGACAGGTGTTCATCACCTGCTGCGAAAACGACCGGCTGGATGCGCTGCTGTCCGGCCGGGTGTATCACGTTCGGGAAGGAAAGGTGCTGTGATGGGCTTTCTGCATATCGGCCAGAACGTCATGGTCAACGACCGGCGCATCATCGGCATATTCGACCTGGATATCACGTCCCAGTCCGCTCAGACCCGGCGGTTTCTGGACCAGGCGGAGCAGGAGGGCGTGGTGCTGCCGGTGTGCGAGACATTCCCAAGTCGTTTCTGGTGTGCGACCATCCGTATCACCGGCAGATCGTATATATTTCCCAGCTGAATACCCAGACGCTGGTGAAAAGAGCGGAAAAGAAGTAAAGAATTCCCTGTCATTGCCGGGAGATCGGCAGACACCGGGTTCCCGGGAATGACAGGAAAGACCCAAGGAAAGGAAAGATGACCCAATGAGCGAACTGGAAAAAGTCACCGCCGTGGACACCACCTATGACGCCTCGGAAATTCAGGTTCTGGAGGGGCTGGAGGCGGTGCGCAAGCGGCCCGGCATGTATATCGGCTCCACATCGGCCTCGGGCCTGCACCATCTGGTGTATGAGATCGTGGACAACGCCATTGACGAGGCACTGGCCGGATACTGCACCGAGATCACTGTTACCATCAACCCGGCAACACCATCACCGTTACCGATAACGGCCGCGGCATCCCCGTGGACATCCAGAAGCAGACCGGCCGGCCGGCGCTGGAGGTGGTATACACCGTGCTCCACGCCGGCGGTAAGTTCGGCGGCGGAGGCTATAAGGTATCCGGCGGCCTCCACGGCGTGGGCGCGTCCGTGGTCAACGCCCTGTCCGAGTGGCTGGAGGTGCAGGTTCAGAAGGACGGCAGAATTTACGAGATGAAGTTCTCCCGGGGAGCGATCACCCAGGAGATGAAGATTTTGGGCGACACCGATCAGACCGGCACCGCCGTTACCTTCAAGCCGGATCCGGAGATGTTCGACACCCTGGTGTATGACTATGAAACGCTGCACACCCGGATGCGGGAGCAGGCGTTCCTGAATGCGGGGCTGCGTATCACCATTACCGACGCCCGGCCCGGCCAGGAGCAGAGTGACTCCATGTGCTACGAGGGAGGCATCCGGGAATTTGTTACCTGGCTCAACCGCAACAAGACAGCGCTGCATGAGGAGGTCGTCTATCTGGCCGGGGCCAAGGGCGACAGCACCGCCGAGGTGGCGCTGCAATACAACGACAGCTATAACGAGACGCTGGTGTCCTTCGCCAACGACATCCACACCCCCGAGGGCGGCATGCATGAGACGGGCTTCAAAACGGCCCTGACCCGGGTGCTCAATGCCTACGGCATGAAATACGGCATGATCAAGGAGGGAGACAAGGTCTCCGGCGAGGACGTCCGGGAGGGCATCACCGCCGTGATCTCCGTGAAGCTGACGGAGGCCCAGTTCGAGGGACAGACCAAGGCCAAGCTGGGCAACGCTCCATCCGCACCCTGGTGGACAGCGTGGTGTCCGACCAGCTGGCCGTGTATCTGGAGGAGCACCCGGTGGTGGCCCGGACCATTCTGGACAAGGCCCTGACCGCCAACCGGGCCAGGGAGGCTGCCCGAAAGGCCCGGGAATCCATTCGCCGCAAGACCGCCCTGGGCGGGGCGGCCATGCCCGACAAGCTTCGGGACTGCAACGAAAATAACCCCGAGCTGACGGAGATCTATATCGTTGAGGGCGACTCCGCAGGCGGCTCTGCTACTCAGGGACGGGACTCCCGGTTCCAGGCCATCCTGCCTCTGTGGGGCAAGATGCTGAACGTGGAAAAGGCCCGGGCGGACAAGGTGTACGGCAACGACAAGCTTCAGCCGGTGATCACGGCTCTGGGGGCCGGGATCGGCGACGAGCTGGACCTGAACCGGCTGCGGTATCACAAGATCATCATCATGCCGATGCCGATGTGGACGGCGCCCATATCCGGACGCTGCTGCTGACCTTCTTCTTCCGGTTCATGCGGCCCCTGATCGAGGAGGGGTATGTCTACTCCGCCGTGCCGCCGCTGTATAAGCTGACCCGGGGCAAGCAGCAGCGGGTGGCCTATACCGACGAGGAGCGGGACGCCATCTCCGCCGAAATGCGCAGCGGCAACCCCAACGTGAAAATTGACATCAGCCGCTTCAAGGGCCTGGGCGAGATGAATCCCCATGAGCTGTGGGAGACCACCATGGACCCGGGGAAGCGCACCCTGCGCCGCATCACCCTGGACGACGCCGTGGCCGCCGACGCCACGTTTACGGTGCTGATGGGCGAAAAGGTGGAGCCCCGGAAGGAGTTCATTGAGAAAAACGCCAAATACGCGGTGAATCTGGACTATTGATTCAAAAATGCATGCATTTTTTGATTTTTACCATCCCACAAGGAGAATAAAATATGAGCAAAAACCACAGTACGACCCTGAGGAGCTGCGGTACCCGGA
>ENA-OQEN01000340-OQEN01000340.1-human-gut-metagenome-genome-assembly--contig:-NODE-340-length-20535-cov-3.528175_pt1 | contig 20535 bp, 28 predicted proteins | sample MGYA00242791_ERZ504627 | MGnify/ENA primary metagenome ERZ504627 (study PRJEB26092, sample SAMD00036316) | human gut metagenome | host: Homo sapiens | study: EMG produced TPA metagenomics assembly of... | reverse complement strand
CCGCAGTTCCCACCGATGCTCCCAATCCTCCTGTAACCGGCGCAATGAGCCTCATCGGCGTTGGTATTGCAGCGATCGTTGCGAGCGCAGGCGTTGTTATCTTCCGCAAGAAGGAAGAAGACTGAGCTAACCTCGGTGCAGTGCGGCCGAAAGGCCGGCATTGCAGCAAACTGAATTGATTAACCCCGACTTTGTCGGGCGGCGGACCCCGCAGAGCGCAAGCCCTGCGGGGTTCGTGCGCTGCGGAGAGACAGAGCGCGGAAAAGTTCAAAAATAATGGGTAAAAACTTCAAATTCTTATATACTTGCTATGAAATGCGGTGCATAGTATAATGAATCGTTAAGAACAGCCGCAGTTCGGCGGCGTTGATACGGAATAACTGATGATTAAAATAAATGACGTTAAATATTCATACGAGAACTCCGAAACGGAGGCTCTCCGCGGGGTCAGCATAAGCATTGCGGACGGTGAATTTGTTGCAATTGTCGGGCACAACGGCAGCGGTAAATCAACCCTTGCAAAAATGCTCAATGCATTGCAGCTTCCGTCGTCCGGCAGCGTGACTGTGTTCGGAATGGACACGGCGGATGAGTCGAAAACGCTTGATATACGCAAAAAGTCGGTATGGTTTTTCAAAATCCCGATAATCAGATTGTGACGACAGTGGTTGAAGAGGATGTCGGATTCGGCCCGGAAAATCTTGGCGTACCCACGGAAGAAATCCTCCGCCGCGTTCACGATGCACTTGAGGCTGTGGACATGCTTGATTACGCAAAATCCGCGCCGCATATGCTTTCGGGCGGGCAGAAACAGCGCATTGCAATTGCGGGAATGCTTGCAATTGAGCCGCAGGTACTCGTTCTTGATGAAGCAACGGCGATGCTTGACCCGCTCGGACGGAAGGATATCCTTCGAATTGTTAAAGACTTAAACCGCAAAAAGGGTATTACGGTGATTATGATAACACAATACATGGAGGAGGCAGTGATTGCGGACCGCGTGATTGTGATGAATGAAGGCCTTGTTGCGTTTGAGGGCACACCGGCGGAGGTGTTCAGGCGCGGTACGGAATTGCGAAAAATAAATCTGGATGTTCCGCCGATGGTTGAGCTGCGCGATGACCTTGCGGCAAGCGGCATCATTAAGCCCTGCAATGCAATGACCGTTGAGGAGATGGCAAACGAATTATGCCCATTATTATTGAAAATCTGACCCATACATATATGCCCGGCAGCGTAACTCAGTTCACCGCGCTGTACGATATTAACCTTACCGTTGAAGACGGCGAGTTTTTCGGCATCATCGGGCACACCGGCAGCGGCAAATCAACGCTTATTCAGCAGCTGAACGGTCTGATTCAGCCACAAGCGGAAGAGTTATTGTTGACGGCTTTGACATGAACGAAAAAAACAGCGAGCCGCAGGAAGAAAACTTGTCGGCATGGTTTTTCAGTATCCGGACTATCAGCTTTTTGACAGCACGGTTTATGATGATATTTGCTTCGGCTTAAAAAACTTAAAACTTCCGGAAGAGGAAATACGCACTCGTGCATATGAGGCAATGGAGCTTGTGGGGCTTGATACAAAGCAGGATGCGGAAAAATCGCCCTTTGAGCTTTCGGGCGGGAAAAAACGCCGTGCCGCACTGGCGGGCATTATTGCGATGCGCCCCAAATACTTGGTTATGGATGAACCTATGGCGGGGCTTGATCCCAGCGGCCGCAGAAGTTATGAAAACTATCGAGGGTTTGCGCGCAGAATTGGGCTGCTCCGTGATAATGGTCAGTCACTCAATGGAGGATGTTGCCCGCTCCGCTGAGCGCATTGCGGTGTTGAATAACGGCAAAGTATACGCAGTCGGCACGCCGACGGAGATTTTCTCCCGCACGGCGGAGCTTGCTTCAATCGGCCTTGACACGCCGGCAACCGCGCAGCTTGTTGAAAAACTCCGCAGTATGGGCTGCAAAATTCCAGATGGACTGTACACAAACGAAAAGTTCGAAAAGTGGCTGAAAGAGGTATTGCATAATGCTTAAAGATATTACTTTGGGGCAATACATTCCCGGCAATTCCGTCGTTCACAGGCTTGATCCGCGAACAAAGATTTTGCTGATGATTGCATATATCGTTGCGGTGTTTATCGTTAAACGAATTGAAATGTTTATACCTGTGATCCTGTTCACGGTGCTTATAACGGTGCTTGCAAAAGTTCCTGCGAACTATATGCTGAAAGCTCTTAAGCCCATGCGGCTGCTGCTGCCGCTGATGTTTGTTATGAACCTGTTTCTTATCAAAACAGGGAAGACGATTGTTGATTGGTGGATCATTCATATATATGCGGACGGTCTGACAAATGCTGTTTTTGTCGTTCTGCGCCTTGCAACGCTTGTTTGCGGCACGAGTCTTCTGACGCTTACAACAACGCCCATCGCACTTACGGACGGGCTTGAAAAACTGCTTTCACCGCTCAAAATTATCAAGTTTCCCGCACATGAACTTGCAATGATGATGACGGTTGCGCTGCGCTTTATTCCGACGCTTATTGAGGAGGCGGATAAAATTACAAAGGCACAGCTTGCACGCGGCGCAGATTTTGAAAGCGGCAATGTTTTTAAACGTGCAAAGTCAATGCTGCCGATTTTGATACCGCTGTTTGTCAACTCATTTCGCCGTGCCGATGAACTTGCAATGGCAATGGAAAGCCGTTGTTATCACGGCGGCGAAGGGCGGACGCGGATGCGCGTGCTCAAATTTCATATGGGAGATCTTGCTGCGGTCATTATCTTTGCGGCATTTATCACAGCCGTTGCGCTTGCACAAAGATTTTTGCCCGCTGTAAAACTCTTCTGATTTAACTTAACTGATTGGAGATATTTGCGGGGATGAAGAACCATTTAAGAAAAAGTCCCGGAAATGTACCGGACGGTCACCAAAAAATCGAACCGAAAACGGCGCGGACGCTGCTTGTTATTGCTGCCGCACTGCTTATCATTGCACTTGCCTGGCGGTTTTTTCTCGAAAAAAACAGTTTTTCGGGCGGCATTGTGCGCAGCCTCGCCCAACACGGCTGCAATATCGAGGCGGATGAGCTTTATAAACACAATTTCGCCAAAAACACATCAATTCGCGCACTTGTCGGTGACACGGATATGACACGCGCTGCGGATGCTTCCCGCGAATGCGGATTTGATGCCGACATTGACAAAACAGGTGACGTTTATGTTCTGCTTGCCAATCTTGGTGATGAACAGGTGCTGACGGTTTATGTTGTTGATGAAACGATTCAGCTTGCTTCATTCAAATTCCGAATTCGGACTCCGTGCTCCCGATTTCGGCTTGCGGCGATGCAGAGCGACATCGACTGCTGCTTGAACCGTGTGAAATATATTGAACCGAAATCGAAAAAAAGTGTTGACATCGGCTGAAAATTGCGTATAATATTAATGTTCAAGCAGAAGCCGCCCGCTTCTCACTTGCCGCAGGTATTTATGCAGGCAGAGTAACGGCAACAAATACATTCTATTTGTGCGTGCGCGGTGCTTAGGCAGCGCGTTTTTTGTTTGAATAATTCTTTCAAGGTGGTGAAACCCATAGCAACTCAGGAATTGTTGATCAATGAGGAGATCCGTGACAAAGAGGTTCGACTCATCGACGAAAAAGGCGAACAGCTTGGTATTGTCAAGATTGAACATGCGTTGAGAATCGCAGACGAAAAGGAACTCGATCTTGTTAAGATAGTTCCCAACGCAAACCCGCCCGTCTGCAAAATCATGGATTACGGCAAGGCTCGTTTTGAGCAGATCAAGCGCGAAAAGGAACAGCGCAGGAATCAAACCGTTGTCGAAACAAAGGAGATCCGTCTCTCTTCAACTATCGATACGCACGACATGGAGGTCAAGGCCAAGGCGTGTGTCAAGTTCCTGAAGAGCGGAAATAAGGTCAAGGCTTCCATCCGCTTCCGCGGCAGACAGATAAGCCACGGCAGCGTCGGTCTCGATGTTATGAACGCATTCTATGAGATGGTTCGGGATTATGCCGTGATAGAACGCCCGGCAAAGCAGGAAGGGCGCAACATGGCAATGATTTTGGCTCCCAAACCCGCAGCAAAGAACTGATTATTTTTTAGGAGGAATTCCCATGCCGAAAATTAAGACCCATAGGGGCGCCGCAAAGCGTTTCAGCTTCACCAAGAGCGGCAAAATCAAAAGGGGCAAGGCTTATAAGAGCCATATCCTTACCAAGAAAACTACGAAGCGCACCCGCAACCTTCGCAAGATCGGCTACATCGCTGAGGAAGAAGTTTCCAAGATTAGCAAGCTGATCCCCTACAAGAGATAAGGAGGATTATTCACAATGGCAAGGATTAAAAGAGCAGTAAACGCAGTTAAAAAGCGTCGTAAAGTTTTTAAACTCTCCAAGGGCTACTACGGAGCAAAGAGCAAACTCTATCGTGCGGCAAGCCAGCAGGTCATGAAGTCCATGGCTTATGCCTATGTCGGCCGTAAGCTCAAAAAGAGGGAGTACCGCAAGCTTTGGATCGCTCGTATCAATGCGGGCGCAAGGATCTGCGGAACCAACTATTCCAACCTCATCCACGGCCTCAAGGTTGCCGGTGTTGATGTGAACCGCAAGGTTCTCGCCGACCTCGCAATCAGCGACATGAACGCATTCAACCAGCTCGTTCAGGTTGCAAACAAGGCTCTGAATGCATAAGTTTATCCGTTTGGCGGCATAAACATTATTCATGAAACGAATATCGTGCGCGGCTCGTAAGGGCCGCGCATTTTCGTTTTGACCTCAGAATACGAAGATTCAGCTCCGATTTGCTGTCTTGCAGCAGAAAGCAGCATCAGCTCAGACAGCTCTTGACGGAAATCAGGGAGTTCCCGAAAGAGGGAAGCGGCTGACACGTTTAGATTTGCATAATAAGAACCGCGTATAAGAACCGCATAACGGAAAGAACACCGGAGATTTTTTATAAAACGAACCCGGGCAGCATTTATTCGGAGCTGACCGGGTTATTTTTGTGCATTAAAACGCGGATTCGGGTTTGTTCGGTGCGCCTTTAACGCGGGTTAATAATCTGCATGTGTTCGAACTCAAATTCCGAGAGCCGTCCGCAGAATGATCTGAGCGTCCACAACGTTAACGCACATATCCTCATTGATATCGGCCGCAACAAGCTGCACTTCGCTCGGCGTGACAAGCTCCATTGCAATTCGGAGAGTCAGGAGAGCATCGGTGATTGTGACACTTCCGTCCGCATCAACATCGCCCGCGGTGATTGCAATGCTGTACTGCGCAACAACGATGGTTTCTTCGGTAATGCAGGAGGTATCCGCACTCCAGCCGATAAGTTGTAGTACTCACGCACGGGTTCTTCGGGAAGTTCCGCTGCCTGTCCGTAGGCAACGAGCTGACGTGAAATCGTGCTTCCGTCCCAATCAACAAATACGACAAGGTAACGGTTGATTTCATACTGAGCGGTTGTCGTAACATCGGATGTGATGTTGGTAAGACTTGCATCCCAACCGATGAAGGTGTAGCCCGTTCTCTCGGGAGAGGGTATCTGCGCTGCGCTTTCGCCGTGAAGAACGGTTTCACTGCCGAGTTCTGTTCCGTCCCAATCAAGGAAAGTGACGGTGTAGAAATTGCGGGCATATTGCGCCGCAACGGTCATGCTGCAGGATACGCTTTCGAAATCATTATCCCAACCCGTGAAAGTATAGCCTTCGTGCGCGGGGGCTTCGGGAGCAGCGGCGGCGTTTCCGTATTCAACAACCTGCTCGGAGAGCGTGCTGCCGGTAAGCCCGTCAATGAATGTTACGAGATAACTGTTGACGGAATATTCGGCGGTAACGGTGATATCGTCGGTGATGAATTCGCCGTTGTCATCATAGCGAACGAAGGTGTATCCGTCGTGAATCGGTGCTTCGGGAAGAACGGCGTTCTCGCATTCGTTTACGCTTGCGGTGCTTATGATGTCTCCGGTGAGTCCGTCAACAAATGTGACGGTGTAGGTGTTGACATCCTCATTAACAGTGTGTTTGAAGAGCCTTACGGGGGTGTAGGCACTGTCCGTACGTTCGAAAATATCGAAACCTGCACTGAAGCCGGAAGCCGATACGCCGAACGAGAGGTAATTGTAGCCGTTGGCACCTGCATCGTTATGGCTGAGTCCGCCGTTGTTGTCCCAATTCCAAACCACATCGGTTTCGGTGCGAAGGCCGAGCATGCATAACCCTGTGAGTAAATTGTGGACAGCAGCCTGCCGCTTGCAATATGGGTGACTGTCTGCGCATCTTCTGCGGAGAAGCTCCATTCGAAATTCGCAAGTCCGTCGTTCACGATAACAGCATTGCCGTTAACGGAGCTGACTTGCACCTGCTGACCGTTCAGACCGACTTCGCCGCCGATATGCGCCTGACTGCTCATGATATAGGTGCTGCCGTTGTAATCTGCGGCAATGAGGTAGGCTTCGCCGGGAACAATGGTATCCGTTTCGACATATGTCTTGCCGACAGGGATATTCCTGCGGTATTTTGCGGTGAATGTGATATCTTCTGAAACTTTATGGCCGCTCACAACCTTGTCAAAGCCCCAGAACAGGTGATCGCTGTCGGGTGTGATTTCGGGAATGTCGGCATCGGTAAGCACGGTTCCCTTTTCAAGCACAAGCCTTGCGGGACCGTTTACCGTGCCGTATTCACCTGCATCGAACATTACGATTGCATAATTTTCATCATCCGATTCAACAACGGCGATTTGAACGGAATCGGAGATGTTGAAGCTGTTCGTTGCCGTAACGGTTGCGGTGCCGGGGCATTTGCGGTGATAACGGCATGATTGTCATCGCTCTCAACGATGCTGACAATATCGGAATCGGAGCTTGTCCATGTAAGCGGGCAAATAATCTCAGTGTCCGTATAGGAAGTATCGAATGCATAGAGCTGATTGATTGTCAGGCTGTCGCCGACAACAAGGGTTGCATCTTCCCTGTCCAGCTCAACCATATCCTCTTTGTTGTCCATGCTGACGTAAACATAGTTATAGTTGCCTGCATAGTCCATTGTTCTTGAAACGAAATCGGTTGCCGCATTGGAGAACCCGAGAGTCACGTTAGCTGTGCGTCCCGCGGGTTCATATCCGCCGTAGGTCACCTTATACTTGGCATATGCGCCGGTGTTAAGGTTGGCAAAGATTTCGGTGTAGTCAACGAAACGATTTTCGTTTATCTGATTCTGAACATAGTACTTTGCGCCGGAAACATAGAGCTTGACGGCGGTGACGGGGGCTTCCGTGTCGCATGTTACGGGGAATTCCCAACTGTCAATGCGCGTGTTGTCCTCAATGTCCGCAACAGCCTCAATGCGTACGATAACGGTTTGATTGTTTGCAAGCGTTGACCAGTCAAAATCAAGTTCATGACCGGAATACATACCCGCGCTTATGATATCGTCATGAATTGAATTGTAGTAGGTTTTGGGAACATAGCCCATATCCTTGCGATAGAGTTCCTCACCGGTTTCGCGGTCGGTGATGATATAGCGATATTCCTTAACATTTCTGTAAAGGCCGGTGACAACTTCAAGAAAATCGCGAATGCCGTCGCCGTTGGGAGAGATTGCATTGCGCTCATCCCAATACATCATTTGTGAACCTATCTGAATGCCGTAAGGCGTTTGACCGTTGCCCGAACGGGTATCGCCGAGGAACCATGTCTCATTGTTGAGCTCGTCATATGTATAGACGGTGTTGGCAATAAGCGTGGTGTTTGCGGGATAATCCTCACTGGGCCAATCATAGAAGAAATTCTCTTCAATCGCAGGTGCATCGCGCCAGTCGCCGTAGAATGCAAGGTAAGGAGCCGAAATGCTTTCCCCGCCGACTTCGTCAAGAGTGATGAAGCCTTCAACGTATATGCCGTTCTCAAAGTATTTTTCAATATACTTGATGTCCCTCGCGGAAAGGGTCACGGTAACGGTGACGGAGACGGAAGAACCGGCGGCAACAGTCACGGTTTCGGGAGCATCGATGTTTGATTCAAGTTCGTACTCAAACTGTTCCATGAGGTACTCATAGGTGTGGTCGGGGTTTACCCTGCCGCAAACGGCACTTTCGGTCAATGCGCTGACGCTGAGATTATAGACCTTTGTTTCGTTGGTGATGTTGACAACATCGAAAGTCATTGTGTAGCATCCCGTGCGCGCCCTGTCATCACCGAGTTCAAACTTGGACTTATCAGTGCCTGCAACATTGATATATGCGCCGACGGAGACCGCTTTTCCCGCATCAACAAGGCCGGCACCCTGCACACGGGGCGAGAAAGGAAGGCCGCTGTCGGTATCGGTGACGGGCGATGCGCTGCTCATCATAAGTTTGTCAACCGCTGCCGCAAGTTCCCTGCCGCCGAGGTTGGTTGTTGATTTGAGATACTGACGAACAAGAACGCTGATGCCCGCAATTGCGGGGGAAGCCATGCTTGTGCCGCTGGAAATTGCGATTGAGCCGTTTTTGTATGCGGAAACAACGCTGCCTCCGATCGCCGTAATGTCGGGCTTGAGGGTAAGTTCATTGGTTGCACCCCAGCTGGAGAAGGGGGAAATCTGATTTCGTCGGGGCGGGTCACCCAATAGGACTGCACATGGATGGTATCGGGTATGATACTGTTGGCAAGGTTGTTGCCGTAGAAATATGCCATGCCCACGGTCGGGATGGTGTATTCATCATGGGTCGTGTCGGGAATTTTGAAATTGCCCGCAGCATTGGTTGCGGGATAGAGAATCAGGCCGACTGCCCCGTGGGACTGTGCAATCCTTCCCTGTTCGTTGATGGAAAGTTCCGCGCTGAGCTTTGCAAGAACAAGCTTGCCCGAAACATCAACGCCTTCGTAATCCGTTTCCGCACCGGTATCAAGACTTACATATTCCCAGTCTCCGCCGAGCTTTGCGCCGAATCTGTATGCATAGGGAGATTTGTCGGAGAACTGATAATTATATCTGTTTGCGCCGACGCTGAAGGTGAAGTAATCGAGTTTGCTTGCAAAGCCTGCCAAATAGGTGCTGTTGTCGGCACTTGCAACGCTTATCGGGGCGTCGAAAGTTGCGGGCATGCTGAGAACACCGATATCGGGGTTGCCGGCAAGGCCGAGGTCGTTGTTCCAAAGGCTCTTGTTGGTGCTGTTTGCATCGTTTCCTGCTGCAACCGCAACGTTTATGCCGGCGTCAAGGGCGGCATTGAACACGGCGGTTATTTCGGGATAACCTGTAACGGAGCCGCAGCTTGTGCCGAGGCTGAGGTTTGCAGCGTCAACGCCCAAAAGTATTGCGTCTTCAAGCGCGGCGGTAACATCCGTCATGCTTGCTCCGCCGTTTGTGTCGAAAACTTTCATAACAACAAGCTGCGCATCGGGAGCAACGCCGACGTTCTTGATGTTATAGGTGTTTATCAGGTTGGCAGTCGTTGCGCCTGCAACAATGCCCGCAACGTGAGAACCGTGTCCCATTGTGTCGGTTGAATCCGCATCGCCGTCGGCGTAGTCGAACTGGAACGGAATCTTTGCGGCGGAATAAAGCTGCTCCGCAGTGACTCCGGGAACGATTTGAGAAACATGAAGGTTCGATTCCGCCAAAATTTCCGCAACCTTCTCAGACGTCATAGACGGGTTTTCGGGTTGAACGGAGAACATTGCATGAGTGAGGTCAATGCCGGTATCGATTACGGCAACGGTCATGCCTTCGCCCGTATAACCTGCAAGCCATGCGGCTTCGGTATTCATATCGCTGTTGGCATTCTGCATCTTGGGATTGCAGCCGCCTTCGGCAAGAATGCCGATTGTTCCGTAATCATCGGAGGAGAGAACTTCGATGTTATCGCTGCTGATGCTGAATGAAGGAGCAACAAAGGCATATTTAACGCCGGGCAGCTTGTTGACAGCCTTGAGCTCGCCGTATTTCATCTGTGCGCCGAATCCGTTGAGAAGGAGTGTGAAGTCATATTTCACCTTAAAGGATTTGCTGACACTGCCGATTTCGGATTCAAGCTTTGAATGCTGCAAATGAAGCTTTTCGGAAGCGTTCAGTGCGGCCTTTGTCAGCCCGCCGAGTTCCAGTCCGTAAGTTCGTAAACGCTTTTTCCGTCAAGCACGACCATAACATCAACAAGTTCGTCATCGTCATACATTGCGGAGGGGCATTTTACCTGCGCAGCTTCGGCAACATCGTCGTTGAATTCGGCAAATGCCGCGTGATGCTGTTGACCGTATTCTGTGACGAATATGTGCGGACGGTATAGGAATTGCCGTTTTCATCGTAAACGGTTTCAACCTTATCCGGTTCAAAATTCATCAGATCGGCAAAATTTACCTGTTCGCTTTGAGCACCGGTTTCCGCATTGATCCAAACGTCGGAGTCAGCGGTAAAGGTAAACCCGTCGTCAAAGCTTGACTCGAAGGTTTCGCCCTTTTTAAGGTAGATCCATTGTTCATCATCAGAACTGTTTACAACAGTTCCGCCGGATTGTTCAGCAGCAAATGAATTGCTGCCGGCAAATGGTTTGCCGTTGGTTCGTGACGTTCCGGCAAGCGAAATCGCCGTCGGCACGATCAGCGTGAAAAGCATCATCGCGGCAATAAAGGCCGAGAGGAGCTTCTTCCGAGAGTTCAAAAGCATGTTCAATATGCCTCCTTAAAATGATGGTGACTATATTATACCAAGCATCCATATGACTGTCAATACATCCATAAAAAGAAAAATCAATACAAACGTATGGCAAAAATCGGGATAAATGGCTTCGGCGATATTGACAAAGGTCGGGAAAGGGTGGTAAACTAACTTGAACGGTGCTGCAAAAACAGGCAGCATTACTGTAGAAAAGGATAATAATATGCTTATTAACAGAAAAATCAATCCCCTGCTGGAAGCCTTGCAGTATTACAATCGAAGAGTGAACGGAACCTCGGTATCAGACACAATGATTAGGTTGGAAAATGCATATCCGGAGCGTGTTCATGAAATTCATTCAACCGTTGCACCGATTCTTGATCTTGACAATCTGCTGTCCGCCGAGCTTGTTCCGGATATGGACAGGCTGAACTTCTTTTTTAAGCAGTTCGAAGGGGTGAACGGCGCGGACAGCATAGGAACGTCTGCCGCATCCATAATCTTTTTTGAAGAAGCTTATAAGAATTTTGATGCTGCCGATGAGCTGTTTGAACATATGAGCAAATTTTCCCGTGCGGAGATACGCTCAAAACTCCGCACCGCATTCGGCAACTACACAACCATACAGCCCAAAGCGGAGCTTTCGTTGGAGGAATTTTGGGATTTTACCGAGTCCTGCCCTTTCCCCGATGAAACGAAGTGGAGAATACTTGACACATACCGGCATTATTCTGAATATGTGTCGGAACTTTCGCACATCCTCGGTCCCGCAATGGACATTATAATCAGCCATTCGGAAAGGTTCGGCGATGCGCTTGAAAACTTTGCGGAACCGAATGACGAAGGACTTGACATTTATGACTATGTGCGTTCAATAATCAGCGTTGATATAACAGCATATCAAAATGTGCTTGTGTATCCGACCGTGATGGGGTTCAATTCCATGCTGCTGCTGTTCCCCGATTATGATGACGGCTCGGAGCCGCTTATAATTTACCTTGGAATACTGATGAAGAACCTGCGGCAGGAGAGCGTATCGATAGATATGGGCAGCCTCATTCGTCAGATAAAGTCCCTCGGGGATCAATCACGGCTTGAGATGCTTTGCAGCATAAAGGATAAACCCACATACGGGCAGGAACTTTCAAACAAATTTTCCGTATCGTCAACGACTGTGTATCATCATATGAATAAGCTCATTGTTGCCGGCCTTGTGGACAGCACCCTTGACGGCAACAAGGTCTATTTCACAATGAACAGAGCCAATGTGGTTACATTCATAAGCCGACTGTGTACCCTGCTTCTCGATTGCGATATAAAAGATGTTTCGATGAATCTTTGACGGGTATAGTTTGCGATGCCGCCGAAAATGACGAATCGCATCATCGAATACCGACTGAAGCGGCAAGCGAAATTACAAGTGAACAGTGACTGAATCAAAACAAAAGAACTCCGAATGCGCAAGGCCGAAAACATGCATCGGCAAACGCATTCGGAGTTTTTGAATATTACGTTTAAATATTCTTTAGCCGGAGTTTGTTCAATCAAAACTGCCCGAAAACATTTTTTTCGCTGCGCCCGGTGAATTTCCGCCGCAGCCTGCCGAATCCCGCAGCAAGCGGGGGGCGTTGCTCAATCGGGAATCAGCAGTGCCGTTCAATCCTGCATTTTGGGAACAACTATCGTGCCGTCGGCAAGCATGTATATAACCTTCGCAAGGTCGCCGCTGCCCTGAAGAGTGACTTTATAGGCCTGCCTGTCGGACAGCAGTGCATGGGTCACGGACTGAATCGTATAACCGGGATATTCTTTTTCGACTGCGGAACGAATTTCCGGAACGTCCTCGGGTTTGACAACTTTGCCTTCCCGAAAATCGGCAATCTGCCCGCTGCCGTCCTCGGTGGGCTTTTCACTGTCGGGTGCATCGGTTCCTGCGGGTGAATCAGTGCCGGGTTCGGCCGTGTTCATGCTGTCGGTCGTGCGGGCATCCGTTGCGGCGGGAGTTGTGTTCAGCTCCGTCGTGCCGGGCGCGGTTGCGGTGTTCTGCGGACGCGGCGTGGGCTTATCGCTGTTGCCGCCGCATGCGGTGCAGCAGAGAACTATGCAAAGCACTGAAAGGACTGCTGCAATAAGCTTTCGAAATTTTCGTGAATGATTCATTCTTTCCTCCGAAAATGCCGTTTTACGGCAAGATGAGCGGGCAGCAATGCACTGCCTGCCGAATCATATTCTTGCCGAAAATGCGGAGCATTATTCCAAGCGGAAAGAAAATGCGAAAACGCATTGCGAAATATCCGATTCCGAATTCTAAAATACAAATTCAATTTTTGAATCGGAACGGCGAACAATTTGCTTTTGCGGTCAAAAGTCCGGGCAGGTTCCTGCCCTTTCGCAAAAACAAAACGGAGCTGTCCGACGCTGCACATCAGTTTTTGCCGCCGGAAGGAATATACGGCGCAATGGAGCCCGCAACGGCATTAATGGGCATGGTTTGAAGCAGAACCTTGCCCGGTCCCGTCACAACGGTGTTGAAAAAGCCTTCTCCGCCGAAGAGCACATTTTTGACTCCGCGGACGGTTTGAATATCCATTGTGCAGGTCGCACTCATTGCGGCAAGATAGCCGGTGTCTACAACGATGGACTGCCCGGGTCGGAGGTCGTATTCAACCGCATGGCCGTCAATTTCTATGAAAGCTTTGCCGAAACCGCTGAGTTTCTGCATTATGAAGCCCTCACCGCCGAACAGCCCTGCGCCGAAACGCTTTTGAAAATGGACGGAGAGCTCAACCGTGCTTTCGCTTGCAAGGAAGCCGCTCTTTTGAACGATGAGCGGGTTGTTGGGCGTGATGTCAAAGCAGCGCACCGAGCCGGGGAAGCTTGACGCGAATGCGATGGTGCCCGTGCCGCCGACGGCCGTGTAGCGATTTTGGAACATAGACTCGCCGGAAAACATCCTGCCGAAAACTTTGCCGATGCCCCCGTTGGAAGTGGTTTCCATTTTCATATTCGGCTCATCCAGCACATGCTGCCGCGTTCGGTTATCATGCTTTCATCTGCGTTGAGCGTGCAGACAACTGCAGGGAAGGGTTCGCCGATAATGTTATAATTCATGGTAAAAGACCTTTCTGCTTAATTTATTAATTTAACACTTTTATTTCCGGTGCTTCCGGCAGCATACCGCAAAAAGCGGAATCTGCTGTGATAAAAGCATAACATATATTCGAAAAGCTTGCAAGTATCTTTTCGGGGATGTATAATATTATTTGAGAAAATAAGGAAGAATCACCCGCGCGGCTCTGCTTTTCGGAATCTGCAACTTGCGGGAAATGAAACACGGTACCCGGTGCGGCGGCACGGCCGAAAACGACGGTGAGCTTCCTGCTGAAAAGGAGAAAATAAATGAGCAATACAAAGGTTCGTTACCCCGCGGTGGAGCAGTTTATCGATAACAATAAGGATGCGCTTGTTCGCTCCGTTCAGGAAATCGTTCGTTTTCCGAGTGTTGAAGCCCCTGCGGCAGGTCCCGGAGCACCCTTCGGAGAGGCGGTTCGCGGCGCGCTTGAAAATGCATTGAATCTCGGCAAATCATTCGGCTTTGAAACCACGAATCTTGACGGTTACGCGGGCTGCATAGACTACGGCTGCGGAGAAGAGATGCTCGGCGTTGTTGCGCATGTTGACGTTGTTCCCGAGGGCGAAGGCTGGATTCATCCGCCTTATGCTGCGGAAATTGCGGACGGCAGGATTTACGGCCGAGCACAATGGACGACAAAGGTCCCGCCGTGTGTGCGATTTATGCACTTGCCGCAATCAAGGCAGCCGGCATTCCCATGCGCCGCCGTGTCCGAATCATTCTCGGCACGAATGAAGAAACGGGCTGGGGCTGCATGGATCACTATCGCAAGGTTGCGGAGATTCCGACGCTGACTTTCTCACCCGATGCGGATTATCCCGTTGTTAATTCCGAAAAAGGCATTTATCATGCACGATGCGCTGCAATGCAAAAACAAATATCCGCATTAACGGCGGCACGCGCGCAAACGTTGTCTGCGGCAAGGTGAAGGCGTTTGTCCCGGTTGAAATTACGGAGGTTGAAAAGCACGTCAGCGGCATTCTTGCAAAGGGCTTCGGCGTTGAGCTTGAAGCACTTGCAAACGGCACGGAAATCACCGTTATCGGCTTGATGCACACGGTTCAATGCCCGAACTCGGAAAAAATGCAATGCAGGCAGCTTTTGCAATGCTTGCGGAACTCCCGCTCGCGGGCGAGGACAAACGCGTTATCGACATTCTTCACAACAGGTTCGGATTTGACATGCACGGCGAAAGCATCGGTCTGGATGTTTCCGATGCAAGCGGCAGGCTGAGCATGAATCCGGGCGTTATCGCTTGGGATGACGACGGATTCGAAATTTCAATCGATTTCCGTTACCCCATCTCCCTTGACGTGAACGAAGTCCGTTCAAAACTCAAAGCGGCACTTGCGGAGTTCAACCCCGTCTGCACGCATGAAAAGCAGCAGGACGGCCATTATATCCCTGCCGACAGCGAGCTTGTGAGCAAACTTTTGAAGGTCTATGCCGACAGGACGGGCGAATATAAGGAACCGCTTTCAATCGGCGGCGGAACTTATGCGCGCGCATTCCCCAATGCGGTTGCGTTCGGCAGCGAACAGCCCGGAATTTCGGGCCCCGTGCATATGCCCAATGAGTTCATCGGCATTGACGAGCTGATGTTCAAGCTCATATGATAGCGGATGCAATAATCGCGCTTGCCTGCGAGGAATAAAACAGTCGGTGCTTTCGGAGTTGTCGGAATAAATCGTAAACAAACCCGCAAATTCAAACAGCACACGCGGTGTTCGATATAAATGCGGACACCGCGCCCCATTAAAAAACAGAAGAAAACAAGGAGAAAAAAATGAATTCAGAATGGTCATTGGATGAACTCTATAAAGGCTTTGACGACCCGAAGTTCGCTGCGGATCTTGCAAAATATGACGAAATGATTGTAAAAACAAACGAGTTTGCAGCCAAAATTTCCGACATGCAGCCGCTCGACGCTCTGAAAACCTATATTGCCGGCAGCGAAAGCTCAATGCAGCTTTTAACGGACATGTATTCATATGCCATGCTGCGTTCCTCCGTGAACACAAAGGACACCGAGGCGGCAAGCATCAGCGGCAGGCTCATGGCAAAGATGAGTGCAACAACAAAGGCGGAAACGATAATCAAAAAGTTCATTTCCGAAATTCCGAACCTTGATGAGCTTATCGAGTCCGATCCCGTGCTGAAGGAATACGAATTCCTGCTTAAAAACATCCGTGCGGATCAAAAACATACCATGAGCGATGAATGCGAAGAAGTCGCCGCGCTTTACAACATCAGCGGGGCAAGCGCATGGAGCGATCTTCACAGCTACCTGACGTCATCCGTGACTGCGGATTTCCGCGGCGAAAAGCTGACCCTTTCTTCCGTGCGCAACCTTGCGTATTCCGCTGACCCGGCGGTTCGAAAGGAAGCCTACGAGGCGGAACTTGCCTGCTATGAGAAAATTCGGGATTCTGTTGCATTTTCGCTCAACAGCATCAAACTTGAAGTTATCAACAACGCACGTCTGCGCGGGTTTGAGTCGCCTTTGGCACAAACTCTGTATAATTCCCGCATGACGCGCAAAACCCTTGATGCGCTCATGGCGGCAATGGACGAACATTTGGATATTTTCCGCCGCTACCTGAGGCTCAAGGGCGAAGTCCTGGGTCATAAAAACGGGATTCCGTGGTACGATATGTTTGCACCCATGGGCACAAACACCAAAAAATATACCGTTGAGGAGGCAAAGGCATATCTGCTGAAAATCTTCCGCGGCTTTGATAATGACCTTGCAAATATGGTTGAGCGTGCGTTTGATGAGGCATGGATCGATTTCTATCCCCGCGAGGGAAAGGTCGGCGGTGCATTCTGCGCAAATCTGGACGGACACAACCAGAGCCGTGTTCTGACGAATTTTGACGGCTCGTTCTCCGACATCGTAACGCTGGCACATGAACTCGGTCATGCGTTCCATAATCTCAACATCGCCGGGCACCGTCCGCTGAACAACGATTATTCAATGCCCGTCGCGGAAACGGCATCCACGTTCAACGAGAACGTTATCATGAACGCCGCCATTGAAGCAGCGGAAACCGATGAGGAGAAACTCTTCCTTATCGAAAGCCAGCTTCAGGACGCCGCTCAGATAATGTGCGATATTTACTCACGCTATCTGTTCGAAACTTCCGTTTTCGAAACCGTGAAAATGATTTCATGCCCGCGGACAGGCTTTGCGACTGATGCTTGATGCCCAGCGCAGGGCATACGGCAACGGACTTGACCCCGAAACGCTGCATCCGTACATGTGGCTCTGCAAAGGGCATTATTACAGTACCCTCTCGTTCTATAATTTCCCGTATGCTTTCGGCGGACTGTTTGCAAGGGGACTTTATGAAAAGTACATGCAGGAGGGCGCGGCATTTGTTCCCGTTTACCGCAAGCTGCTCTATGCAACCCCGGTATGCACCGTTGAGGATACCGCAAAAGTTGCCGGAATTGACCTTACGGATAAGAAATTCTGGGAAAACAGCATGCTTTCCTACAGGCACAATGTTGACGAATTCGAACGGCTTTCCAAAAAACTGAATAAATAAGCACGGATCATCTATCGGCTTACAGGCTTATTGACGAACGGCAGGATGAATCGCATGATTGCGGAACGTCCTGCCGTTTTTTGTTTTCTGCACGGACAGAATGAATATATTGTGCTGTCGGGACCGCTTCTAAACGAACAGAAGCAGCTTGTCGCCGTCCTTAAAAGGTTCTGCGGAGTCCGGGTTCAGTTCGCGTACACGCTGCGACGGAACACCGAAACGTTTTCCGATGTCAAAAGCATCCTCACCCGCACATGCATTGCAAAGAATAATGCCCGTGCTTTTTCCGTCGGCGTCGTTGGAATTATCGGTTTCCGCAACGCCTGCAACGGCTGAAACGGCGGATTCGCTGAAATATTCTGCCGAAACATCGAGATTGTAGGAAACCTGTGCCGTGCGCCCGCTGCCGCCGGATATGCTTGCCGAGGCGTTCAGTCGAAGCTGAGCAAAGTTTGCTTCCGAGGGTGCGGCCATGCGAAGCACGAAGGGAACATCATCGCTGAAACTGTAGATCCTGTTGCTGCTGCTGCGATATATGATACGCGTGAACAGCAGACCCTCAACGGTCATGGTTGAATCTTCAATTGAAACATTTGTTGCGATCGGGCGCGCCGCCGCGTTCAATGCGGCAAAAATATCGGCCATTCCGTCCGGAACGGACAGATTTTCGCGCAGCGAATGCTGCGCAAACGAGCCGCCGCAGGCATTTGCAACGGTCATTTTTTCGTACATGCAGCTGAAATTCAGTGACGGCGAATAAGCGTCCGTCGGAATGTCAATAACGGAGCGGCGAATGCCGAAAATGCGGAAGTCAATATCCGCATCGAATGCCAGAAGGGAAAACTCCGTGCCGAGTGCGCGCAGGCTGACGTTTTTAAGCTCCGCAACGGTATAAATCTCATCCGCACCGACTGCGGCCGAAAGGCTTTCGCGGAACGGAACGCCGCGAGTCAGCTGCATCAATTCGCCGTCGGAAGTTTTCAGCAGCGCATTCAGTGTTATTATGCCGCTGACGGATGTGCCGCCGTTTTCAATGGCCGTGTCGCGCACGGAGATTTGCGCCGAGAAGGAAAGCACGCTGTCCGCACCTTCGCTGCTCAACTCTTCCGAAAAACGTATTGTTTCGCTTCCGATTTCAACACGACGCGCTGTTCTGCACTGCATTGATTTGATTTCCATATCGGCCACTCCCGAAACTCCGGATAAAACGCGAACGGGTGCCGCCGATGTAACTATGAAGTCAATGTTCACATTTGCGCTGAAAGCTGCCGCACCGTCCGCTGCAAGCCGCATATCCAGCACAGCCACGGCGGGGAGTGCATTTGAAAGCATTCCGGCGGCAAAATCCGCATTCTCCGTGCAGTGGGAAAACGGTATTTCGCCGACAAAGGCAAATGTGTCGCCTGTTTCGTCCGCTGCGGCAATTGTGATGCAGAGCCGGCCTTCAAAATTCAGCTTTCCGGTTTCTGTTTTGCAGTTTGAAATTTCAACTTCGGCGGAACAGTCAAGCAATTCCGCTGCGCGGCATCCGCCGGGAGGCGGGATGCTGCCGGCAACTTCAACCTGTTCCGTGCTCCTGTGAATCAGTCGGAGCACACTGAGATCATTCCATAACAATTCCATGTCGTTCACCTTTCATGTGTTTTGTTGCTGCTTTTATAAAAGAATACTCGCTGTTTTACGCAGATATGACGTGATTGGGAAAGAAAGTCGAAACGAGAGTGCGGCCTGCTTTGCAAACAGGAGGGGAAAACACTCGTTCGACATAATGCGTACTTTTTATGGATTGGATGCGGTCGAGGCAGCTGCGGAAAGTATTTACATATGTCCGCAAGAAATACTTGCAGGTTATCCATGCAAAAAACGGGAAGTTATCCACATTATCCACAAGGTTATCCGCTTTTGGGCTGAACAGGCAGTTTTTTATGTTAATAACAGGTGTGACTCAATTTGAAATATGAACAAATTATATTGTGAAACGCACTTGACATTTGTCAAGATGCGCATATGCTGTAAATTAATTTCAACATATATAAACGCGAATAGAACATATATCAAACAGCAGACAAATCAGAGCAGCAAAAATGCGGCGAACCGCGGTCGGAGGTTAACGCGGTCGCCGCAAGGAGTGGGGGGACAGGTTAATAAACATCGGAAAAGTCTGCCCTGTCGGGCGCGATGCCCTGCGCCGCTGCTTCAGCGGACTTTGGTTATTTTTGCAGCGGGAGTCATTCGGCGGCAGCGTGGGCAAGCACCGTGTCGCGTCCGTCCTCAATTATCAGCTTGTCCGCAACAAGTGCAACAAATTCTCCGTTGGTGGGCTTATCGTTTTTTCCGTATACGTTAAATCCGAAGAGTTTGTTGATGTTTTCGATTTTGCCGCGTGTCCAGCTTACCTCAATTGCGTGACGTATTGCGCGTTCGACTTTGCTCGGGGTCGTGTTGAACCGTTTTGCAATGCCGGGGTAAAGCTCCTTGGTGATTTTGCTGATAAGCTCGGGTTTATAATAGACCATGCGAATAGCTTCGCGGAGAAAATGGTATCCCTTAATATGAGCGGGAATGCCGACGGAGAGGAAAACGGAGGTGATTTTTTCATCAAGGCTTTTGACTGCGGAAGGCGGTGCAAAACCGATGTCGCGCTCATTGACACAGGTTTCAAGCAAATCGCGCATCCTGCGATACAGGAATTCAGGTTCCACCGGCTTAAGCATGACATAGCCGGCACCTTTTGCGAATGAACGCTGAAGCAGGTTGTCATTCCGCATGTACGAAACAACGATGATTACCGATGGTCGGTGCGCCGACTCAATACGAAGCTGATCCAAAAGATCCAGCCCGTCCAGTTTCGGCATTACCAATTCCGTGATAAGAACGTCAAAATGTTCTTCACGCATCTTTTCAAGAGCGGCCTGCCCGTCCGTCGCTTCTTCAACGCGGATAATTTCTTTGTCCGTTCGGAAGAATTCTGCAGTTGTGTGACGGAACTGAGCGTTCCCGTCCGCGATGATAACCCTGTATTCTGACATTGTCATGTCCTCCTCGGTGTTTTTTTGTTATGGTTGAATTATACCGCAGAAAAACGCACATTTCCACCAAAAAAGTTTGTATTCTTTTGCGTTAAAAAAGAATATGACTTGTGCAATTTTGTATCCGTTCCGCAAAAGAAATTGAAATTGCGAACTTTTTT
>ENA-OQEN01000339-OQEN01000339.1-human-gut-metagenome-genome-assembly--contig:-NODE-339-length-20572-cov-2.756517_pt1 | contig 20572 bp, 27 predicted proteins | sample MGYA00242791_ERZ504627 | MGnify/ENA primary metagenome ERZ504627 (study PRJEB26092, sample SAMD00036316) | human gut metagenome | host: Homo sapiens | study: EMG produced TPA metagenomics assembly of... | reverse complement strand
GAGCCTGCCACGTTCCCTGGCCAAAGGCGATCTCAAAGCCCTTCTTGGCCAGAGCGTGTCCTCCTTGAGGCGCAGCGATGCCGTGACCGTCTCCTCACCCGCATTCGTCAGTGCAGATCTTCAAGAGCTACCGTGCCCGTCTCACCCGGCAGGATGTGCGGCGCATCCGAGGACGATTCCCAGATGACCTTGCCGTCGAGCATGAGCTCCAGATGCAGCTCATAGACAGCGACATCCGTGAACAGGCTCTTGTTGTGGATGGTGACCTTCTCTGCCGTGACATCGAGGTCGAAGTTCTGGTAATTGAACTTGACTTCCTGCATCTTCGTCGTCAGCTTGCGGTCTGCAAACAGGATGCCGTCACCGCTGAAGTTGCCGTCGTTCGGGCGGTCGCCGAAGTCGCCGCCGTACGCAAGCGCATCTTTGCCGTAGCGGTCTTTGTGCCAGATGGCCTGGTCAACGAAATCCCAGATGAAGCCGCCCTGATAGAGCGGTTCCTCGTCCGTCAGGTCCGTGTACTTGTGCATGCCGCCGATGCTGTTGCCCATCGCATGCGTGTACTCGCAGCAGATGAATGGCTTATCGCGGTGCTCCGCGAGGAACTTCTTGATGGAGCGACCGTCGGGTACATCTGGCTCTCCATGTCGCTCGTACCGTTGTAACGGCGATCCCAGAAGATGTTCTCGTAATGGACGAGGCGCGTCGGGTCTGCCTGACGGAAGTACTCGCTCATCACGTAAAGGTCCTTGCCGCCGCAGGACTCGTTGCCGCAGGACCAGATCAGGATGGCCGCATGATTCTTGTCGCGCTCGAACATGGATTTCGCGCGGTCGAGAATGATATCCTGCCACTCCTCATGGTCATTCGGCAGCGTATCCTCGATGATGTCCTTCTTGCCGTTGCGCATCCAGCTGCCGTGCGTCTCAAGGTTCGTCTCGTCGATGACGTAGAGGCCGTAGCGGTCGCAGAGTTCGTAGATATAGCTCGAGTTCGGATAATGCGAGCAGCGCAGTGCATTGATGTTGTGCTGCTTCATCACGATGATGTCCTTCTCGATCTCCGAAGGATCTGCCGCGCGGCCGCTGTAACAGTCGAACTCGTGGCGGTTCGTGCCCTTGAAGACGATGCGCTTGCCGTTGAGCTTCATGATCGTGCCGTCCATGCAGAATTCACGGAAGCCGATGTTCTGCGGAATGACCTCGAGCAGATGGCCCTTCGCATCCTCGACGGAAATGACGGCACGGTAGAGGTTCGGCTCTTCCGCGCTCCAGAGCTTGACGCCCTTGAGCTCTGCCTCAAAGGAAGAGCTCAGGCCCTCGACCTGCTGCTCCTCCGCGAGAAGGCAATCGCCCGTCTCCGCATCGTAGAGCTCGATTGCTACCTTATGGGCCTCGCCGCTGTTCCACTTCATGTCGAGGTGGAGCTTGCCATCCTGATAATCGTGGATGGGCTCTGCCGTGACGCGCAGGTCATCGAGATGGACGGCCGGCTTCGTGTAGAGCATGACCTCGCGGAAGATGCCCGAGAAGCGCCAGAAGTCCTGGTCCTCGATCCAGCTGCCCGAGCTGAAGCGGAAGACCTGCAGGGCCAGGCGGTTCGTGCCCTCCTTGAGGTACGGCGTGAGGTCGAAGTCGGACGGCGTGAACGAATCCTCGCTGTAGCCGACGTACTGGCCGTTCATGTAGACGGCAACGGCCGACTCAACGCCCTGCAGCGAGAGTACGGCGTTGTCCCAGCCTGCGGCAGGATGAAATCCTTGACATACGAGCCGACTGGGTTGTCGCGTTGCGGCACCTGCCCGGATGCACGACCTCATGGCCGTCCCACGGGTACGTCTGGTTCGTGTACTGCGGCACGCCGTGACCTTCCATCTGCCAATGGGCCGGCACGCGGATAGTCTCCCAGCCGCTCACATCGTAGTCCGGCTGCTCAAAGCCTGCGGGCGGGCGGCGAGATTGCGCGCATAGTGGAACGACCAGATGCCATCGAGGCTGCGGCGCAGCGAGGATACCCCCTCCGCCATCTCCATCGCATCGGCGAAAGACACATGGTCGCTGTGGGCCGGCAGGCGGTTCTCTTCAAAGAAAGTAGGGTCTGCAAGACGATCGACTGTAAACATCAGCTATTTCCTCCTTTAATCATTCATACTCATATTTATCTTTATTTTATCTTATTTTGTTGACATACTCAATCAATAGAAAGGGGCCGCTGTATCAAACTGGTACAACGGCCCCCTCCTAAGGTCACATGTCAAGCGATTGCGATATCCATGACATCCATGACTCTGTTTACTTGTAGCATATTATTTGCTGAGGTCTTCCCATTTCTCCTCGAGCTCGCGGACGATGCGCGCATGCTCAGCTTCCGTCAGCGTTACCTTTGCACGATAGATGAAGGAAGCGATGACCATGAGGACGATTGGAGCTGCGAACATGACGATCTGGAAGTGGAAGAGTGCGTCCGGCTTGATGTCAGCAGCGGAAGCACCGCCCGTCATGCCAACCCAGACAGCGACGAGGCCGATGATGCCGCTCGAGACAGCACCAGCGAATTTATCGACGAGAGGACGTACGCAGAGGCAGACAGCTTCATCGCGATGGCCAATCTTGAGCTGGCCATACTCGACGGAGTCCGTGATCGTCATGAGAACGACGAGGAATACGAGCGGCTGCGGCAGAGCGAAGAGGCCTGCACCGATGAGGGCCATCATGACGTTCGTGCCGGATGCGGCGTAGATGAGGAGCGCAACGAGCATGATTGCAATCGAAGCGAAGAAGAGCTTGCGGCGGCTGAACTTAGCCGTCAGAGCCGGGAACAGGGCAACGGCGATCAGGCCGATGACCGTGTTGATGACACCGAGGATGGAGAACTTCGTAGCATCGCCGATGACGTAGATGAAGTAATAGAGGTTGAAGTTGTTGACGATGTTGATGCCGATGCCGTAGACGAGGTAAGCGATAGCCGTCCACATGAGCTGGTCGTTCTGCGTCAGGACTTGAAGACGTCTTTTGCGGAAGTCTCCGTCTTGTTCTCACGCAGTGCAGAGTCCTGCTCGTGCGTGCCGAGGCCGAGGATGATGGCGCCGAGCGTTGCGATACCACCGCCGACGCAGGCGAATGCGAACCAACCAGTCGGGTCACCAGCACCGCCGTTCTGGTTCAGCGAGAAGTAGAGGACGACCGGCATGACGATGACCGTGACGAGGTTGGCACCGAATACGGAACCGATACGGGCAATCGTAGCCGTGATATCACGTTCATGAGAATCAAACGAAAGAGCCGGAATCATGGACCAGATAGCGACATCCTTAGCGCTGTAGAAGATATCCATGATGAAGTAGACGATGGCAAACAGGATCAGGTAGAGCGTCGGGTTCGTGACCGTCAGTCCGCCGAAGTCCGTGAACAGGAACGCCAGCGTGATGGCTGCGACGAACGCGCCGACGATGACCCATGGTTTGAAGCGGCCCCAACGCGTCTTCGTTTTATCGATCAGGTTGCCGATGAACGGATCGACGAAGAGCTCGAGGATACGGAGCACGAGGATGATCGTCGTGACGATACCGATCATGTAAGCATCGTGGCTCGGGTTGTCCGAGTGGAACAAGTTACTCGTGACGAAAATCATGAAGTAAGTGCCGATCATGGCGTAGAAGACGTCATGACCAAACGTGCCGCACGCATAGCAGATGCGCTGCAGTAATTTGCTATTCATTATGAATGCCTCCCCAAATGAAACCCCATTCTAGATCAGTCCAGCTCAGGCCTTGACCTTGTTGATGTACGCGATGATGCCATCCGCGATTGCATCAAGCGAAGCGCCCTTGCTCGTGTTGACGACGAGGTCGTAGTTCGCACCGTCGCCCCACGTGCGTCCCGTGTAGTAGTTGTAATAGCGGGCACGCTTCTCGTTCTCGCGGTTGAGCTCTTTGAGGCTCTTGCTTCGTAGACCGTCTGGCCGCGCTTCTCGCGATAGTCATCGTCGGCGCAGACGAAGATATCGAAGTGATTGTCGTTGTTGCGCAGTGCGTAGTCAGCGCAGCGGCCGAGGAAGATGCACGGACCATCCTCTGCAATCTTGCGGATGACAGCCGACTCACTCATGAACATGCCCTGGCTCGATTCGCCCATGTGCGTGCCGAACGAATGGAACGGGATGAAGCTCATCGAGAGCGGCTTGACCGTGTTCTCCATCTCGAGCAGTTCCTCCTCACTGAGGTCGTGGATGCCGAGCTTCGCTGCTGCCAGATGGACGAGCTGACGATCGTAGAGCTTGACGCCGAGCTTTTCAGCGAGATGCCGGCCAACTCACGTCCACCCGCGCCATACTGACGGCTGATCGTGATGACGAGATTCTCTTTCATGTTAGATTTCCCCTTTCATAGCGTAAACGTTTTCATTGCCTGGAAGAAAAGCTCCCCCTTCTGAGATAGGATGAAAATAATTGAGATAAGTTCTCTTGGCTACCTTATTGTCTTTTCTTTCGGCAGTAGCAAACGTTTTCTTTTGTTTACAGTTTGTATTATACGCTAGAAAATAATAAAAAGCAAGAGGGTTTTTAGGATTTTTTCTTTTTTGCCTGTTTTCTAAATTGTACATGCAATTCAGGGTTTGAACGCAAAAAGAGAGAGAGACAGTAAACGTATACTGTATCTCTCCCACAACAACAATCTGTTATCACTGCATCATCTTGCCATGAGTTTGGCTACCTTATTGGCGAAGTGACGGATTCTCCGGCAGGATGCCTTCGATGAGCAGGGCCTGGGTGTAGAGAAGGTCGCAGTAATCCTTGAATTCCTGGCTGTCCTTGCCCGTCTCGTGGATTTCCTTGAGACGCTGAAGAGCTCGTGGTGCGGGTTGATCTCGAGAATGCGCTGGGCCTTGAACATCGGGTTCTTCATCTGGGAGAAGGCCTGCTCCATCGCGAGCGACGGGCCCGCCTCATCGGCCACGAGGCAGACTGCACTCGACTTGAGGCGCGAAGACACCTTGACATCCTCGACCTTGTCGCCGAGAGCTGTCTTGATATCCTTCATGAGGTCGCTGTTGTCCTTCTGGATCTCCTCCGTCTCCTTCTTGACCTCCTGACTCTCGGCATCGTCGAGGCCGAGGTCACCGCGGCTGATGGAGTGGAACGGCTTCTCCTCATACTGGTGAATTGTCTCGATGGCGAACTCGTCGACCGGATCGAGCAGATAGAGCACCTCGATGCCCTTGTCGCGCAGCGTCTCCATCTGCGGCAGCTGCTCGATGGTCTCCTTGTCCTTGGCCGTCGCGTAGTAAATCTTCTTCTGGCTCTCCGGCATGCGGTCAACGTACTCCTTGAGCGTGACGAGCTTGCCGTCCTTCGAGCTCAGGAACAGGATGAGGTCCTTGAGCTTGTCGACCGTATCCGAGCCGCTGTAGATGCTGTTGTAGATGCCGATTTTCAACGACTTGCCGTACTCGTTCCAGAACTTCTCGTACCACTCGCGGTCGTTCTTGAGCTTGCGCGCCAGCGTCTTGAGGATGTTCTTCTCGAGCGCGCGGCCGATGGCCTTGAGCTCGCGGCTCTGCTGCAGGAGCTCACGCGAAATGTTCAGCGAGAGGTCCGGCGAGTCGACGAGACCTTTCATGAAGCGCAGGTAATCCGGCAGCAGGTCCTTGCACTTGTCCATGATGAAGACGTGGCGGCTGTAGAGCTGCAGGCCCGGCTCGTAGTCCGTCTGATAGAGGTTGAACGGCGCATGTGCCGGGATGGCCAAGAGTGCCGTGTACTCGACCGTGCCTTCGGCCTTCGTGTGGAAGACCTCCATCGGGTCTTCCCACTCGTGGAACTGATGCTTGAAGAACTCGTTGTACTCTTCTTTCTTGATGTCTGACTTGTTCTTCGTCCAGAGCGGCTGCATGGAGTTCAGCGTGCGCGTCTCAACCTTCTTGATCTTATCGCGCCCTCGATCTCCTTGCCGTCCTTGTCCTTCGGCGTCTCCTCAAAGGTGAAGTCCATCTTGATCGGGTAGCGGACGTAGTCGCTGTACTTCTTGACGAGGCGCTCGAGCTCATAATTGTCCGTAAAGTCCTGCTCTGCCTCCTTACCGCAGAACTCTTTCTTGAGGTGCAGCGTGATGGCCGTGCCGCGCTTATCGAGCTCGCACTCCTCGATCGTGTAGGAGCCGTCAGCTGCTGACTCCCACTTCCAAGCCTGCTTCTCGCCTGCCTTGCGCGTCACGATCGTCACGTGGTCGGCCACCATGAAGGCCGAGTAGAAGCCGACACCGAACTGGCCGATCATCTCTTTGTCGGTCAGGTCCTTGTTCTCCTCCTTCGCCTTCTTGAGCTGCTCGAGGAAGGCCTTCGTGCCGGACTTCGCAATCGTGCCGATGTTCTCGATGAGCTCTTCGCGGTTCATGCCGATGCCGTTATCGGCAATCGTCAGCGTGTGCTGCTCAGCATCCGGCGTCAGGAAGATCTGGAAATCCTCATCGCCTTCGAGCAGGCTGCGGTCCGTCAGGCTCTCGAAATGTGCCTTGTCGATTGCATCGGATGCATTGGAGATGAGCTCGCGCAGGAAGATCTCGTGATTCGTGTAGATGGAGTGAATCATGAGGTCCAGCAGCTGTTTCGTCTCCGCTTGGAATTCATGTGTTTCTTTTGCCATGGAAATCTGCCTCTCTTTATCTGGAAAATCTAGAAATGGTATTGCCTCGATTCGGTGTTAGCACTCCATGTGTGCGAGTGCTAACGTACAGATATTAATATACACCATAAACAACAAAAAGTCAAAAATATTCCAGAAAAAAAGCCACTGCTTCAGCAGTGACCTCTTCGTTCAAATGTTTCTTTCGTTTCGTGCCGTTCAGCAGGCGGCTGCCATCTTGCTGCCGTCCGCCGCACGGAGCCTCCGCACGAAGGAATCCGTCAGATGGACCTCGAAGTCCTCCTTGACTTTAGCGAGCGCTGCATAGTCAGCTTCCTGCATCTCCTGCTCTTCCCCGTCAGCCGTGAAGGCCTTGAAGGACGGGATCTCCTCACTGCCCGTGAAGACGAGCACGCGGTCCGCGCCGACACCGAAGCGGCGATGTGCGAGCAGGCGAATGGCAGCCGCTCCCGGCATGAAGCCCGTCGTGCCATCCATTACCATATATTCCTGTTTCTCTACCTTGTAGATCCGAACGATCATCATACCGGTCACCCTTTCTTTCTTGCTTGCGATGGTTTTATTATAGCAGGCATGGATATGCAATAAAATCACAAAATATGCTTTATATATTGCAAAAAGTGTCATATGCCTCTATGATGGAGGCAGGAGGGATATGTATGCAGAACTATCCGAAGAAGGGCTATCTGAGCAGCGACTTCCGCGTCTTCCATCTGCACGACGAGAAGCTTCGCACGATTCCCTTCCATTACCACGATTTCCACAAGATCATCCTATTCCTCGGCGGGGATGTCGATTACATCATCGAAGGCAATTCGTATCACCTGCAGCCGGATGATATCGTCTTCGTCGCAGCCGGCGAGATCCACCGCCCTGTGTTCGGCGGGGACGGCGAGAAGACACCGTACGAGCGCATCGTCATCTACATCGCACCCGACTTCCTGCAGCGCCTCGATGAGCGTGCCAAGCTCGCCAAGTGCTTTGCGGCGGCTCGCGAGAAGGGACGCGTCATGCACCAGCTTCCCAATCGCAGCCACGACCTGCTCTTCCACATGGACAAGCTCGAAAAAACAGCCCATGGCGAAGGTTTCGCCAATGGCTGTACACAGAGATCCTCTTTATTGAATTCCTGATCCTGCTCAATCGCAGCATCGAGGACCATGAGCTCGAATCGCTCGACACCGTCTCCTGCGATCCCAAGATCCAGCAGGTCCTGCACTACATCAACAAGCACCTCGCGGACGACCTCACGATCGCGACACTCGCGAATCAGGTCTTCCTGAGCCGCTACTATCTCATGAAGCGGTTCAAGGCCGACACAGGCTACAGCCTGCACGCTACATCCGCAGCAAGCGGCTGCTCTTCGCGCGCGACCTGTTGCGCACGGGAGACCTCCATCCAGGAGATCAGCCGCGCCTCAGGCTTTCGCGATTACTCGACGTTCTCGCGCGCCTTCCGCACGCTCTTCCACTGCTCGCCAAAGGAATGGCGCGCCGAGCATGCGTCTCAGTCCGCTGCCTTCTCCTCGCGGTCGAGAAGCTTCTGAACGGCATCCTGCATGTGCGTGTCGGCGACCGTCTCGATCTGGCCGGCATCGCACTTGGCAGCGAGCTGCGGCTCGATTGGGATGCGCGCGAGCACATCGAGGCCGTACGACTTCGCGATCTCCTCGATATGGCTGTGGCCAAAGATCTCGTGGCGCTTGCCGCAGTCCGGGCACTCGAAGTAGCTCATGTTCTCGACGAGGCCGAGGATGGGCACCTTCATGCCCTCTGCCATCTTGACCGCCTTCTCGACGATCATCGAGACGAGCTCCTGCGGGCTCGTGACGATGATGATGCCGTCGAGCTTGATCGACTGCATGACCGTCAGCGGCACATCGCCCGTTCCCGGCGGCATGTCGACAAACAGATAGTCGATATCCTCCCAGATGAAGTCATGCCAGAACTGCTTGACGACGCCACTGATGATTGGGCCGCGCCAGACGACAGGGTCCGTCGAGTTTTCGAGCAGGAGATTCATGCTGACGACCTCGATGCCATCCGCCGTGCGCACGGGGTAGGCACCGGCCTGATTGCCGCGGACCTCGCCCTTCGTGCCGAACATCTTCGGGATGGACGGGCCCGTGATGTCAGCGTCAAGGATGCCCGTATGCTTGCCCTTGCGGCTCATGGCCACTGCCATGAGGCCCGTGACGAGCGATTTGCCGACACCGCCCTTGCCGCTGACGACAGCGATGACGTGGCGGATCGTGCTGAGCTCATTCGGTGCCTCGTGGAAATCCTTCTTGCGCGTATCCTGACCGCAGGTCGTCCCGCAGGAGCCGCAGTCATGGTTGCATGTTTCTGCCATAGTGATACCTCCAGACTATATGGACTAGTATTTTTCAATCTTTCTCGATGATAAGCAAAAACCCTCCCCGCCAAAGCGGGGAAGGTTTTGTTTTTATTGTTGGGGTTCTTGGCTTATGCGCCCGTTGTCTCGGTGCTCACCGTGTTCTCCGCAGGTCCGTGGAAGCCTCCTCCACAGCTGGTTCATCAGACGGGGTCTCCTCCACCGGTTTCGGATCGTTATCGATGACCTTGAGGTTGCGGTAGCGGCTCATGCCCGTACCAGCCGGGATGAGCTTGCCGATGATGACGTTCTCCTTGAGGCCGATGAGCGGATCGACCTTGCCTTGATGGCGGCATCCGTCAGGACACGCGTCGTCTCCTGGAACGATGCAGCGAGAGGAAGGAATCCGTAGCCAGAGATGCTTTCGTGATACCGAGCAGGATCGGCTTAGCGACAGCCGGCTCGCCGCCTTCCTCGATGGCCTTGGTGTTGGCCGACTCGAAGGCGTTGATGTCGATGTACTCGCCCGGCAGGAAGTCCGTCGTGCCGGACTCCTCGATCTTCACCTTGTGAAGCATCTGGCGGACCATGACCTCGATGTGCTTGTCGTTGATCTCAACACCCTGGGACTTGTATACCTTCTGTACTTCGTACACGAGGTAGCGCTGCGTAGCCTGCAGGCCGCAGACGCGCAGGATGTCGTGCGGGTTGACAGAGCCCTCTGTGAGCTTGTCGCCCGGCATGAGATGCATGCCCTGCTTGACGTGCATGCGCGCACCGTACGGGATAGCGTACTCACGAGCCTGTCCCTCGCTCGGGATAATCGTGACCTTGCGCATGCCCTTGCCCGTATCCTCGACCTCAGCATCGCCCTCGATCTCTGCGATGATGGCATGATGCTTCGGCTTGCGCGCCTCGAAGAGCTCTTCGACACGCGGAAGACCCTGGGTGATATCGTCACCGGCAACGCCGCCGGAGTGGAACGTACGCATCGTGAGCTGCGTGCCCGGCTCGCCGATGGACTGTGCGGCAATCGTACCGACAGCCTCGCCGATCTCGACCTCGGCCTGGTTGGCCAGGTCGCGGCCGTAGCACTTGACGCAGACGCCGAACTGCGATTTGCAGGTCAGGACGCTGCGGATGGAAACGCGGGTGCGTACCTTCTCGATGCGTTTCGCGAGGTCCTCATCGACCATGTCGTTGATGGAGGCAATGCGCTCGCCCGTCTCCGGATCGTCAATGTTCTCGGCAAGGAAGCGGCCGACAATGCGCTCTGCCAGCGACTCGATGATGCCGTCGCCTTCCTTGATGGCTTCGACGGCAATGCCGCGGACGTTGTTGTTGCGGATGTGGATCTCCTTGGCATCGCTATCAAGGATGGTCTGGATGCTCTCCTGCGTGAGCTTCTCACCAGCCGGCAGGACGACTGTGCCGTCGAGAGCGACGACATCGTGCGTGATTTCCTTGCCGTTCATCTCCTGGAAGATGGCCTGGCGCGTCTTCTCGCGCTCCTTCTCATCCGGCTCGCCGAGCGTGACCACTTCCGTGATCATCGCATTCGAGAGCGAAGCTTCCGATGCCAGCGAGGAACCGCGGACCATAATCTCGCGGACGTTCTTCTCGCCGATCGTCGTGAGCTTCTCTTCGTCGAGGATCGTATCCTTCGGGAAGAGCACCTCTTTCGTCTCCGGGTCGAGCACATCGCGCCGAGCAGACGGCCCATGAGGCTGTCGTTGAGGAGTTCGAGTGCATCGAACGTCGACGGCGTCAGGCGTGCGCGTGCCTGGACGAGGTTCAGCGTCGAGACGTCGCAGTCCTCCTCGCGGACGATGACGTCCTGCGCGACGTCGACGAGACGACGCGTGAGGTAACCCGAGTCAGCCGTACGCAGTGCCGTATCGGCCAGACCCTTGCGGGCACCGTGCGAGGAAATGAAGTAATCGGATACCGACAGGCCCTCGCGGAAGTTTGCCGTGATCGGCAGGTCGATGATCTTACCAGATGGGTCAGCCATGAGGCCGCGCATGCCGGCGAGCTGACGCATCTGCTGCTTGTTACCGCGGGCACCGGAGTCGGCCATCATGAAGATCGGGTTGAAGGCGTCCATGTTGTCCATCATGGCGTCAGCGACATCGTCCGTGGCCTTCGACCAGAGGGCGACGACCTTGTGGTAACGCTCGTCCTCGGTGATGAGACCGCGGTCGTACTGGCGCTCGACCTTGTTGACGATCTTCTGCGTATCGCCGATGATGACCTTCTTCTTCGGCGGCACGATGACGTCGGAGATGGCGACCGTCATGCCGGCGATGCAGGCGTAATGGTAGCGAGGTTCTTGACCCCATCGATGACTTCTGCCGTCTTCGTGGCGCCAAAGTGGTTATAGCAGTTGGCAACGAGTTTGCCAAGCTCTTTCTTGTTCATGAGGATGCCGAGCTTCCACTCGCCATTCTCCTTGTCCTGATGGTAGTAGCGCAGCTCCGGCGGCAGGATCTCGTTGAAGATCATGCGGCCGAGAGACGTGCGGACGAGGCCGTAGCCCTCGATGCGGCAGCGGATCTCCGCCTGCAGCTCGAGGTCGTGCTGCTGATAAGCGAGCAGTGCCTCGGCAATGCCCGTGACGACCATGCCTTCGCCCTTGGCGCCCGGCTTGAGGATCGTCAGGTAGTAGGAACCGAGAACCATATCCTGCGTCGGGACGATGATTGGTTTGCCGTCCTTCGGTGCGAGGATGTGATTAGCTGCGAGCATCAGGATGCGCGCCTCAGCCTGTGCCTCTGCCGACAGCGGCAGATGGATAGCCATCTGGTCACCATCGAAGTCGGCGTTGTAAGCCGTGCAGGCCAGCGGATGCAGCTTCAGGCATGGCCCTCGGTGAGGACCGGCTCGAAGGCTGGATGCCGAGGCGGTGCAGCGTCGGTGCACGGTTCAGGAGCACCGGATGCTCCTTGATGACGTCCTCGAGGACATCCCAGACTTCTGGACGCGCGCGCTCCACCATGCGCTTTGCGCTCTTGATGTTGTGCGCAGCGCCCGAAGCGACGAGCTTCTTCATGACGAACGGCTTGAAGAGCTCGAGTGCCATGACCTTCGGCAGGCCGCACTGGTGCAGCTTGAGCTCCGGGCCGACGACGATAACGGAACGGCCGGAGTAGTCGACGCGCTTGCCGAGCAGGTTCTGGCGGAAGCGGCCCTGCTTGCCCTTGAGCATGTCCGAGAGCGACTTGAGCGGGCGATTGCCCGGGCCCGTGACCGGACGGCCGCGGCGGCCGTTATCGATCAGGGCGTCGACAGCTTCCTGCAGCATGCGCTTCTCGTTGCGCACGATGATGTCCGGCGCACCGAGGTCTAAGAGGCGCTTGAGGCGGTTGTTGCGGTTGATGACGCGGCGGTAGAGATCGTTGAGATCTGACGTCGCGAAGCGGCCGCCATCGAGCTGTACCATCGGGCGCAGATCCGGCGGGATGACCGGGACGACGTCGAGGATCATCCACGACGGCTTGTTGCCCGACTTGCGGAATGCCTCGACGACCTCGAGACGGCGGATGGCGCGGACCTTCTTCTGGCCGGAAGCCGTGCGGACTTCCTTGCGCAGCACCTCGCTCATGCGGTCGAGGTCGAGCTCCTCGAGGAGCTCCTTGATGGCCTCGGCACCCATGCCGACGCGGAACTTGTTGCCGTATTTCTCGAGTGCTTCGTGGTAATCCTTCTCGGACAGCAGGCTCTTCTTCGTCAGGTCCGTCTCGCCCGGGTCGAGCACGATGTAGTAAGCGAAGTAGAGGACTTTCTCGAGCGCGCGCGGCGAGATGTCGAGGATCAGGCCCATGCGGCTCGGGATGCCCTTGAAATACCAGATATGGGAGACCGGAGCGGCGAGCTCGATGTGGCCCATGCGCTCACGGCGGACTTTCGCCCGCGTCACCTCGACGCCGCAGCGATCGCAGATGATGCCCTTATAACGGATGCGCTTGTACTTGCCGCAGTGACATTCCCAGTCACGCGTCGGTCCGAAAATGCGCTCGCAGAACAGGCCGTCACGCTCTGGTTTGAGCGTGCGGTAGTTGATGGTCTCCGGCTTCTTGACTTCGCCGTAGGACCACTCCCGGATCTTTTCCGGGGAAGCAAGCCCGATGCGCATCGAATCAAAATTATTTACATCCAGCAAAGAGATGACACTCCCTTCTTATTTCTCATCTTCTCCATCATCGGACGGATCTACGATCGAGCCGAGGCTGCCGATATCGGCGATGATGTCATCCGGCTTCTCGTCGTCGGACGGAGCACCCTCGTCGTAGTGATCTGCGGCATCAGCCTTTGCAGCGGCATCCTCGCCCTTCGTCGGGTCGACACCTGCTACATCGAGATCGAGATTCTTTGCTTTCTCATTGATGTTCTCATCATCGTCATCGTCGTCCTGGATCGTGATCTCCTTGGCATCCTCATTGAGGACCTTGATGTCGAGACCGATGGACTGGAGTTCCTTGATGAGGACCTTGAAGGACTCTGGAACACCCGGTTCTGGGATATTCTCGCCCTTGACGATGGCCTCGTAGGCCTTGACACGGCCGACGACATCATCGGACTTGACCGTCAGGATCTCCTGCAGCGTGTAGGCAGCGCCGTACGCCTCGAGTGCCCAGACCTCCATCTCGCCGAAGCGCTGGCCGCCGAACTGTGCTTTACCACCGAGCGGCTGCTGCGTGACGAGGGAGTACGGGCCCGTGGAGCGGGCATGGATCTTATCGTCGACGAGGTGATGCAGTTTGAGGAAGTACGTGCAGCCGACGGTTACGCGGTTCTCAAACGGCTCGCCCGTGCGGCCGTCGTAGAGGACGGTCTTGCCGTCGACTGGCAGGCCAGCAGCCTTGATCGTGCCGAATACCTCTTCATGCTGGCGCCGTCGAAGACCGGCGTTGCGATGTGCAGGCCGGCGACATCCGGCTTCGGCATGCCAAGGCGGTCGACGTCGTAGCCGAGGTCGCGCAGGCGCTGCTCGATCGTCGGATTGTGCTCCTTGATCTGCTTGCCGATCTCGAGGACGGCACGGCCAAGGTGTGCCTCGAGGATCTGACCGATGTTCATGCGGGACGGGACGCCCAGCGGATTCAGCACGATATCAACCGGCGTGCCATCCGGCAGGAACGGCATGTCTTCCTGGCGCATGATGCGCGAGACGACACCCTTGTTACCATGACGGCCTGCCATTTTATCGCCGACCGAGATCTTGCGCTTCTGGGCGATGTAGACGCGGACGAGGCGGTTGACGCCTGGCGGCAGCTCATCGTTGTTCTCGCGGCTGAAGATCTTGACGTCGACGATCTTGCCCTGCTCGCCGTGCGGGACGCGCAGCGACGTGTCGCGGACCTCGCGTGCCTTCTCACCGAAGATGGCGCGCAGCAGGCGCTCCTCTGCCGTGAGCTCCGTCTCGCCTTTCGGCGTGACCTTGCCGACGAGGATATCGCCAGGACGTACGTCGGCACCGATCGAGATGATGCCTTCTTCATCGAGGTCCTTCAGAGCCTCTTCGGCGACATTCGGGATGTCGCGCGTGATCTCTTCAGGGCCGAGTTTCGTATCACGTGCATCGCACTCGTATTCCTCGATGTGGATGGACGTGTAGATATCGCGTTTGACGAGGTTCTCGGAGAGCAGGACAGCATCCTCGTAGTTGTAGCCTTCCCAAGGCATGTACGCAACGATGATGTTGTAGCCGAGTGCCAGCTCGCCGTGGTCCGTTGCCGGGCCGTCTGCGATTGGCTGCTTCTCCTCTACTTCGTCGCCTTTATAGACAATCGGGACCTGGTTGATGCAGGTGCCTGGTTGGAACGCAGGAATTTTTGCAGTTTGTAGTGATCGAGTTCACCGCTCTCCGTGCGGACATTGATGTAGTCCGCCGTGACTTCCTCGACGACACCGGCGCGCTTGGCGAGGACCATGACGCCCGAGTCGCAGGCAGCCTTGTACTCCATGCCCGTGCCGACGAGCGGAGCCTGCGTGCGCAGGAGCGGTACGGCCTGGCGCTGCATGTTCGCGCCCATCAGGGCACGGTTCGCATCGTCGTTCTCGAGGAATGGGATCATCGTCGTCGCGATGGAGAAGACCTGGCGCGGGCTCACGTCCATGTAGTCGACGGTCTCGCGCGTGTGCAGACCCGTCTCTTCGTTGTAGCGGGCCGTGACGCGCTCGTTGACGAACCACTCGTTCTCATCGAGCGGCTCATTGGCCTGTGCAATGACGAGCTCATCCTCTTCATCGGCCGTCAGGTAGCGGACTTCGTCCGTCACGCGATGGTTTTCCTTGTCGACGCGGCGGTACGGCGTCTCCATGAAGCCGAACTGGTTGACGCGCGCATACGTTGCCAGCGAGCCGATAAGACCGATGTTCGGACCTTCTGGGGACTCGACCGGGCACATGCGGCCGTAATGGGAGTTGTGGACATCGCGGACTTCGAAGCCTGCGCGCTCACGGGAGAGACCGCCTGGGCCGAGGCCGAGAGACGGCGCTTATGCGTGAGCTCAGACAGCGGGTTGTGCTGATCCATGAACTGCGAGAGCTGGGAGGAACCGAAGAATTCCTTGACCGCAGCGACGACCGGACGGATGTTGATGAGGCCTGCGGCGTGATGACGTCGACGTCCTGGATCGTCATGCGCTCGCGGACGACGCGCTCCATGCGCGAGAGGCCGATGCGGAACTGATTCTGCAACAGCTCACCGACCGCGCGGACGCGGCGGTTGCCGAGATGGTCGATATCATCCGTCGTGCCAAAACCATCCATGAGGTTCAGCAGATAGCTGATCGATGCGAGGATATCGTTCTTCGTGATCGTGCGATCGTGGATGTCGAGCGTCGGCGAGCAGAGCAGGCGGACCTTCGTGCCGTCCTTCTTGAGCAGGAACAGCGTGATGAGGTTGCCCTCACCGAAAATCTGCTTCTCGCGCTCCACGTCGATAGCGTCGAGCATGTCTTCCGTGACGACTTCGCCTGCGGGATGACGATCTCACCCGTCTCGTGGTCGACGATTGGCTCAGCGAGGACCTTGCCGAGGATGCGGCGCTTCCAGCCGAGCTTCTTCGTCAGCTTGTAGCGGCCGACCGTCGCGAGATCATAGCGCTTCGGGTCGAAGAACAGCGAATTGAGGAGCTGCGTCGCGTTGTCCTCATTGGCCGGCTCGCCCGGACGCAGGCGCTTGTAGATCTCGATGACGGCCTTGCCCTGCGACTTGACTTCTTCGCCATCGCGCTCAATCGTGTTGAGCATGCGCGGGTCGTCGCCGAAGAGCTCGATGATCTTCTCATCCGTATCGAAACCAAGTGCGCGGATGAAATACGTCACCGGCATCTTGCGCGTGCGGTCGATGCGGACCGAGACGACATCATTCGTATCCGTCTCGAGCTCGATCCATGCGCCGCGGTTCGGGATGACCGTCGCATTGTAGAGGTGCTTGCCGGTCGGATCGATCTCCTCGCCGTAGTAGGCACCCGGAGAACGAACGAGCTGGCTGACGATGACACGTTCTGCACCATTGATGATGAACGTACCCGTATCGGTCATGAGCGGGAAATCGCCCATGAATACTTCCTGCTCTTTGATTTCGCCTGTCTCGCGATTGATAAGGCGGACATTCACCCGAAGAGGTGCTGCCAGCGTCACATCGCGCTCCTTGCATTCGTCGAGATCGTATTTCGCTCGCCGAGCGAGAAGCTCTCGAAGGACAAGACCAGATTTCCGGAGAAATCCTGGATTGGTGAGATATCACGGAAGATTTCCTGCAGTCCTTTATCGAGGAACCACTGGTAGCTGTTCCGCTGGATGTCCAGCAGATGCGGCATTTCCATGACCTCTTTGATTCTGGCATAGCTATACCTGGTTCGTTTGCCCACCGGCACAGGATTAAACATTAAATCCTTCACCCCTTAGCCTGATTTTACTAGAATGTTTTTTGAAAGATAGAGATACAACACAAATAGACGCGGAATCATAGAACAAGAAAAAAAACAAGGTTTGCTTATTTTTTTGCACCTTGCTTCCGTTCCTTTCCACTTACGCATAGTTATCCCTATTCAATTTCCTGTAGTTTAACACTATACCATAGCTTTTCCTGACTGTCAAGTCAGATGGCATAAAAAAGACCGTCCCCTAAGGGACGGTCTCATGATCAGCAAACTGAATTACTTCAGCTCAACCGTAGCGCCAGCCTCTTCGAGCTTAGCCTTGAGGGCATCAGCATCAGCCTTGGAGACGTTCTCCTTGACCGGAGCCGGAGCGCCATCAACGAGAGCCTTAGCTTCCTTCAGGCCGAGGCCCGTAGCTTCACGGACAGCCTTGATGACGTTGATCTTCTTGTCGCCAACAGCGGAGAGAACAACCGTGAACTCGGTCTTCTCTTCAGCAGCAGCACCAGCAGCAGCGCCAGCAGCAGCAACTGCAACCGGAGCAGCAGCGCTTACGCCGAACTTCTCTTCCATAGCCTTTACGAGCTCGGACAGCTCGAGGACAGTCATGTTCTCAATGGCTTCCATGATTTCTTCTTTAGTCATTTGATTTTCCTCCAATGTTTTGTTATTTTCGATTTGAATTCTTCGCTTTTATTTCTTAAAACCTCAGGCAGCAACGCTGCACTGAATGGAATTAAGCGGACTCTTTCTGCGAGCGGATTGCGTCAAGCACATAGACCGCATTGCGGATAACGCCCTGCAGAACGTTGACCGTATTCGAGATCGGTGCGTTCATGCTGCCAAGCAGCTTGGCAATGAGTTCCTCGCGGGACGGCAGAGCTGCGAGAGCTTTGACCTCGTCGACGCCGATGACCTTGCCTTCGACCATACCGACTTTGACCGTCAGTACCTCAGCATCCTCGAGCTTGTTCTTCTTGATGAAGCCGCAGATGACTTTTGCCGGAGCAACAGCATCCTCCGTGGAGAATGCGAAAGCCGTCGTGCCCTCGAGGTGCTCTTCGATGCCCTCGATGCCTGCCTCTTTGGCAGCGATGCGGAGCATCGTGTTCTTTACGACATGATAGGAAACGCCAGCCTCGCGGAGTTCGCGGCGGAGTTCCGTATCCTGTGCAACCGTCAGACCTTTGTAGCTCGTGAGAACGACGCCCTTAGCGGACTCGAGCTGCTCCTTGAGCTGAGCGACAACAGCCTGTTTTGCGGAAGTAACACCCATTCTATTACACCTCCTGTCTTCTTGGATTTTAAAACAGATCAAAAAACCTCCGGCTGTCCGCCGGAGGTCACATTTTCAAAGTTAGGTGACTCCGGCCTCGGCAGGCGACATGATCGTCGTTAGATGATGAAATATCAAACCTGCTGTCTACAGCCTTCGATATGCGATTGGAGACCGGAGTCTCGCCTGATCCCTAGGACCGTGCTCAGAACTGAACCGGTACGCCCGGCCCATCGTGGCGCTAACCGTGATGGAGCGGATGTACTGGCCCTTTGCAGCAGCCGGCTTAACGCGGATCAGTGTATCAATCAGGGCCTGGAAGTTCTGCTGAAGCTTCTCAGCGTCGAACGATGCCTTGCCGATCGGGCAATGGACGTTGCCAGCCTTATCGGTGCGGTACTCGACTTACCTGCTTTAATCTCGCTGATTGCCTTCGTGAGATCCATCGTAACCGTACCGAGTTTCGGGTTCGGCATGAGCCGCGAGGGCCGAGGATCTTACCGAGACGACCAACCGTACCCATCATATCCGGCGTAGCGACAGCGACATCGAGTACGAGCCAGCCACCCTGGATCTTCTGGACGATTTCATCGGAGCCAACGAAGTCTGCACCTGCAGCTTCTGCCTCCTTGACCTTCTCGCCTTTTGCAAAGACGAGGACGCGCTTGGATTTACCCGTGCCATGCGGCAGGACCATAGCGCCGCGGACCTGCTGATCAGCATACTTCGGATCAACGCCGAGACGGACATGCAGCTCGATGGTCTCATCGAACTTCTTCGTAGCCGTCTTCTTGACGAGTTCCATTGCTTCAGCGGCCGTGTAAAGCTTGCCAGCCTCTACGAGCTTAGCAGCTTCCTGATATTTCTTACCAGCTTTAGCCATTTGTGTTGTTCTCCTTTGTTGTGGTTATAACGGTATTGCCTCCCACAGGAGGAAAGGGCCTGGATCAGTCAACGATCTCGATGCCCATGCTGCGAGCCGTACCCTCGATCATGCGGGTAGCAGCCTCGATATCGCCAGCATTCAGATCTTTCATCTTGCTCTCAGCGATTTCCTGTGCCTTTGCACGCGGCAGCTTTGCGACCTTGTTCTTGTTCGGCTCACCAGAAGCCTTTTCAAGACCAGCAGCCTTCTTCAGAAGGACAGCAGCCGGCGGAGTCTTCGTGATGAACGTGAAGGATCTATCCTCAAAAACCGTGATCACGACCGGGATCGTAAGACCAGCCTGTGCCTTAGTTCTCTCGTTGAATTCCTTGCAGAAGCCCATGATGTTGACGCCAGCCTGGCCCAGTGCAGGACCTACCGGAGGAGCCGGATTGGCTTTGCCAGCCATAACCTGAAGCTTTACAATCTTAGAAACTTTCTTAGCCATTGTGTGTTTCACCTCCTAAAAATGATGGAATGATGGTTCCGCTCAAAGCGTTTCGACCTGATCGAAACCAAGCTCAATCGGCGTCTCTTCGACGATGACCTTGAGGCGCGCCTTTTCCGTATCGATCTCGGAAACCGTGCCCGTGTAGTTCTCGAAGACACCGGAATTGATGCGAACGACATCCCCGACTGCGACATCGAGTTCGGGTTTGTGTTCCTGCTCTTCTCCCATGGATTTCAGAATACGTTTTGCCTCAGCATCGGTAAGCGGTATCGGATGCTTCTCAGAACCGACGAAACCGGTAACACCGGTGGTGTTGCGCACAACGTACCAGGAATGTTCATCGACGATCATGTCGACGAGCACATACCCAGGGAAGACCTTGCGTGGAACGACCTTCTTCTTGCCGTCCTTGATCTCGACCTCATCTTCAACCGGTACGACCACGTTGAAGATCATGTTGCCCATGTTGGCCGTGTGGATCAGGCGCTCAAGATTGGCCTTGACCTTGTTCTCGTAGCCCGAATACGTATGGATTACATACCAGGCTCTGCCAGGGTTATCCTGACGGAGATCCATCTCGTCTTTTTCTGCCATGCTTATCTCACCCAGCTTACCTTAAAATGATGTGGAACAATCTCGCGAAGAACGTATCGCAGATCCAGATCAAGGCGCAGACAATCGCTACTGCGATGCCGACGACAACTGTATAATTGACGAGCTCCTTCTTGGTGGACCAGGACACTTTTTTCATCTCTGCGACTACTTCGTCCAGGAACTTCTTCACAATCACTTCACATCCCCGTTCGTACTGACAACGCGTCCTTACTTCGTTTCCTTATGCACCGTGTGCTTCTTGCAGAACTTGCAGTACTTATTGAACTCCAGACGATCCGGGTTGTTCTTCTTATTCTTGTTCGTGCGGTAGTTGCGGCTGTGGCACTCCGTGCACTCCAACGTGATATTGTTGCGCATCCTTTATTACACCCCTTACGTTGCAAAAGTTGACTTTTTCATAATGTCACTAATACAATTTAGCACAGTTGACAGGCGCTGTCAACA
>ENA-OQEN01000338-OQEN01000338.1-human-gut-metagenome-genome-assembly--contig:-NODE-338-length-20585-cov-2.679783_pt1 | contig 20585 bp, 24 predicted proteins | sample MGYA00242791_ERZ504627 | MGnify/ENA primary metagenome ERZ504627 (study PRJEB26092, sample SAMD00036316) | human gut metagenome | host: Homo sapiens | study: EMG produced TPA metagenomics assembly of... | reverse complement strand
AAAACTTTGTAAATCCTAAGTGTAAGTAGATGGCAAGCGTTCGGGTTTCCTTTGCCTCAACGCCTATTGTCAGCCTTGATAGATGATTCCGTATTGCAAACTGCTCCATTTCCTGCATTAATTTAGAAATATGGCCTTGTCCTTCATATCTCTTTTGAATTCGCAAAGCATTGATGTTTGCAATTTTTTCCCCATCACATAATACTTTTCTGCCTGCAATTGCACTGCACGCAGGTGATAATAGTAATGTGCCCTCCCCGATTGCAACATCATTATGCAGGATTAGAAAAGTTGCCGCTTTTCCTGACCGGTTATTTTCGATAAACTCTTTTTTCCAATCAATCCAGCGTTTATCGTTCCCGTTCTCTGCAATGTTTCGATTCCAGAGGGATTCTAGCTCCGATTCGGTTGCCCGCTGATACAACATAAGGAATCCCCTTTCAAGCGCTTGTGTTTTTGTTGGTTTAACGAATTTAATATTATAACAAATTGGGGAAAAGCGCAAGCGCCCAATGAACGGAACGATATTTTTACGCCATCCTACCAGCACGTTATAAGATTTTGGATGAATTTTTGTATCGGTATAGGCAATAACCTTAATGGCAGATCTAAAAATAATCAACAAATATTGACAAATAAAATGGATTATCTATAATGAAGGAAGGGATTATTGTGAATCCTTTTTTGGTCTTGATGATAACAGGCTTTTACCGGGCATACGATCAATTGACAGAAGAACATAATTGGAGAATTAAATAATTTTTTGGAGGCGCGTATGAGTTTTGGTCAGTAGCCCAAAATATTCTGATTCTATCCGCACTTCTCATTGGCGGATTAGCGTGCGGATTTGAAGCGATTTATGAAATTAAACAGGGCGGCAAGTGGCGCATCTGGAAGAATATATCGATTGGCTTACTCACGGTTTATGCCGCGTTGGTCGTCATGCTGACGATGCATTGAATCGCTATCTTATAAAAAGCTTTGTGTTACAGAAAACCCGGCAGGCCGGATGCATCGTTGCATTCTGCGCCTGCCGGGTTCTTTATGGAGCCAATTACAGTTCATGCGCCAACGGAAACCGTACCTGGAACACCGTGCCCTTCTCCACCACGCTATCCACGCTGATGTCGCCGCCATAGAGCTGCACGATATGCTTGACAATCGAGAGGCCGAGTCCGGTGCCGCCCAATTCCCTGGAACGGCCCTTATCCACGCGATAGAACCGCTCGAAGATACGCGGCAGGCTTTCCTGTGGGATGCCGAGGCTGTATCCTCCACCTTAATGACCGCCATGCCGCGCGCAGCCTGCGTGGAGACGGTAACGCTTCCGCCCGGGCGATTATATTTGACGGCATTTTGGATGAGGTTTGTAAAGAGCTGAACGATCCGATCTGGTCTGCTCGAATGGTGAGCTCTGGCGTGAGCTCAGAGGAAAAGGCGATTTGCCGCTCCTGCGCCATGGGGGAAAGGTGCTCGAGCGCCTCCTGTGCGATCTCTGATACATCTGTACATTGGGTTTCCGGCGCTTTTTGCAAATTGTTTTCGATTCGGGAAAGCTCTAAAAGATCATCGATTAGACGCTGCAAGCGATCCGCCTCAATGCCGATAATTTCATAGAATTTCGCCCGCGTCTGCGCATCCCTCTTTTCATCCTGAAGAAGCTCTACATAACCACGGATGGAGGTTAACGGCGTTTTCAGCTCGTGCGTGACATTGGCGACGAATTCCCGGCGCATCTCTTCCACTGATGGAGCTTGGTCACATCCCGCACCACAGCGAGCGCGCTTTTCGGCGCATAACTAAGCTTGGCGGCATAGAGTTGGAGCACGCAAGGGCAGGGCAGAGAACGTAATCTCTTTGGAGAGATCGTGGCCTGTTTCAATCGCTTCATCCATTGCCTGCTGGAGATAACGGTAATTTGTGCCGCATTCGGAAAGGGAAGTTGCACCTTCCGGGGCGGGGCCGAGCAGATTTCCCGCCCGGCTGGTCAGCAAAATGAGCTGATTATTTTCAATGGAAACAACGCCTTCATCCAGGCCCTGCAAAATGGCACGCAGCCGTTCGTTGCTTAAACGCAATTCGTCGCTCGTGTCGCTTAGCTCCTGTGTAACGGAGTTGAGCGCAGTGCTCAATTCGCTTAACTCGCCTTTTGGCTGTGCACGCTGGGAAAGATCCCCTGCGGCGATCCGGTTTGCAATGGTGGTTAAATCAGATACAGGCTTGACAGAACGCGCCGCCCAGATGCGGGAGAGGAGGAATGCAATGACAATCCCCGCCACAAGGCCAATGCAGGCATACAAACCCAGCAGCAGTGCAGAGTGCCAAACGCTCGTCAGCGGCATGGCCGCCCGGTAAACGATGCCGTTGGAGCATAAGCCGCATAGGAATAGAGAATGGAGGTGGATTGCTTTTGCGCGTGTGAAATCCCCACCCTCAGAACGCGCCTTCTGCACCTCGGGGCGGTCTGAATGGATTTGGCCGAGTGTCGAATCCGGCCCGCTGTCCGCAACTACACGGCCATCCGGGCCGAGGATCGTAATGCGGATGTCCAGTCCGCTGCCGGAGAGAGCACCGGCGCAGCGATCTGAAAAGTCATCGGGGTTTCCAGCAGGGATTCGCCCTGCGCGCTGAGGATCAGCAGGATGCTTTTCAGCTGTGTTTGCGTTTGGTGCAGGTTATACCGCTGAACAAGGGGCATAGAAAGCAGAAAAGCCGCGATCAGGCTGACCACGGCAGACACGGTAAATAGGCGGATCAGATGCTTTTTCATGGCGTTCCTCCAAGAAGCGGTCAGCGATTATCCTCTGCGAAACAATAGCCCACACCGCGCACGGTTAGGATATATTGAGGATGATCCGGTTCATCCTCAATTTTTTGGCGCAGGTAGCGGATGTGGACGTCTACTGTGCGGGTATCGCCGAAAAATTCTGTTTTCCAAACGCGCTCCAGCAGCATTTCACGCGTGAGCACGCGGCCGGGTTTTTTCATCAGCTCATAGAGCAGATCAAATTCCCGCAGAAAGGGCGACTGGCGTTCCACTTTTGGTGAGCTGATGGCGGGCAAGATCAATGGTGAAAACGCCCCGCGTCATGCTTTCTTCCGGACCGCGCAGGTATTCCACGCGCCGTAGGAGCGCCTTGACGCGCGCGGCAAGCTCTTTTACGCTGAAGGGTTTTGTTAGATAGTCGTCCGCACCGAATTCCAGGCCGAATACGCGGTCGCCCTCGTCGCTGCGGGCGGTAAGCAGCAGGATGGCAGATGCCGCTGCGCCGGATTCTCCCGAATGCTATGGCAAACGCTCAATCCGTCCGGCGGTGGCATCATCCAATCAAGCACCAGCGCATCCGGCATTCGTTGCTGCATGGCATATAGCACTTCGCTGCCGGAAGCAAATTCCTGTGTTTCAAAGCCCGCATCCTGAAGCCCAAAGGCGGCAAGCTGGCGGATATTAACTTCATCATCTACGATATAAACCAATGGCATAAAGATACCCTCTTTCAAGTTGGGGTGACTAAAAAGCTGGGATGCAATTTGAATGCGTCAGGGGATTTGTGTCAAGCCTGAGCAGTGGAGCGAGGGGCTATTGCCCAGCCGCTTTTTACGGAATATACAAGGCGATCGCCTTGCTGTAGATTGAATTCGGAAGCCTTCTGCCCCGGAATACGGATTTGGCAAAAGCCGCCCGCACGGGAGAGCACTTGGGCATGCATCAACTTGCCCTGCGCCCATTGCGCATCCACAACAAAATTTCCCCTCGCCACAAGCCCTTGAAACGAGCCGTCCGGCCATGCCTCTGGCAGAGCAGGCAGAAGATCAATGACGCCTGCATGGCTTTGCAGGAGCATTTCGGCCACACCTGCCGTGCCGCCGAAGTTGCCGTCGATTTGGAAGGGGGGATGTGTATCCCACAGATTCGGCAGCGTGCCGAAGCGCAATAGATCGCCGTATAGTTTATGTGCACGGTTGCCCTCCCCTGTGCGGGCCCAGAGGTTAATGCGGTGTGCCATCGCCCATCCGGTGGATTTATCGCCGCGGCGGTTGAGCGTGACCTTTGCAGCCGCCATCCACTCCGGCGTTTCTCTTGTGATGCAAGAGCCGGGATATAGGCCGACCAAATGCGAGATGTGGCGGTGATGTGATTCACCAATCTCGCCGTATTTTCGTTCTTCACGGAATTCTTTCACCTGGCCGGAGGAACCGATTTGGACGGGGTCAAGCCTTGGAAGCTGCTCGCGGAGGGTTTGAATCAAAGGGGGGGTCAGCCCCAGCTCGCATGCTGCCGCAATGGTGTTTTTATGGTTTTCCCAAACCATTTGTTGATCGAGGCGCAGCAACGGTTCGATAATAATCGTTATTTTTTCGCTGCTCCGGCGAGGCGGAGGCAGCCACAAGCAGATGGCCGTTTTGCTCTTCTAGTGTTTTGGAAAGAAAGCTTGCCATGCCATATAAAATGGGATAGACCTGCTCCAACACACGGCGTCCATCGTGAACGCATAAGCGTCCCAGAGGAGCATGGAGGTAAAGGCGCCTGTGCCCGGGCCGGAATGCTTGCTTGCGCCCTCAATTGTATAAAGCCATGCGCCGTGCCGATCGTCCAACCGTTTTGACCGGGCGCCTCCAGGCGGCTTGGGTGTAGAAGCCAATGTATTCATCTGCCTTGCGCTCCGCCAAGGGGAGATAAGCGCGGTTATACTCTGCATAGGCAGTGAACATCTCAGCTAAATTGGTGGAAAATGCGGGCCAGTAATTCATTTGCACGTTGATATTATGCCAGTAGCCACAGCTCCACGGTGGATTGTCGTGGCAATTCCACGTGCCTTGCAAATTGGCGGGAGGTGTTCCCGCGCGGGAAGAGGCGATCAGGAGATAGCGGCCATATTGAAAATAGAGCTCCTCTAAATAACGCGCCTGCACATCCTGTTTGGGGGGCAGGTGCAGGCGGCTGCGAAGCCGTTGTTCCTTGGCATAGCGCCGGTAACGCTGTAAAAGAAGATCCGTAGGAAGCTGCGATTCACCTCCGAAATCCACTGCCGCACGGTTAAAATATTGCGTATAATCCGTAAGGTGGCGCCTGTATAGCGCATCATACGGCTTTTCGCAGGCGGCTTTCAAAATCGCTGTGATCTGCTCATGTGGGTGCGGATAAGGCGCGAGCTTTTTCGCCCGGTCTTCCTCTAGAAAGACACGGCTTTCCATCTGATAATTGGTGCCGAGCGCGATCAGGAGGAGGGCAGAATCGGCGCCCTCAACCCGGAGTAATGCCTGCTCTCCGTTCGCATCCGTCTGAACGGAGAGGGCTCCCCCCTGCGGAAGCACTCGAAATTGCCCTTCAAACAGAATATTGTAATAATGCATCCTCCCGGAGAGAAGGAGCGTATCCCCATGCGCTGTGATTGATCCACTTTTGCCCGCCTGATCGCCTTCTTTCAGGCTATAATCCCGCACAAAGGGAATTGTGGGGCGCAGGGTAAAGGAAAGGGCGGCGGGCTTGGAGGCGGTCAAGTAGACTACCATGACCCGATCTGGATAGCTGGTAAAATATGTGCGCTCGTAGTGAACGCCCGCGCAATCGTATTTTACATAGGCAAAGGCCTCGTTGAGAAGCAGGCCTCGCTCATAGTTTTCTACCGTTGTATGCCCAAAGTCCAGATACGTTTCGGAAAAGTTGTTGAGCCCACCGATGCCATAAGGATTGGATAGCGATTTTTCCGTTAGTTGGATGCGCTCCGTGTCGGTGCGTCCAAATACATTTGCGCCGAAATAGCCGTTTCCGAGTGGGAGAGACCATTTTTCCCAGGCTTCCGCTTCGCTCATTCGATCCGCAAGGGCAGGGGATTGGTACCATAAGCGATAGGGCTTCACACTGCCACCTCGTTTTCTGATTCATAGATAATGCTCAACCATATTTTGTCAAACACGCACGGCTTTCAATGCTTCCAAGTTTCAAAGCTGCACAGCTTGAAACTTTACAACCTGTTTGAAGCTATTTTATCATAAACCGAGGGCAATGCAATGCGTTTTTTGCGGATTTATTTTTCTGTGGGAGTTGCACCCTGGTTGAGATCCGGGTGCTCGCCTGTTTCAATGAAGATCGTCCATTCTGCAATATTGGTAGCGTGGTCGGCAATCCGTTCGATATATTTGGCAATAAACATATAATCCGCTCCACGCGGTACCACCACGGGCTGCCCCTCAATAGCGGCGCAGATTTCGAGAATTGTGCGGGAAAAGAGTGCATCCACTTCATCGTCGCGGTCGCACACTTCATAGGAGAGCGCGATATCGTGCGATACAAAGGCGGAGAGGGCATCGTCAAACATGCTTCGTGCGCGTTCCAGCATTTCCCCCAGGTGCACAGGCGGCCGCGCGCCTTCGCTTAGGGGAGCAAGCGCGCGCAGGATCTCGCAGGTATCGCAGCATTGATCGGAGATGCGCTCCATATCGGTCACAATCTTCAATGCGGCCGTGATTGTGCGCAGGTCGCGTGCCAATGGCTGTTGCAGAGCATGATGTTAACGCAGCTGTCTTCAATCCGGCGCTCCATGGTGTTCACGGTTTCTTCCCGCCGTGCGACTGCGGCGGCGGTTTCCGGATTTGGCTGGCGCAGCATCTGGAGTGTGTCAGCGATAATCGTATCAATGAGATGCCCCAGATCAACAAGGCTGCCTTTAAGATCGCTCATTTCATGTTCAAACAGGTTCCTAGGCATAATTTTAGCTCCTTTCTGAATGTTAGCCAAACCGCCCGGTGATATAATCCTCCGTGCGCTTATCCTGCGGCATGCTGAACATTGCCGGCGTTGCGTCGTATTCCACGATTTCCCCCAACAGAAAAAAGGCGGTACGGTCGCTGATGCGAGCGGCCTGCTGCATGTTGTGCGTGACGATAACGACGGTGTATTTCTTCTTTAGCTCCGCCATCAGATCTTCGATCTTGGTGGTGGAGATGGGGTCAAGGGCGCTGGTTGGCTCATCCATGAGCAAGATATCCGGCTCTACTGCCAGCGCGCGGGCAATGCAAAGGCGTTGATGTTGGCCACCGGAGAGGCCGAGCGCAGATTTTTTGAGCCGGTCTTTCACCTCGTCCCAGAGTGCAGCCTCCCGCAGGGAGCGCTCCACAATCTCGTCGAGCTCGTGCTTTTTTTTTGACGCCGTGCACGCGCGGACCGTATGCAATATTATCATAGACGGACATAGGGAAGGGATTTGGCTTTTGAAAAACCATACCCGCCCGCCGGCGCAGGAGCGTCACGTCTGTCTGCGGGGCATAGATATCCTCTCCGTCAATGAAAACGCCGCCGGTAATTTTGCAGCCTTCAACAAGGTCGTTCATACGATTAAGCGTCTTCAGACAGGTGGATTTTCCGCATCCGGAAGGGCCGATGAAAGCTGTGATTTCCTTTTCCGGGATTTCCATCGAAAGGCCCTTGAGCGCATGAAAATCTCCGTAATATAAGTGAAGGTCGCGCAGAGCGATTTTTGGGTTGCTCATTGTGTTTCTGCTCCTTTCAGAATCGGTTGCGGGCTTTTTAGCCCTGCTTCTTACGCAGCGCCCGCGCAAAGATGCCCGCGAGCCGGTTGAGGAGGAAAACCAGGATCAGCAGCACCGCTGCTGTGGCATAGGGGACGGAAATCGGATCGCGCGCCTCCATCGCCGAGGTGTAAAGGAAGAGGGAGAGCGTGCAGCCTTGGCCCATGATATGACCGAAGAGTTCCTCTGGCAGGCGAAATCCTGATACGCCCACCGTGAAAAGAAGCGCGGCTGTTTCGCCAACGATCCGCCCCATGGCGAGCACGATGGCAGTGGCAATGCCGGGCATGGCGCAGGGCAGCAAGATGGAAAAAATGACGCGCAGCTTTGACGCGCCCAGCGCCATCGCACCTTCCAAATAACCCTGCGGAACTGCAATGAGCGCTTCCTCTGTGGTGCGCACAATCGTGGGGAGGATGCAGATGGCCATGGTCAGGCATCCCGCAGGATGCTGTATTGCAACTGAAAGCTGATGCAAAAAACTGCGTAACCAAACAAGCCGAAAATGATGGATGGGATGCCGGAGAGTACCTCGGTTGCAAAACGGATTGCTTTCACAAGCCGGCCCTTTTTGGCATACTGCGTCAGATATACCGCGCAACATACGCCAATCGGGACGGCAATGAGCAGCGTTATGGCCACAACATAAATCGTGTTGATGATCATGGGGAGGATACCTTTGCTGCCCGTCCGGCTGGCGGAATAGGTGCTTGAAAGGAACTCCCAGGAAATATGAGGCAGGCCATTCCATAGGATGTGGCCGAGAATTGCGGCGAGAACCGCAACCGTGCAAAAGGCGCAAAGATAAATCAGCGTGCGCAGGGCGGCATCTTTCACACGGAATCGCCGGCGCGCAAGAGAATGGGGGGGAGCGAGAGCAGCAGGATTTGACACATTTTTATGTTTCACCTTCACCCACTCCTTTCTTGGAAACCCAGGTAAACACCACATTGATGATCATCAGGAAAAAAACAGTACGAGCCCAATGCCAAACAGGGCTTGTTTGTGCAGGCCGGTCGCATAGCCCATCTCAAAGGCGATGCCTGAGGTCAGCGGCCGCACCGCGCCGAATAGATGTGGAAAGGATACCGTGTTACCCGCCACCATGATGATTGCCATCGTTTCGCCGATGGCTCGGCCCACGCCGAGGATCACGCCCGCCAGGATGCCGGATTTGGCGGCGGGGATCTGCACCTTGAAGATCGTGCCGATCTGTGTGTTGCCCAACGCGAGGGACGCCTCTTTGTATGAGGGAGGGACTGCTCCAATGCATTCTGCGCCACGTTGATGATTGTGGGCAAAATCATCATGGCAAGAATCAGGATAACGGCCAGCAGGCTATCCCCATTGGTCCGACCGGGAAACAGCGCCCGCAGGCCGGGCACGATCACCCGCATGCCGAAAAAACCGAAGATGACGGAGGGAATGCCTGCGAGCAGTTCTACCGCTGGGCGGACAATACCACGCAGCCAGCGGGGTGCAAGCTCCGCGAGGAATACTGCGGTTAGCAGGCCGACCGGAACCCCAAGCAGGACGGCTCCCACTGTGCCGAAAACGGAGGCGAGCACCATATAGGCAATCCCATAGGAAGGCTGCTCTGCGTGGGGCTCCAATCGGTAGAGAAAAGAAAATCCTTTAAGCCGATTTGGTAAATGGCCGGGGCGCCCTGTAGCACCATATAGATGCAGATGAAAGCAACCGCGCCGATCGAGACGCAGGCCGCCGCCAAAAAAACAGATTTTGCAAAGCTCTGCACACCGGCGGAGAGCAGGCTCAGCGCCGCGGCAAACAGGGGAAGGGCCAACGCCAAAAAAAAGCCCGATTGCATGGATAAATGAATATTATCCACACCCACAGCTGCTACGCGCTCCTGTAAGGAGGCGCTGCCGGAGAGCAGCATGACGGCGCAGAGCGCCCCCGCCGCATAGGCGCCGCCTGCTGCCGAGGCTTTTTTCAGCACGAGCAACACCCCGCCACCGATGCAGCCGGCAAGCACGCCCGCGAGGGCTAGCCGCAGCGAAAGGGGCAGGGGGATAACGGAATCGTTAACACGCAGCGAGCGGTCAGCAGCTGATAGCCATTGAGTGAGTAGGATAAATTATTAAAAACACCATGAAAACGGGAAGAAATAGCACGCCTGTAGCAGCGCTGCCAAGGCAGAGCGCCGCTATACGCAGAAAAAGGGCTTGCCTGCGCCTTGTCTCGCTGTGGCGCAGGCTATTCAAATTCTGGCAATCCATTCGTTCACCTCAATTGTAATGCCGGGAGAAACGAATGGAATCAGAGACTAATCCGTCTTTTTCTGCGAAAACATCCATTCCACCCATGGCTCATGTAAATAAAAAGGGCAAAACATTGCATGCCCAAAACGCTTCCATCGGGTATAGCGCAACATTTGCCCGCCGGCATTGCGCACGCTCTCCACCATGCCGTCGGTGGAGGAGACGGGAACGATGTGGTCGTTTGTGCTGTGTCCCGTCCAAATAGGCGTTTTAGTAATTCGTGCAAAGGCTTCGTCATCCGGGTAAAAATCACCCGCCATCAGCGGAATGGCAGCCGCATAACGATCCGGGTGTAGATACAGCTGATTCCAGCAGCCCTGCCCACCCGCTGAAATGCCAGTGAGATAGACCTGTTTCTGCTCGATTGGATATCGTTCAAGCAGAAGCGCCCACAGCCTGTCCCAGATGCCGGGAAAGCCGTGAACACCGTTATCGTCATAATTTTTCGTATGCCACTGATAAGGCGTCGGCAGCGATGGGATCAGGAGAATGCACTCCCCCCGCTTCCCCGCGCGGGCAAGCGCCCACTGCATGGAAAAAGAAGCGGTCACCGGTTTCACACAGCTTCGGCCGCCGCCACCTGCTCCATGTAGGAAAATAAGCAATGGAAGCGATTGACCATCGCTGTTGCGGGGAACGCGAATGACGAAGGGGAGACTGAACCGCATATCAACATCATAATAAATCCAACGCTCGAATTCACGCGGCAGAAAGTGGGAATCCTCCCGTATCAGGCCGCGCGGCTTTTGCTCCTTCTGACAGCATCGATCGGTTTCCGTCCGCAATTTCGTCAGCAGGAGCGCTTCCTCCTTTGCCCACTGATACTGCTGCGGAGAGGCGCATTGATAAAATGGGAGTAATTCCGGAACAAGCCCTTCTTTGGTCAGGCAGTAGAGCCTGCCGTCGTGATCGGCCGGAAAGACGCTTCCGGTGGCCAAGCGTGCTAACTCCCCGAGTTGATCCTGTTGCAGCGTCAGCAGGGCGACATATTGCGATGGATTCCAAAGCGCGCATTGAAATTGCTCCTGAACGGTAAAATGATGAAGCGACTCATACGGCAAGCACTTTTCGTTGACATAGACAGAATATGCCCCTTTTCTAGGCAGCATGGCACGTTTGATACGCGGTTTCATAGGAATTCCCCCTTTTTCATAAACACCCGCTTTTTAAATACTCTAGCATATTTGGGTGGAAAAAGCGAGTTCTGCCCGCACATCCCGAAACGCCCCGCAGAAATGTGGCAGCGGCTTTGTGCCGGCGTTTCGGTTTGTGCTGGCATGACTTGGTTATCAAGGGGATTTTATAAAAAGGGCGGGCAAATAAAATACCGAAGGCGCGTTTAGCTGTTGTTTGGCACAGCGCCGTTCTCCTCAATGATCTTCTGCCTTCCTGGCTGTTGGCAAATTCGAGGAAAGCTTTCGCAAGTGCATTGGAGGTGCCCTTCTTCGTAATCATGAGGAAGGGGCGTTGAACCTTGTAGGTGCCGTCCTTAACGGTAGATTCACTGGGCTGACGCCTTCCACCTGAAGTGCTTTGACCGTATCGTCACTGCGCTCAGGCTAATGTATGCAATGGCGTTTTCATTGCCTGCGACAGCCTGCTTGGCAGCTCCGGTAGAGTTATAAACATTGGCATATTGGCATTTGCTTCCACTGCTTCACCTTTTACTTGAATGATTTCCTCAAACGCGCCACGGGTGCCGGAGCCCTCTTCGCGGCCAACGACTACAATTTTGGCATCCGCCCCGCCAACATCCTTCCAGTTGGTGATCTCACCGGTATAGATTTTGCCGATTTGCTCCTGTGTCAGCCCAGTTACTGTGTTTTTGGGGTTGACAGCCATAGCGATACCATCGAAGGCGATAGTGTAGATATCAAAATCATCCGGGTTTTCACTGCTTTTTACGTCACGGGAAAGAAGGCCTATCTGCGCCGTGCCGGCAGAGACAGAGGTAGGTCCCTCGCCGGATCCGTTGCCGCCCACTGTGACGGTCACGCCTTGGTTTTTCTCCATGAACCTTTCGCCAAGCGCGTTGGAAATCTCTGCCATGGAGGTGGAGCCGTTGAGGTTCAGCGTCCCGCTGAGCACAGCGGCATTTGATTGCCCGGAAACGCCTTGCCCTTCCACCGGATCATTCGAGCAGCCTGCGGCAAGCGCCATAGTGCCCACGAGGGCGGCGCATGCGACGAACGCAATCCATTTTCTTTTCATCTTTCGTTGCTCCTTTGTTGGATACTTTTTTGGTGCATCTGTATCATAAGGCATGTATGTTAAAATGGCGTTAAAACGAGCTTATACTCTGTTTAAACCTAAAAAAGCCCGCTGCGGGCTATCGCAGCGAGCTTTTTTGTGTGAAGTGGGGCGCGGTTTACACCGCTTGTGGATACGTAAATTCCTTTATCCGAGCGGCATAAAGGAAAGCTCAAACTCCAAGCTTTCTTTTGCGGAGATGATGAAGTTTTTCCATGGCTCCGGACCGCAGCTGTTGCTGCCTGCGCCGCGCGTAAATCCGTCGATTGTAACGGCGGTCGTATGCTCGTCGTACAGATCCTCGCGGTGGGCGGCCTTTTGCAGGAGCTTTTGGGTATAATGGTGAATGTTGAAGGTGAAATCCTTCTCCTGTCGGAAAATCATCCATCCGGCGCCGTCGCAGTCGGTCAGTTTTAGCCATCGCGTGCCGGTATGGTTCCCGTTATCCTGCGGGCGGATATAATCTTCATGCATCGAAGCAACATCGCTTCAAAAACGCCCATGATGGACTGAGCCTTGAAATCAGGCAGGTTCTCCTTTTCGCCCAGCCCGTAATAGGTGACGCTGCGAAAGGCTCCGGCATTTCAAAAAACACGCCGAACCGCGCAAGCTCCCTCTTCAGCTTTTTATCAGAGGGGGCGCTAAGCCTTGCGCGCAGGGTAAACATACCGTTAGAGGCGAAGGTATATATTAGCTCCACGCGGAAGAGATTTCGGCCCTTTGCACGCAATTGGAGCGTTGTTTCGACCGTCACATGGTCGTTTGGTTGCTCCGCACCTTTGGGCACCAGCGTATCCGCCTTTGTGCGCAAGGAGAGTAATTCGGCTTCATAGCAGTGATAGCCCGATTTTTCCCAACTCTTGCGGATGTTCATATCATTGTCGATCGGCGCGCGGTAGATGTTTGGGAAGAAGCCCTTTTCGCCGGAGGCAGGAGCGGGGTTCAGCAAATCCTTGCCTTTATAGGCAAAGCGCCTCATGCGGCCGGTTTGTTTATCAAACGACGCCTCGCCCCCATCAAAGTGGATGGTAAAGAAGCCGCCTTCTTCTTGCGCATGGAGCTCTCTGCCTGCGGGGAAGGCCAACGGTAGCTTGTTTGCCCGCAACAGGCAAAGCTGTTCGCGAGCAAGCATTTCGCCCAGTTCATTATAGTAGGCCAAATTCATAAACCAATCGTTGCCCGCCGAGGGGCTTGCGTGGCGAATTTGAACCGTTTCGTCGCTCTGCGGCGCGGCGGAGAGATGCAGCTCCCCGTTTTCTACTACGGTTCCGTTTTTCAGCAGCTCCCAGCGCACGGTCAGATAGTCTGCCGTGCGGAAATAATTCAGGTTGGTAAAGGTATATTTCCCTTCGCCGGATACGCGGGCGCGCACAGGGCGATAAATTGCCTGCATTTCATATGCGCCGGTGTGCGGCGTGCGGTCTGGATAGACCAATCCGTCCACACAGAAGTTGCTGTCATGAATAAATTCGTCGTGATCTCCGCCATAGGTATAGCGATATTTTGCCCCCTCCGGGTTCAAAACGGCATGATCCGCCCACTCCCAAATGCAGCCGCCCATCAGCCGGTCGCTGGAGAGCACGGCATCCCAATATTCCGCGAGGCCGCCAGGGCCAACCCCCATGGCGTGCGCATATTCACACATAAAGAAAGGCTTTTCGCCCAGCTTCTTTTTCTCACGGCGTTCGCTACTTCACGCACATGGTCGATATGCGGATACATTTCGGAGATCACATCGTATGCAAGGCGTCTGGTGCGGATCACGCCTTCGTAATGCACCGGAATCTCCGGGCAGACGTGATGCAGGTATTCGCAGCAGGCATCCTGATTCTTCCAGCCTCCCGCCTCGTTGCCCAGTGACCAGAGCACGATACAGGATGGTTGCGGTCGCGCAGATACATGCGCCGGACGCGGTCGAGGTAATGCTGGAGCCACTTTTTATGATTACTGATTCGGTTTGGCCAGTAGATCGGATCGCAGCAGGTGCCATGCGTTTCGATATCAGCCTCATCTACACATAGAGCCCATAAAGATCACACAGGGTTAAAAACATGGGGTCCGGCGGATAGTGGGAGGTACGCACGGCGTTTACATTGAGGCTTTTCATCAGCGTTACGTCGCGTAAAAGATCCTCTGCATCCATCACATAGCCTTCAGGGAAGTATCGTGGTGATTGACTCCCTTCAGCTTGATCGCCTTGCCGTTTAAGGTGAAAACGTCTTTTTTAATAGTAATGCTGCGGAAGCCTGTATAGTTGCGCAGGCTTTCCACTGGCTGGCCGTCTTTTTTTAATGTAATATAGGTTTCATATACCGTGGGGATTTCCGCGCTCCACTCCCGCACGGCAAGGTCCTGGAAGGAGAAGGCGGTAGATTGCTGTGCCGTTACCTCCTGTGTAGAAACCATGCTGTTGCCCGCCATGATCGTAATCTGAACAGTGTGCCCGGCAGGATTGCCGGCAAGCTCCACCTTTCCGGAAAGGGAATAGGTGTTCCCGGTTTTCTTCGTTTTGATCTGATAATCGTTGAGGCAGGTAGCCGCGCGGCGGGAAAGCAGCACATCGCGGAAAATGCCGTTTTCACGGAACATATCCTGGCATTCCAGATAGGTCCCGTTGGAATATTTAAAGACGACGGCGACCAGCTCGTTTTCCCCTTCCCGCAGGAAAGGCTGCACATCAAATTCAGCAGAGTTATGCGCGCCTCGCTGTAGCCCACATATTGGCCGTTTATGTAAACGTCGAGGGAAGAGATGACGCCGAGGAAGGTCAGAATAGATTGATCGCTCAGCGTTTCGAGCGAGAAGATTTTGCGATAAACGCCCACGGGGATATCTGTCGGGATTTTCGGTGGCTTGCAGGGGAATTGATAACGCTGATTAACATAGAATGGCGGCTCATAGCCTGTGCGTTGCCAATCGGATGGCACTTGAATACGGTCGAAGGCTTCTACGTCGGTGTCGAGCGGCTGTGGCAATTTCGATACCTTGTCGTAATAGTGAAAATCCCACTCTCCGGATAGGACAGTCACCAGGTCACTTTTGTAGCGCTCCTCTAAACAAGAGGTGGCGGCGAGCGTCTCACGGTTGGAATAGGGAATGAAATAGGCGCGCCCTTCGCATTTGTTCACCTCAAAGAGGGGAAATTTTTTATAATTTTCCCGATTGATGACGTATTTCATATGGCCTCCTGATTTTTCAATAAGATTAAAATCATACTAGCATATCTGGCAGGGCTTTTCAATCTAAACTTCTGGTCGGATTCAAAATTTACAGAATGAACTGTCAATCTTTGCGATGTTTTGACATTTATTTTGTATAAATTTAATAAAAAACACAAACGTATTTTGCTTAAAGAACTATAACAACGAAACGTTTATGGTATACTATACCCCGTATGAAAATGCTGCCTGTCGGATGGAGAATGCAGGCAGCGGTCGGAAAACGGAAGCGCCGCTTTCACAAGGGGGAAAGGCCCTTCCAACGGAAGCTGGGGCTCCGTGCAAAAAGGAGGAGAATCATGAAGAAACATCTGAAAAGTACGCTGGCCATTCTTTTGGCGGTTGTGCTCATTGCGGTGGCTGTGCCGTTCGGCGCGTTCGCGCGCACGGTGGAAACAGCGCCGGTCACGTTTGGCGTGATGTCGGATACGCACTATTATCCGCGCTCACTCATGCCAGCGGATGGCGATGAGCAGGGTTGGGAGACGTTCAACGAGTTTTGCCGGGTCAAGGGCAAACAGTTCCCGCAGACCGGCGGGCTCATAGACGCAGCCCTTGCCGCGATGGCACAGGACGTGAAGGATAAAGGGCTGAAATATGTCCTCATTCCGGGCGACCTGACGAAAGATAGCGAGACAGAAGCGCACAAGGGCATTGCGGCAAAGCTTGAGCAGTTTGAAAAGGATACGGGCGCACAGGTGCTCGTCATCAACGGCAACCATGATATTAATAACTATGACGCCGCCTCTTTCACTTCCGGCAAAGAGGTGAAGGATCAGAGCCTTGTCACCTCGCCGAAGCAGTTTAAGGAGATTTATCAAAATCTTGGCTATGACCTGGCGGAAAAAGATGGCTCTCTCTATACACCGCCCAAGGGGAAAGAGGCCAACGGGCTTTCTTACGCGGTCAGCCTGGAGGGCGGCTATCGCCTGATTGCGATGGACGGCGGCAAATACAGCCCGGATAATATGGATCCCGACCACTCCGGAGGGCATGAAACGGGCGGCAATTACTCCGACGATTTTCTTGAGTGGGTGCTCGACCAGTGCGCTCAGGCCCGGGCAAAGGGCGAGACGATCATCGGCTTAACGCATTTCAGCCTGGTGCCCCACATGTGGCTGGAGGCGACGATTGCGCAGGATTTCTGCCTGGATAACTATCAGAACGTGGCAGAAGCGCTGGCGGACGCGGGCATGCACTATGTATTTACCGGCCACATGCACCAAAACGATATTGCTAAGGCGGTGTCCGACAACGGCGAAACGATCTATGATATCCAAACAAATTCCCTCTCGGGCTACCCGAATTTTTTCCGTGAGGCGCGGTTTGACAATACAAAGGGAGAAAATCAGCTTTCCCTTGAGGTTAACACCTATCCAGTAGATAGGGTGCAGAAGGTGGATACGGATCCGCACAATGCAAATCAGACGGTTGTTCTTCGCCCGGCGGATGGGAACTACCGCTATGAGCTGGATGGGGAGACCTATCCAAATTATCAGGAGTATTCCTACGCATTTTCCAACTGCAAGGGCAATTCGATCGATTTTATCACCACCATGGCGAGCGGTTTCCTTGCGAGCGGGTTGGATACAATATCGGCCGCAGGCGGGCTGATGAACCTGCTGAAAAACAACGGCATTGATCTTGAGGGAATTCTCAAGGGCTTCCTGGGCGACGGCGTGAGCATTCTCGGCTACGATATTTTCACAGTAAAAAATGTGATGGCGTTTCTGGAAGATCTCTTTGGCCAGATCGAGAACAAATACCTGAAGGATCCGCAGCAGACGATGGAGATTCTGAAAGGCTCCATTGAGAAGCTGGTCAACTTCAAGGTGGCGGATACGCCGCCGAGCGCAGATTATGCCAAACGGTATCATATCGGTGAAGGCAAAACCTATGGAACCCTGGGCGACCTTGTGCTCTGCGTAATGCACTCCTATACGGCTGGCGACGAAACCGGCGTAGCTTCCGAAATGGCCACTATGTGGCGGCTGGCGATCAGCCGGATCAATTCGTCGCGCAGGCGTTGGAAGGCTTTGAAAACGGTGATACGGCGCAGCGGCTCATCGATGAGCTGATCGATATTTTGCTCAACGATCTAGTGCAGGGCGAGATTTTGCCGAGCTTGGAGTTCCGTATCAATGCCTTATTCCCGGATGGTTCCTTCGGCTCCCACACGGCGGACGCGCTCCAGATGTTGCTCAAGCTCGTCACGCAGGGCGACCCGAGCTACAAAAAGATCGTCGATTTCGCGTTCAAGCTTCTATCCGGCTGAACATCATCCCCTATAATAGCATCAACGCAATTCTCGACCATTATATTGAAGAATACCTGACAGACAGCCAGATTGAATCCGTGGGCCACGAGGTTGCCTATATTGTGGATGATTTCTTTATCGACGATAATCCGGCAGAGCGGATGGACAGCACGGCGACGCTCCTTTATACTGGAAAAGTGCCGGTCGAGGCCACGGCGGAAAATTACCGCAGGCCGTCAAATATCGGCATGACCTTCGGCACGGATGCCGCGACAACGCGCAACATCAACTGGTATACCAAATGCACGGTGGACGGCGCGAAGGTGAAGCCTTACAACACGGATATCCAGATTGTTCCCTACAGTGAAAACCCGCAGTTTAGCAATCAGCTGCCCGCGGGCGTGAAGGTAAAGGCGAGCGAAGAGACCGCGAAGCTCCAGTTCCCTGGCATCGATATCGGCGTGTTTGGCCTGTTCCCGTATTATTTTGACGTAACGCGCCATATGGTAGAGATCACGGGCCTGAAGGCTGGGGAAAAATACTGCTTCCGCGTGGGCGACGCGGAGAAGGGCTGGTGGAGCGATGCAGGCGTGATTGAAACGGCTGACCGTTCCAACCAACTGACCTTCTTCCATATGAGCGACAGCCAATCCCAGAGCGAGCGTCAGTATAGCCGCTCTTGGGCGAAGGTGCTCGACACGGCATATAAAATGTATCCGGATGCGGATTTCATCATGCACACGGGAGACCATGTGGATAAGGGCGACAACGCAAACCAATGGCAGTGGCTCTTCAACACGGGCGCTGACCGCCTGATGAAAACCGTGCTCATGCCTACGGCGGGCAACCATGAGGCAAAGAGCGAATTTGCGATCGATCAGAATTTTATTCTGTCCAATGTGCCGAAGCAGGATACGTCGAGCGGCGTTTATTATTCTTTTGATTATAACAATGCGCACTTATGGTGCTTAACACCAATAACCTCTCCGAAGAGCAGGGCCTGAGCAAGGATCAGATGGAATGGCTGAAACAGGATGCGGCGCAGAGCGACGCACAGTGGAAGATCGTGGCGCTGCACAAGGCTCCGTATTCCAACGGCTCGCACTTTGACGACGACGATGTGATCCAACTGCGCAAGGAGCTGAGCACCCTTATGCCGGAGCTTGGCATTGATGTGGTTTTGCAGGGGCATGACCATGTGTATCTGCGCACCGGCGTGATGAACAATAACGAGGTTGTCCAGACGAAAACCAAGACCGTTACCTACGGCGGGAGAAACTACACGGCGAAGCTTGACCCGACGGGCAGCATCTATGTCATCAGCGGCTGCTCCGGCGTAAAGACTTATGTGACGAAGGATCCGGCTGAGACCGACAAGCTCTTCCCGCGCGCCGAAAAGCTGGCGGATGCGAACGACCCGATCTTCTCCGCCTTCCAAATTGTTGGCGATACGCTCTATTTTGACGCATACACCGTAGGCGCGGACGGAACGAGCCGCATCGATTCCTTTGCAATCGAGAAGAAAACAGCGGATGTGCCGGATTCCAGCACGGATGTTTCAAAGCCTGATGAATCAACTACCGCGCCAGTCACAACCGATACCACCAAACCGGAGGATACGAAACAGCCGGATCAAACGCAAACGCCGGACACGGATCCGGCGGGTGATGTGACAGCGCCGACAACCACTGCGCCGGAGCATACACAGACGACGGCGCCGACCACCGCTGAGAACGCGGAGAACCCGCTGACGGGGGATGATACTTCCGCATTGCTCATTGCCGTTCCGGTAACTGCGCTGCGGCGCTGGTGCTGGCGGAAACAATGCGGCGCAAAAAGACACGCGGCGAACAGTGAGCCTGATTTGAAGCATGGATAAAAATGGCCCGGCTTCCTGCTGAAGGGAGCCGGGCTAAATGTTTGATAACAGGGCGATCCAATAGAACTCGCTTGTTGCCGGGCAATGGCGGAAGCTGTTATTCCCCGTCGCCAAACGAAACGTCCATATCACGCGCCGTCTGAATCAGGCCGCAGGAGTCTGGCACGAATTTCAGCTTGCCCGCCACCTCCCCAAGCGGGACGGGCTTGATTTCTGCTCCCTTGACGGCGACCATAAAGCCGAATTTTTCTTCTTTCACAAGCCGCGCCGCCGCTGCGCCCAGGCGAGTGGAGAGCACGCGGTCGTAAGGGCAGGGGCTGCCGCCGCGCTGGATGTGGCCTGGCACACAGATGCGAATTTCCTGCCGGTTTCCTTGCCTAGCTCATCCGCAAGCTCATAGGCCTTGGAGGGATAGGGGCTCTGGGCTGCCTTTGCTTTGCGCTCTTTTTTGCTCAGGGCGGCGTCCGCCACTGAGATTGCGCCCTCCGCTACGGCGATGATCGAAAAATTTTTGCCTTGCCGCTCTCTTTTCAACAGTGCTGCGGCAATTTTGTCCACAGAGTAGGGGATTTCCGGCAGCAGGATGATATCCGCGCCGCCCGCGATCCCGGCGTGCAGGGTCAGCCAGCCGACCTTGTGCCCCATGATCTCCACGACGAAGATGCGCCCGTGCGAGGTGGCGGTGGTGTGGATGCAGTCGATCACGTTGGTCGCCACATCTACCGCGCTCTGGAAGCCGAAGGTCATATCGGTGCCCCAGATATCGTTATCAATGGTTTTTGGCATAGTAACAATATGGAGCCCTTCTTCATGGAGCAGGTTCGCCGTTTTGTGCGTGCCGTTGCCGCCGAGAATGACAAGGGCGTCGAGCCTGAGCTTTTTGTAGTTTTTCTTCATGGCCTCGATTTTGTCTACGCTGCTGTCATCCGCCTTTTTGCGCATCAATTTGAACGGCTGGCGGGAGGTGCCGAGGATGGTGCCGCCACGGGTAAGGATGCCGGAAAAATCCTCCGGCTCCATCACCTTGTGATCGTCTTCAATTAAGCCGCGGTAGCCGTCGCGAAGCCGTAAATCTCCACGTCGCCGTCAAATTCATGGTAGAGTGCTTTGCAAGGCCGCGCAGGGCAGGGTTGAGGCCCTGGCAGTCGCCGCCGCTCGTGAGCATGCCA
>ENA-OQEN01000337-OQEN01000337.1-human-gut-metagenome-genome-assembly--contig:-NODE-337-length-20651-cov-3.504385_pt1 | contig 20651 bp, 24 predicted proteins | sample MGYA00242791_ERZ504627 | MGnify/ENA primary metagenome ERZ504627 (study PRJEB26092, sample SAMD00036316) | human gut metagenome | host: Homo sapiens | study: EMG produced TPA metagenomics assembly of... | reverse complement strand
CCTGCTTTTGGACGATGGAGAGGAATGTGTGTGCGTCCAGAGCATTTCCTATTCGCTGCTGTGCCGGTGGTTTCGGGCCGCCGTCCTCCCGCTGGACGCGGCCTGTGCGCCGAGATCAGCAAGAGCCGGGACGAGGTGAAACGCTGCGTCGAGTGCGGGGCCGTGTTCACGCCGAAGTCCAACCGGGCCAAATACTGCCCGGATTGCGCGGTACGGATGCGCCGGAAGAAAGAGGCCGAACGGCAGCGGCAAAAATACTGGCAGCTTTCCGGGAAATGAGCTGCGCCAAAGGTAGATTTTTTCAAAAAGATACGATAGACTATAATTATCCCCGCGAAAGAGAGGTACATAGCAATGGGCGAATTGATAAATACTGACGCGATCCAGCTATTTGAAGATAAAAAAATCCGCACCGCATGGGACGAAGAACAAGAAGAATGGTACTTTTCCATTGTGGACGTTATTTCCGTTTTGACCGGCACAGAAAATCCCCGCCGGTATTGGAGTGACTTAAAGCGGAAGCTGAAAAAAGAGGGTGCGGTTGAGTTGTACGAGAAAATCGTACAACTGAAAATGCTGTCCTCCGATGGGAAAAGGTATAAAACTGACGTTGCCAATACAGAGCAGCTATTGCGGATTATCCAGTCTGTCCCCTCCCCGAAAGCCGAGCCGTTTAAGGCGTGGCTGGCAAGGGTGGGCCGGGAACGGATTGAAGAAACCATTGACCCGGAACAGGCCATTGACCGGGCGTTAGAAACCTATCTGAAAAAAGGTTATTCCGAGGATGGGTACATCAGCGCCTTTTGGCAATCCGCATCCGCAATGAGCTGACAGACGAGTGGCAAAAGCGCGGCGTGGAAAAGGGAAAGGAATATGCAATCCTGACTGACGAGATTTCCCGCGCATGGTCGGGCATGACAACCCGGCAGTACAAAAAACTGAAAGGCTTGAAAAAAGAAAACCTCCGGGACAACATGAGCGATCTGGAACTGGTTCTGACAATGCTTGCCGAAGCTACCACAACGGAGATTTCTAAAACTGTAAAACCCGCTACTTTTTCTGAAAATCAGAAAGTGGCGCAAAAAGGCGGTTCGATTGCGGGAAATACCCGGAAAGAGATTGAAGATACAACAGGAAAGCCGGTGATTACTTCCCAAAACGCCAAAGACTTCCGGCAGCTTATAACGGATATTGTAGAGGATGCCGCCGCCATGCCAGAGAAAACAGAGGAAAAAGACGACAACAAGGATGAATAACGCCTACATTCTACGCAGTTAGGCCGCTGAAAGGCCCGCCGCAGCGGGCTTCTGGTGAACGATTGACGGGGTGGCAATAGGATTTATCCAATCCCTGCCGAAACAGGCTTTGAAATGCGTAGAAAACAACCCATAGGAAAGTGCCGGACGCGGCGGCCTGCTGGCCCTGCGCCCGGCGCTTTCTCATAGGCTGTCCTTTAGGATGGCCCGGATCAGCTTGTTTTGCAAGCGGTGTTTCATGTACTCGTCCACCCGCACATGAGGCGTTCCGTCCAGCTCGTAGAGCGTCCGGGTACACAGCTTGTTTATGTAGCCGTCATAGTACCGCAAGATACGCTCCATTGCCAGCGGATCACCGGCGCGGGCCTCCGCAAAGACTGACAGGGGCAGAAGCACCCTGCCGTGGCAAGTAAATTCGCTTTCTAATATGATAGAATATCTTGCTCTCATATTGACATTTCTCAAACATGGTGCTATATTAAAAACAACCAATTAACCAAAAGGTTAAAAGCTATGAAGGGGGTGTTCACCTTGTTGAATGTGTCCAGCTTGTCTTTTCATTACCAGCCGCAAGTACCTGTGCTGACCAATCTTACCTTTTCTGTGTTGGATGGAGAAATCGTTGGCCTGTTAGGGAAAAACGGAGTTGGAAAAACCACAACTTTAAAGCTGATTTTGGGATTACTACCGATTGAAAAAGGCTCTATCTGCTTGGCAATTACTCTTTGGAGCAACACCCCATGCAATACAAGAAACAAATCAGCTATGTTTCTGACAGCCATGATATATACAACAATCTTACGGGAAAGGAATATTTGAATTTTATAGCGGATATGTACGAAGTACCTTCTGAAACAAGAGGTAAAATTTATGCTCCGCTTATAGTGGCGTTCCAGGTTGAAAAATATCTGAACAGCCCTATCAAAAAATTATCTCATGGGACAAAGCAGAAAATTGCGATTATAGCTTCACTGGTGAATGATCCCCTTCTTTGGGTGTTAGATGAGCCGATGACGGGACTGGATGTAGAAGCGGTTCAGGTCTTAAAGAAATTGATTCAATCCAGGGCGACCTTCGGAAAATCGGTTCTGTTTTCCTCTCACATATTGGAAATTTGTGAGAACCTATGTGATAAAATTGTCATTATGCAAGCTGGCATGATTAAGAAAACAATCGAACTTCGAGATAACCCTTCCGAAACTTCTTTAGAGGATATTTATATGGAGGTGGTTAATGATGTACCGATGGGCAAAGATTTTTCAATTAAGCAAAGCAATCGGTAAGATCAATTTTAGCTTTTTGAACTTCCGATATAAGTTAAAAGAACGCCCTGACGCCTACGTTATTGTGCTGAGTTGCTTTGTTTTAAGTATTATAGGCGTGTTCTATTACTACTATTTTCAAATGCTGGGACAGCTTTATGATGGACTTTCCGAGTTGGGGCTGGGAGCATTGTTTTGTCGGCTTGCACTGTTCGCAGTGGCAATGATACTCTCGATTGCGAGTGCCTTCCTGCTGATCAATGTTTTCTGCTTTTCAAAGGATATAGAACACTTGCTGCTATTTCCTGTGAGGCCATGTGACATTTTTACAGGTAAATACCTTGCAGTTATCTTGCTTTGCTATGGGATTGAAATTTTACTGCTGCTTCCCGTCTGCATAATCCAAACGCAATATATGGGAAATGTTTCTGTGATAATCACATATATCTCTGCGGCAGCGATACTTCCTCATATTGTTGTGTTTCCTTTGGCGGTTCTTGTGACAATATGCCTGAAATTTGCCATGCTTCTGAAACGCATGAGGACACTGCTGGTGGTTGCAGGAATCATAGTGTATTTTGCGGGCGGCATGATTGGCGGTCTATTATTAAATGGACAAATAGGCGCAGAACGAGACTTATTGAACTGGTTAATGATTTCATTGTACCATTCCCATTCTATAATCAATATATCGGTTTTCATCCCGTATTAAAGTTGCTCTGCATGATACTTGTTGCGGTATTTATCGGCGGCTATTACTATTTAAGCTATCTTGTGATCGGAAAGAAATATGCCATTTATGATAAAGAAGGACGGATTCGTTTAACGACGATGAAATACAACTCGTCGTCAAAGCTGAGAAGTTATTTTAAGAAAGAGTATCAGACTTTTTTTCGTAATCCAGTATATGTCATAAATGGATTGTTTGGGATTTTCATTACCCCCTTTTTACTGCCGCTGTCTTTCCGGATCAGCGCAACCGCAGAAAGTATAGAACAAATAAGAACCTTGGTATCTGCCCCGGAGTTTTCCTTCTATGCGGTATTATTTGCGATTGCGGTCATAGTCCTCACATCCACAATCAATGTAGTGGCTTCCAGCAGTTTTTCCAGAGAGGGGGCAAGTTTCTGGATAGCGAAGATTATTCCGTATCCATTAAAGCAGCAAGCGTTCGTGAAGGCCCTGTTTTCTACAAGTATTTCAATGATAGGGATTATCATAAATTGCTTCATATTTAAGGTCTACTTTCACTACGGTCTTATCCAGATTGGAGTAATTACTCTTGTTGGCATATCATTTGCAGCGTTATGGAACTTGATCGGAGTATGGATCGACATGAAGCGGCCCAAATTGGAATGGACAAATGAAACAGAGGCGATTAAGCAGAATGTTAATGTGGTTTTATCCATTTTGCTTTGCATCGCAATTTCAATAGGATATATATTTGCGGTTGCAAAACTGCTTCAGAATGGATTCCCTGCCGGGGGCGTTATAACCTTTCTGTTGTGCAGCGTATATATTTTAATTTTACTTGTGTGTAAAGGGATTACGTCACATCAAGAGTAATTGCCTTTCAAAATATGTCCATCAATCCAAAGGAGGAAGAAACTATGAGTAAGAAGAACTTGATCCCTGTGGTGCTATTGATCGGAACCTTTGTCATTTTGTTTGTGGCAACATTTTTCCTTCCAGACAAGATTCCCTTTCATTTTGATGTGAATGGAGAGGCTGGTTGGTATGCAAGCAAGTATTTTATTCTGCTGCTTACGCCGGTTCCGTATTTGATTTACCATCAATTCACGCGCAAGAAAAATGAATACAGTATTATTGAGAAAGGAGATTCGTTTAGATGACTACTGTATTCAAAGCTCTATCTGATGATACCAGACGACAAATCCTAAAGTTGCTTGCGAATGGTGATATGACAGCGAAAGAGATTTCTGAAAACTTTACGATTTCAAAGCCTGCCATATCAAAGCACCTTGACATTTTGAAAGAAGCAAGGTTAGTGACAAGCGAGCGGACGGGGATGTCCGTTACTTATTCCCTGAATGCTTCTGTATTGCAAACAACTTTAGGCGCATTTTTGGAGTTTTTTGATACCAATAAAACGGTAGGAAAAGAGGGAGACGAGAATGAAACTATATAGAAGTCTGAATACGATATTCTTGATTATATTCATCATAGGGACGATTCTGTGCTTTAAGTACCTTCAGTGAAATCCCTTTGTTTATGCAAAGCCCTTCCCGCTGGGTTTTATCGGGATTTGTTTTGCTCTTTTGTTGGCGTTAGCTATTATGGCATTTTTCCCTCATAAAATCTCCAAAAGCGATAACAAAGTGAGAAATGATATTACTCTGACTGCGATTAACCTCTTGGGGTTTGGAGTTTTTCTTTTCTATTTTGTCACGGTAGCTAAATACTGTGGTTTGCAGATGAATTACATGAAAGGCATAGTGCTTATCGTGGGAGGCTTAATGGTATTGGTTGGGAATTTATTGCCACAAATGCCTTACCGCAGTCGGATTGGGTTTAAATTACCTTGGATTCTAAAGGATAAACTATGCTGGCAAAAAACACATCGGTTTGCCGGATACACGGCGATTCCTTTTGGGATTATTCAATGTTTGCTTGTCTTGTTTGTACAAAACAACAATCTTATATTTTTGCTGGGAATTGGTTTTTGGATTATAATTGTATGTATTTATTCGCTGATCGTATTCTATGGGAACAAAGATAGCGCAGTTTAATTTTACAGAAAAAGGAAATAGTTCTTAATTATTATGATAGCCGAGTAGATCCAGTTGAAAACGCCTACATTCTACGCAGTTAGGCCGCTGAAAGGCCCGCCGCAGCGGGTTTCTGGCGAACGATTGACGGGGCGGCAATAGGATTTATCCAATCCCCGCTGAAACAGGCTTTGAAATGCGTAGAAAATAACCTATAAGAAAGCGCCGGACGCGGCGGCCTGCTGGCCCTGCGTCCGGCGTTTTCTCGTTAGAAACGGGAGTTATTAAGCATATTTTCTCTTGAACAAGGTAATTGACAAAATATATGATAGTGCGAAAAGAATTATTGTGCATATAAAGCCAATTATCATGCTCAAATCAAAATTTTCTACAACAAAGCCCATAATGGCATTGTCTGTTACTCGTGACCAAATCCCTAAAACTACTAACAGTATGATTAGAATGAACATCACCGCAAATCCCGCATTGACGCCCAACCAATAGTTAGAGGGTAGTATAAAGGCAAGGAATAGTAAGACAACACAAAAGGAAGCCACAGATATAAACAAATAAAAACCAAACTGATACGCTGGAAAGCAAAAGTAAGAAATTGTGTTTACAACGAGAGCCACACACAAACCTATGATTGCTGCAATCCCGGCAAAGGCATAACGGCTACTGACAATCTGCTTTTTTGAGAGCGGTAACGCAACCGCATATTTTCCCCATTTCCATTGTTCATCAGAATTGGCAAGGGTAATCAGCATAGAGGCAACTTCCAGCGGAACAAGCAGGAAACTAATATAAATAGAACCTGCCCCCTCCAAAATAATCATCAGAGCAGCAATGATAGCGAAATCCATGATAAGACGGGCAATCCCATATTTTTTCTTAACTGTCAGAAAATCTTTTGTCAATAAGCCTTTCATTGCATTTCCCCCTTTACATAGAACAACATGATTTCTTCAATCGTGGCCGGGCCAACGATTGCACTTGAATATTGTTTTGCGGCTTTGTTGCGGTCTTTTACCAGAACTTTAACTGATAATCTTCTTTCCGGTAAGCAACGATTTCAGATTTGTCAAGAATGTCAAATACAGCAGCACCACAATTCAAAATGCCGTAATTGTCAACCAGTTCGTCTTTTTCGTGGGTGAAAATCAATTTCCCTTTGTGGAGAAAGGTAATATAATCCGCAACCTTTTCCAAATCACTTGTAATATGAGATGATACTAAAACAGAGTGGTTTTCATCTTGAACAAAGTCAATGAGCATATCCAAAACATCATCACGGATGATAGGGTCAAGTCCGCTGGTTGCTTCGTCCAAAATCAGCAGTTCAGCCTTGTGGGACAGTGCCACGGCAAATGCCAATTTCACTTTCATGCCTTTGGAAAAATCTTTGATTTTCTTATCTTTCGGCAGTTCAAATTTTTCGAGATGCTGGCGATAAAGAGGCCAATCCCAGCCGGAATAAATTCCAGACATGAATTTTCCGATTTCCTCTGCCGTAAAAATATCAGGGAAATGGTTTTCATCAAAGACCACACCGAGTTTATCTTTGATTTTAATTTCATCCAAAATATGATCTTTGCCGAAAATGAGAATTTGGCCGCTGGTTTTCTGTGTTTCGTTCAGAATACAGTTAATCGTCGTGCTTTTTCCAGCACCGTTTTCACCGATCAGTCCCATAATGACACCACGGGGAAGCGAAAAACTTACTTTGTCAAGAACAAAGTCGCCATAGTCTTTCGATAATTCTCGTATTTCCAAAACATTATCGCTCATCATTCATCCTCCTGATACATTAGTGTGAGTAATTCTGTCAGCTTATCCAGAGATATTCCGCTTGTGCGGGCGATCTCGATTGCCTCCGCAAATTTTTCTTCTATCTTTTTTTGTTGTTCTTCCAGATAGAAATCTTGATTTTGCGCTGATACATAACAACCTTTTCCGGCGGTTGTTTCAATAAAACCATCTTCTTGCAATGTGGCGTATGCCTTTTGAACCGTTAAAATGCTGATATGCAATGACTTTGCTAATGACCTTACAGACGGAATTGCTTCGCCAGCTTTTAATTCACCACTCATAATTGCCGCTTTAATTTGTGACGCTATCTGTTCGTATAAAGGTCGGCTTGCCTTATTGCTTACGACTATCTCCAAATTCCCACCACCATTCCGTTCTTTACTGTTATGCTGTTACAAGTACAGTATAAAACAGAAAAATACAGATGTCAATAAGCTGCGATAATTTCATGGAATTTTAACAAAGCGCCTCCTGTCTACGCATTTAGGCCGGTAAAAAGCCCACTATTTCAAGGCTTTTCCGGCATGGTCGGTGGGCAGGCGGGACAGATTATCCAATCCCCGCCAGAGAGGGCTTCTAAATGCGTAGAAAACAACCTATAAGAAAGCGCCGGACGCGGCGGCCTGCTGGCCCTGCGCCCGGCGTTTCTCATAGGCTGTCCTTTAGGATGGCCCGGAGCAGCTTGTTTTGCAAGCGGTGTTTCATGTACTCGTCCACCCGCACATGAGGCGTTCCGTCCAGCTCGTAGAGCGTCCGGGTACACAGCTTGTTCATGTAACCGTCATAGTACCGCAAGATGCGCTCCATTGCCAGCGGATCACCAGCGCGGGCCTCCGCAAAGACTGACAGGGGCAGAAGCACCCTGCCGTGGAATGTAGGCTGCTTCATTTCGCGTTCCTCCCTCCGTTATCCTCCAATCTCTGCCGCAGTTCGTTCAAAGTCTTTGTGCGGTGGCGCTGGACGGCGCTGCGGGACATCCCCATGAGGCTGCCGATTTCGCCGTCCGCCATAGCCGCAACGAAGCGCAGAATTAAAATCTGCTGCTCCTGCTCCGGCAAGGTGGCAAAGGCTCCGGCCACCTGCTCGTCCCGGATATGTAGGCATAACCAAAGGCCGAGAATGTAAAGCTGTCGCTGGGGTATTCATCCAGCGTACAGAGCTTGTCCATTTCCGCCTGCGGCAAGGTGTCCAGCGGCTTTTCCCGGTCACGGCGGCGGGCCAGCTCCGACAGGTAGGTGATAGCCTCGTTGCGGAGAACGGTCTTGCAGAAAGCGTCCAGCCGGTTCCGTTCTACATAGTCAAAGGTGTATTCGTTCATCTTCTCACCCCCGATCTGCGGGAGAGTGAGAAGATAAAGCTGCTTATTCCACTCCTTTCACTGGCAGCAATATGGCGGCCCCGGCCCGCACCGAAGAACCGCAGAAAACAACAAATTTCGCCCGGCAGGTCGCAGACCCACCGGGCGAAAACGGAAGCGATATGCAGTTGATTTACATGGTATAATACATATTGGCAGGCGCTTTTCCCCGTAGATGGGGACGGACTTTTTTTGATAGCGCATACCCCGTTGTATTCTGTCGAAACGCTCTTTGCTTCATGGCGGCTCCCTCCGTGGGCCGCCGATCCTGCCAACGTCAGGGTGTTGTTCTTTGTAATGGCACAGAATACGGCGGCCTTGATTTATTCAAAGCCGCCATGCTTTAGTCAGGCGCAGGAAAAGGGCTGCTGTACGACGGCTTTTTTTCTTTGCCGTCGTCCGGCAGAAATTGGGGTATCTTTATTTTGATATTATTTTAAGGCCCAATTCTCGCAGAAATCTCGCTGGAAAACAGGTTTTGACAAAATTCACCCCTTGAAATCTCACAAGTTTGTGACATTTCAAAATTTCCGAATGATAGCTTGTCGTTCCTGTCTGCAAAGGATAAGATAAAAGAAATTCCAAAAAAGCACTTCATCGTGAGGTTTCTGTGACATTTGATTGGTACACTATAAAGAAAAGGATGTGAGCTAATGAGAATTTTAGTGGTTGAAGATGACCGCCTTTTGAATAATACCCTTTGCTATAACCTGTCTGCCGCTGGTTATGAAGTGGATGCGGCCTTGACGAAAAGCGTTGCCGAACGGTTTTGCAGAAAGCAGGAATATGATTTGATTGTCCTTGACATCAACCTGCCGGACGGCAATGGGTTTGATTTTTGCCGGGACATTAAGGAAAGCCACCCGGATACTGCTGTAATCTTCCTGACGGCAAACGATATGGAAAGCGATATGCTCAAAGGCTACGAACTGGGGGCGGATGATTATGTGACAAAGCCCTTCCCCATGAGCGTATTTCAGAAAAAAGTGTCTGCATTGCTGGCCCGGATCAGAAAGCAATCTGGCGGCGACTTTTACAATGACGGCAACCTGTTTATCAACTTACGGAAATGACCGCAACGCGGGGCGGGAAAAGCATCTCTTTTACCCCGCTGGAATACCGGCTTTTGAAAGTGTTGACGAAAAATCCGCAGATTGTTTTGACCCGGCAGGTGCTATTGGAAAAGCTGTGGGATATTGACGGAAATTTTGTGGATGAACACGCGCTGACTTCCACAATCAGCCGGGTACGAAGCAAAATTGAAAATCCAGATCATGCCTATATCAAAACTGTCTACGGCATGGGCTATATGTGGATTGGGGGCGGTAACAAATGAGGACGGAAAAACTCTCGGTCAATAAAGTGTGTATGGTCGTGTGTGCAGCACTTTTCCTGCTTTCGGTCGTTATGTCATGTACCATATACTTTTTAACAAGAAACGTATTGGCGCTATGCTGTGGATTGCTTTATGCGGTTTTCGTTGCCGGGTGTATGGCTGCTTTTCTGGCTTTTGTACGCCGGAAATTGACGCTGTTTTCGGACGCTCTGTGCAAGCTGCTGGACGATATGATGTCAGCAGATCAGGCCTCGCCGCAGTACACAGAGGAAGAAAACCTGTTTTATAAAATTCACCACCGGCTTTCCCGGCTCTATGAAGTGCTGCGGGAAAACAAAAGCAGTATTGCAAAGGAACGGGCCGACTTACAGGAATTGATTTCGGACATCTCCCATCAGTCAAAACGCCGATTGCAAACCTGAAAATGCTGGATGCCACTTTGTTGGAACAAGCTGTAACGCCGGAAAAGCAGAGAGAATTTCTTCTGGCAATGGACAGCCAGTTAGACAAGCTGGATTTTCTCATGCAGGCAATGATTAAAACATCACGGCTGGAAGCGGGGTGATTGCTTTGGAGCCGAAGCCGCAGGCATCTATGATACTCTCGCTGCGGCGCTGGGCGGTATTCTGCTGAACGCAGAGCAGAAAAAGATTGCGGTCACGGTGGATTGCCCGGAAACGGTAATGGCAGCCCATGATCGGAAATGGACAACCGAAGCCCTGTTCAACATTCTGGATAATGCGGTGAAGTACACCCCGGCAGGCGGGAAAATCCATGTAGCTGTGATGTGCTGGGAAATGTATGTGAAGATTGATATTTCCGATACGGGCATTGGTATTCCAGAACAACATCAAGGAACGATTTTCAAGCGGTTCTACCGTGAGGACAGGGTACATGACGCACCCGGCATCGGGATCGGCTATATCTTACCCGTGAGATTATCACCCGGCAAGGGGGATTTATCCGCGTTGCCTCGGAAGTCGGCACCGGCTCCACCTTTTCGGTGTTCCTGCCCCATTCTTGAAATGTCACAGGATTGTGACATTTCAAGGCATTTTAAGGGAAATTTCAAGGCCGCCGTGACATTTCTGCGAGGTTTCCCCTTTACAATGAAACCATCAAAAAGAAAGGTGGTAGAACTTATGCCTATTTTACAGACAACAGATTTGAAAAAATACTATGGAGATGAGCCGAATATTACAAAGGCTCTGGACGGCGTTTCTCTTTCGATTGAGCCGGGGGAATTTGTTGCCATTATTGGCACATCCGGCAGCGGAAAATCCACATTGCTGAATATGATGGGCGGGCTGGATGTTCCTACTTCCGGCAAGGTCATTGTGGATGGTAAAGATTTATCTACATTGAATGAGGAACACCTTGCGATTTTCCGCAGGCGAAAAATCGGATTTGTGTTTCAAAATTACAACCTTGTTCCCGTTCTGAATGTGTATGAAAATATCACTCTCCCTGTTGAACTGGACGGAGATACCGTGGATAAAGCGTTTATGGACGATGTAGTTCGTATGCTGGCTTTGGACGATAAACTAAGCAATATGCCGAACAATCTTTCCGGCGGCCAGCAGCAGCGCGTCGCTATTGCCCGCGCCTGATTTCAAAACCAGCGATTGTTTTGGCGGACGAGCCGACGGGCAACCTTGACAGTCGGACGAGTAATGATGTTCTTGGCCTGCTGAAAGCTACCAGCCACAGATTTCATCAAACTCTTATCATGATTACTCATAACAACGAGATTGCCCAGCTTGCGGATCGTATTATTCGTATTGAGGACGGCAAAATTTCAGAGTAAGGTGGTGAAAAAGAATGAACGACATTTTATTTGGCAACAATAATGGCCTGATTCTTAAAAAATTGACAAAAAGAAGTTTGAAAGCCAATAACGGCGAAACTTTTTTCTTGTTATGGCAATCATGCTTACCACCTTACTGATCGGCTCTGTTTTCAGCGTTGGCATGAGCCTTGTTGAGTCTGTAAAAATGGAGCAGCTAAGATTTGCAGGTACAATGGCGCACGCTGCTGTGGGTCATCCGACGACGGAGCAGATCAAGCAGCTTCACACATTGGACTATGTAAAAGAAGTTGGTACTGGTAACAGCGTTGGCGTTGTTCAAAATACAGCAGATATGGGAAATATCAGTTTGACCCTTCACTATTTCGACAAGACTGAATGGGAAGAACTGCGCGCCCCCGCCTATGTTGATATAGTAGGGAACTATCCTGAAAAAGAAAATGAGATTATGGTTTCTCGCAGGGTGCTGGAACGGATGGGAATTGATACCCCATCTATTGGCATGGAGATTCCCCTCACCTATTACACAGATAGCGAAAACAGAGATTCCATAATTCAGGAAACCTTCACCTTGTCGGGGTGGTTCACAAGCTATGCGTTTGTCCAATCAACGGAGACTGCTGATGTGATTTTCGTTTCTCATGCGTTATCGCAAAGATATGGAAAGACCGTGGAAAAAGATGGTTCTGCTTCGATCCTGTTTGCAGATGAGTCCAGAGTTTCAGAATATTGCAGCGCATTAGTGGCTGATTTAGGGTTAGCAGAAAATCAACCTGTCGCGATGGTACAGCTTTATGAAGCAGATGCCGGTCAGGGAACTGCGACTTTGATTTCCCTATGTGCTATTGTGGTTTTCCTCATTTTTACAGGCTATCTGCTGATTTATAATATCCTGTATATTTCCATCTCCCATGATGTGCAGTTTTATGGGCTTCTCAAAACGATTGGGACGACGCCAAAACAGATCAAGCGTATTGTTATTCGGCAGGTTATACGCCTTTGCCTTATTGGAATACCTATTGGCATTATCCTGTCGTTGCTGCTTTCTTTAGGGGTGGTTCCATTCTTGATTTCAGAACTTGGAGCCATTTCACAGATGAAGCCGTTGTATCATTCTCACCGATTATCTATGTGGGAGCAGTGTTCTTTCCTTTGCTCACTGCCATATTAGCCGCATCAAAACCTGCAAGAAAAGCCGCGAGTATTTCTCCCATAGAAGCGCAAAAATATACGGGAGTTATAGGCACTGTGAAACACATCCGATCACTGGCACACGGCAAACCATATCGTATGGCTTGGCGGAATATTTTCCGGGATAAAAAACGTGCAGGAGTGGTATTGTTCAGTTTGTTTTTAGGAGTGACGACCTTTCTATCAGTGACAACATTGGTTTTTAGCACAGATGTTTCAAAGTATATTGATTCTGCTTTTGAAAGTGATTTGGTACTGGATAATGAGACTTGGCCCGCGCAGACGTTGATGATTCGTTAGTGGAACAGCTCATGCTAATTCCCGGAGTTGAAAATATACACCCTACAACGTGGGAAGAAATGCGGTTGGATTACTCGGATGCGTTTAGAGGATATATTGCTAACCATCCCATGCAAGAGCAGATTTCCGCTTTGTCAGAGCAAGATATTGAGGACAATTTTAATGGATTTCTCATTGGAGTTGATGGAGAAACCCTAACAAAATATCGTGACAGACTTGGAAGCCCCATTGATATTGAAGCATTTGATCGAGGAGAAATTGCTTTGATTGCCACCGATAATCCCGAATTGTTCTCCAATGTTCAAGAGCTGAATATTACCCCTTCTTATCGAGAAGAAAACAGCGTTTCCAATCAGCAAAAATATAAATTTGCTCTTGGTGGCTTTGTTCCGTTCAGCTATAAAGGCATTGGCTCCAGCCTTGCGCCAACTGTGATTGTGTCAAATACTATTATGCAGGAATGGTTTGGAGAACCGGCCGTAAAACAGCTTGACATGAATGTTGCCAGCGGGTATGAGAAAAATGCTTTCATTGCATTGAAGCAGATTATAGGAAACAATTCTGGAATTTCTTTGACCTCAAGAATTGAGTCTATGGAAGAACTGAATCGTGCAAAAATGGCCGTGCTGATTCTTGGTGGAAGCATTTCGTTTGTCATCGCTCTTATTGGAATACTCAATTTTGTTAATGTCATGTCGGTTAGTGTTGTGGCCCGCAAGCGCGAATTGGCAACACTTGAATCTATTGGAATGAGCCATAAGCAGGTTCGGAAAATGCTGATAAGTGAAGGACTTTACTATGCAATAATCACCCTGATTCTTGTCTTATCCGCTGGCAATCTGATCGCATACGGTATCTTCAAACTATTCCAGCAACAAGTGAGCTTCGCGGTATTTACCTATCCGTTTATTCTGGCGGCCAGCATTATTCTGGTAATAATGATAATTTGTTTTATAACGCCGGAGAGGATGTATCGTTCTCTTAGTAGAGAAACTATAACGGAACGGTTAAGAGAAACAGAGTGATAGTAATATAGGAAATCCCTTGCGCTTTCTTCAACAAGGGTACTGTTGTGGAACGTCTGCGGACATCGGAATAAAACCTACTCTCTACGCATTTAGGGCGGTAAAAAGCCCGCTATTTCAAGGCTTTCCCGTCATGGTCGGCGGCAGGTAAGACAGATTATCCTATCCCCACCAGAGAGGCTTCTAAATGCGTAGGAAAATGCTTCCGTCGCTGGTATTTCTGCCGGTTCTGTGTTATGCTGATACAAGCATAAAAAAGACAGGAGTGGACAGGATGACCGAACAGGAAATGTTGCTGGACAGCGCCACGATCAAGGCCGCCGTCGCAGGCGAGAAGTGGGCTACGGAAAAGGTGCTTGAACACTATGCCCCATGATTGACGAGCTGGCCGTAGACGAGGATATGAAACAGCACTTGATTATGAAACTGTTGGAAGCCCTGCCGAATTTCCCAATGGAGCAGGCATAAAGGCAAAAAAACAGCGCCGGACGCAGAGGCCATGCAGCCCCCGCGCCCGGGCGCTTCGTTATGTCTTATTTACTCGTCTGTGAAATGGAACTGGTACGCCTCAAAGTCGGCGTCGGTCATGGTGTCCAGCTTGGCAAGGGTCTGGCGGGCCAGTGCCGCCATTTCCCCGTCCATATCCGGCAGCGCGGCATGGAGCTTCGCCATCGTCCTGCGCCGGTCGGCATTGTGATACAGACAGATCAGGTTTTCTTCCTCCACATTAAACTGCATTGTCATACCTCCAATTCTTTTGATTTTTCCCGCTGCGGCGGCTTTTTGGCTTGTTCCTCCTTGGCGGCTTTGAGCTGCGCCCGGATGGACGGCTTTTTCTGGCGTTGGGCGGTCTTGGACGCCGGGCGGGTCTGCTTCGGTTTCTTGTCCTCGGCCACATCGAAAAGGGAAATCTGTTCCCCGGCCTTTGCCTTGGCTTCCAGTTCCCCCATCGACGGGGCATTGTTCAGGGTGCCGTCAATCATGTTGTAATTCTGCTCGGTGGACATTTCAGCGGTCTTGATGGGGCTTTCCCGCATAAACTCCGGCACAGGGGTAAAACCGATGCTGTCACAGTAATGGGCTTCCTCCTTGCCGCCGCGATTTACCACAACAACGTCCGAAACGGACAGGCTGTGTCCCCGGAAACCGGCGGGCCGGTCGTCGGCGTTGAACGTGCGGTAAATATCCTCCAACGTGGTCTTGCCGTCCAGCGGGGCCGTGTAGACAAGCGCATAGTTTTTCCTGTCCACGGCCAGCCCTGCGGCCTGCAATTCCTCATAGGGCCGGTAACGGAAATCGCGCCCCTGTGGGCCAGCAGGCACTTGATAGATGGAAAAGGTGTCCCGTTCCGGCTGGTCGGCGCTGCGCTGGGCCAGCGTTTGTTCCGCCCGTTCCCGTACATTCTCCCGCAGCGGCAGCGCATAGAGGGTGGACGCAGAGGAAAAGCCCACGTTGTTAAACACATAGTCCACATCGGTTTCTTTCAAGGCTCCCGCTGTGAAGTAGTCTGCCCGCGTGGGGGTGTCGCTCACCTTGCCGTCTGCTATATCATGGCTCAATCCCGTTTCCAGATGGGTGCAGATTTTTCCGTCCACGGCCAGCGTCACATAGTACCAGCCGATATAGCCGCCGGTCTGCTCGTCGGCTCCGTCGTGAAACTCCACATTCAGCAGCGTGTAGGGCTTTAGGCCCTTTTGGGCGGCGATCTCGTTGTCCTTGGCCTCCCGCTGCAACAGGACAGGCAGGGCGGCTTCCTTAGTGGCCTGCACGATTTCCGGGTTATACCGTACCAACGCGCTGTTGACACATTCCGTCTGTACTTTTACGGTTTTGGCCTTTGGCGTCAGGTGGTTGCCGATGAACAGGGACGCTCCGTTGTCAAAGTGGATGGACATATCGCTGGTGCCGCGCCATTTGCCGGTACAGGGGGACGTGCGGATTTCGCCGGTCTTGCAGCCAAACGCCTGCGCGATTATATCAATCTTGCCTTGCAGGGGCAGGTCTTTGTAGCGGTCAGCGATTTCCACCGCCTTTTTCTGCAAGTCGGTCAGGGGTTTGTCGGCGGACTTTTCCTGCGGCTCGGCGTCGGCCACATCATCCTGCGCCGTTTTCGGCTCCGGCGTGATTTCCTGTTCCGTTTCCGGCTCTGGTGTTGCCTCCTGTTCGGGGGCCGGTTCCTGTGGCTGCTCCTGTTCCTTGGCGTACAGCTCCTTGACGGCCTCCTGCGTCAGCTCCCCGGTGTTGAGCTGATCCAGCAGCTCCCGGCATTTTTCTTCCGTCCCGGCATAAAGAACCGCCCCGATTTTTACGGTGCCGTCCGACTGTGGGACATAGGCTTGCAGCAAATACAGGTTTTCCGGGCTGTCGCTGCGGGTGGCGGCGTGTACCCGGTAGACACATTCCTCCGGCTCGGCCTGGGCCTGTGCCATCTGCGCCTGCTGCTGCCTGCTGCTGCTGCGTTGCAGCTCCGTGGGCTTCTCGCCGGTAAGGGGCTGAATACTTGAAATGCGGTCGGCGGCGTAATAGGCGTTCCCATTCAAAAGCCGCTGCCATGCCCCGACACTTGGCGCCCATCGGAAGCCGTGTTCTTTTAGCTGCTGGCGGGCCTCTGCGTCCGGCTTATCTTCAAAGAACACCTGCAAACGGCTCTGTTCCCGGTTGGCCTCCACATGGCCGCCCTCAAACTCCCAGCCCACATAGACGGTTTCCTTGGCGCGGGTCAGGCTGTCGATCCGCTGCCGGATGCGGCGGATTTCCGCGTTATTGTTGGACAGCTCCCAGCTCTGAAAGGGTTTCTTTTCATAGTGCCAGCCGGACACCATAGCCGCTTTCAGCTTTTCAAGATTTTCAGGGGAAAGGTGCGGGCAGCCGTCCAGCGTACCGTGTTTGCGGTAGTAAGCGTTCACGGCTTTCATGGTTTCCTGCGCCTTTTCCAGACCGGCCAGCTTCTTTTCCAGCTTGGGGATGGCCTGCGGGTCGTCCTGCCGGATGCCGCCCATGCCGGTACTGCGGATTTTATCAAGCAGCCCTTGGATGTACTGCCATTCCCGCATATTGCTGTCGCGGGCCGCGTTCTGTTTTTCTTTCTGGCGTACCGGAAAATTGGAACCACCGGCAATCAGGATTGAGGGAACACGGGCGTCAATAGCAAAGCTGTGGTTCATGTTGCGGCCAGCTTCCGGGCGTAGGTGTCAAGCAGGCTGTCGATTTTCTCATGGTACATGGGATCGACGCGCTTTTTCTGTGCCTGCGCGATTTCAAAGGCATCATCCACATAATGCCGGTACTCCGCTGTGGCGCTGCCGGGCTTGTAATCGGAATAGCTGTTCATCTCCTTGGCGCGGCGGGCTGCACCCTCATTGATGGAATAATAGTAGTTGGACGCCGCAGGCTCCTTTGTCGGCGGCTCCGGGGCAGGCTCCGGCTCTGGTGCTGCCGGGGCCTCATAGCCAGCCGCCGCGTATTCCTCCACGGTCATACCGGCGTCAGCGGCTTCCTGCGCGATCTCGGCCATCACCTGTTCCCGGTATGCCTCTATGCTGGGGTCAAAATCGGAAAGCTGCGGCATTTCCGGCAGCGGTTCCCCCTGATTGAGAAGCGGGCGGCACTCCTTGGCGTAGTCCACCAATGCCTCATAATAGGTCGTTTCCTCCGGCGTCAGGGTATCGCCGGACGCTAAACGGGTTTGCGCCTCCTGTTCCAGCCGGGACAGGTTGCAATGCAGCTCCATGTATGGGATGATTTCAGATACAAAGGTTTCCCGGCTGGCCTGATCCTCGGCCAACGCCTCCGGCCCCTGATATTTCAACACATGATTTTTCCACTGTTCATCATGCAGGTAAAATTCCTGATAGCCCCGGATATGCTCGATCAGGGAACCGTCCCGGTCGCCAAAATCCTGCCGCCCGGAATAGCTGTGGGCCTCGCCTTGGAATGTAAAGTCAATGCGGAAGTCGGTTTTATCGTAGTAGCCGCCGCCTTGGTGTTCGGCGTCCAGCTTGGCAAAGAGGGCGTCGGCCTCATGCAGCGGCATTTGCTGGCCGGTTTCCAGATGGGGGCTTTCGCTGAACAGGATCGTCACAACCGGCTCCGCTGCCGGGTCAAGGCCGGTTCTTCGGCCTGCGGCTCCGGCGTTTGGCTGGCCCCGGCCCATTGCAGCGTCCCGTCGTCAGAGAGGACAAAGCCCTGTGTCTGAATGGCGTCCAACGTGCCTTGCGTCACCTCGCCGGTGGATTTCACATCGGCGTCAATCAAGGTTTGCAGCATAGCCTTTACACTGTCGGTCATTTCCTGCTGCTGTTCCGGGGGCAGCTTGGAAAACACACTGTCCGGCGCTGGCTGCTCGGCGGCCTGCGGCTGTTCCTGCGCCGGTGTCTGTTCCTGCTGGGCCTGCCGCTGTTTTTGAAGCTCGGCAAGGTGGCCGTCAATGGTGGTAATCAATTCATGGGCGGTGGCCCGGATGGTTTCAAGGGACGCTTTCAGCTCTTTTAAGTCTTTGCCGGAACTCCACCCGGCCACATAGCCAAAGGAATAGTCGGACGTGTCCAGCCGTAGTGCTGGCAGACGGTATAGGCCACGCTCTCGGCCTGTACCTCGCGGGTACGGCTGTCAGGCCGGTTCTGCTGTTCGGCGGCGGGGGCCTCCGGGTCAATGGCATGGAGCTTGGCATGGGCGATTTCGTGAATGGCTGTTTTCAGGATTTGCAGCTCGCTCATGTTCTCCTGAATGGCGATCCGCTTTTCCGTCAGGTGGTAGTAGCCGTGGGAACCGCCCGGAATATCCTCAAAGGCCATCGGGACGGGGGAAGTCTGTTCAAGCGCCTTGAAAAAGTCCTGATACCGTTCCACGTCGCCAGCCAATTCCTCCACGCCCAGCGACGGCAGCGGTTCGCCCTCGGTCTGGCTCACATCAAAGACAGACACGATTTTGAACGCCGGGACTTGGATTTCTTTCTGCTCGGTAACGGTATTCCCGTCCTTGTCCTTGACCGGCTGGCCCTGTTCGTCCAGCTTCGGCACTTCCTTTTTCACCTTGTAGGGGGCCGGGGCAAAAATTTTGATGCCTTTCTCGCCCTTTTTGACGTTGCGGTGAAATTCATCCCGCCACTTGTTGTAGCCCGCCACAAGCTGCCCGCCCTGCATGGCAATGAGGATGGTGTTGTTGAAGCTGTAATTGTGGAAGCGGGCCATTGTGTCAAGGTAGGCTTGGAAGCGGTCGCTTTCAAACAAATCCATGATGCCGGTTTCCAGCTTGTCGGTAATCTCCTTCATGCGGTCGGCGCTGTTCTTGCTGTTCAGGATAATGGGGATCACCTGCGGCTGGGCCGGGGCCTCGGTGGTGGGGGCGGTTTCCTGCCGGGCCTGCACAGCTTCCCGCAGCACGTCCGGCTGGGGGAAGCCCATCACCCGGTATTCCTCCGGCACCGGCTGGCCCTCATGGACGCGCTGCCATTCGTCGCCGCTTTTCACCAGATAGCCGTAATCGGTAAAAACGCCATGCTCGGTGTTGGCAATGTGCAGGCCAAAGCGGGGCAGGAAAATTCCTGCTTTCCATTCCTCCGGCATATCCACCATGCCGGAACGGTTCAGGTAATAGTCCCCCAACTGGCCCGTGCCGGTGACATCCGGCAGATGCACATAGTAGTCCACGTTGTCGGGGTAGTCGATGATCTGGCCGATGCTGTGGAAGTCGCTCTGCGGGCTTGTCAGGGCGGCGTTCAGCTCCGCAAGCTCGGTGGCGTCCAGCTTTTCCAGCCTCGCAGCAAGGAAGTTCAGTTCGTCCACATCGGCGGACAGCACCAGATCGCGGGGCAGCTTAATGGGACGCTCCTGCGGGCTTCGGTAGTCGTACAAGAAAAAGTCCTGCGGATTGTCGGCACTGATCCCGATTTCCCGCAGGGCTTCTTGCAGCTTTTCGGTTGTGGTCGGCAAAGAAAACCAAAGGCCCTCTTTGCCTTGCTCATAAAGCTGGCGGTTGTGAAGAAGAATAGAAAATACTTCGCTCACAGGTTCCCTCCTTTCCGGGATAAGATCAGATAGCGGTTGCTCCCATACATCCCCAAAACCGCGAATGACGGTTTTGCCGTTAGCTCCGTTTCGTGCGAACATTTCCAGCGTGGAAAATGCGCGGTCAAACTGTTCCGCATTTACATTTTCACCTTATGGGCGGTAAAAAGTTTACTGACCTTTAATAAGAAAATTAAATCTGTCGGGAAAATACCGACACGATAGCAGAGGTCGAGAAATTAGTTCGGATTTTGTGAAAATGAACTCGTCTGCGTACGTGGTTACGTTAGAGTTTATTTTCACAAAAAGTGCACAGGCAAGCCGTATATCGAAGATAGCTTGCCTGTTATTTGTTATAGCTATAAATTAAGTTGTAAATATAAAAAAATAATGTTTTGCGCGTTCCGGACAATTTGTCGACAGTCTGAAAGGGCGTTAATATAACACCCTTTTTGTGTTTAAATTAAAAAAATCAAAAAAATTTTTTAATTTAATGCAACCTTTTGGTGTGCTGAAAAGTATTATATATGAAAGGAAAAATAATCCGATAAATTTAACAAGGAGGAAAAAGTTA
>ENA-OQEN01000336-OQEN01000336.1-human-gut-metagenome-genome-assembly--contig:-NODE-336-length-20674-cov-4.682192_pt1 | contig 20674 bp, 23 predicted proteins | sample MGYA00242791_ERZ504627 | MGnify/ENA primary metagenome ERZ504627 (study PRJEB26092, sample SAMD00036316) | human gut metagenome | host: Homo sapiens | study: EMG produced TPA metagenomics assembly of... | reverse complement strand
AGTGAGTGAAGTTTGCATCAGAGAAATCATTGATATAAAGAGAGATGATCTTATTCTTCATGTCCAAAGGAACTGCAGAAGCAGGCAGTCTTCCACGGTTGCCATGCACGAAACCCTTCTTTCCCTGCTCCTTATATTTAATGATAAGTCTATTGATAGTTCTTACAGTACAGCCAAGTCTAGTAGCTGCTCTCTTCTTATTTCCATTTGTTTCTACAAGCTTCTTTATTATTTCATACTTATTCTGCTCATTCATTCTCAATTCAACCTTTCTCATAATAACCTCCCTCGGAGGTTATAGTTTAACACGGCAAGTTATAATGTCCCAATTGGGACATTATCAACTTGGATACATTGAGACATTATCACATTGGAATCAGATAAATAGCAAAGATATAATAACGAGGTTTGACAATAGCCGCTTTGTGTGATAACACTTAATTGAACAAGAGCTATACGCTATTGTTATTTACACAACGGCCTAGCGCCATTGAAGGAATCTCGTTAGAGGTTCCTTTTCTTTTTACAAAAAGCTCCTCTTTTGCAAATGGGTGGTGATTATTCGCTTATTTACTATGTTTAGAGCTCATTGCATCTCGATATCGCACTCTTTTTGGCGACAAAACTGCCATTTCTATAAATTTTAATACCTTATCGTACTTATCCTTTGGGTCATTCATAATGAACCAAAATAGATTCAGCCAGTCTTGGAGGTGTTCTCTGTCATAAGCTCCGTGATTTCTTATGAATTGTTTCAATAATAAATGAAGATTATTAACTGGATATAATGGGTTGTCTTTATCTGATAAACCTTTTGTTTCTCTTGTAGAGTATACTTTGCTTTCCAGTTCTAATTCTTCAATCAATATACTGTGAGAATGCTCATCATCATGCACTAATATAGAGCCTCTTGCAATATGCTTGCTGTATGTTTCTTTTGTTGATTTTCTTGAGGGTTTTGATGTTCCTGTAACTATAAAAATTGATTTTGTCTCATTACAGGCAACACCAACACCTATTTTATTTCTAGAAATTCCTCTTAGTTTCTTTCCATCTTTTGTCGCTAGTTTACTTTTTGTCTTTGCAAAATAGGTTTCATCTAAATACACTGTACCGTCTAGTACAACATCGTCTTGTATTCCTTTTAAGACTTCAAATGTTTTAATCAGCCAATATTTACCTGTAGTTGGTGAATTTCTATTGTCGTAGGCTGTCGAATTTATAGAATGAAATTCAAACAAATGCAGTAAATACTCAATCCATTCTGAAATAGGAATCTTTTTTGAATCAAAGATTGTATTTGTCAAAGGTGTGAAGCGTTTACCACATCCTTTACAAATATATCTTTGTGTTCCGTCTTTCTTATGCCCATACTTTGTAAAATCATGAGATCCACAGAATGGACATTGTTTTATGTCTAAAGAATTTATAAATTCTATTTCTGAAACAGATGATGTTGCATGTTTAGCGTTGTACCATTCTTGAACAGTATTTTCAACAAGCAATTGTCCTTCTGATTTCTCTTGATTTTCAGACCAAGTAAACGAACGTAAAGATGAATATTTTCTACGTTCTTTTTTATTCATTTGTATTTGGCGGTTCGGAGTTTCACGAGATGAATAACCAGAACCGCCAAGTTCCTCTTGATGGTTATTCACCTCATGAAGCTCTTCAAGAGCTTGCCTTTCTACAAGCATTCTAATTATAGCATTGCCTGTAACAAATTGCTACTTACCACCCATTTGCAAAAGAGGAGCTTTATCGAAAAATGGTTTACCCTTTTCGATTTTCTTAATGACAGCGTCTAACATTATTTTGTTCCCCTCTCTCTATATAAAGTAATAAAGTCCTCAATAACATCTCTTAATAATATTGTTGTCATTAAATGATCCTGACCATGAATGAAGATAAATCCCATTTCCATATCCTCACCACGTGCTTCCTGCTGAAGAATAGTTGTCTGAGACTGATGTGCTAAATTAATGTTTGCATCTGCATCCTTTAACTTTTCTTCTACATTATCAAAATTACCTGCACGCATTTCTTTTAATAATTCTAATAAAGTACTTCTTGCATCTCCTGAGTAAGCTACGATTTCAAAGCCTACCATACTTAATTCATCTTTAGTCATTGTGTCAATCTCCTTTTTTCTAATTAACGAATCGGCCTCTTTCGTTTACAAGCACATTGTAATCGCATTCACACCATTTGTCAACAAAAATAAACATTATAAAACATTTAATTAAACAATTACAAACAATTATGTTAAAATATATACGTAATTAATTTATAAATGTTCGTTTTTGTTTGATTTGTGTTGATTAGGAAAATCTTGAATGATATACTGACACTGACAAGGAGAGTGAAAACATGTTAAAGAAAGAACGTCTTGTAAGAATTACGCAGATGGTCAATCAAAAAGGAATCATATCAATCAATGAAATCATGGAACAATTAGAAGTCTCTGATATGACTGCAAGAAGAGATTTAGATGAATTAGAGAAATCTGGTAAGTTATTAAGAGTGCATGGTGGTGCACAGAGTTTATCTTTTAGTATGGATCATGAACGTTCTCATTTAGAGAAGTCTTCTGTACAGATAGAAGAAAAAACAAGAATTGCGCATAAAGCAGCAAGTCTTATTCAAGAAGGAGAAACTATATTCTTAGGTCCTGGTACTACTATTCAGTTATTAGCTGAGCAGTTATGTGGACGTAATATTAGAGTGGTTACGAATTCTCTTGCAGTATTTAATATCTTGAGTGGTCATACTCCTACTGATGTAATGTTAACAGGTGGAGAATATCGTAGTAATACAAATACCTTTGTAGGTCCAATCACAAATATGGTATTAAGTAAATTAAGATATACAAAAGCCTTTATTGGGTGCAATGGTATCTTTAATAGTGGTATTACAACTTATTCATTAGAAGAAGGAGAATCACAAGGAATACCTTTAGATAATGCGAAGAATAGATATTTACTTGTAGATTCCACTAAGTTTAATCGTTCTGACTTTTATATCTTCTATGATCTCTTTAATTTTGATGCAGTCATTACTGATAATGAGATTGATCCTGATGTATTAAAACATTATAAAGAATATACAACTATTGTAACGGTATAAGGAGAACTCACTATGAAAAAGACTGGAATCTGTCCAAAATGTAATCACGATAAAATTATTATTATTAAAGATCAGCTCCATGAAAATGGTGGTGGTAATATTTCTCAAATAACGAATCATATTAATAAGCCTTCGCAAGTTTTCGCTATATTCAAAGAGGGAAATACCGCAAAGAAGACTTCTATATTTGTGAGAATTGTGGTTATATTGAAGAATACTTAGACAAGGAAGAAATCAAGAAATTGCTTAATTATAAACCTATTGGTAGTAAGATAAAGGATATCTTCAAATAATTATACAAGCCATGCGATATCGCATGCTTTTTAGATATAAAAAAATCAGAAGACAGCATCTGTCTTCTGACTGTTGTTACTCAGGCTTTTTAGGATCCTTAAGTGATTCTGATAAAGTTGTAAGTGTACCAGCTAATCCTGCCAAGTCATTAGGTACAATAATCTTCGTAGCTTGTCCATCAGCTAAGTTCTTTAATGCTTTTAATCCTTCTAACTGGATATAAGCAGATTCAGGATTTGCTTCATTAATATACTGAATAGCTTTAGCTTGTGCTTCATAAACAAGTCTTAATGCTTCAGCCTGACCTTCAGCTTTCGCAATCTGTGCTTCTTTTTCAGCTGTTGCACGTAATACAAGTGATTCCTTATCCCCTTCTGCATTTAAGATTGCAGCCTGTTTTTTACCTTCAGCAACTAAGATAGATTCACGTCTTTCACGTTCTGCACGCATCTGTTTTTCCATTGCTTCCTGAATATCTTTTGGTGGAAGAATGTTTTTAACTTCTACTCTTGTTACCTTGATACCCCATGGATCAGTGGCATCATCAAGAATAGATCTCATCTTAGAGTTAATGATATCTCTTGATGTTAAAGTATCATCTAATTCAAGTTCACCAATGATATTTCTTAATGTAGTAGCAGTTAATGTTTCAATCGCATTAATTGGTCTTACTACACCATAAGTAAATAACTTAGGATCTGTGATAGAGAAATAGACAACTGTATCAATCTGCATTGTAACGTTATCTTTAGTAATAACTGGCTGTGGAGCGAAGTCCATAACCTGTTCCTTTAATGATACACGATTAGATACACGATCAATTAAAGGAATAAGAATATGTAAACCTACATTTAATGTTCGGTCATATGCACCAATTCTTTCTACTACATAAGCATATGACTGTGGAACAATCTTTACTGTACTGAAAATAAGAATAACAACAATTGCGATTAATAAAATCATTAAAATAAATCCTAACATCTTAGTTCTCCTCCTTTTTAACAACTAGATGTGCACCTTCAATTGCGACAACTTCCCCATATTCTCCTTCTTCTAAAGTTAAATTATGAAGTGAGGATGCTGACCAAATCTGATTTTTAATTCTTACTTCACCCATATGATCTGCATCGATTCTCTTAATAACGAGAGCATGCGTTCCTATGAGTGCATCATTATTCGTATGTATTATATTGCCCTTCAGACTTTTTACAGCCATAGGACGTGCCACTATTGCGCATATAACTGATACCACAAGAAATATAGCGACCTGTATTGGAACCGATACATTTAATAAGCAGGCAATTAATGCCACAAAAGCACCAATCACAAACCAGACACTCACTAATGATACTGTGAGTATTTCTACTACAATACACGCAACCATAACACCTGACCACACTACCAAACTATCCATTTAGTTTTCCCTCCTTGTAGTCAACAATGAGAACTTCATGAACAATGTCATATGTTCCTTTAAACTTAAAGACATTCTTTTCATTGAAATCGAGAGGAATCAAATCGGCAAGTTCTTTAATAAATGGTTTATTTGTGATTCTTCCATAGGACTTACCTCTTGATATCTTATGAAGCTGGTCCTGTGGATAGATTCCGTCATTGATAGCTTGCTTCCCACGGGTTTGATACCGATACAATGATTGTCATAATCAATACCTAATAGAACATAATTCACATTTTCAAAATGCATACATGCTGTCGTATTCAATGTAATATTTGTTTCATAAATGGAGACGACAGATGCATTCAGTTCGTTTGTATTCCAGACAAAGTTCATGTTTATCACCTCCAATATCATTATATTATTTTTTATTATTTTTTATTCAACAGAAACCGTATAACAAAAAAAACTCTAACAATAAGATAATATTTCTACCATCTTGAACGTTAGAGTTTCAAAAGTATTATTTCTTATTTATGTAAATGAGTTTATCTATTATTTTTAAAATACATAGAATATATAGAATCAATAGATACTGTTTTTTTAGAACGAAATAAATAAAAGAAGCCACAAATAAAACAAGCATTGGATATCTTAATCTACCTTTATTTATACATAGATATACATATCCTTTTTTATTAATCTTCTTCTGAAGGTAAAATCAATCAATATTAATAATAAATAAAAAAAATGTCTAACAAGGACCCTTGCATAGTCTATACTCATCCTATTCTTTCATAATAACTAACATTTTCTTATAGCTAATGTTAATAACAAAGTTATAAAATCAATTACTAATAATAGTATAATCTATTATGTTATTTATACACAAGATATCTGTGTAAAACAAAAAACTTCTGTTTTTACACAGAAGTTAAAAGAGTCTCTTTAATTCTTTTGCCACACCATCATGCAATACATCTTCACAGATGATTGATGCATGATGATAAATCATAGGGATCGCATTCTTCATAGCGATTGGATGCCCTACTGTTTGAAACATTTCTAAATCATTGGCTCCATCACCAAAACAATAGCTGTCGTCAACATCTAATCCATAATAGTGAAGCATTGTTTCAATACCATGACCTTTAGAAGTATCTATATTAGACACCTCAATGTTTAAGCTATCATCATGTTTTTCATAGAAGAAAGCCCCCAGTCTTTCAATAAGCCCTACGCTATCTTCTTTTTTATTATATCTGATTTCTAATTTAATTGTCTTCTTTAGTACTTCATCTAAATCATAATCATTGCATAAAGAATCCATATCAATATTACACCAAGCATAGAATTCATACATATGTGGTGATCCCTTCTTTAAATAACAGCGATCAGTTGTAAGAAGTACATATTCATAACCTTGTGATTCTACATATCCAATTAGTTTCTTTGTTTCTTCATAAGGTAAAGTCAAAGAATCTATTGTTTTTCCTTCAGTTACAATATGTGCTCCATTAGCTAATACAAAGCCATCAAAACCAATGGATTTCACTTCTTTAGAAATAAATCCAGTTGGTCTACCGCTTGCGATAAAGCATTTATGACCTAATTTTTGTACTCTATGAATTTCATCAATAGTGTTCTGACTAATACCAATCTCTGGATGGTAGATAGTACCATCAATATCAAAAAATATCGCTTTCATTATTACCTCCAAAAAAGAGATAGCGCGAACGCTATCTCTTACTGTAAGTATGTAGTGTTTTCTAACATGACACCGCAGCCTTCAGCAACACAATCAAGTGGTGTATCAGCTACGAATACAGGAACCTTTAATCCCTGTTCAAGGAACTTGTCTAAATTCTTTAATAAAGCTCCTCCACCTGTTAAGAAGATACCCTTGTTTACGATATCTGCAGATAATTCAGGTGGTGTCTGTTCAAGAACCTGCTTAGCAGCAATTAAGATTGTTTCACAAACTTCACCTAAAGCAGAAACTGTTTCAGATTCATTCATCTGGATAGTCTTTGGAAGACCAGTAACTAAGTCTCTACCACGAACATCCATAACTGTTTCTTCATCAGGTTCAAATGCGCAGCCGATCTGTTTCTTAACTTCTTCAGCTGTAGCATCACCAATTAATAACTTATATTTATCTTTAACGTACTTAATGATTTCCTGATCCATCTTGTCACCAGCAATCTTTAATGACTGAGATGTAACGATATCACCTAATGAAAGTACAGCAACGTCTGTAGTTCCACCACCGATATCAATAACCATATTTCCAGATGGTTTAGAAATATCAAGACCAGCACCAATAGCAGCTACTTTTGGTTCTTCTTCGATATATACCTTCTTAGCACCACATCTTAAAGCGACATCCTGGATGGCACTCTTTTCGATTGAAGTGATGTTAGATGGACAACAAATCAAGATTGTTGGTCTAGCAAAAATTCCTTTTAAGTTAAGTTTATTGATAAAGTGTGTTAGTAAGATTTCAGTAGTCTGGAAATCAGCAATAACACCATCTTTTAAAGGACGGATTGCTTTTAATTTTCCAGGAGTCTTTCCAAGCATTTCTCTTGCTTCTTCACCAACAGCAACAGGTCTATTTGTTTCTACATTAATAGTAACAACACTTGGCTCATTAACTACAATTCCTTCTCCTTTAGCATAGATAAGGATATTTGCAGTACCAAGGTCAATACCAATTTCTTTTGATAAGCTCATACCTTTTTCCTCCTTGTAAGCATTTCTATTTTATCATTTTATTCATATTATTCAAGTCAATTAATTAAAAAATATTGGCTTTAAATCAATAAAAACTTAATGTCCCAAAATTAAGTATAAATTGTGCAAATAAGTATCCGAGCGCTACACTCGCAACAATATAGATGACATAAAACTGACCGATTCTGCCCTTTCTTAAGAAGCGTTCAAAATCAAAAGCCTGCAATCCATACATAGCTAACAAAACAGAAATAATATAGATTATAATATTAACAGTACGATACAACATAACATCCTCCTTTGATACCATTTAACCATTTCAACAATTAAAATACAACTATTTGATATTTTAAATAATTTCTTGTACAATTTTATATGAGGTGATTGGTATGCATGTACGCACATCAGAAATTAAAGATCTAAGTCGTGTGATGGATCTTATTAATCAGGCAAAAGAATATTTTAAAGATAATGATATCAACCAATGGCAAAAAGGATATCCTGATATCAATACAATTCTAGATGACATTTTGTTAGGTAACGGTTATGTTCTTTCTAAACACTCCCATATATATGGCACTATGCATTTTATTATAGGAATAGAACCTAGCTATGTAAAAATCTACAATGGTCATTGGCTTACTGATACTAGACAATATGGTATAATTCATCGTTTTGCGATTGATAATAATCATAAAGGAAATGGTTATGCAAAAAAATTATTGGATTATGCAGTCAACATATGTAAGCAGAGTGGTACCCCTTCTATTCGTTTAGATATTGAAAAGAATAATAAACCAATGAAAGAATTTGTATCAAAGAATGGATTTCAATATTGTGGTATTATTCGTTTGAAAAATGGTGAAGAAAGAGAAGCTTACGAAAGATTGATTTGAAACTGTTCGTAAACACAGTTTTCAGACTGTTGACAAACTAAATGTTAACAGTCTTTTCTTTTAAATTTGAAGAGTATATGATAATATAGTTACTGTCGTAAGTATCCACACTCCAATTAAGCAAAAATTGTGGCCTTACGGCCTTTTTCGTTTCCTGTCAATTATCGCCTGAAAATAGTATAATTAAGGTACTTAATCGTTGGATAAAAATATGGCAATGACTAATCGTGCAAACATTAAACGTGATGGACTTATCATGAGTACTTTAGATGACCTAGTACCACAGGATCATTTGGTTAGAACACTGGAAGCTACGATAGATTGGAAATTCATCTATCCATTAGTGAAATCACTCTACAGTAATTTCGGCAGACGTTCTATTGATCCTGTGGTACTTTTTAAAATGATCTTTATCAATTATACATTCGGCATCAACTCTATGAGAAAGACCTGTGAAGAGATCAAGGTCAATATAGCTTATAGATGGTTTTTAGGTATCAGCATTTATGAGGATGTTCCAAACCATTCTACATGGTCTAAGAACTATCAGAGAAGATACAAGGATAGTGAAGTCTTTGACCAGATCTTTAATCATATCATCAAGCACGGCATTGATAACGGCTTTATTGATACCACTACTGTCTTTGGCGATGGCACACATAGAAGAGCTAATGCGAATTCTAGAAAAGCTACAGATAGGGAAGTAGAGATTGTAGCCAAGGCATATGAAAAAGAATTACTTGAAGAAATCAATGAACAAAGAGCAGAAAATGGCAAGAAGCCATTTGAGTCATTAGACAAGAAAGAATATGAAATTGAATTAAAATTTATCTTATGATAAACTGTTATTGTCATTTTTAAGAATGACTTTACTTTTTTCTTCTTGTATTTATAGTTATTAACTAGAAATATGAGGTCTTCCAAGCAAAAAGGGTAATGTTTCACGTGAACATTACCCTTTTACTTTTTGTGATATTCTTCATACACAAGATTCTTATTTAATTTACGAATCTTTGCGACTTCTTTAATAGCATCCTTCTTAGACATGCCTTTTTCTACAAATTCATCAACATGTTCTGTGATTGTCTGGTCAAAAGTCTCTTCCTCATTTACTTCAGTACCACCTTCAACCACAATAACCATTTCACCCTTTAATTCATCTACTACTTCCAATACTTCAGAAATAGTACCTCTTAGAATTTCTTCATGCTTCTTAGTGATTTCTCTACATAACGCAATTTTTCTATCACCTAATACCTTCATCATACAGTCTAATGTCGCCTTAATTCTATGTGGGGCTTCATAGAATACGATCGTATAAGTGATATTTTTTAATTTTTCTAATTCTTTTGTCTTATTTTTATTTGTATGACTTAAGAAACCATAGAACATAAATGGCTGTGGCGCAATGCCAGAGACAACTAAAGCATCTAAACAGGCATTACATCCTGATAAAGGAACGACGTTATATCCTGCATCAATAGTTGCTAACACCATTTCATACCCTGGATCACTAATAGCTGGATACCCCGCATCACTTACTAATGCAACTGACTCCCCTTCTTCTAATAATGATAGAAGTTTAGGAATCGCAACATGCAAATTATGTTCATGATGAGAAATGAGTTTAGCTTCCATATTAAAATGATTTAATAGTTTTACTGTATTACGTGTATCTTCTGCTGCAATATAGTTTACACTCTTCATCACATCAATACATCTTGGTGTCATTTCACTTAAATTACCAATTGGTGTTGGTACAAGGTAAAGTGTCGCTTTCCCATTTTCAAAACTTTTTTGTCTATTTAACATTCATCTCACCTACTAACTGTTTAACTTCATCAGAATAGCTTCCATCTTCATTATGTGTATATAAAGGTGGTTCAATCTTTAGTCCAGTTTTACCTAAGAATGCACCTTCTATCAAGAATGTATTGCATTCCTTTCCTTCTTTAGGATAGACAAAACGGATACGTTTAGGTTCTATTCTGTATTTCTTAAATAATTCAATTGTTTCAATAAAACGATCTGGACGATAGACCATTGAGAAACGACCATTCTGATCTAGAATTTTTGCAGCTGATGCAATAATACCTTCTAGATCTATTTTAATTTCATGACGTGCAATAGTCATATAAGGACTTTCATTAATATGAGATTTCTCTCCCACTTTAAAGAAAGGCGGATTGCAGACAATGGCTTTGGTACGTGGGGCATACTTCACATAATCCTTAATATCATCATGAATAATTTCTACCTGATCTTCTACATGATTTAATTTCACATTTCGTTCCGCAATCTCTACAGCTTCCTTTTGAATTTCAACACCAATAATCTTCTTATGAGTGCGTTGCGTTAAGATTAATGGTATGGCTGCATTATTTGTCCCAAAATCTACGATTGTCTTCATATCCTTTGTGATTGCACAAAAGTTTGCCAATAAAACAGTATCCAGAGAAAAGGTAAACATATCTCTTCTCTGGATGATTTTCATATCATTATAACCAAGGAGATAATTAATTTCTTCGTTCATCTTTCTTTCCTTTTGGATTATTACCTTTGATAGTTCTTGGCTTCTGATTATTCTGTTTTGATTTATGCTGTTGTCTTGGCTTCATTTGTTTTGGCTTTTCATGTTTCTTTTCTTTTTTAGGTGCTAATTCTTCTAAGATTTGTTTTTCCCTTTTAGGTGCAGGCTTCTTATCTACATCAGATAAAGGTATAAATAAAATACTGCCCTCATTATCAATCTTTACTAAGTCAGAAATAACGTTTAAACCAACAACCTTACACTGTTTATCTTCATAACGAATAAATGAACCAATCTTAGGAAATTTCTTTTTAACTTCCTTATACGCTTCATCTTCATACTTTAAACAACATAATAAACGTCCACAAACACCTGAAATTTTATCAATATTGATTGCAAGCAACTGATTCTTAGCCATATTGATAGATACACCATCAAACTCACCTAAGAATGAGTTACAACATAGTGGTAAGCCGCAGTTTCCAATGCCTCCTACAATTTTAGCTTTATCTCTAGGTCCTACCTGTCTTAATTCAATACGACATTTAAAAACACTAGCTAGTTTCTTTAATAAATCCCTGAAGTCTACACGTTCATCAGATGTATACATAAAGATAACTTTAGATGCATCAAGTGTATATTCACAATTGATCAAATGCATATCAAGGTTTGTTTCCGCAATGATTTCTTTACAGATTTCATATGATTTTTGTGCCTTAATTTTATTGATATTATATACTTCAATGTCTGCTCTATTCGCAACACGTTTAATTCTCTTTAATTCGTTATCTAATTTAAATTCTGATAAGTCTGTAAGATCTGTAATGATTTCACCTAATTCTAATCCTCTTACAGTTTCTACTACTACTTTATCTCCCTTTTTAACATCTAAATCTGTGGAGAAGTAATAATATTTACCAGCGCTATTAAATCTAACAGCCGCTAATCTATCCATTTCATCAAACTCCCTTCAATACTTTATATACCATACCATCTAATAATAATGCAAGATTGACATTATTGTTGAGTCTTTCAGCATATTCTAATATGATTTCTATTTTCTGTAATATTTTACCATCTTCTGGCATCTTCTCAAAGAAATCTTTATGTTTCACAAACAATACAGGTATAGAATGTTTCACGTGAAACATATCTCTCATGCCTAACACAAGAAGATTTAAAAATAATGCATATGCTTCTTTATTCTTCTTATACTTCTTACCTAGATTGATCTGTAAATTGATCAATAAATCCGATGGTCTCATATATAAATCTTCAATAAAGTAGAATACATAATTCTTAATATCAAAATACAACTCACTATCCTTATACTCATTGCATTCTTCAATCGAATCAAACAGATGAGGAAGAACCATAGCATCTTCGTCATCCACCCCTTCATTCTTTAGTTTTAATTCTAAAGAATGCTTAGATTCAGGAAGCAATTTAATCACCTGACATCTAGATTGAATAGTAGGTAGTACTTTATTAATATTTTTTGTTGTAAGGATTGCATATACTTCTTCTACAGGTTCTTCTAAGAACTTTAATAAGCTGTTCATTGCCTGAGTTGTCGCATTATCAATATTTTTAAGAATATAAACTTTTCCTTTATTCTCTACACTTGATTTCACAAACTCTTCCTGAATATGATCAATATCCGATTTCTTAATAGAAGTCTCTTTACCATCACATACAATCATATCAGGATAAATACCTTCTTTAATTCGTATACAGTCATCACAAGTTTCACACGCTAGTGTATCTTCATGGCATATATAAGACTGGGCAATAAATGTCGCAATATCATCCGTATGATCCCCTATTAGAAGAAATGCATGAGTCTTTTTATTCTCTTTAAAACTCTTCTCTAAAATACGATAGAAAATAGGTTGTGTTTCTTTTAAGAATTCTTTCATAATCTATCCTTTACAATTTCATAAACCTGATGATATACTTCTTCAACTGGTAAAGAAGCATCTACTTTCACAATTCTATCTGGGAACTTATCACAAATCATCTGATATCCAACATACACTTTATGATGAAAATCCAATGATTCTAAATCTAATCTATTGACTTCTCTATCCCCTGTAATACGCTTTAAAGCGACTTCAGGTTTTACATCAAAGAAAATAGTTAAATCAGGAAGAATACCATCTGTCGCAAAAAGATTCATATTGTAGATATTATCTACGCCAATACCTCTCCCAATTCCCTGATAAACTAGAGAACTATCAATAAAACGATCGCATATCACGATACCATCTTCTTTTAATACAGGAAGTACTTTTTCTACAAGATGCTGTCTTCTGCTTGCTGCATAAAGTAAAGCTTCTGTCCTTGCATCCATCTTCGTATTGTTGACATCAGTAATCACATCTCTGATCTGTTCTGCAATATCTACACCACCAGGTTCTCTACTAAAAGTGATATTATATCCTTCTTCAATAAACTGTTTATGTAACATCTTTGCAATAGTCGTTTTACCACTGCCTTCTCCACCTTCAAAAGTAATAAATAAACTCATATCATACGCTCCTTCAAACATTAATATTATATGTGATTTACAATGTTTTTTCCATAATTAAAAAGAAGGTTATTCATTACCTTCTCTATACTTTCGATAATCAAAGATATCTTCTCTATTTAATAACTGTGACCATCTTGCTGATAACAGTTTCGCATATTTATAATCTTCTAATCCATAAGTTCCTAAAGAATAGGCATCATTTAATGTTCTTATTCACATGCTAATTCATTGAAAGCTTTCATCACTTTATCCTCAATATAAAAGGGCTATAACAATACATTATAGCCCTCTTGCTTAAACTTTCTTTCTACCCTCAAATGATTTTAATAATGTGAGTTCATCTGCATAATCAAGAGAACTTCCAATTGGTAAACCATGCGCAATACGTGTTGTATTAACACCTTTTTTATCTAATAGCTTTGCAAGGAAGAGTGCAGTTGTTTCCCCTTCTCTTGTCGCATTTGTCGCAATAATCACTTCTTTTGTATCAGGAGTAATACGATCAAATAAACTCATGATGTTCAAATCATCCATAGTCTTGCCATCCATAATAGAAATTGTACCACCTAATACATGATATAAACCATGGTACTCTTTCATCTTTTCCATCGCAAAGACATCCTTAGGAGATTCTACAACACATATTGTAGATTGATCTCTTTCGTGATCAGCACATATCTCACACTTATCACCTTCACTTAAATTACCACATATAGGACAAGTATGGACATTTTCTTTAAATAAAGTGAGTGCCTGTGAGAATCTTTTTACATCTTCTTCTGACATATCATAAATCGCATAGGCCATTCTTTCAGCACCTTTATTTCCAATACCTGGCAACATTTTAAAACATGTCATTAACTCTTCAAAACTCTTTGGATATTCCATATTACATAAAAGAAGATAAATCTAATCCACCAGTGAGGGATTTCATATTGTCTTCTTTCTCCTTTTCTACTTGACTAATTCCCTGATTAATCGCAATCATCATCAAGTCTTCTAACATATCTTTGTCATCCATAAGATCCTGACTGATATGTAATTCAGTGATCTGATACTTACCATTGATTTTACCTGTAATCAAATTATTCTGACAAGAAAAACTAAAACTCTTGTTTTCTAATTCTTTTTGTTGATTTGAGGCAGTTTCACCCATTTTCTTTGCGGTTTCTAAAAGCGAATTGAAATCCATTTTTAATCCTCCTTAAATTCTACAATATCTTCACCAAACATATCTAAAGCATACTTCTGTGCATCATTCAAATCAACTCTTTTTAAATCATATCCATCAATATGTTTTAATGTGATTGGTCTCGGCTGAGGAAGCTGTTTGCTTCTTGCAAGCTGAATATAATGTTGTCTCATCTCTAACCATGCATCATGCTGCATCCCAATGAATTTATATTCATGTCCTAATACATCCTTAATTAAAGATGATAACTGTTTATAATTCTTATAATAGTTAGCCGCGTTCACATCAGGCATTAATTCAAACTCAATAATTAAACCATCTCTACAAGCAGCTACAGGATGTCCCTGTGATAACATACTTGCTGCTTTAGCTGTATTCATATTAGCCATATAACGTCGAATCACTGGCCACTTCTCCTGTACTTCATTTAAGATCTTACGATCTGCCTGTACAAGAATATTTAATATATCACTTTGATCTACTTCGATATTATCATCTGATACATATGTTTCTGGTTCTTCTTTCTTTTCATAATTGAATTGAGGTACTGGTTGTTCAGCCTTCTTTTCTAAGACTGGTTCTACTATCTCTTCTTCAATTGGTTCAAAGACAGGTTCTTCTATAATTCTTCGATTGGTTCAACTTTTTCTTCTACCTTTACAGGTTCTTGTTTGACTGTTTCATCTTTGACAGGTGTATATTCAATCTTCTGACTTGGTGCATGTTCTTGATTACATAGTCTTAATAATGCAAGTTCAAAATAAATATGTGGATCAGTCGCTCTAATATACTTCTCACTTGCATCCATCAATATATCAATAAAGCTAAAACATTCATCACTTGTAATATAAGGCACGATGTTTTCTAAGTCTTTCTGTGTCATGACTGACATAATAGAAGCATCTTTTGTATTCCTATAAACAACTATGTCTTTTAATATATCAATTAAATCAAATGTCAATCTCTTAATATCGATACCACTCTTATCCATCTTATCTAATATCTTTAAAGACTCAGACATATTCTTAGATAATAAAACCTTCAATAAGTTTGTCTTATCATCCATGGATACAATACCATAAATAGTATGAATATCATTAATGCTTAAATGATCATCATTATAGGCAAGACATTGTTCAAGGATAGATAATGCATCTCTCATTCCACCATTCGCAAGTCTAGCAATTAATTCTAAAGATCCATCATCATATGTCTTATCTTCCTCTTTTAAGACATACTGCATTCTTTGTACCATTTCCTGGTCAGTAAGTCGTGTAAAATCAAATCTCTGACATCTAGAAATAATAGTAGGCAAGATCTTATGTGGTTCTGTCGTCGCAAGAATAAAGATGACATGTGCAGGTGGTTCTTCTAATGTCTTTAATAGTGCATTAAAAGCTCCAGGTGACATCATATGTACTTCATCGATGATGTAAACTTTATATTGTCCTTGTGTCGGTGCATATTTCACCTTATCAATCAGACTTCTTACTTCTTCTACCCATTATTGCTGGCAGCATCTATTTCAATGACATCTGGATGTGTTCCATTTTCAATCTGTTTACAATTCTCACATTCACCACATGGTTTAGGATCACCTGTACAATTAACTGCTTTAGCTAATAACTTTGCGACAGTTGTCTTCCCTGTTCCACGTGGACCACAAAATAAATATGCATGCGCAATCTTCTTTTCATCTATTGCATGCTTTAATGTAGTAATAATTGCTTCCTGTCCAGCTACATCTTTAAATGTCTGTGGACGGTATGTTCTATATAATGATTTATATGCCATCTTCATCAACTCCTTTCCTTATTATACATAAAAAAGGTGCCTTAGCACCTTAATTATTATCACTTACTAACATCAATATATCGATAAGAATGTTGATGAAATCCATATAGAGCTGTAATGCACAAAGTAATGCCATACCTTGTAATGCTTCCTGAGGTACAATTTCATAAGCATATTCAATGCTTTTAAAGTCATGTAATGTAAGTCCAGTAAAAACTGCAAGATCAAGGAATACAACTAGATAATAAAGAGCTGGTGCTGAAATGAAAATCAATAAAATATACGCAATCATAAGAACTGGTAAAGCCATTAAACAGACTTTTCCTACGCCGATGAAATTATTATTAGTATGCTGTGTCACTGTATAGAGTAAACCAAAATAAACAGCTGTCACCGCAAAAGCAAGTACCGCTACACCTGGTACAACATAATTCAACCACATAGAAAGCACAATCCCATTAATTACTGAATAAGCAACATAGTATGTCTTAGCCTTCTCTATAGCCATATCTTTGACTGTTTTACTAAGCATTAGTACTAATCCTATTTCTATAATCGAACAAACAATCATAAAGATGAAATAAGACGCACCCAATATCAGTTCAAGATGTAAGAATGAGAATAGAAACGAAGTGATTGTAGTGATTCCTAATGCGACAGCCATCCATTTCATGATTGAACCAAAGAACTCACCATAACTCATCTTATTACTATAATAAGAATCCATAGTTTACTTCCTCCTTTTACGTTTAAAGAACTCTGATACTATTGTAGCACACTGTTCCTTTAAAATCCCCTGTTGTACATCAGATGATGATTTACAGGATTATTCTCTATTAACTCTATAAAACCTGGCCAAATACTGACGTTCGTACCAATCACTAAACGACTCATACGACTTTGTATAATAGCCCCTGTACACATCATACATGGTTCTAATGTTACATACATTGTACAGCCATCTAAATGCCATAAATCAAGATACTCACTTGCTTGATTAATAGCTAATATTTCAGCATGTCCTGTAGCCTTCTTTAAGGTTTCCTTCTGGTTATGTGTACGTGCAATGATTTGTCCTTCATAGACAATAATGCATCCAATAGGTACTTCATCTTCACTCATTGCGATTTCTGCTTCTTTTAATGCTTCAGCCATATATTCTTCATCATTCATGCTATGACTCCTTTTTATATAAAAAAGTGCCATTACACACAAACAGAGGCCCTTAATGCTGCTACCTTCCGGTCCTGACATGGTTCAGACATGTTTATTGTAATGGCAAAATTGATTATAACATAATTATTATAAAATGCAAGAAAAAGGAGATTTTACATCTCCTTTCACATTATTTTTTAGGAACTAGTTTTTCAGTACCACCCATGTATGGTCTTAATGCTTCTGGAATAGAAACAGTACCATCTTCATTTAAGTTATTTTCTAAGAACGCAATCAACATTCTAGGTGGTGCAACAACAGTATTATTTAAAGTATGTGCGTAATACTTACCATCTTTACCATTGATTCTGATATTTAATCTTCTAGCCTGTGCATCAGTTAAGTTAGAACAACTTCCTACTTCAAAATACTTCTTCTGTCTTGGAGACCAAGCTTCAACGTCTAATGACTTAGACTTTAAGTCTGCTAAGTCACCAGAACAACATTCAAGTGTTCTTACTGGAATATCTAAAGATCTAAATAAATCTACAGTATTATTCCATAACTTATCAAACCACATCTTAGATTCTTCTGGTTTACATACAACGATCATTTCCTGTTTTTCGAACTGATGAATTCTATAAACACCACGTTCTTCAATACCATGAGCACCCTTTTCTTTTCTGAAACATGGTGAATATGAAGTATAAGTATATGGTAATTTGTCTTCATCTAATAATTCACCAATGAACTTACCAATCATTGAATGTTCAGAAGTACCAATTAAGTATAGGTCTTCTCCTTCAATCTTATACATCATGGCATCCATTTCTTCAAATGACATAACACCATTAACAACATTACTTCTAATCATATATGGTGGTACACAATAAGTGAATCCACGGTTGATCATGAAGTCTCTTGCATAAGCTAATACTGCAGAATGTAATCTCGCAATATCACCCATTAAATAATAGAAACCATTACCTGCAACTCTACCTGCTGCATCTAGATCAATACCATCAAATGATTCCATAATATCTGTATGATATGGAACTTCATAATCAGGTACTACTGGATCACCATACTTAGTGATTTCTACGTTTTCGCTGTCATCTTTACCGATTGGTACAGTAGGATCTAAGAAGTTAGGAATCTTCATCATGACTTCTCTTAATTTATCTCCAGATTCTTTTTCAACTTCTTCTAATGACTTTAATTCTTCAGCCATTTCTCCAACTTTCTTCTTATTTTCAGCAGCTTCTTCTTTCTTCCCCTCACGCATGAACTGTCCAATTTCTTTAGACAATTTATTTCTCATACTACGAAGTTCAGATGCTCTTGTAATAGCAGCTCTATACTGTTTGTCTAATTCTAATGCTTCATCAACTAAAGGAAGCTTATGATCTTGAAACTTCTTTTTAATATTCTCCCTAACAGCTTCAGGATCTTCTCTTAATCTTGCGATATCAATCATATACAATCTCCTTGTTCATAGATTATTGTCATTATATACCATTATTCACTAATTATCTATAAAATCGGTAGAAAACTCCTACTTCTATCAAGTGGTAATAAATAAGTTTATTTTATAATCACATAAGTAATTTATGAGTAAAACATAGTATAAATAAATTGGAAACTTCTTTTCCTAAAACTATAGAAAGGAGCTAAAACATATGTATCTTACGGTAAAACAACAGGTAAAGCATCTGTCTAAGGAAGACTATCGTTCCATCAAGGAATTATGTCATATTGCGAAGAATCTCACTAATCAGGCAATCTATAACATCAGACAGCATTACTTTGCCCAAGGCAAGTATCTCAATTATGAGAAGAACTATGCACTTCTGAAGTCGTCTGATAACTATAGAACGCTTAATTCCAATATGGCACAGCAGATACTCAAGGAAGTAGATGGTTCATTTAAATCATTCTTCGGTCTACTTAAAAAAGCAAAGCAGGGAAAGCATGCACTTAAGGACTGCAGACTTCCACGCTATCTTCCAAAGGATGGATATACTACACTCATTATTGGAGATATAAGACTTAAGGGAAATAAACTAAAACTTCCATATTCGAATAGCTACAGAAAGACACATAATGCTGTAGAGATTGCTATTCCACCTATACTGCTTGATAAGAAAGTGAAGGAAATACGTATCATACCAAAGGCAGATGCCAGGTTCTTTGAAATTCAGTATATATATGAAGCTGAATGCATTCAAAGGAATCTCAATACAACAAATGCACTGGCATTAGATCTAGGTATCAATAATCTTGTCACTGGAGTATCAAGTAAAGGTGAAACATTCATCATCGATGGAAGAAGACTGAAGTCCATTAACCAGTGGTTCAATAAGAAAAATGCAAGATTACAGTCCATCAAGGATAAGCAGCATTTTGGAAAGAAGACAACCAACAGACAGAAGGCATTAGCACGCAAGCGCAACAATAGAATAAATGACTACATGAACAAGACTGCACGCAAGGTGATTGATTACTGTATCAATCATGATATTGGAACTCTTATTGTGGGCTATAATAAAACATTTCAGAAGGATTCCAACATAGGCAAAAGAAACAATCAGACTTTCGTCAATATTCCATATGGAAAGCTGAGAGACAAGCTTGAATATCTCTGTGAACTGAATGGCATCATACTTGTAATGCAGGAGGAATCCTACACCTCAAAGGCAAGCTTCTGGGATAAGGATGTCATACCAGTCTATAAGAGTGATGATACTAAAGAATACCATTTTAGTGGAAAGAGAATACATAGAGGTCAGTACAGAACGGCGAGTGGACAAGTTCTGAATGCAGATGTAAATGGTGCATTAAATATCATGCGTAAAAGTAGCGTTGTGGATGTAAATATCCTATACAGTAGAGGCGAAGTGGACACGCCTATAAGAATAAGGATTGCCTAGCTTATAGGTGGAAACTTAAATATCATACTTCTTAAATGGATGCGCAAACATCTAAAAATCCGACTTAATTAAAATTAAGTCGGAATTGGCTA
>ENA-OQEN01000335-OQEN01000335.1-human-gut-metagenome-genome-assembly--contig:-NODE-335-length-20674-cov-5.315667_pt1 | contig 20674 bp, 33 predicted proteins | sample MGYA00242791_ERZ504627 | MGnify/ENA primary metagenome ERZ504627 (study PRJEB26092, sample SAMD00036316) | human gut metagenome | host: Homo sapiens | study: EMG produced TPA metagenomics assembly of... | reverse complement strand
CCGCATCTTTCTTCTCTCACGCTTGAGCGCTTCTCGCACGACTTCCTTATCCTTAAAACCAAAATGTTCTGCTATCTCCCTTTGGCTCATTCCTTCTGCTATCATAGCGTGTATTGTCGGTAACAATCCCTGAATATGTGTGTATTTTCGTTTAGACATAGCGATACCCCCTAATGTAGTTATTATCCTACATTAGGGGGTGTTTTGTCTATTGTCCGATTTTACTGGTTCGGTTCAAAACTTCAGCGGTATTTTTATTTTGTTCAGTTATATTGGTCGGTGTCCTCGTTAAGGTCCTCATCGTCTGGATCGTCGGGGTCAATCGGCTTTGAGGCTTCATCATCAGGATCGTCGGAATTCAGCTTTCCCTTTCCCGAGACGCCGAATGCAGTTCCGCAGCAGAGTCCGATGCTTATACCGAGGCACATCCACATAGGGATATTATCCATTGCCACGCCCATCATAAGCCCGATTGAAAGACCCAGCGCAAGACCTATGCCGACGCTGCCTCCGCTTTTGCCGTCAAATGCTTTCTTGTTTTTGCTCTCTTTCATCAGACGGTCGCCGCCTCTTTTGCCGGAGCTTTTTCGGCTTTCTTCACGGGGAAGATGTTGGTGAAGTTGAGCAGGAAGAGCAGGACATATGCCGCCTGCATCGGGATGTTCTCAATAATTGCGCTCTTGCCGACAGTCAGCAGGAGAACGAACATTGTGAGAAGTATCGCGCAGAAAACTATAAGACCGACCATGAAGCGACCCTTGAGCTCTCTCGCTTTATTTATAAGCAGGAGCACCATGGGAGCGGCGCAGCAGAACGCGAACAGAAGCGCGCCCGTCCAATGCGCCATGCAGCGCGCGGAATCGAGATGCATCTCCTCACCCATCGACGGGCAATTGATGGTGACATAAATTGCGGCGCTGCCGATCGAGCCGAGAATAACGCCCGCTCGGCTGTGATAGCCGAACTTGCGATAGGCATAGAGCGTGTTGCTGAACACGGTCGCCGAAGCTATAACGCCCCAGCCTCTGAAATGCCACGGAAAGTCGAGACCTATCATGCTCGCGGTTATGAACTTCACCTTTTCGATGAAAGCTGATCGCCGAAGAAGCCGTACCATGTGACATAGACGCAGCCGAAGATAACGCCGAAGAGGCAGAATATTTTCAGCGCCTTGCCGGGCTCCTTGCCGTAGAGCAGGACTCTTATGTAGACGATAAACATGGCAAGGCACACACACGAGACTGCGACCCAGATGGGATAGAGCCACTCGTGACCCATCATACCGCTGATGTTGGCATGGGTGATGCCGTCAACGGTACGTTCCTCTACCGTTGCGTAGTTGACGAGCACTATCTTGCGCATGAACGCTATCATCCACACCGCATAGGCGGCGATAATGGCAATCCACATTGCGGCATACGCCTTAAAGCTCGGCTGTTTTTTCACTTTTGTCATTGTTGCACCCCTTGTTACCCTGCAACACCTAAAACTTTACAAGCCTTGCGTCGTCTGATTGCGTTTAACTGCGTTTTCATCCTTGTTTAACACAATCATACTTGCAACCAGATGTAAACTTTTAGATGTTGCAGGGTACTTCGATAAATTTTTATCGTTTTAATTATAACTGCTTTTGGGAATGTTTGTCAACAGTTTATTCTTTGTCTAAAATATAAGAGACTTCTTTATAGGGTTTTCCGTCTTTGAAATAGATTCTCGGCACACGGCGGGCAACTCCGCAGACGAACTCATAGTTGAAGCTCGCCGACATATCGCCTATCTCCTCGGCGCTTATCGTGCAGCCGTTGTCGCTGCCCATGAGAATGACTTCGTCCTCGATATTCAGCTCACCCTCGATATCGGTTACGTCTATCATGAACTGATCCATGCACACTCTGCCGATTATCGGCGCGAACTGACCGTTGACTATCACTCTGCCCTTTGAAGAGAGGGCGCGCGGATAACCGTCGGCATAGCCCACGGGGATAGTCGCGATGCGGGTCTCCCTGTGAGTCACAAAAGTGTGGCCGTAGCTGACTCCGCAGCCGGCAGGGACGGTTTTGAGATTGACTATCTTTGTGCGAAGCTCCATTGCGGGGATGAGATCAACGCTCGATTTGTCGACCTCTTCCGATGGATAGAGCCCGTAGAGCGAGATTCCAAAGCGCACCATATCATAGTGCTTTTCGAGCTCTTCGACTGCCGCCGAGTTGCTCAGATGCTTTATCGGTATATTTATACCAGCCTTTTCGAGCTTATCTATAAACAGATCGAAGCGCTCCGACTGGAGAAACGCCGTTGTTTTCACGAGCTCATCGGCGCGGGCGTAGTGGCTGAAAATACCCTCAAGGACGAGATTCGGGAGCTTGACTATCTTCTTTATCTGCTCGACGCTCTCGTCGTTATCCTGAAAGCCGACACGCGACATACCGGTGTCGAGTCCGATATGGAACCGAACGGTCTTTCCGAGGGCAACCGCCCTATCCGACAGGCGCTTTGCCATATCATAGGTATAGATATTCTGCGTTATATCATAGTTTATCAGCAAATCGTCCTGCGAGGGCGAAGTATAACCGAGAATGAGGATCGGCTTTTTTATACCTGCGCGGCGAAGCTCGACCGCCTCTTCAATGACGGCAACGCGAAATAATCGACCTCGCTCTCAAGCTGATGCGCAAGCTCGACCGCGCCGTGGCCGTAGCCGTCCGCTTTGATAACCGCGAGAACCTTTGTCCCCTCGGGTATACGGCGCTTGCACTCACCGAGATTGTGAAGAATCGCATCTATATCTATCCTTGCATATATACGATGATACTGCATCGTTATCGCTTCCTTTGTCAGATTATTTGGGCAAGCGGAGCGGTCTCAATACCGTTTGCGTTGAGCTCCGCTTTTATACGCCTTGCAAATTCGACTGCCTTGACTCCGTCGCCGTGCAGGCATATCGAATCGGGCTTCAATTCGATTATTTTGCCGTTTATCGACTCGACCGTGCCGTTTTTGACCATACCGATAACGCGGCTGACCGCTTCATCCTCATCGGTTATGACTGCGCCCGGCTTGCCTCTTGCGACAAGCGAGCCGTCATCCTCGTAGGCTCTGTCCGCAAAAACTCGCTTGCGGCTCGGAGTCCGATTTTCTTTGCCGCGCTCATCATCTTGCTGCCCGAGAGGCAGAGTAGAATGAGCTCGGGGTCGATTTCATAGACAGCCTCGCATATGGCGGCGGCGAGAATCTCGTCCTTGCCCGCCATATTATAGAGCGCACCGTGGGGCTTAACATGTGCAAGGCGGCAGCCGGCAGCCTTGCAAAACGCAGAGAGCGCACCTATCTGGTACTGGACGAACGCCTTTGCCTCGCGGGCGAAACATTCATATTTCTTCTGCCGAAGCCGACAAGATCGGGAAATCCCGGATGCGCGCCGACCGCGACGCCGTTATCGCGCGCGAGGGCGACGGTCTTCTGCATCACGAGCGGATCGGACGCATGGAAACCACAGGCTATGTTGGCGGACGAAATATATTTTATGACCTCATCGTCAAGCCCCAGCTTATAGTTGCCGAAGCTCTCGCCGAGATCGCAGTTAAGATCTATTTTGTGCATATCTGTGCCCCCCTGTCAATATTTAAGCTCGACATTTTTGACATCGGTTATGAGCATATGCCCGGGCGAATGAGTTATCGCGATGGGCGGTTTCGTGCTCATCAGAGCCGACTGCGGAGTGACGCCGCACGGCCAGAATACAGGCACTTCGCCGGGATTTATAGTAACCGAATCGCCGAAATCGGGCTTTGAGATATCTTTTATACCGATAACGGACGGGTCGCCGATATGAATCGGAGCGCCGTGGACTTTCGGCATGGCGGCGGTCGCCGCGACGGCGGTGACTATCTTGTCATAGGGCAGAGGGCGCATGCTGACTACCATTTTCCGTGGAAAATTCCGGCGGGCTCGCACTCGATATTCGTAAGATACATCGGAACATTCCTGCCCTCTTCGATATGCCTAATCGGCACATTTGCGCTATCAGCTCCGACTCGAAAGAGAAGCTGCACCCGATAAGAAAGCTCACAAAATCATCGCGCCAAAGATGCTCGACGCTCGTATATTCGCCGGTCATGACGCCGTTTTCATAGACCCTGTATTTCGGAATATCATTTGCGATATCCGCGCCGGGGGCTATTTTTTTCAAAAAGCGCGAGCCGACATCGCTGACTTCGAGTATCGGGCACGGGCGCGGGTTGCGCTGGGCGAAAAGCAGGAAGTCATAGGCAAGATCCTTTGGCAGAACGCAGAGGTTCGCCTGAGCATATCCCGCACACATTCCTGAAGTGTTACAGGTTATTTTGCCCTCTCTTATAAGCTGTCTTACATCGCGCGGACTCATCGAAGAATAGTCCATTTTATCTGCCTCCAATCAGGAGCCGGATATAGAGGTATCCGCTCTGAGAATCTTATACTGTAGTTTTTTGAGAACCTTATTGTCTTGTTTTATACGCTTGACGGCATACTGGAGATCGACCTTTTCAAAGCGCAGGCTGCCGCCCGGACGAAGCTGAGCGAGCAGGGGTAAATCAGAGGTAATGACCGTGGCTATCTTTGCATAGCCGCCGGTAGTCTGTCTGTCCGCCATCATGATTATCGGCTTGCCGGAGGACGGAATCTGAACCGAGCCTGCGACGATGCCGTCCGAAATGATATCGACGCCGTCAATGCTCTCGACCGGCGTGCCGTCGAGCTTTATGCCCATTCTGTCGGAGTCGCCGGTGACGGAATAAGTTTCGGAATAAAAGATATTTTTGCCCTTGTCGGAGAAATAATCATCCTGCGGGCCGGGTATGACATGGACGGTAACTGCGCCGTCTTTTTGTTTCTCGGGCTCGAAAATTCGGGAAGTCATGCCATAGAGATCACTCTGCGGATATCTGAGCGGCAGAACATCGCCGGATTTCAGCTTTCTGCCGTCGAAGCCGCCGACTTTGCATTTAAGATTCGTTGACATACTGCCCATAACGGGCGCGATATCAAAGCCGCCCGCCACGGCGAGATAGCCGCGAAGTCCGCTCTTTGCGCTGCCGCAGTCGAGCACATCGCCCTTTTTAATGCGTATGGCACGGTTCATCGGAAGCTCGGTAACTTCGCCCGTCTCGGAATCGGTCACGGTGGGAACAAACTCGGCTCCGGTTATCGCAATCACATTGTCCTCGTCAAAATAAGCTTTAACGCCGAGCAGGGTCATTTCGAGCACGCCGTCCGACTCGCTGTTATCGAGCAGGATATTGGCGGCTCGGGCGCAAACTGATCCATTGCGCCGCCCTGCTGGAATCCCGACGCCATATACCGCGGCGTCCGAGATCCTGAACGGTGGTTAGCATACCTGGAGAGATTATATGCATACTCATATCATTTGCCCTCCCCGGTCGTTATTCTGCACTCGTATTCGTTGCGGCTGACGAGCTCCTCGATGCGGTGATACTCCTGCTCATCAACGGCGAAAAAGCGTATATAGTCGCCTGCGCGATAGAGTATCGGCTCCGCGCGGGTCGGGTCGTAGGGCTTAACGGGCGTTCTGCCGATAAGCTGCCAGCCGCCCGGAGACGCGAGCGGATATATTCCGGTCTGCTCGCCGCCTATGCCGACGGAGCCCGCAGGAATACTTGTTCGCGGGTTTGACAGGCGCGGAGTGTGCAGGCGTTTGTCCATATCGCCGAGATAGGCAAAGCCGGGCAGGAACCCGAGCATGAAGATAAGATAATCTCTGCCCGTGTGTATATCTATGACCTCCTGCTCGGTGAGCCCGGCATGGGACGCGACAAAGGCTATATCCTCGCCGAACTCGCCGCCGTAGCAGACGGGGATATTGAAAACTCTCTTCTCCCCGCCCGACACCTGATCGAGCGATTTTATACGCTTTTTGAGCTTCTTTATCAAAGCCTCGCAGCCCGTCTGCAAGGGATCGTAGCAGACGAGCAGGGAGCGGAAAGTAGGAATACATTCCGTCACCCCACGTATCGGCTTACGGGACAGCGAGTCAGACAGGCCGCGTATTTTTTTGTTTATCTCGGGGTCTATAGTCCTGCCGAATTCAACATTGACCGCCGAATCTCCGGCCGGAAGAAACAGCGTTTCGTTCATAGCTTTTTTACCCCTTTTTGGTTATTCGCCGAAAAAGCCCTTGTCAATGACCTTTTCGAACCAGGTCTTGCAGGTGTCCTCAAGTCTCAGCGCGTAGCTGACGCACTCGCGCATGAGGTTGACTATCGTCATGTTCATGCTCTTGCCGAAGCCGTCGATTGCCGGGATGCACCAGCCGTACATATCGATCATGCCGTTGCGTGCGGCGGCGGTTATCGCCTCGCCCTCGAGCTCGGCGGTGTGCATGATATCAATATCTTTTTTAAGATAAGCTATCGCCGCTATCATCGCGTAGCAGCCCCAATCGGAGACGGTCGCGGTGATTATATTGTCGGTGATGCTCCGAACGGCTATTCCGCCGCCGCATCCGCAGCGGCACTCGCCCTCGTTGGCATAGGAATATGCTTATGCAGATGGGGCGCGATAGTACCCATGCCTATCTCGTTGCCGAGGTCGCCAATCGCGATATTGAGCACGCCCATGGCTCGGAGCTTATCGAAGAGGATATCCATTTTCGCCTCAAGGTCGGTCACATCAAGTCCTGTGGCGTTATGGTACTTGCCGATTTTATTTTCGCCGGGCGCTTCGATGCTGATAACGGCGGCGGGCTTGCCGTGGGAGATTATCTCATCGGCGCAGCTCTCTGCCTTTGACTTATCTTTTGTAAAGGGCACGACAGCATGGATATCGGATATTTTTTCAGCTCGTCTATAGACTCATAGAGATGAAGTCCGACAACTGCCGCCATAGCCTTGACGGCGGGGACATTCTCCTCCTGGCAGACGATAACGGGCTTCGCTCCGAACGCGATAACGAGCGAACGCGCGAGCAGGACGGAGCTGATAACGCCGTCCGTCTCAGCACTGCCGAACGGAGGCAGGACAAAGCCGGTCATTATATAGACGAGGTCATCCTGCTTCAGAGTGTCGCAGAGCTTCCCCGCTGCGTTCATGCAGAGGGGACCGCCCGTATATTCGCGCGAGGCAGGATAGAGGATATGACACACGCCGTATCCTCTGGGATCGATGTTGGAGATGTTATCGAGGCTGTCACCTAAATTGAGAAGAGTGAGCTCTTTTTGCGTCATACCGCTCCCCTCCCTCAGACAGTTGTAGCGTCGATAAACTCTTTGACGAGGTATTTCTGGAGGGTGTCGATAAGCTCGGGCGCTTTGCCGCTACGGGCTTGCCGTCTATTTCATCTGCGACAAGGCAGAACGAACCGGACGAAGATACAATGACTTCATCGGCATCCATAAGCTCGGCGACAGTAAACGGAGTCTCGTCAACCGGGATATTGTTCGCCTTGCACGCTCTAATAAGATGCGCGCGGGCGATGCCGGGCAGGATATAATGATCGGTCGGATGGGTCTTGAACACACCGTCCTTTATAATATGTACGTTGCTGTGAGCGCACTCGGTGACTCTGTCGCCGCGATGGAAAACGCTCTCGTCGCAGCCTGCCTCGCGGTCTTCTGAGCCGCCATGACGCTCGGGATGAGGTTGAGGGTCTTAATATTGCAATGAAGGAATCTTGTGTCCTCAAGGGTTATGAGCTTAATGCGCTGAGAAAGATCCTTGACCTCTGCGGGCTTGATTGTGACCCAGATGTTGGCCTTGCCTTCTGTGGGGAACGCATGGTTGCGGATTCCGGTTCCGCGGGTCGCCTGCCAATAGACAAAGTTGTTGCCGGAATCGACCTTGCTGACCATATCGTTGAGAATGTCTTTCATCTCGTCCTTTGTGCAGGGAAGCTCGATGCGGAGCAGTCCCGCGCTGTTGAAGAAACGGTCGATGTGCTCGTCAAGAGCGAAGATAACGCCGTTGCGGCTGTAAGTCGCGTCATAGACGCCGTCGCCGAAATAGCACACTCTGTCGTTCATGGGAACCATCATTCTTCAAGAGGACCGAATTTGCCGTTGTAATACCCCAGATTTTCCATTTTATATATCATTCCTTTCCCTGCAAAAATGCAGGATATAATCAACAATTATTCAAAAATCCGCATCGGGCAAAGGCACAAAAGCGAGCCTTGTTTTCCCGCGATTTTCAGCATATTCATTATACACACTATTAAATATAAATGTAAATAGTACCATTTAGATTCAATATTTTTTGTGGAAAAGCGGAGTTTTTATGAAAATTTTTCGGAAATTCGTCAGAGAGCAGAGATAAAAATTCTGAAATGCAACAGAAATCAAAAAAGCGTCCCGCAAGCGGGACGCCCTGTTTATTTTTGATACCTGTTTATTATTGATATATCAGCGTGTTATTTATTTTCCGCCGAGCGGTCGCGCGCATCCTCGCTGACGGAGAGCGCATTCGCCAAAATGACCGACGCGACGCCGCCGACTGCAGAAAATGTCAGAATATCGCCGTCGAGCGCGGAGAGAATCAGAATAACGACGGAAGTGAACATATAGACTGCGCAGCCTGCCGAACGGAAAACTTTCGAAAGATTTCCGAGGATAAACGCAAGCAGCTTCAGGAAGATGAACACCGCGGGCAGGATATAGACAATAAAGCCGAGAATACCGTAGTTGAGTGCGACGGTTATGGGATCGGAATGGACCTTTGTCGCGGTCTTTATCGAATCCGTCTGATCGAACAGCGCGGCGAATTTCAAGCCGAAGAGCTTTGTCTGGATATCACCCTCGCCGAACATCTTTGAGTAATAAACCGTTCTGTCGATATTTATCGCGCCGGCATTCGGAAGCGCGGGACTTCTGAGCGAGCCGAAGCCTATCGCGGCGGCGGGAGCGTTGTTCTCCGGAGCTACTGTGCCGGGTTCCTCCGTATCGGGCGGAGCGGTGGGTTCCGGTTTCGTCTCAACGGGCGGCATCGTGCTCTCCTCCGGGCGGGTGACACGGTTGCTGATATCGGTAAGGAAGCTCTCGATATCGGATCTGTCCGGCATCGTGGGCTTCGTCTGCCACCATCTTGTGGTCTCGGTGCTTATCTCCGTTGTCTCTTCGGAGGTATCATCAGTGCTGTCGCCGGCGGGTTCTTTTGTGGATTCGCCTGCTGTAGAAGCCGAGCTTTTTTCGGTGGTCTTTTTGTCATCGCCTTTTGTTGTGTCATCGTCTTTTTTATCGCTGCCGGGCACATAGCCGGAATCGAGGTTCGGGACATAATCGCTGTCGTCGTCCTCGTCCTCATCGCCGAAGATCGGGTTATCGCCGTTCGGGTTGACTGTCGGCGACTGCTGGCCGTTATATGTATAGAACATACCCTTGAAGCTGAACGTGCCGTCGAAGCTGCTCTTTACGGGAGATATCGGCAGGAGTGCGAGAATGAGCACGCAGAAAAGTGCGCTCGAAAGAAACGCGCGCATCATGGGCGGACGATTCTCTTTTCTGCCGTCCCGCCAGGATGAAAACGTCCACATAAAGAGGATAGCCGAGAATATGACGGAGACGAAGAGCACGGGCTTTGAATTCGAAAGCACTGCGCCGACGAGAAGCAAGATAATACCTGCCGCCGGGGCTATCCACGAGAGCGCCGCATCGGCGGGCTTTGTGCTCTCCGCTTTCTTTCTGCCGAGATGGGAGACGAAGAAAACGAGAGCGGTCGGGATAAGCAGGGCGAGTGCCACGGCGAACGAGGTCGAATAATGGAACGTGCCCTTCTTCGAAAGATAATTTATAACAAGTGTCAGCGCGTAGATGAGCGCCGTCGCCGCTATAACGGCGGGGTGAACTCTGCGTCCGACGGTCTGCGCGGTCTCGAATATGAGCAGGAACATGAACGCGAAGAAGAAGTATCCGCCATGAGTCCGAGCATATAGAAAAACGCAACATGGTCTCCGCGGGTCGCGCTCATAAGGCACATCAGTGCGATATATGCGACGGCGATACCGTTATAGACTTTGAACAGGGTGCTGTATTTACCCTTGTAGAAGCCGAGGGTGAACACGGTCACAGCGGCAATGATAACCGCCCTGACAGCACCCGAGACGCTGATATAATTCGCCTTGCCGAGATTGATAACAATAGACGAAAGTATATCGAGCAGCGGCTGAATGACGACCAGCGCGCAGGTCACGATATAGAGCACTGCGCTCTTTTCGCTGTTTGCACTTTTGACAGTTTTCTGATTATTCATAATTCACTGTCCTTCCGGAAAAATCATTTTTATTTTCTATATTAATTATACCACAAACCGTAAAAAATATCAATCCGAGTCAGAGCGTGGTGACTTCCATGCCGCGGCTCTCCTTGAACTCGACAAAATCGTCGTAGTTGCCCGAATGGTCGATAACTCCGTCGTCGCAAATCTCGATTATTCTGTTGGCGACGGTGTTGACTATCTCATAGTCGTGCGAGCAAAACAGCACATTGCCCTTGAAATCCGAAAGTCCGTTGTTGACGGCGGTTATGGATCGAGGTCGAGGTGGTTCGTCGGCTGATCGAGAATGAGAACATTCGAGCCGAAGAGCATCATGCGCGAGAGCATACATCTGACCTTTCGCCGCCCGAAAGAACATTGACGGGCTTCAGAACTGCGTCGCCCGAGAACAGCATTCTGCCGAGGAAGCCGCGGATATAAGTCTCCGTCTGATCCTTTGAATACTGGCGCATCCAATCGATAAGATTGAGATCGGAGTTAAAGAACGCGGAGTTGTCCGCCGGGAAATAGGAGCGCGAGGTGCTCAGACCCCACTTGAAGCTGCCGCTGTCGGGAGTTTCCTCTTCCATGAGAATTTTGAAGAGCATTGTTATCGCCTGCTCGCTTTTTCCGACAAAGGCTATCTTGTCGTTCTTGCGCACGGTAAAGCTGACATTGTTGAGAAGCTTCACTCCGTCAACTTCCTTGGTCAGTCCCTCAACTGTAAGGATATCCTTGCCGACCTCTCTGTCCATATCGAAGCCGACGAACGGATAGCGGCGGCTCGACGCGGGGAGCTCTTCGATAGTGAGCTTATCGAGCAGCTTCTTTCTCGAAGTCGCCTGGCGGGACTTCGATTTATTTGCGGAGAATCTTGCGATGAAAGCCTGAAGCTCCTTCGCCTTTTCTTCGTTTTTCTTGTTCTGCTGCTTTATGAGCTTCTGAATGAGCTGGCTCGACTCATACCAGAACTCGTAGTTGCCGACATACATCTTTATCTCGGAATAATCGATATCGACTATTCGCGTGCAGACATTATTGAGGAAATGGCGGTCATGCGAAACGACTATGACCGTTCCGAAATACTCGCTCAGGAAATCCTCGAGCCACTTGACAGCGGCTATATCGAGGTCGTTCGTAGGCTCGTCGAGCAGGATTATATCGGGGTTGCCGAAAAGAGCCTGTGCGAGCAGGACTTTGACCTTCTGCGAACCGGAGAGCGACGCCATCTGCTCATATAGCAGGCTCTCTTCAAGGCCGAGACCCTGAATCAGCTTTGACGCGTCTGACTCCGCCTCCCAGCCGTCGAGCTCAGCGAACTCCTCTTCGAGCACTGCGGCGCGCATTCCGTCCTCCTCACTGAAGTCCGGCTTTTCATAGAGCGCGTCCTTTTCTTTCATTATATCATAGAGGCGGCGGTTGCCCATAATAACGGTGTCGAGCACGGTGTATTCGTCAAAAGCGTAGTGATCCTGACGGAGCACGGACATTCTGACGGTCGGCGGGATTATGACCGAGCCGTGCGAGGCTCGAGCTCGCCGCAGAGTATTTTCAGAAATGTAGACTTGCCCGCGCCGTTTGCGCCGATTATGCCGTAGCAGTTGCCGGGCGTAAATTTGAGATCGACGCCCTTGAACAGGGTCTGGGTGCCGAAATTGAAGCTGAGATCGGATACTGTTATCATCTTGTTCTCCCGTTTTTTTGCAATAAATATCTGCGGGCAAACGCATTCACCCGCAGTATAATATAATAGCACATATAAGGATTTTCTTCAAGTGGCGGAAAAAATCAGTTTTCCTCCACGAAGCTTTTCAGCGTATCCTCGACGCGCACGCCGGCGCTCTCGAGACGGGCTCGGTCATGGTGTCCGCTCGTTATAAGCAGGCACTGCGAGCCGATCGCTTTTGCGACATCGCAGTCGTGCAGAAGATCGCCGACAACGACGGCTTTTGACGCATCGACACCGTGCTCCTCTATGAATTTTTCCGCGCGCTCGACCTTGCTGCCGGCAAGGAGGTTGTCCGCGCCGAGGACGGAGTCGAAATATCCGTCGATTTCATAGTGCTTCAAAAGCCGTTCGAGCTGGCTCTGTTCGCTCGACGAGAGCACGACCTGCGGGATGCCGAGGCGCTTAGCCTCTTCGAGAGCCGCAGAGACGAAGCGAGTCAGTCCGCAGTTTTTGACATGGGCTTCATAGCCCTGCTGGAACTCGGTGAGAATCAAATCGTAGTCCTCATTTTCGAGGTCGAGCACCTGCTCATAGAAATGGCGGATAGGTACATCTATATATTCACGGTACTCATCGAGCGTTATCGGCTTTTTTGAGCGGCGGGCAAGCATATCGTTGACGGAGCCGAGCGCCGCGCCGACATCGTCGAGCAGAGTGCCGTTAAAATCCCAGATAATAAGCGAATAGTTTTTCATAAATTCTCCAAAATTCAAAAAACAATTGCGAAAACATTGATATCGGAGTATAATACTCACGACAAAACGAGAAAGAGTGAGACGGATGAAAGAATATCTTTTTGAAATGCACGCGCACACCTCGCAGACAAGCAGGTGCGGCGAAGTTCCTGCGGAGCAGGTTGTGAATACTTTCAAAAATCTCGGCTACGACGGAATAGTCATAACCGACCACATGCATACGGGCACGATGGAAAAGATAGCAAACGAGCCATGGGAAAAGAAAGCGGATCATTCTTCGAGGGTTACAGAGCTGCAAAGGCACTTGAGACCGAGGATTTCACGGTTCTTCTCGGCATGGAGCTGAGATTTCTCGAAAACGACAACGACTATCTTGTCTACGGCTTCAACGAGGACTTTGTCTATTCGCATCCCGACCTCGACAGAATCGAGTGCCTCGAGGACTTCAGACCGATAGCGGACGAGAATAATCTCATCGTTTTTCAGGCGCACCCGTTCAGAGTCGGCATGACGGTCACAGACGACGAGCTGCTCGACGGAGTTGAGATATACAACGCCCATCCCGGTCACGAATCGAACAACGAGATTGCCGAAGCTTGGGCGAAGAAATACAGCCACCTGCGCGTAACATCAGGCTCGGATTATCACGGCAAATTAAATGTTCATCCCGGCGGCTCTTCTTCCCCGAGCGTCCCGCCTGCCCGCACTGCCTTGAGAAGCTGCTCAGAGACCGCAGATACAGGCTGCGCACGGACAAGGTTACTGAATAAAACGCATATTTCAAAGCACTGCCCGGCTTTCGTCAGGCAGTGCTTTTTGTTTTATTTTCTTGCTGCTTTGCGCTCGGTTCTACCCTTGTGGAACTCGGAGAACTGAGGCACAACAAACTTGATTCCCTTGGGAACAAGCTCGAACACGACATCGTTGACATACTCGCACTCGCCGTCGATATTGACAGCCGCGGGAACATCGCTGTGGATAGTCAGCTTTGTGCCGTTGATATACTGGGTCATCGGCAGACCGAGGTGCTGACCTTTCTTATACTTCTGAAGAAGCGGGAACAGGCGCAAACGGCCTCTGTCGTGGCGGATGATAACAAAGTCAAGCTTGCCGTCATCCGGCCATGCGAGCGGAGCCGCCTTGAAGCCGCCGCCGTACCAACGGGAATTCGCCGCGACGCAGAGCAGGACATCCTGCTTTATCGGCTCGCCGTCGTCAATAGTTATGGTGAACTCATGACCTATTTTCTTGCAGAGCGCCTGGAGAGCCGCCGCGACATACGCGGTCTCACCCGTCATAAGCGGCATCTTCTTGAAATAGGACTGCTTCGCGCAAACCTCGGCGTCCATGCCCATCGAGCACTGGTTGATGGCTATCTTGTCGCCGCACTTGATAACATCAAGCTCGACGGGTATACCCGTGACCTGAGCCTCGACATTGCAGAACTGCTCCTTTGTGCCGAACAGGCGGACAAAATCGTTGCCCGAGCCCAGCGGGATAACTGCGACCTCGCAGTTGGGATAGCCGTAAGCGCCGTTGACCACCTCATAGAGAGTTCCGTCGCCGCCGCAGGCATAGAAGCGGAGCGCTTCGCCGGATTTTGCGTGTTCCCTGCAGTAGTTCTGGGCGTCGCCCTGACATTTTGTGACATAGATCTCATAGTCGAGACCCGCTTTGCCGCAATAGTCCTCAATCTGGGGACGGATAATGCTCTCGGCATTGCCCTTCTTTCCTGCTGCCGGATTGATGAGGAAAATATGTTTCACAAATAATACCTCCTGTTTTACCTCTTTCGCCTTATTTAAAATACATAAATAACTGGCATTTTATCATGCCGTTATATAATTTTCTGCGTTTATCAGCCTTGCGCCCGAACTCCTGCTCGAAAGTATCGCACGGAGTTATGATGCTGTATGACCAGCCGTGGCGACGCTCAAACACGCGGCCCATGTCGCGATAAGTGCGTTTGCCTGCTCGATATCGAGCATACGCTCGCCATAGGGCGGGTTGCATATAAGAGTTCCGCGCTCGGTCTGCGGAACGAATTTTTTCAATTCACAGCAGCGCACGCTGACGAGGTCGTCAACGCCGGCAGCTTCGGCGTTTGCGGCGGTAAGAGCCGCAGCTTCACGGCTGATATCGGAGCCGTAAGCAAAGAAGTCATGAGCCTCGCGCTCAAGGTCGCGCGCACGCTCGCGCTCGGTATACCACACATCGCGCGGGATATTGCTCCAGCGCTCGGCGGCAAAGTTGCGGTTGACTCCGGGGGCGATATTGCGCGCCATAATCGCGCCCTCGATAAGTATCGTACCCGATCCGCACATGGGGTCATAGAGCGAATGATACGGACGCAGACGCGAGAACCAGCACAGCGACGCAGCAAGAGTCTCTTTTATCGGGGCGTCGTTTGCATTCTGGCGGTATCCCCTCTTATGAAGTCCCGCGCCGGAGGTGTCGAGCATGAGCGAAACTTTGTTTTTCATTATAGAGAACTGAATCTGATAGACAGGTCCGCTCTCTTCAAACCACTCGATAGAATATTTTTGTTTGAGGCGTTCAACGACCGCTTTTTTGATTATCGCCTGGCAGTCGCGCACGCTGAAAAGGTCGGAATCGATGGAATAGCCCTTGACGGGGAACGCATCGTCTACGCCGATCCACTGCTCCCACGGGAGGGCGCGTGTGCCCTGAAAAAGCTCCTCAAAGCTATGCGCCTCGAACGAGCCGAGAAGCACAAGCACACGCTCGGAAAAGCGCGAGCAGATATTTGCGCGGGCAAGAATATTTTCGTCGCCGCTGAAAAGCACGCGGCCGTTTTCGGCGCGGACATCCGACGCCTCCATATTTCTGAGCTCTTCGGCTATCGGCGCCTCAAGACCCAGCAGGCAGGGTACTGCGAAATTTATATCCATCAAAACTACCTTTCAAAGCTACTTTCGTTTTCACATAGTACAAGGGGCGCACCAGGGCGCGCCCCTTGTTCAGAAAAGCAAATTCAAATCATTCGGCGCCGGGCTCAAGCAGACCGTAGCCGCCGTCGGTACGGCAATAGACCACGCTGACAAGACCTGTCGCCTCGTTTATAAACATATAGAACTCGTGGCCGAGCATATTCATCTGAAGAATAGCCTCATCGACCGTCTGCGGCTTGACTGCAACGTGCTTTGTTCTGACGAGGTCATACTCTTTCTCGTCCGCAACATCCGCGCCGTCATTGAGTTCATCAAATGCGGCGGAGCGCATACGCTTTTCAAGCTTTGTTTTGTTCTTGCGAATCTGGCGAACGAGCGAATCGACGCATTTATCGAGCGCATCGTTCATATTTTCCGCCCGCTCCTGCGCACGGAATATCATACCGTTGTTGATAACGGTTATCTCAACTGTCTGACCTGACTTCTCGACAGTGGCGGTGATCTTTGCCTCCGCCTCGTCGCCGAAGAAACGCTCTACCTTGGCAAGCTTTTTCTCCGCTCTCTCCTTGAATGATTCTCTCGGCGAACACTTGCGTCCAGTAATAACTATTTTCATAATGTCAGCCCCTTAGAATTATTGGAGACTTCTGTCTCTGATTGTATTGTAGCACATATGACTAAAAAAATAAAGAGTAAAGAGCTGCATTTCTAAAAAATTTACAAATTTTCTATAATAAGGCAAGATATCAGACAACGACGGTCACATGGCGGGTGACATGGCAGCCGATATTGACCGCGACGGGCAATCCCGCGATATGGGTCGGGGCAAATTCGACGGCGGCGCTCAGCGCGGTCGTCTTGCCGCCGAAGCCTGAGGGCCTATATTGAGGCATTTGCCTTTTCGAGTATCTCCGATTCCATCGCGGCGTAATACTCATCGGCATTCGGCTCGCTGACCGGGCGGCAGAGAGCTTTTTGGCGAGCAGCGCACACTGCTCGAAATCGCCGCCGATACCGACGCCTATAACCATCGGCGGGCAGGGGTTGCTCCCCGCGCGCCGGACGACATCGACAACATAATCTATGATATCCTCGCGCGAGGCGGAGGGAGTGAACATTTTAAGCGCGCTCATATTCTCGCTGCCGAAGCCCTTGGGAGCGACGGTCAGCTCGACTTTATCGCCCTCGACAAGCTCGATATGCAGAACAGCCGGGGTGTTGTCGCCGGTATTGACGCGCCTGAGAGGATCGGCAACGACCGACTTCCTGAGATAGCCTCGGTGTAGCCCTTTGCGACTCCGGCGTTGACGGCGTCTTTAAAGCTGCCGCCGACAAAGTGGACATCCTGGCCGACCTTTGCAAAGATAACAGCCATTCCGGTGTCCTGGCAAATGGGGATATCCAGCTCCTTTGCGGCGCAGAGATTATCGCACAGGCGGCACATTATATCTTTGGGCACATCGTCGGTTTCTGCATCGGCGCTCTTTTTGATAAGCGCTGCGAGGTCATCGGGCAGAACTTTGTTGGCGCTGATGCACGCGCGGCTGACCGCTTCGGTTATGAGACTGACATCTATCTCACGCATTGGGCTTTCCCTCCATGAGAATCTCGCCGTCGCCGACAACGAGCCGAGGCTTTGCGAAAAGGGTCAGCGGGTCGGAATCGAACAGGCTCATATCGGCATCCTTGCCGACTTCGAGAGAGCCGACGCGGTCGGCGATTCCGCACATCTCGGCGGGATTTATGGTTATGGCTCTCAGCGCATCATCATGAGTCATGCCCTCGCGCACAGCAAGTCCCGCGCACAGCGGCAGATACTGGATAGGGATAACGGGATGGTCGGTGACTATAGCGGTCTTTACGCCCGCTTTGCTGAGCACGCCGGGGGTTGCGGGGGTAGAATCTTTGAGCTCGGGCTTGCAGCGGTCGCTGATGAGAGGTCCGCTGAACGCCTTGACCCCGGCTTTCGCGAGTCTGTCGGCAATAAGATGACCCTGAGTGCAGTGGACAACGCAATAATCGAGCCCGAACTCCTCGGCGATACGCACGGCGGTGAAGATATCATCGGCGCGGTGGGCATGAATATGCATCTGCATATGCTCCTCAAACAGCGGAGCGAGGGCTTCGAGCTTTGCGTCAAACTCGCGGCTCGCCTTATCTTTTTTGATATATTCGCGGGTCTTTGTCAGCTGTTCTCTGATTATCGCGGCGGTCGCCATTCTTGTGCTGGGCGCCATCTTTTTCTCGTTATAGACGGTCTTGGGATTCTCGCCGAGGGCGAATTTCATCGCGGCGGGAGCTTGACAACCATATCATCTATGCACACGCCGTGAGTCTTTATCGCCGCTATCTGACCGGCTACGGGGTTCGCGCTGCCCGGGCAGGTCAGCACGCAGGTAACACCCGCCTCTCTCGCCTCTTCAAAGCATCTGTCGAGAGCGTTGACGGCATCGAGCGCTCTGAGGTTCGGCGTGACGGGATCAGTCATCTCGTTGCAGTCCTCGCCCTCAAAGGTCAGCGAATCCTCGGTGATGCCGATATGTGTATGGGCATCGATAAAGCTGGATAGAGCGCCGCGCCCTTGGCGTCATAAGCCTCGCCCTGCGGGCAGTCTTTCATATCGCCCAGGGAGATTATTTTTTCATCAAACTCGATATATCCGTTTTCGATAGTACCGTTCGTTACCGTATGTATAACGGCGTTTTTGATAATCACAAGATCGCTCCTTTTTCTTAAATCAAAAAAGCGGGCTGAACGCCCGCCTGATAATGCATTTTTTACTGTCTGCCGCCGCCGCGCCTCGAATAGCCTCCGCTGCGCTTGGAATCGGAAGATCTTTTCAGATCGGTCATTTTTTCATCGCTGATCTGCTTGAACTTTGCCATCATATCCTCGAAAGACTGGTTGCCGGAAGTCTCCTGATTGACGGCTTCGACCTGTCTGCCCTGCTGAGGCGGTCTGCGCTGACCGGAGGACTGCTGATGCGGTCTGTTCTGCTGACCCTGTCTGTCGCCCGAGGGACGTGGTCTGCGCTGAGGACGGTCGCCGCCGTTATTGTCGGCATTGAGCTTCTTTATCGAAAGGCTATCTTGCCTTCGGGCTGATCGAAATGACCTTCGCCGTAACTTCCTGGTTTAGCTGCAAATGCTCTCTGATATCCTTGACATAAGACGTTGAGACCTCGGAAATATGGATCATGCCCGTTTTTCCGCCCTCAAGTTCAACAAATGCGCCAAAATCGGTAAGACCGGTCACCTTACCCTTAACAACACTTCCCTGCTCGATCTGCATAATAGTACGCTGCTCCCTTTTTTACTTGTCGGCCGACTGCTGTTCGTTGTAATATACCCTTTCATCCGGGAAAACATAGCCGAGTTCACGCCTTGCTATCTGCTCGACATAATCATCGAGATCCGAACTCTTGACAAGCTTTTCAAGCTCCTCATTCTCGGCTTTCTTATCGGCAAGCTGAGTTCTGAGCTGAGCATTGTACTTCTCCTGAGATTTGATATCGGACTGCATGACAATAAAGGATATAAGGAAATAACACACTGCGACCGCGAACACGATCATCAGTATGGTACTATGCCTTTTTTTGAGTCTGCGCTTTTTTTCCGACATTCTTACGTTTCCCTTTGACCTTCTGTTTCCTTGCTTTGGGGCATATTTGCCTATTCAAAGTATACAACATATTGCGCCCCTTTTTCAAGAGGTAATTCATATTTTTTTCATTTTTATTTGACATTATTCCGTCTTTTTCCCCGGGCGGCGTTAATTTCTGTGATATTTTTTCTTTTAAGCTGCAAAGCGGCTTGCTGACAGCGTCTTTTATCCGCCAGAAGAGTTTTCTGAGCTTTGATGAAATGAGCAGACCGAGGTGTTTTGCCGCCGCGCCGAGACTCAGGCGTTCGGCTGCAAAGCCGAGCAGCTGCGCCGCGAGGATATAGAGCAGGGTGCGCCCGTCATTGAGCACGAGTATAAAACAAAAAGAAGCAAAGGCGCAGACTATTACATAGAGAATATCAGTCACGAATATGACCTTGCGCCCGCCCGGCAAAACGGCGCGGACGGCGCACACGGCATCGTAGAACACTCCGAGCAGAAAGCCGATGCCGAGCGAATGCAGAAAGACGGATATCTGGCCGTCCAGCCCCTGGATATACTCCATCAGCGGAACACGCGGCTGAAGAATCCGCCTTTTCCGGGCTGTTCGTCGGAATAGGTCAGCGAATTGACCGTGCCCTCAAGGCTCAGCTCGCCGCTGTCGACACTGAGATTGATTATATGCAGGTCGCTGCCGCGCACGGTCAGCTCCCCCATCTGCGTGAATATCACGACCGTCTGCTCGTCAAAGCTGTCCACATCGGACACGCCGGAGACGGTCAGGCGATTTCTGTTTTCCATTATAAGATTGTGGGGCAATGCCTGAACTTTGTTTTCTTCCGTCATAAATAAAACCTCCCGTCCGTTAATAATACGGCGGGAGGCTCTCGATTATGACCGATTTACAGAATTTCGTACATCGCGGCGGCGTCCTCTTTGCGGACGGTCTCGGCAACATTAAGAACACGCGCGCGGGTCACATTCTGACCCATGGATATTTCAATGACATCGCCGACCTTCACATCATAAGACGCGCGGGCTATTTTGCCGTTTACCGTGACGTGCTTTGCGTCGCAGACCTCGTTTGCGACGGTGCGGCGCTTTATCAGGCGCGACACTTTAAGATACTTATCAAGTCTCATAACATTCAGCGGCACAAGCCGCATCCTTTCAGAACATTAGAACGTTAAAAAAATCAGGGGCATCTCTGCCCCTGAAAAATCAGTTGATTACTCTGCAACCTTGTCTTTAAGACCTTTGCCGGCCTTGAAAGCGGGAACCTTGCATGCGGGGACATCGATGGTCTCGCCGGTTCTGGGGTTACGGGCAGTCTTAGCTGCGCGCTCTCTGACCTCGAAAGTGCCGAAGCCTGCGATCTGGATCTTGTCGCCCGATGCGAGAGCATCGCCGATGCAAGCGATAACAGCGTTGACAGCCTTCTCGCGGTCTTCTTCTCAAGTCCCTCTTTTGCTGCAACGGCAGCGATAAACTCTGTCT
>ENA-OQEN01000334-OQEN01000334.1-human-gut-metagenome-genome-assembly--contig:-NODE-334-length-20702-cov-3.074362_pt1 | contig 20702 bp, 29 predicted proteins | sample MGYA00242791_ERZ504627 | MGnify/ENA primary metagenome ERZ504627 (study PRJEB26092, sample SAMD00036316) | human gut metagenome | host: Homo sapiens | study: EMG produced TPA metagenomics assembly of... | reverse complement strand
TGGTCTTGAAGTCCACATCGTAGCCCAGCTCCTGAATGTACTGCAGCAGCAGCTCGTTGCGGGGCAGACCGGATGCGCTCTCGCTGGCCATGTAGTTGTGCTCCTGCACAGGGTAGAGGTAGTCGGTGTTGTGCTCGGCATTCTCTGCGGGCCATGCAGCCTCGCTGCCGGAGGTGAAATCGCACACCCAGCCGTACTTATCTTCCAGAATGCTGCGCATAAAGTCGTGCATGGCAGCAGATTCGTTGATCCAGGTTTTGACAACGCGCTGGTCGCACTTGCCGGAGGCGTAGCGGGAGATCTCGCTCAGCAGCTTTGCCTTATCGGTGGCGGGTTCGCCAGCTTCCTTAGCGGCAGCAGAATCAACAGCGCCGTACCAGTGACGGGTGTCCTGCACGTTGGCGTTCTGCTCGATAACACGGAAGTTCAGGCCGTTGGCAGCCGCATAGGCGGCAGCGAACATACCGCCATTGCCAGCGCCCACGATCAGGATGTCGGTGTCCACGGTCTCGGTGATGGCGGCCTCGTCGATGTCAGGCTCTTTGCCCAGCCAGTCGTTCTCATCGCCGGTGGGCAGCTGCACGCTGGAGACCACGGCCTCGCCCTTAGCCTGTGCGTAGCAGCTCTTGGCAGCCTTCATCACGGCGTCGGAGGTGATGGTAGAACCGGAAACACCGTCGATCTCGGCAGAACCAGCAGCCAGCAGCTGCTCGCGCAGCTCATCGGCAGCGGCAGCGCCGAAGGAAGCGGTCTCGCCGGAGGTATCCACCACCACGTCGGTGACAGCGCTGTCGGAGAAGGTCATAGTGACCTTGACGGTGGAGGAAATACCCTCGGCAGTGCCTCGTAGGTGCCGGGGATGTACTGATCGGCAGCACCGGAAGTGGAGGCAGAACCGGAAGCGGAATTGCAGGCAGCCAGAGCACCGGCGGTCACACCGCTCATGGCGGCGCAGCGGCGATCTTGATAAAGCTTACGGGAGATCTTGTTCATAGGTACGCTCTCTTTCTTTTTGTTCTTCTTTGTGTTCCTTCTTATCGTGCAGCAAAGTAAAAGGCACTTTGCGGAATCCTTAACAATTGTAGCGTAGAAGGGCACTATTTACAATTCGAGTTTTGAATATTATAATTAAGGAAAACCTAATGTATTGCGGGAGGGAGAAAAGCATGAACGAGAGCGCACTGGAAGGCTTTGTAAAGATCGTGGAACTGAACAGCTTTTCTGCGGCGGCAGAGGCACTGTATCTTTCCCAGTCGGCACTTTCGCAGCAGATCCGCACGCTGGAAGGGCAGCTGCAGTTCGAGCTGTTCCAGCACGTGCCCCGCCGGGTGGTGCTGACCCCGGCGGGACAGGATTTTTACCCCAAGGCAAAGCAGCTGGTGGCTCTGTATCAGCAGGCGTTGCGCCACGCCCGCGCGGTGCAACAGCAGGAAAAACCGCCGGAACGGCATCTGGTGATTGCAGGCTGCCATGAGGCAATGCGGATGTTCGCATACGACTTGTTTTCCCTGACAAGTGACTTGTGCCTGCAGTATACCTCCATTCTGGGGTGGTGTGCCAACCGCAGCGAGGTCTGGCGCAGCCTGAAAAAAGGGGAGATGGATCTTTCCTTCCAGCTGGAAAGTGCAGAGTTCTACGCGCAGGGGCTTACCTTTGTGCCGCTGTTCTATATGCCAGAACTTTGCATCCCCATCCACCCGCCGCTGATATGCCGGTGGGCAGATTGACCTTGGAACAGGCATTGCAATATCGCTGGCTACCCATCAAGGAGATGTACCAGACTGTCTACGAAACAAGCCTGCTGCAGGAGGGAATGGACCGAGGGGTGGAGTTTACGCCGGTGGGCGGTATCCGCAGTGCGGCCTACGGCGACCCGGCACTCAAGATGGTCCCGGCGGTCTATTACCGCAGGCCGGACCTCAGTTTTGTGCGGGTACTGGACTGGGGCAGGGGACACCGCTTCGGCGTTGTGCTGGGGCAAAAGCGCGAGGATCCGGTAGTAATGGCCTATGTCCGCGCCTTGCAGCAACAGCTGCCGCCCCTTGCGGAAAAGTTGTTCGGCCTGAAGCTGGAACCGGTGGAGGAATCATAAAGAAAAGACGAAAACCCTCTCAGGCACCGACAGATGTAGAAAAGCTCCCCCTCTCGGGGGGAGCTGGCATCGCGCAGCGATGACTGAGAGGGTAAAACAAAGAGCACCTATTGCCCTAAAAAGGCGACAGGTGCTCTTTTTGCAATTATATTGTGACGACAGGTGCTTTAATCCACCACGTCCTCAAACTGGCTGTTGTACAGGTCAGCGTAGAAGCCGCCTGCCTCGATCAGCTGGTCGTGGGTGCCTGCTCCACAATGTCGCCGTCCCGCATCACAAGGATGAGGTCGGCATCCCGGATGGTGGAAAGGCGGTGGGCGATGACAAAGCTGGTGCGCCCCTCCATTAGGCGGTCCATGGCGGTCTGGATGCGCTGCTCGGTGCGGGTATCCACGCTGCTGGTAGCCTCGTCCAAAATCAGGATGCGGTTATCTGCCAGAATGGTGCGGGCGATGGTGAGCAGCTGCTTTTGTCCCTGACTGACGTTGGAGGCGTCCTCGTTCAGCTCCATCTGGTAGCCGCCGGGCAGGGTGCGGATAAAGTGGTCGGCGTTGGCAGCCTTTGCGGCAGCAATCACCTCTTCATCGGTGGCGTCCAGCCGGCCGTAGCGGATGTTCTCCATGATGGTGCCCTTAAACAGCCATGTGTCCTGCAGCACCATGCCAAAGCCTTCGCGCAAGGCGCTGCGGTCAAAGTCCCGCACATTGTGGCCGTTCAGGGTGATAGAACCGGCGTCCACATCGTAAAAGCGCATCAGCAGCTTGACCATGGTGGTCTTGCCCGCACCGGTGGACCCACGATGGCTACCTTCTGGCCGGGCTGCACCGTGCAGCTGAAGTCGTGGATGACGGTCTTGTCCGGGGTGTAGCCGAAACGCACATGGTCAAAGGTGACCTGTCCGTCAATGTCGGCAGGGTCGGCGCGGCGGGCAGGGTCGGCCAACTGCGCCTCCTCCGGCTCGTTCAAAAACTCGAACACCCGCTCGGCAGCAGCGGCCATGCTTTGCAGCATATTGGACACCTGCGAAAGCTGCTGGATGGGCTGGGTAAAGTTTTTGACATACTGGATAAAAGCCTGAATATCACCAATGGTGATAACACCGTTTGCAGCAAAAATGCTGCCCACGATGGCCACTGCCACATAGCCCAAGTTGCCCACAAAGTTCATGATGGGCATCATAAGGCCCGAGAGGAACTGGCTTTTCCATGCGGATTCGTACAGCTTATCGTTGGCGGCGTTGAAGTCTGCCAGTACCACGGCTTCGCGGTTAAACGCCTTGACCACATTGTGGCCGGCGTAGATCTCCTCGACCTGACCGTTGACCACGCCCAGCGTAGCCTGCTGTGCCTTGAAGTACTTCTGGCTGAACTTGACCACCACCAGCACCAGCGCCAGCGATACCGGTAAGATCAGCAGGGCAATCAGGGTCATGCGGGGCTGATGGAAAACATCATCACCAGCACACCGATCATGGTGGTCACGCTGGTGATCAGCTGGGTGATGCTCTGGTTCAAGCTCTGGCCCAGTGTGTCCACATCGTTGGTGATGCGGGAGAGCACCTCGCCCACGGTGCGCTTTTCAAAGTACGCCAGCGGCAGGCGGTTGATCTTTTCACTGATCTGGCGGCGGAAGTCGTAGCAGACCTTCTGGGAAAGGCCGGTCATCAGCCAGCCCTGAATAAAGCTGAAGGCGCTGCTCAGCAGGTACATTCCCAGCAAAAACAGCAGAATGCGGCCGATATACACAAAATCGATGCTGCCGGTGCCGCGCAGCCGGGCGATCCAGCCGGTGGCAAGGGCGGTGGTGGCTTTTGCCAGCACCTTGGGGCCTGCAATGTTGAAGATGGTGGACAGAACAGCAAACAGCATGGCTGCCGCAAGGGGCAGCTTGTAGTGGCTCATAGTGCGGATGAGCTGCCGCAGCGTGCCTTTAAAGTTCTTGGCGCGCTCAGTGGTGGGACGTCCGGGTCTGGGCATATCACTCACCCTCCTTTTCTGTATTCAGGGTATCCAGCGCCAGTTCCTTCTGGCTCAGCTGGCTGCGGGCGATCTCCTGATATTCCGGGCAGCTGACCATCAGCTGGGCGTGGGTGCCCTTGCCCACCAGTCTGCCTTCGTCCAGTACAAGGATCTGTTTGCGTGCAGCACGGTGGAAATGCGCTGTGCCACAATGATCACAGTGGCGTTGTCGGTCTGTGCCTTCAAAGCGCGGCGCAGCGTTACATCGGTCTTGTAGTCCAGCGCCGAGAAGCTGTCGTCAAACAGATAGACCTTGGGGTCTTGGCAATTGCCCGGGCAATGGAAAGCCGCTGCTTCTGGCCGCCGGATACGTTGGAGCCGCCCTGTGCAATGGGGCTTTGGTAGCCCTCGGGCTTTGCCTCGATAAAATCAGTGGCCTGTGCAATGGCGGCGGCTTTGTGCACCTGTGCGTCGGTGATATCCTCGCCGCCGAATTTCAGGTTGCTGTCAATGGTGCCGCTGAACAGCACACCCTTCTGGGGCACATAGCCCAGCAGGTCGTGCAGCTGTGCCTGCGGCATCTCGCGCACGTCAATGCCGTCCACGGTCACCTTGCCGCCGGTCACATCGTAAAAGCGGGGGATCAGGTTGAGCAGGGTGGACTTGCCGCAGCCGGTGGAGCCGATGATGGCGGTGGTCTCGCCGGGCTTTGCGGTAAAGCTGATGTGCTCCAGCGCATCGCTGTCTGCACCGGGGTAACGGAAGCTCACATCCTCGAACTGCACCACGCCCTGCCAGTCGGTGTGCGCCTGTGCAGCCTTTGCGGCGGCTTCGTCCGGGTCGCGGATGGTGGCCTTGGTGCGGATGACCTCGTCGATACGATCCGCAGCCACACCGGCGCGGGGCAGCATGACGGCCACCATGGCCAGCATCAGGAAGGACATGACGATCTGCATGGTGTAGGTGATAAAGGCAATCATTTCGCCCACCTGCATAGTGCCGGCATCCATGGCCTTGCCGCCGAACCAGACGATGAGCAGGCTGGTGCCGTTCATGATCAGGGTCATAAAGGGCATCATAGCCACCATAGCGCGGTTGGTGAACAGCTGGGTGCCCATCAGCTCCCGGTTGGCCTTGTCAAAGCGCTGCTCCTCAAATTTTTCGCGGCTGAAGGCGCGCACCGGCATGATGCCGGTCAAGATCTCGCGGCTGACCAGATTCAGCCGGTCCACCAGCTGCTGCATCACCTTGAATTTTGGCATGGCAACGCTCATCAGGAAGAGCAGCAGCAACAAGAGCAGTGCCACGTCCAGCACCACGATCCAGGAAAGGCCGCTGCTGCTGCCCACAACGTGCAGCACGCCGCCAATGCCAGAATGGGCGCGTAGGCCACCATGCGCAGCAGGATGACGCAGACGAACTGCACCTGCTGGATATCGTTGGTGGTGCGGGTGATGAGGGAGGCGGTGGAGAAGTTCTCAATCTCTGCATTGGAGAAGCCGATAACGCTGGAGAAGGTCTCCCGGCGCAGGTCGCGGCCGATGGCGGCGGATACCCGGGAGGCAAGGAAGCCAACGGCCACAGCCACGGCTACCATCAGCAGGGTGAGCGCCAGCATCTGGCCGCCCACCCGGAAGAGGTAACCCATCTGCACATCCTGCGCAACGCCCTGCGCCTCGTATTCCAGCTGCACCAGCAGCAAAGACTGGCTTTTCAGGTTTTCCAGCAGGGTGCTGTCCAGCTGGCTCATGGCACCGTCCAGCTGCTTTTGCAGCATACTGCGGTCAAAGCCGGGCATCTGGCTCATGGCGGCAAACTGGCTGCAAACGGTGTCAAGATCCGCTGCCGTAGGGGTGGCGGTTTCAGTGTCCGCGTCCGCAGCGGCAGAGGGCGTCTCGGCAAGGCCGGTCATGCCCATGCTGTTCTGCCCGGCGGGGGTGTTGGCGGCCTGTGCGGCAGCCATATACAGCACGATGTCCGGGGTGGTCACGGCCTCTTCCAGTGCGGTGCGCTCGTCCTCGGTCAGGTCGGAGCGCAGCTGCAATACGCCATCGTCCTGCAGGTAGTACTGGTAGGCGTTTTGCAGCTTCTGCGCATCCTCCTCGCTCATCAGCAGGCTCAGCGCGTCCAGCGTACTCTGGCGCACCGTCTGGGGCAGGGGCTTTCAATGCCGCCCTGCTGGATGCCGGTGTCCACGATCTTGCTGGTGTAGTCCGGCAGGGCAAGGTCGCAGTACGCCTGCACGAACAGCAGTGCGAACACCACAAGGCAGACTGCCCAGTGCCGGGCCAGCTGCTTAAAGATCTTTGTCATGGTTCGTTTCTCCTTCGGGTCAATGTTGCGCGCGGCATTTTCCGCAAGAATGGCATCCATCAGCGCGCCGCGCAGCGCGTCCATCTGGCTACCTGCTCCGGCTCTAACCGTGCCAGCACGCTGGCAAAGTAGTTGCGCAGAGCCTGCTCACACTGGTGGCACAGCTCGTACCCCTTGGGGGTGATGCGCACCAGCGTTTTGCGGCGGTCGGCGGGGTCCGGTTCCCGCACCACAGTGCCGTCCTGCTCCATGAGCCGCAGCCCGCGCGAGACCGCCGGCAGCGGCTGTCGGATCTCCCGGGCAAGGTCGGAGACATAAATGGCACCGTCCTTTCCGTGACAGTTGATGGCGTGCAGCAGGCCTTCCAGCATATTGAAGTGGCATTTGGGGCAATCGGCCAGCGCCGCCCGCATTCCGGTCTTGGATGCCTTGCTCAGCTGCCCGATAAAGTGGCACATCCCCTGAAAGCTGGGGGTGCTTGGCTCGGACACGACAGTCCCTCCTCGTTTGCATTTTTGGATACTTAACAGTTGTTAAGTATTAACGCCTGATAAGCATATTCCTTTTGCAGCCGGATTGCAAGGGAATAGGGAAATATTAAACAAAAATTCACAAAAAACTTGTAGGTTTTGTCAATGCGCAAACCGGCTCTCGCTGCATAAAAATAAAGGACAGGCAGAAACGGAGGGTGCAGATGGAGCAGGGATTCCAAGTGTTGTTACAGGTATTCGGCGGATTGGCGCTGTTTTTATACGGGACGGACAGCCTGTGTCGGGCGGTGCAGCAGGGAGCGGGCAGGCGTCTGCGCAGCCTGCTGGCGCGGTGCACCGCAAACCCGGCGGCAGGACTGCTGACCGGTGCTGCGGTAACGGCGGTGCTGCAAAGCAGCTCGGCGGTCACGGTCATGGTGATTGCCTTTCTGGCGGCGGGGCTGTTGCAGCTGCGGCAGGCGGTGCCGGTGGTATTCGGGGCAAATATCGGCACAACGGTCACGGCGCAGCTGCTGGCGTTCCGGGTGGAAAGCTGGCGGTATCTGCTGCTGTTTGGCGGGGTGCTGCTCTGTCTGGCCTGCAAAAACTGGCGGGGCCGCTGCGTGGGCGAGGCGGTGTTCGGCTTTGGGCTGCTGTTCGAGGGCGTTACGGTGATGCGCAGCGCCATGGAACCGCTGCTGCAAAGCCCTCTGCTCCGGCTGGAGCTTGCCCGGGTGCAGCAAAGCCCTTTGCATGGGCTGCTGGCGGGCGTCTGCATGACCTTAACGGTGCAAAGCAGCTCTGCCACAGTGGCGCTGCTGCAAAGCATGGCGGCGCAGCCGGGGCAGACGGCGTGCACAGCCTGCTGGGGCTGACGGCGGCCATTCCCATTTTGCTGGGGGATAACATCGGCACCACCATCACGGCGGTGCTTGCCGCCATCGGGCAGGGAAGAGACGCCAAGCGGGTGGCGGCAGCCACGCCATCTTCAACCTGAGCGGAGCGGCGGTGTGTTGCGCACTGCTGCAGCCCTTTGCGGCGCTGGTGCGGCTGTGCTCGCCCGCAGGGGTGGAGTGCGCCGTGATCGCCCGGCAGATCGCCAACGCACACACCTTATTTAACGTACTGTGCGCGCTGGTGTGGCTGCCCCTGACCGGCAGATGGTGCGGCTGGTCTGCGCGCTGCTGCCCGATAAAAAACGCCCGCAAGAACGGTTGTAAACCGGAGCGGGGAATGGTATACTGAAGCAGACGGATACTATTATATAAAGGATGGAATGCAATGAAACGGAAAATCGGCAGGCTGTGCATGGTGCTGGGCGCGGTGCTGATCTTATGCGCCGCCGGGTTGCTGGGCTACAACCGGTGGGATGCCGCCCGGGCAGAAAAGGCCTCGCAGGAAGTATTGGGCGAGCTGGAGCAGACCATGCAAAAGACCATTACGGAGCACCAGCAGGAAAACGAGACTGCAGCCCCGCAGCCGGTGCTGGACCCGACGCAGGAGATGACCACTGTGGAGGTGGAAGGGCGGGACTACATCGGGGTGCTTTCCATCCCGGCGGTAGAACGGGAGCTGCCGGTGATGGCGCAGTGGAGCTACGCCGGCTGAAGATCGCCCCCGGGCGGTACAGCGGCACCACCTATGGCGATGATCTTGTGATCTGCGGCCACAACTACGCAATGCACTTCAGCCCCATCAAGTGGCTGGCCATCGGCAGCCCGGTCTATTTTACGGATGCGGATGGTCTGCGCTGGAGCTATGAGGTGGAGAGCGTGGAGACTTTGCGCCCCACCCAGATCGAGGAGATGACCACCGCCACCGAGACAGACAGCTGGGATCTGACCCTGTTCACCTGCACCTCCGGCGGCAACGCCCGGTATGCGGTGCGCTGTGTGCGGACGGGCTACCCCGTCCGGGTGACGGATGCGGCAGAATAATGCTTTGCACAGCAGGATGATTTGGAAGGGCTTCCGCTTTGCTATAGCCATTATCAGCGGAAAATTTATTTTTAATTTCGGGATAGCGGAGCGTCTGCGGACGCTCCGCTATCCCATTTTCACAGGAGGGGGCGTGACGGAAAACGGCAGCTCCAGCGCTGTTTCCTGCGGAAATGCGGCGCTGCGGGGACTGCCAAAGACCTGATCTCCGAGGAAAATGGCCGTGTACAGCGTGAGCAGACTGGGGAGCATACGCTGTTTTTTACGCAAAAATCCGCAAAAACGTTTGAAAGTCCTTTTTATGGTATCTGAATTATGCGATACTGTGTTCACCGGGGAAGTCCCGGGAATAAAACAGACACACAGGAGGGAAACACCATGAAGGATTTTGAGTTGCGTTATGTGGCAGTCATGTGGAGGTATACACCGGCAGTGGTGTGTTCCTGTTTTCGGCCGATACGGTGCGCGAGGCCATGGAAGAGCTGGCCGGGTAAGCGGAGGCATACCGCATCCGAGATGGTATAATGTAAAATGTATGTAAAATAACGGAAAGCTTTTTGTTTGCCACCCAGAAATATGTTGCGGAATGTGTGAAAAAAGTAATTTTCGTGTAAAATAAACCTTGTTGAGACGCCCCCTTTGATGGTATAATAAAAATAAGCGGCTGCCGGAACAGGGCAAGTGCTGTGCACGTGCAAGGTTTCGGCAGCTGTGTGCTGTAAAGGATAAAAAGGGAAGTTTCATATTAGGAGTATCGTTATGGATATCACACACATTACCTCTCTGCTGGGCGGCGTTGCGCTGTTCTTGTACGGTATGTCCATCATGGGCGCCGGACTGGAAAAGCTGGCAGGCGGCAAGATGCAGGGCGTATTGCAAAAGCTTACCTCCTCTACCATTAAGGGCGTGATCTTCGGCACACTGATCACCGGCGTCATCCAGTCGTCGCTGGTACGGTGGTTATTTGTGTTGGTCTGGTCAACTCCGGTATCATGACACTGACGCAGTCGGTAGGCGTGATCATGGGTGCAAATATTGGTACTACGGTAACAGGTCAGTTGATCCGCATGGCGGATATCTCAGGCGACAGCCTGTGGCTGACCTTGATCCAGCCCAAGACCTTTGCCCCCGTGGTGGCGTTTATTGGCTGCATTTTTTATGTGTTCCTCCGCAATGCCAAAAAGAAGAACATCGGCCAGATCATGCTGGGCTTCGGCATTCTGTTTACCGGCATGAGCCTGATGGATACCGGCGTTGCTCCCCTGCGGGAGAGCGCCGTCTTTCAGAATCTGTTCGTCACCATGACCAACCCCATTCTGGGCGTTCTGGTGGGCGTGGTGGTCACCGTGATCATCCAGTCCTCCTCCGCTTCGGTGGGTATTCTGCAGGCACTGTCCAGCACAGGGCTTGTCACCTTCAGCTCTGCCATTCCCATCATTCTGGGTGCGCATATCGGTACGGCGTTCACCCCGCTGCTCACCATCGGCGGCTCTTCCAAGGATGGTAAGCGGCAGCGCTCATCCACCTGTACTTCAACGTCATCGGCAGTGTGATCCTGCTGGCGCTGATCTATGCGGTGCAATTCACCATCGGCATCCCCATGTGGGGCGATGTGATGAACAAGAGCTCCATTGCAAACATCCATACCTTGTCCAGCGTATGCGCCATGCTGCTGTTCCTGCCTTGCAGCGGAGTGCTGAGCCGCTTGGCGATGCTCACGGTGCCCAGTAGCGTGGAGGAAGCACAGGAGCTGAGCATGCCGGTGCTGGACGAGCGTCTGTACAAGAGCCCGGCAGTGGCCTTGCAGCAGGCGAAGAATGCGGTGATCAAGATGTCTCGCCGCGCCGCCCGCAACGTGGGTCTGGCCGCGCCGCTGCTTTTGAAAATGGACGAGGAGACCGTGAGCGCCATTAAGGTACGCGAGAACCTGATCGACCGCATGGAGGTGGAGATCACCAACTACCTGATCAAACTGACCGATCAGGAGCTGGGCGACGACGAGAGCCACGCGGTGACCGAGCTGCTGAACTTTGTCACCGAGTTCGAGCGTATCGGCGACTATGCCGTGAACATCATGGAAAAGGCCGAGGAACTGTACGACAAGGAAGCCAGCTTCAGCGAGAGCGCCAAAAAGGAACTGCAATTGCTGGATGCCGCTTTGGAACGCATTCTGGTTCTGACGGACGAGGCCTTTGAAAACGATGATGTCCAGAAGGCAGCACAGGTGGAGCCGCTGGAGGAGATCATTGATGTGATGGTGGAGCGTCTGCGCGACCAGCACATCCTCCGCCTGAAGGACGGCATTTGCTCCATCGACACCGGCGTGGTGTTCCTGGATGTGCTGAACAACGCCGAGCGTATCTCCGACCACTGCTCCAACATTGCGGTGCGCATGGTGGGCATGGAGGCCGGCGATGATTACGACTCTCACACCCTGAAAAACATCATGCACCACAGCCCCAGCAAGGACTATATGCTGGAGTACGAGCAGTGCCGCAAGGAATACCTTGTGCCGCTGGAAGAAATGGAAGCTGAATCATATAAATGCAACGAGCCGCTGCACATCGTGCAGCGGCTCGTTGCATTTACTCCCCCAAATCCTCCAGCAGCAGGTCCAGCTCCCGGGGGCTGTTGACCACAAGCCCGCGCTTGATGCGTAAGGCGTCGTTTTCGGGCAGAAGATTGGTGTAGATGCCGGTCACGCGGATCAGGGTGCCGGGGTGCCGTCGGCGCGGCAGGTATACACCGCCACCCGCCCGCCGCTGTCTTGCAGGCAGTAGCGGGCGGTGTCCGTCTGGGGCACTGCCTGCGCGGCAAGGCTCAGGGGAGAGGCGGGGTCGGTCTCAGACCGGCGGGGCTTTGGGACAGCGGCAGCTTTGGCAGCGCCATCCAGAACAGACTGAATACAATGGTGAATACGCAAAGCCCGTAGAACAGGCAGACAGACAGCTTGCGCATAAAAAACACTCCCTTCCCCGGTAAGTATGCCCCGTTTTGGCGGATGGCAGACAATTTTCACACGCAGATACTGTACTTTCCACAAGAGAGTGTGTTATACTATTTATATCTGCTCAGCGCGCAAAGATTGGTTCTTGCCCGGCTGGGGCTTGCGTGTTATAATATGGTATTGCAGTTTGAAATTTCGTGTCACAAACGATGTGGATAAAGCCCGGTGCAGCTATGCCCGGCAACAGTCTTGAAATGTCAGGAGGCGATCCCTATCTCCAACAATGAGATGAGAAAGATCCACCGGGGCGGCGAGGAGCAGCCTGCCCGCCCGGTGGGACGTAAGGTCAATGTTTCCCAGAGCCGCCGCGAGGTACACTCCGCAGCGGAAAACCGTACCCGCACACCCAAGGCACCCAAAAGCCCCAAGCCGCCGAAGGAAAAGAGCAAGCATCCCATTCTGCGGTTCATTGGCCGCACTGTCGCTACGGTGCTCTGCTTGGCATCATGCTGGGCAGCGTGGTGGCCGTGGGCATGGTGTTCTATGTGGTGCAGGCTACTGCCAACGACGGTGACCTGCTGGACTTGGACAACATCCAGCTGAGCCAGTCCAGTATGGTGGTAGCTACCGACCGGATACCGGCGCACAGGTGGAGTATGCCACCCTGCGCTCTTCCAACAGCCACCGCGTATGGGCAGACCTTGAGCAGATCCCCTCCAATTTGCAGTATGCCTTCATCTGCACCGAGGATAAGACTTCTACTCAGAGCCCGGCGTCAACTTCAAGCGCACCATCGGTGCAATGATCAACGAGTATCTGCTGCCCATTTACAGCTCCAAGCAGGGCGCATCCACACTGGAACAGCAGCTCATCAAGAACCTGACCGATGACAACAGCGCCAGCGGTATCAATGGTGCACTGCGCAAGGTGCGCGAGATCTACCGCGCCCTCTGCCTGAGCCGCAGCTACTCCAAGGAGACCATTCTGGAGGCTTACCTGAACACCATCAGCTTTACCGGCACCATTCAGGGTGTGCAGACGGCGGCCAACGAGTACTTCAACAAGGACGTCAGCCAGCTGAGCCTGTGGGAGTGCGCTACCATTGCCTCTATTACCAAAAACCCCACCAACTATAACCCCTATACGAACCCCGAAAATCTGATCCACCGCCGCAACTTCATCATGTACAATATGTGGCAGCAGGGTGTGATCAGCGAGGAGGACTACCGCAACGGCGCTGCACAGCCCCTTGTGCTGGCCGAAGAAGACAGCGGCAAAAAGCCCAGCACCGTCACCTCCTACTTCACCGATGCACTGTTCAATGAGGTCGTGCAGGACATCATGACCAAGGAGGGCATCAGCGAGTCCGAGGCGCAGAAGCTGCTCTACACCGGCGGCTTTACCATCGAAGCTACTGTCAATACCAAGCTGCAGTCCCAGATGGAAAACCTGATGCTGAACACCGACGATGCTACTTCCCGGCGGCTGGCATGAGGAAGAGGTCACCTCTATTTCGGACGATGATGTGCAGGTGTTCAATGAAGACGGCACCCCCAGACCCGCACCGGCGAGGATGGCACCGTCTACTATTACCGCAACGTGCGCACGCAGCTGCTATGGTCACGCTGGACTATGACGGCAACGTGCTGGCCATTGCGGGCGGCCTGGGCGAAAAGACCAAGAGCCTTTCCCTGAACCGCGCCTATAATGTGGAGCGGCAGACCGGTTCTACCATCAAGCCCATCGGTGCCTATGCGCTGGGCATTGAGTACGGTCTGGTCAACTGGTCCACCATGCTCAACAACTCCCCCCTGTACCAGAAGCAGGATATGATCATCCGGGACGAGGACTACTGCCGCAAGAATGGCTGATGGGGCTCTCCGACAAGCAGCTCCGCGCTTACCCCAACGCATGGCGCAGCTGGCCGCGCAACTACGGCGGCAACTATGGCGACGGCAGCGATCTCCGCTGTGGAACGGCCTTGCCCGCTCGCTGAATACCATCGCAGTCCGCGTGGGCGACCTTGTGGGCGCAAGCAATATCTTCAACTTCGTCTACAACACCTTGCAACTGAATACGCTGGACCCCACCAACGATGTGGGTCTGGCGCAGATGGTCATGGGCAGCCAGACCAAGGGTGTTACGCCCATGGCGCTGGCCGCAGCTTCCAGATCTTCTATGACGGCGAGTACACCACCCCGCACCTGTATACCCGTGTGCTGGACCGGGACGGCAACATCTATCTGGAAAACAACGCCACCAGCTATCAGGCACTGACCCCCGATACCGCTTATGTCATGAACCGTCTGCTGAAGAACGTTCTGTTCTCCAGCGTAGGTACTGCCAGCGGCCGCTACCCCAACTCCAACGGCATGGAGGCCTTTGGTAAGACCGGTACTGCCAGCGATGAAAAGGATCTGTGGTTCGTGGGCGGCACGCCCTACTATGTCACCGCTGTGTGGTGGGGATATGATGCACCTTACGATATGACCAAGACTCTGTCCAAGCAGCAGGCCAAGACCCGCACCTGTGTTATGGCGTGGAAGGCACTGATGGAGCAGGCACAGGCAGACCTGCCCTATAAGGCATTCCCCACCTCCGCAGGCGTGGTGGAGCGCCGTTACTGCACCCAGAGCGGATTGCTGGCCGGTGCAGGCTGCCCGAGCACTGCCGTGGGCTACTACCGTGCCGATGACCTGCCCGATACCTGCACCTATTCCCATGCCGCACCGCAGGCTGCTGCCCCTGCCGAGAACACAGACGATGCTGTGCCTACCCAGCCGGTCATACCCACCGATACCAGTGCACTGGACACGGAATAAGGACAAAAATCGTACTTTTTCACCCCTTTGCTGAAAAATCCGGCAAGGACAGGGCGCACTTCACAAGACAAAACTGGACAAAGTGACAAAATAGCATCCGGGCTCTTGCATTGCAGGGGTTCGGATGCTATTATATTTTCTGCAAGACACTTGTGTTTGAGAGGTGAACAAGTTGGAACGCCGTTTTATCTGGTGGATGCGCAGGTGCTGCCGGAGGTTTTTCTCAAGGTGGTACGCGCCAAGGAGCTGCTGGCCAGCGGCGAAGCCCGCAGCATTTCGGCTGCGACCCGCGCCGTAGAGCTTTCGCGCAGTGCATTTTATAAGTATAAGGATTGTATCTTTGATTCAGAGAACGGCCGTGAGGTCATCACGGTCATGGCCACCTGCGGGACGAGACCGGCGCGCTGCAAAGCCTTCTGGCCGGCATCAGCGCCGCAGGTGCCAGTATTGTGACCATCAACCAGTCCACCCCGGAGAATGGGGCTGCGCTGGTGGCGGTCACCATCCGCACCGATACCATGCAGATGTCCCCGGAGGAACTGACCGAAAAGCTTTCGCGCCAGCGCATGGTCGTGGGTGTGCGCTGCGGGTATAACCTGTAACAAAGCAGGAAACGAGGGAAAGAGAGTATGGCTAAAATTGCAATTCTGGGCTTTGGCACGGTGGGCAGCGGCGTATACGAGGTGCTGTGCCACAATGCTGCAAGCGTCTCCCGCCGGGCTGGCGAACCGGTGGAGGTAAAATATATTCTGGACCCGAAGGATTTTACCGGCAACCCGGTGGAGCCCTTGGTGGTCAAGAATATCGACGTGATCCTGCAGGACCGGAGATCCGGGTGGTGGTGGAGACCATCGGCGGCACCCGCTTTGCTTACCCTTACGTCAAGGCGTGTCTGGAGAGCGGCCGCAGCGTGTGCACCTCCAACAAGGAGATGGTGGCCACCTACGGTGCAGAGCTGCTGGCACTGGCCAAGGAGCACGACTGTGCCTTCCTGTTCGAGGCCTCTGTGGGCGGCGGTACGCCCATCATCACCCCCATGCACCAGTGCCTGGCGGCCAACGTCATCACCGAGGTGGAGGGCATCGTGAACGGTACCACCAACTTCATGCTCACCAAGATGGTGCGGGAGGGACTGGGCTTTGAGGATGCGCTGCAAATTGCGCAGGAGCTGGGTTACGCAGAGACCAAGGACCCCAGCGATGACGTGGACGGCCGCGACGCCTGCCGCAAGATCGCCATCCTGTCCTCCATGGTGTGCGGCCACCAGATCTACCCCCAGAACATCCCCACCCGGGGCATCCGTGCCATTACCGCCGCCGATGTGGCCAGCGCCGAAAAGCTGGGCTGCGTTATCAAGCTGATCGCATGGATGAAGCTTGGCAAGGACGGCAGCGTGGCCGCCGGTGTAGAGCCGTGTCTGGTGCCCAAGGCAAACCAGCTGGCCAGCGTGGACGATGTGTTCAACGCGGTGCTGGTCAAGGGCGATATGCTGGGCGATGTGGTGTTCTACGGCAAGGGCGCAGGCAAGCTGCCCACCGCCAGCGCTGTGGTGGCAGACGTGGTGGATGCGCTGAAAAACGGCGCACAGGTGCACGACAGCCTGTTCTGGCAGCCTGCGGACCCGGTGGACGGCATGCTCACCGACCCGGCTCCCGCTGCATATTATGTGCGTGTGGCGGGCATTGCCCCCGCTGTGGTGGAGGCCATCTACGGCTACGGCAAGGTGGTGGATGAGCGGTACGAGGGCTGCGCCTACTTTGTGAAGCGCGCCGATGAGCGTGCGCTGGCAGAGGCCGCGCGCAAGGTGGAGGCCGTGGGCGGCAGCGTGAAGCTGGTGCTCAAGCGTCTGCCCGAGGAAGTGTAACGGAAAGGAACTGCAGCAATGAAGATCAAGGTTTCGGTCCCTGCCACCAGCGCTAACGTAGGCTCCGGCTTCGATGCGCTGGGTCTGGCAGTTACGTTGTACAACACGGTCACCTTTGAGGACAGCGAGGTGCTGGAGATCTCGGCATCGGACGGCACCCGCATCCCCCGGGGCGAGTCGAATCTCGTGTACCGCTCCGCCAAGGGTCTGTTCGAAAAGGTTGGCAAGCAGATCCCGCCCCTTAAGATCACCCAGACGAACCCCATCCCCATGGCACGGGGTCTGGGCTCTTCTTCAGCCTGCATCATCGCGGGTCTGCTGGGCGCAAACCGGATGCTGGGCGATGTGCTCAACACGCAGGAGTTGCTCACGCTGGCAACTGCCATTGAGGGACACCCCGATAACGTGGCTCCGGCACTGCTGGGCGGCCTGACCAGCAGCGTATTCGAGGACGGCAAGGTGTATTCGGTCAAGCGGAATGTGGATGAAAGCCTCTGCTTTGCTGCCATCGTGCCGGACTACAAGCTGCTGACCGAGGCAGCCCGCGCAGCCCTGCCTAAAGAGGTATCCCATAAGGACGCGGTGTATAACCTGTCGCGTGCGGCGCTGGTGCCCGCAGCCTTCTGCGAGGGGCGGCACGACCTACTGGCCATTGCCACCGAGGATAAGCTGCACCAGCAGTATCGCATGCCTCTGATGCCCGGCTCCCGCGAGGTATTCGATATGGCGCGGCTGTGCGGCGCAAAGGCCGTGTATGTGTCCGGTGCAGGCAGCACGGTCATGGCTGTGGCAGAAAAGGCCGAGGCCGAAAAGTTCTATTCCAAGCTGGAAAAAGGCCTGGAGCTGCTGGAAGGTCTGGACGGATGTGAAGCATTTACACTGTTGCAGCTGGATGCCGATAACACCGGCGCAACCGTGGAATGATAAATGGGTAAGGGAAGTGCAAGGACGCTTCGCCCGGCAAGCCCCCCGCAAGCGCGGGGCGTTAAAGAGGAGAGTGACAAGATATGGCGTTGATCGTACAGAAATTCGGCGGTTCTTCCGTAAAGGACCGTGACCGTATCTTCAACGTTGCGCGGATCGTGGCCAACACCCACAACGCGGGCAATGACGTAGTGGTGGTAGTCTCCGCACAGGGCGACACCACCGATGACCTGATCGCCAAGGCAGGGGAGATCACCATAACCCCTCGGCGCGTGAGATGGATATGCTGCTGGCCTCCGGCGAGCAGATCAGCATCGCACTGCTGGCCATGGCGCTGAACGAGCTGGGCTGCCATGCCATCAGCCTGACCGGCTGGCAGGCGGGCTTCCGTACCGACCGTGCCTACACCAAGGCGCGCATCACCCGGCTGGAGACCGAGCGGATCTCCTCCGAGCTGGAGCGCAACCGCGTGGTGGTGGTGGCAGGCTTCCAGGGCTTGAACAAGCTGGATGACATCACCACTCTGGACGCGGCGGCTCCGACACCAGTGCTGTGGCGATTGCCGCTGCCCTGCACGCTGACCGCTGCCAGATCTACACGGATGTGGAGGGCGTTTATACCGCGACCCACGCAAAGTGAGCAACACCCGTAAGCTGGAAGAGATCACCTTTGACGAGATGCTGGAACTGGCATCTCTGGGCGCACAGGTGCTGAACAACCGCAGCGTGGAGCTGGCTAAAAAGTACAATGTGGAGCTGGAGGTGCTCTCCAGCCTGAACCCCATCCCGGGTACGGTGGTTAAGGAGGTTACAAAGGACATGGAAGGTATGCTGATCAAGGGTGTCGCCAAGGACACCGATGTTGCCGTTATCACGATTCTCAACGTTCCCGATGAGCCGGGCATGAGCTTTAGGATCTTCGGCCTGCTGGCACAGAAGAACATCAACGTGGACATCATTCTGCAGTCCACCGGCCGCGACGGCAAGAAGGACATCAGCTTTACCTGTGCCGAAGGCGAAGCCGAGCTGGCCATGCGTGTGCTGAAGGAAAGTGCACACTTCAACGATGTCAGTGTGGACACCACCTGCGCCAAGGTCTCCATCGTGGGTGCCGGTATGCAGAGCCACAGCGGCGTTGCCTCCAAGATGTTCGAGGCAATGTCCAACAACAATATCAACATCAAAATGATCTCCACCAGCGAGATCAAGATCTCCTGCATCATCGACCGTGCAGACGCCGATAAGGCTGTCGGTGCCATCCACGATATGCTGTTTGACTGATCTGCGTAAAATTTTTAATTGTGGCCTGTCTGCTCCCTGCCGGGGGCGGGCGGGTCATAATTTTTTACACACAGCAGCGTTTACACAAAATGCAAAGGGGTGTATAATATAGTTTGAATCTGTGCGGCGCACCGGCGCTGCAACAATGCCGAAAAGGAGCCCCGCCGCATGAGTGAACCCACCCGTACCTCCAGAGCGCCTGCTGAGAAGCGCCTGACCTATCAACAATGGAAGCGCCGCAAAATGCTGCGGCTGGCCCGCAACTGGGTGCTGTTTCTGGCCGGCTGCGCTGCGGTGGTAGCGCTGCTGACCGGCGGCATCCTGTGGCTGCTGCCCAAGGTGCACGGCCTGCTGGCCGGGCCAAAGGTATTTGCAGCCAGCGTGTACGACGGCACAGACTATGTATTTAACGCCGCAGATGCCCGGCTGGTACTGGTGAACGCCAACCTGCCCTATACCGCCGAGCCCGCCCCGCTGCTGGACACCGCCGACGAGGTCACCGGCCAGCAGCTGGAGGCCGAAGCTGCCATGCAGTATCGCAGTATGGCCGCCGCCGCGCAGGCGGATGGGGTTAGCCTGATCCTTGCGGCCGGTTATCAGGACGCCGACACCCGTCAGGCCGCCTACGAGGCCCGGGTGCAGACCTACCGCGATAAGCGCAAGTCCGAGGAGGAAGCCGCCCGTCTGGCGGCTACCATCCAGCCCGCCGCCAACGCCAACGAGCACGGCACCGGCTACGCGGCAGATATCCTCAGCGCGGACAATCCGCAGCAGGACACCGGTTTTGCCGAGACCCGCGCCTACGAGTGGCTTACGGCCTACGCGGCGGAATACGGCTTTATCCTGCGCTACCCGCAGGACCGGCAGGCCGCGACCGGCATCGTGTTCGAGCCGTGGCACTGGCGCTATGTGGGGGTGGAAAACGCCCTTGTCATCCGCGCCAGCGGCCTGAGCCTGGAAGAGTTCATCGCCCTGCAGAGGGCAGACTGAATCAAATGCTCTGTGCTGCGGCACAGAGAGAAGGGAACTATCATTGGAACGTACTCTCATTGCACCGGGCGTGCATCTTTCCTGCGACCCGGCTTCTAAATTCAACCGCTGCCGCATCAGCATCCACTTTGCTTTTCCGGCCCAGCGTAAAACGGCCACTGCCCATGCGCTGTTGCCGCTGGTGATGGAGCGCGGCTATGCGGACTGCCCGGATATGACCCGCCTCACCAAAAGCTGGCAAAGCTCTACGGCGCAGACCTGACCGTGGACGCCCGCCCTATGGGCTGCAACCACAACCTCTGCGTCAGCGTGACCGGCATCAAGGATGCCTTTGCGCTGGAGGGCGAGGCACTGACCGCCGAGTATACCAAAATCGCGCTGGGTGCGGCCTTCCATCCCTATCTTGTGGACGGCTGCTTTGACCCGCAGGCCGTCAGCATTGAAAAGCAGATGCTGAAAAAGGGCCTTGAGGATGAAATCAACGATAAACGCATCTACTGCCTGCATCAGGCCAACCGGGAGTTTTTTGGCGACAGCCCGGCGGGCGTGCGGCAGGAGGGTTATCTGGAAGAGGTGGACAGCCTTACCCCCGCCATGCTGACCGCCGCTTATCAGCAGATGCTGCGTACTGCAAACATCGAGCTGTTGGTGCTGGGCTGCGACGCCGCCCAGACCGCCGCCATCCGGGATGCTTTGCTGGCAGAGCTTGTCTGCATCGACCGCGCCCCGCTGCCGCTGGTGGAAAACATGGCCATGCCTGCCATTGCGCCGGTGCATAAGACCGAAAACTACGATATGGTGCAGGCAAAGCTGTGTATGCTGTTCACACTGGGGCAGCCCATGCAGCCGCAGCAGCTGGCAGCGGTGCGCCTTGCCATGGCGCTGTACGGCGGCAGTGTGACCAGCCGCCTGTTCCTCAATGTGCGGGAGCGGGACCATCTGTGCTACTACTGCTCCTCCTCCTTCCAAAGCTTTACTGGCAGCATGGCGGTGAACAGCGGTGTGGAGCACGCTGATGCCGCCCGCGCAGAGCAGGCAATTTTGAAGGAACTTGCCGACCTGTGCACCGGCCCCATTACCGACGAGGAATTCGAGACTGCCGCCG
>ENA-OQEN01000333-OQEN01000333.1-human-gut-metagenome-genome-assembly--contig:-NODE-333-length-20757-cov-10.086185_pt1 | contig 20757 bp, 23 predicted proteins | sample MGYA00242791_ERZ504627 | MGnify/ENA primary metagenome ERZ504627 (study PRJEB26092, sample SAMD00036316) | human gut metagenome | host: Homo sapiens | study: EMG produced TPA metagenomics assembly of... | reverse complement strand
CGCGGCGTTGCAGTGTGCGGTGCCGCCGGGGCGGTATCGCCACCGAGCGTGCCCGCCGGACGCGGTGCCGGGATCTCGCCCGTGCCGTGGCTAAAGACAAACTTGCCATCGGCCACGTCGCACAGGACGGTATCGCCCTCGCCCCACTCGCCGGCCAGGAGCTCCTCGGACAGCGGGTCCTCGATGAGCTTTTGAATAGCACGGCGCAGCGGACGCGCACCGTTGGTGAGGTCGGTGCCCTCGGCCACGATCTTGTCATAGGCCGCATCGGTGAGCTTGATGTTCATGCCGTTTGCGATCAGGCGCTGGCGCAGGTCGTCCACCAGCAGGTGCGCGATCTTGGTCAGGTTCTCGCCCGAGAGCTTCTGGAACACCACAATATCGTCGATACGGTTGAGCAGCTCGGGGCGGAACAGGCGCTTGAGCTCGCCCATCGCACGACCCTTGATCTCGCTCGACGTGAGACCCTGCTCACCGGTGGTGCCAAAACCGACGCTCGCATCCTGCGCGATCTCGCGGGCGCCCACGTTGGACGTCATGATGATCACGGTATTGCGGAAGTCGACCGTCTTGCCCTGGCTATCAGTCAGGCGACCCTCCTCCAGCACCTGCAACAAAATGTTGAAGATGTCGGGGTGCGCCTTCTCGATCTCGTCGAACAGCACGACCGAGTACGGGTGACGACGAACGGCCTTGGTAAGCTGACCGCCCTCGTCGTGGCCCACGTAACCCGGAGGCTACCGATGAGCTTGGAGACCTCGAACTCACTGCCGAACTCGGACATATCGAAGCTGATGAGCGCGTCCTTGCTGCCAAAGAGGTACTCGGCGAGCGTCTTGGCGAGCTCGGTCTTGCCTGTGCCGGTGGGACCAAGGAAGATAAAGCTGCCACCGGGACGACGCGGGTCCTTGAGCGGCGAGCGGCTGCGGCGCACGGCCTTGGCGACGGCCTCGACTGCCTCATCCTGGCCGATGATGCGCGTCTTGAGCACGCTTTCGGTCTGCAGCAGGCGCCGGCTCTCGCTCTCGGTGAGCGAGGAAACCGGCACGCCAGAGGTCACGGACACGATGTCGGCAATCTGGGCGACGTCGATGGTGAGCGGGCTGGCGTCGAGCTCGGCGGTCCAGGCGGCCTTGGCCTCGGCGAGCTCAATCTCAGCGGCCTTCTGCTGCTCGGTGATCTCGGCGGCCTTGTTCATGTCGTCGCTCTCGGTGCCTCCTGCGCGGCGGCTTGAGCTCCTCGATGCGATGCTCGGCCTCGCGCACCGGCTCGGGCGCGCGGTTGGCGGCGATGCGGGCGCGGGCACCGGCCTCGTCGATGAGGTCGATGGCCTTATCGGGCAGGAAGCGATCCTGGATATAGCGGTTGGAAAGGTTCGCGGCAGCTCGATAGCACCCTGCGTATAGCGCACATGGTGATGCTCCTCGTAGCGCGGCTTGAGCGCGGTCAGGATCTTGACCGTGTCCTCGACGCTCGGCTCCTCGACATCGATGGTCTGGAAGCGGCGCTCAAAGGCCGGGTCCTTGGTGAGGTACTTGCGGAATTCCTCGGCCGTGGTGGCGCCGATAATCTGGAAGGCACCGCGCGCGAGCACGGGCTTGAGCATGGAGCTCGCATCGATGGAGCCCTCGGCAGAACCGGCACCGATGATGGTGTGCATCTCGTCGATGAACAGGATGACGTCGTCGGCTTCGGTGGCTCCTGGATCACGTTCTTGAGGCGCTCCTCAAACTCGCCGCGATACTTGGCGCCCGCCACGAGACCCGGCAGGTCGAGCGTCCAGATATTCTGGTTCATGAGGTTCTCGGGCACGTTGCCGGCTGCAATCTGCTGAGCCAGGCCCTCGACGATGGCCGTCTTGCCCACGCCGGGGTCGCCCAGAATGAGCGGGTTGTTCTTGGTGCGACGCGAAAGAATTTCCATCATACGCTGGACTTCCTTTTCGCGGCCGATCACCGGATCGAGTTCGCCGTCGCGCGCCTTCTGCGTAAGGTTGGTCGCGAACTGCTTAAGTGTATCGGTACCGCTCCCCTTTTGCTGGGAGGCATCCGAGCCGCTAAAGAACGGCAGGCCCGTACCGGGACGCCCAGCACCGGCGCCAGCGAGCGGACGCTTCTTATCCTGGTCCTTGGCGGTGAGTTTCTCGATAGCCTTTTTGATGGAGGCGGACGACACACCCAGGCGCATGAGGATGTCCATGGCCATGCCGTTGCCCTCTTCGACGATGCCGATCAGCAAGTGCTCGGTCGACACGTAGGTCTGGTTGTTTTCACGCGCCACGCGGAATGAACGCTCCATCACGCTAATGACGAGCGGCGTAAAGGCGAGCTTGGCCGCCTCGGTCTCCTCGCTGGGCTCGGGCACCGTGGTCTGGACCTCCTTGAGGGTGTCCATGATATCGTCGTAGGAGATATCGAGCGAGCGCAGCGCCTCGGCAGCGATGCCCTCGTCCTCCTTGGCGAGTGCGAGCAGCAGGTGCTCGGTACCCACCTTATTTGAATGTAGATCGAGCGCCTCTTGCTTGGCCATGGACATGACCTTGCGCGCTCGATCGGTAAATCTATCTAACATGCTCGTTTCCTTACATGAGTTCATCGAAATCAAAACGCCCGCCCGTCGGCGGCGCTTTTGTCTCTTTACCCACAGGTTGTCTATGTTAACAGCTGGAGGAATATCTATAAACCCGGCTCACATGAATGCAGGTTATGACCGCATCGCGGGACTCACCGCGCGATGCGCGACAGCGCCCCGCAAGAGAAACCCTAGGCGTCTTTCACCACGTCGGGACTCGTCGCACGCGATGCGCGATAGGCATCGGCCTCCTTGGAGACGCGTTCGAGCAGCTCGGATGTATCGACGCCCTCGACTTGCGCGACCGTTTCCACCGTCTGCATGGCGACCGCCCTCAGGTACGCGCACGCGCTGTCCCCCGGCTGCTCGAGGTCTATCTCCTCGCCGCCCTCCCGGGCAAAGCCGACCGCCATCACAAAGCCCATGATGCCCGAGACCAGAAAGCCCACCGCAAAGCTCGAATCTGCCTTGAGCTCTTCTCCGTCGGGGTGGACGATCTCTCTCACGCGGTCGATGATGATCGTATGGATGCCCTGCACGACCTGCTCGGCGGCACCCGCCCTCATGGTGATGACGATGCGCCGCAGCAGGCAGCGGACGTCGCGCCGGTCGAACGCCGAAAGGTCGCCCTCGCTCGAAAAATGCCAGAGGCATCGGTGATGAGCTCGTTATCCTGCAGCAGCTGGGCTATGGCGATGGCGACGAGTTCATCGAAATCGTGAAAATAGTAGTAAAACGTTCCGCGATTGCACTGGGCGGCGCGGGTCACCTCGCCAACCGACAGCTCGAAGATGCTGTTGTTCTCGATGAGCTCCCAAAACGCCTCGATGATACGGGTGCGTGCATCGGGCGCATCGGCGTCCTTACGCGGTCTCGCCATGCGCCTCACCGCACCCCTGCGCCTTGGCGTTCATGATGAGCATCTGAAGACGGTTCTCCACGTTGGCGAAGCTCACGTCGGGATCGTAGTCGAGCGGCAGGAACTGCGCCGTGGGATACTGCTCCTTGAGCGCATGGATGAGCCCGCGCCCCACGACATGGTTGGGCAGACACCCGAACGGCTGCAGGATCACGAAGTTGCGGCAGCCGCGCTTGGCGTGCTCGAGGATCTCCGCCGGAATCAGCACGCCCTCGCCCGCATCGAACGTATGGTGCAGGATCTTATCGCTCGCGCGCACGAGCTCGGGCATGCGCGTCGGCGGCTCGTAGAGCGGGCTCGCCGCGCCCAGGCGGTCGCAACGGTCGTGCGCGAGCTCGAACAGGTTGTCCGCCGTGGCGTACCAGGCCTTTTCGGGCAGCGACAGGTCGACGTGGAACTCGCGCGACTGCGCATGCTTGTAGAAATAGGTCTTGCGGATCACGTCGGTCATGCGCGCTCGATGACCTCGAGCCCGTTGTCCTCGAGGTAGCGCTCAATCTCGTGGTTGGCGCCGAGATGGAAATTGAGCAGGTACTCGCCCACGATGAGAACGGTCGGATGCGGATTCGAGCGGTCGTACGGAACGGCGTCCATGATCGCAAGCGCGCGTTTGAAGCCCGTCGCCTGGCCTCTCAGCCGGAGCGCTCCATGCCCTCGATAACCTCATCGAGCGCGCGGTCGAACGCAGCGTCCGCCGCGCCTTCTCGAGCTCGTAGGGACGGATGCGCCTAAGCATGGCCTCGAGGGCATCGATCATGGGAAGACCGTAGGCGATCTGGATGCTCGGGCCAAGGCCGAGCTTGAAGCCGGATGCGCATTGTGGGCATCGACGTCGTCGTTGGTGAGCACCGGGACATAGTCGTATCCCGCGTCGTCGAGCGCGCGGCGCAGCAGGGGCATGTAGTGCGTCAGGCGGCAGTCGCCGATATACTTGCCAGTCACCACGCGACGTCGTGCGGGTCGTACTTACCGCTCTCGAGTGCCGCGAGCGCCTCGCCGATCACGATTTGCGCGGGGAAGCAGATGTCGTTGTGCACATAGCGTTTGCCCAGGCGGATGGCATCCTCGCGCCCGATATCAAGGGCCTCGGCGCGCACGCCTGATTGCGCATCGCCGCGGTCATGAGCCTGCAGAACGCATGGGAGGTGTTGGGGACCAGCGCGATCTTGTCGTGCCGGTCGCGCTTGGTGTACTTGACCTTATACGGGTCTCGAGCGGATGGACCGCGTGCACCCGGGCGCCTCGGCACGCTCCTCCGCGCGACGACGGTTGACCGACTCGATAAACGAACGCACGCGAATGCCCATGGGACCGGCGACGTCGCTCTCATCGAGCTTGATCATCATCGGAACCTTGGAGCCCATCTCGCCCATCATGCGCGCGATCTCGTCGGTGAGATACGCATCGTGGCCGCAGCCGAAGCTGCCCATCTGCACGAGCTCGAGCTCGGGCGTCGATGCGACGATGACCGCGCACGACAGCATGCGCGCATGGTAGTTGTTCACGATGTCGATGCGGCTGTTGGAAAGATCGACGTTGCAGACCCCCGGCACCGCATCGGGCGTCAGCACGGGGATGCCGCGCTCAGAGAAGAGCTTGGGCAGCCCGTGGTTGACCAGCGGGTCGTTGTGGTACGGGCGCGAAGCGATCACCACCGCGTAGCCGCCGTCCTCGCGCACGTTTTCGAGCACCTGCCTGCCGCGCAGCTGCAGCTGGTTCTCAAACGTCTCCTGCGCGCGGTCCGCCTGCTCGGTCGCCTTGGCAACCAGGTCGGCATCGATATCGAAGGTCTCCTTGCACCACGCCTTGAGCTGGCGGTTTCGGTCGCCCTCGTCGTACCAGTGGAACAGCGGCGTATCGAACGGAACGCCGAAACGCTCCTCCGGGTTATCGGAATTGCGCATCACGTAGGGGTATCCCTTTACGACGGCGCACATCCACTCGCTGGTAGAGGCGGTGTTTTCGGTGGGCACCGTCGTGATGATGGGCATGAAGATGCGGTCGACGCCGGCGTCGAGAGATTGCGGATGTGCCCGTGGACGAGCTTGGCCGGGAAGCACACGGTGTCGGATGTGACGTGCGCCAGACCGCGCTCGTACATCGCCTTGGTGCTGCGTCCCGAGACGCGCACCTTAAAGCCGAGCGTGCTGAAGAACGTCGACCAGAACGGCATGGTGTCCCAGAACTCGAGCACACGGGGAATGCCGATCGTGACATCGCGCCCCCCGCAGACGGGAACCGTGGGGTACGACTCGAACAGCAGCTTCTCGCGGTCGACAAAGAGATTGGGGGCAGCCGCGGTCCGGTCGCGCCCCGTGCCGGGTGCCTGTGCCTCGCAAGCACCTGCGGACGCAGCTCCTCCGCCGCGGGAACCTCGCGCACGAGCTCATCCCATGAGATGGCGCCGCCGCGCGGGCAGCGATTGCCCGTGACGTAAAGCGAGCCGTCGCCAAATGCCACGACCGCGCGCTGGCAGCGGTTGTTGCACCGACGGCAGGTAACGCCGCCGAACTCGCGATGCTCGAAGCGCTCCACGGCATCGAGCCCGATAAACGACGTGCCGGCGTCGCCCTTGCGGCATTCCTCGCGCGCGAGCAGGGCGATACCGATAGCGCCCATCAGCCCCGGGTGGGGCGCACGCGTGACGGGTTTGCCAGATACTGCTCGAATGCGCGCAGCACCGCGTCGTTTCGGAACGTGCCGCCCTGGACGACGACTTTGTCGCCCAGACGGTTGAGATTTGAAACGCGAATGACCTTGGTGAACACGTTCTCGATAATCGAACGGCAGAGACCGGCCATGATGTCGCCCGGACCCTTACCGCGCCGCTGCTCGGAAACGACGCTGCTGTTCATGAACACCGTGCAGCGGCTGCCGAGAACGGCGGGGGCTTTGGACGAAAATGCCTCGGTCGCGATATCCTCAACGGCTATTCCGAGGTTTTTGGCAAAACCCTCGAGGAACGAGCCGCAGCCCGCAGAGCACGCCTCGTTGACGACGATATCGGTCAGCACGCCGTGGTTGAGCCAGATGGCCTTCATATCCTGTCCGCCGATGTCGAGCACGAAGGTCGCATCGGGAACGCATGCGCACGCGGCGCGGGCGTGCGCGACCGTCTCGACCGTATGGTAGTCGGCGTGGAACGCGCGCGCGAAAAGCTCCTCGCCGTATCCCGTGGTGCCCACGGCATCGATCGCAAGCGTGACTCCCGCTGTCTCCCAGCGGTTCTTCAAGCTGACAAGACCCTGTTGGGCGACGTCGAGCGGTCTGCCGTTATTAGACGCGTAGAACGAATCGACAAGCTCACCCGCCTCATCGACCAGGGCGAACTTGGTCGTCGTGCTCCCCGAATCGATACCGAGCGCCACACGCACCGTCTCTCCGGGCGCATACGCATCCGGACCTTTGCCGGCGTCTCTTTGCCATGGCGTGCCGTAAAATCCGCCTGCTCGGCAGGTGTGGCAAAAAAGGGCTGGGCAAGACGTCCCTCCCCGCTTGCGGGCGCGACCGTCTCGAGCTTATCCAGCCGGACAAAAGCGTCGGGAAGGTCGATCGGTTGGGACGATGCGAACATGTCGGTCAGCGACAGGGCGGCACCGCGCGCGACCATGATCTGCGGATCGCGCGGGACGATAACCTGATCGTCCGATAGATTCAGTTGCTCCCGGAACACGCGGACCAGTGTGGGGTTGTAGGCGAGCGCACCGCCCTCGAAGATTACCGGCGGCTCGATGTCGATACCCTGGGCCAGACCGCCGATCGTTTGGCGGGCGACCGCGTGAAGCGCCGAAAGCGCCAGGTCGGTGGTAGGAATGCCCTCGTTGAGCAGCGGCTGGATATCGGTCTTTGCGTACACGCCGCAGCGGCCCGAGACCTCGTGGACGGTCGTTCCCCGGCTTGCGAGCTGCTCGAACTCGCCCGATTCGGTGCCGACCCCCATGAGCTTTGCCATCTCGTCGATAAATGCACCGGTACCGCCTGCGCACGAGCCGTTCATGCGCATGTCGGCAACCTCGATGTCTCCCTTATCGTTGGTGCGGAAGAAGATCATCTTGGCGTCTTGGCCGCCCAGCTCGATGGCGCAGCGCGTCTGCGGATAGAACCTGCTGATCGCGAGCGCGTTGGCGACCACCTCCTGAACGTACGAGGCGCCCAGCGCGGTCGCGATATCGCGCGCACCCGAGCCGGTCACCGCAACGCGCAGCGACTCATGGGGAAAGCGCTCGGCGAGCTCGCCGAGCATGGCGCGCACGCTCGCTGTCTGACACGCCCCGTGGCGGCGATATCCCCACCACGCCTCGGTCATATCCTCGTGCATCGCGTAAACTTTGGTCGTCGTCGACCCTACGTCCAGTCCTACTAGCAACGCCATAATGCTCCGTCTCTCGCATTTTTCCTGCTAGAGATATACCACTCTACGTAATACAACAGACTGTTGTATTTAAACTCCGTATAAAAAGCGGCTGCCGAAACGCTTCAGCAGCCGCCGAATGCACCAACAGATTGTTCTGCGCGCTAGCACGTCGGGCAACGGAGCAGCACGGGCCCTCCGGTCATGCGCACCGCTCACGCCCGCGATGTCGCCGAGAGAGCTATCCACGCTTAGGGCTCCAACCAAGCAAGTCGCCCGCGCTCAGCAGATCCCTAAGCGAGCTACTCGCACTCAGGAGCCATAGCCTGCTCCAAGAGCTCGGCATGCTCCTCCTCGAAAACCGTCCCCACAGGAAGGCGCGACGGAAGACGAAGTGGGAAATCGGACCGGCTACCAAAAGGTTCCACGGCAGCGCCATCACAAAATTATGCGGGATGTTGATCATCCAGATCGCGGGCACGGAATACAGGTTCGCAAGGATGCCGCCGGGCATGTGCGTCAGACCCTCGCAGGCACCGTACAGCGACATGATGATGACCATGGGAACGACCATGCAGGAGCTGACGGCGAGCGTCATGGCAAGTGGCGAGCTCTTGCCCGGCGTGACCAGGAATTTAAAAGCGAAACCCTTGGCAAGGGGCTGGCAACAAACCAGTCGCAGCACATGGCAAAAATGTAGGCAACGGGGAAGCCGAGCCACGCGGCGGCAACAACCTCGCCGTTGATGGCCCCATGCTGCAGGGCAACGTTGTAGATGCTCATCCAGAGCACCATGCAAAAGCACATGATAAAGGTGAACAGCAGGCTCTCTCGTTTGTTGATAGGCATAAAGGACAAAATCCTTTCTGTGTTACGCCGCGGCACCACGCAACAAAAACGGGCGGGCAAGATGGAGCTGTTGGGACTTCATCTCGCCCGCCCGTGGTACGTGCGTCTGCGACTACTTATGTGGTGGAACTACCCTAACACGAACGGCGCGCGCTTCGTAAGCGTTGAGTTTATGGAGATGCAGGGCACCAATAATCCCCCGACCCCATAAGTTGCGGTGGAATACGGACTGTTTTGACCCTTTAAGCAGCAATTCAGTCCCTATTTCACCGCAACTCATTGGGGGTGCAAAGTAACCTGTCCCCCTTGCACCAATTAGCTGGTGTGGCGCCAGCGAGGGTCGGTGAGCGTACGCGCCACACCCAGGCCAACGGGCAAAAACGCCACGATGAGCACTGCGCGCACAAACCAGCCGAGCATATTGACTGTGTCGAAGGTGCACATGTAATACATCGAGCGATACAGATACAAACCCGGCACCATAATGACAATCGAAGGCACCGTGAGAGCGATACGCGGGTAGGTGAGCTTGACTTCGGCCAAGCTTGCCAGCAGACCCGATACCAGCGCGCCGATAAACGCTGCTGCCTCGGGAGGCATTCCCGTGCTGAGGCCCAGGAAGGGAATCATCGTCGGCGCATCGACAAGGGTCAGACGCAGGGTATTGGACACGGCGCCGATCAGCCAGCTGCCGCGGCCATCTTTACCGGGCTGTTGAACATCACCGAGAAGCCGAATACGCCAACGAAGCTCATCACCACGCGCAGGAGCGTAAGAGCAAGCGGCGAAAGGCCGAGCGGCGCAAAGTCGTCCGGCGCCAGGCCAACACACTCGGCAACCATCCAACCTACGAGCGTCGCCATCACAATAATCGATACGGCATATGACAGGCGCTCGATACCACTTCGCATGTCGAGCTTAGCGATGTCGAGGCCTGCCGTAATGAGCGGAAAGCCGGGAATCACAAAGAGCATGGCGCCGATATAGCCTTCTTGGTGCGACATTGCCCCCGGTACGACCTGGCCAAGGCCGAGCAATGCCAGCAGATACGAAACGCAAGCGAGCGCAACGCCGGTCGTCAGCGCGCTGAACTGACCAAGGCCTTGCTTGAGAATATGGGAGCGGGCAAAGTTGCCGACACCCGCGCCCACAAACGCGCAGGCCATCTCGATAGGGCCGCCGCCGAGCAAAAAGACGAAGGCGCCGCAAGCACAAGCTGCCGCAAGGCCCTGTTGCCAGGGAGAGTAATCGGGTTTTGAACTCTCAACGGTCTTGAGCATCTCGTGATACTCGTGTACCGTGAAGCGACGACCATAGGTCTCGATTTCCTTGAGGAAACTCTCCATCATCCAAATGCGATGGGTATTGACTCCCGTTGTGGGCAGGCTGACAACCTCGTTAAAGCAGTGGCCATCTTCGATGCAAGTGCACTCAAACGACAGAAGACTCAGGTCGACGTGAATCGTGACGCCGAGTACGGCAGCAACACGATTCATGGTATCGCGCACGCGCCAGGCACCTGTTCCGCTTGCCAGCATAAGCATGCCAGTGCGGCAGATGATGGATGACTTATCGGTGAGTGGCGCATCGACGGCAAGCTCATCGCCTGCCGTCACGATCTGGTGCCAGTCAGTTTTCATATGGAGCGCGCCGGCACGAACGCCGTGGTGCATGGGGGCTCTCGAAAGCAGCGAGTCAAGGCGCGAAGGCTGTGAGGCTCCGCCGATTCGCCCTCGTCCTCGTCGGGCTCTTCATCGACCAGATCAAAGGAATCAAGCGGCGCTGGCTCGCGACGGTCGATCAGCTCCTCGTCCTCATCATCAAAGTAATTGAACTGATCGAGCATGTCCTCTTCGATTGAACGCTCGCTCGCGTCGTCCATATAGACGCTCCCTTCCTACCGACTAACCCCCATCCTAGGCAGCAACGGCTAAAGGAAACATAAAAGAGACGGCTGTCATGCATGGAAGGCGCAAACCCCCAATGCGTCGGTAGATCCCCAACGACTAGGACTGTCCCAAGTGCCGGCAGAAAAGGAACGTCCCTAAGTGCCAACCAAGTCAACGCCGCAGGTAGAGGACGGACAGCGAGCGACGTCCAGGGCGAACAAGTTGGCATGAAAAAGGCAAGGCATAGACCTTCTGGTCATGCCTTGCCTTTTGAATGACAAATTGTCGCCCTGGGCGGCGCGCAGCGTCAACTGGTTACGCGGGTTGGTAAACCCGCGTAACCACCTAGTCGCGCCCTTGAAGTTGAACGTCAGATTGTCCAAATGCGGCCCGCGCAGCGTCGAGCCGTTACGCGGTTCTACGAACCGCGTAACTAGTTAGTACATCTTTGCGCCGGCGGGGATGGAGCGTCGAGCTGGATCAGGTTGAGACGCTCCTCACCATCCTCCTCGTGGATAGCGCTGATGAGCATGCCGCAGCTGGGAATGCCCATCATCTTGCGCGGAGGCAGGTTGGTGATGGCGAGCAGAGTCTTGCCGACCAGGTCCTCGGGCTCATAATAACCGTGAATGCCGGAGAGGATGGTGCGGTCGGTGCCAGTGCCGTCGTCGAGCGTAAAGTTCAGCAGCTTCTTGGACTTCTTGACGGCCTCGCATGCCTTGACCTTCACAGCGCGGAAATCGCTCTTGGAGAAGGTATCGAAGTCGACGAACTCCTCGAACAGCGGCTCAACGGCGATCTTGGAGTAGTCGAGCGTGGGCTTGAGCGGCTTGACGAACGGGCTTGCGGCGTTGCCGGCCTCGGCACTTGGCAGCGGCGGCACCGGACTGGAAACCCTTCTCGGGCTTCATGTGCGGGAACAGCAGGACGTCGCGAATGGAAGCCTGGTTGGTGAGCAGCATGACCACGCGGTCGATGCCGATGCCGATGCCGCCCGCGGGAGGCATACCGTACTCGAGGGCGCGCACGTAGTCCTCGTCGTACTCCATAGCCTCGTCGTCGCCGCCCGCCTTCTCGGCCATCTGGGCGGCAAAGCGCTCGGCCTGGTCGACCGGATCGTTGAGCTCGGAGAATGCGTTGGCGTACTCGTGGCCGGCGATGACCAGCTCAAAGCGGTGCGTCAGGCGCGGATCGTCCTCAAAACGCTTGGCAAGCGGGCTGACCTCGATGGGGTAATCGCATACGAAGGTCGGGTTGACGATGGTGTCCTCGCCCAGCTCATCGTAAATCTCGGCGATGATCTTGCCAGCAGTCCACTCGCTTAATCTCCAGGCCCTTCTCGCGTGCGGCGGCGGCAAGCTCCTCGACCGGCGTGTCGATGGTGACCTGCTTGCCGAGCACGTCCGAGACGATGTCGGTCATGGGACGGCTTGCCCACTCACCGGAAAGATCGATGGTCTGACCTGGTACTCAATGACCTCGGGGTTGCCGATGGCCTTGTTGGCAGCCTTGATGACACCCTGGGCGAGCGCTTCATGCCCTCGAGGTCGGAGAAGGCACGGTAGGCCTCCATCGTGGTGAACTCGGGGTTGTGGGTAAGGTCCATGCCCTCGTTACGGAAGATGCGGCCAATCTCGAAGACACGCTCAAAGCCACCGACGATGCAGCGCTTGAGGTGCAGCTCGGTAGCAATGCGCAGGTAGCACTCTTGATCGAGCGCGTTGAAGTGCGTGATGAACGGCTTAGCCGTAGCGCCACCCTGGATAGTCTGCAGAATGGGGGTCTCGACCTCCATGTAGCCGTCGGACTCCATAAAGCGGCGGAAAGTGGAGAGAATCTGCGAGCGCTTGCGGAAGGTCTCGCGAACATCGTCGTTGGCAATCAGGTCGACATAGCGCTGACGATAACGGGTCTCCTTATCGGAAAGACCGTGGAACTTCTCGGGCAACGGACGAACAGCCTTGGAGAGCAGGGTCGCACTCTTGGGGGCAACGGAGAGCTGGCCGCGCTTGGTGCGAACAACCACGCCGGTCACGCCCAGGATGTCACCAAGGTCGAGAGCCTTGAGCGTATTCCAAGCTGCCTCGTCCATGTCGTTGATGCGGCAGAACAGCTGAATCTCGGCGGTAGCGTCGCGCACGACGATGAACATGATCTTGCCCTGACCGCGCTTGGCGACCACGCGGCCGCCGATCTTCACAACGTCCTCGGTGTCCACGCCATCGGCGAGATCGGCATACTTAGCCTCAATGTCGACGACATAGTCCTCAATCTCGGAGTGCTCGGGATAGGGGTTCTGGCCCGCCTCGAACAGGGCGGCGCGCTTTGCCAGACGCGTGGCGCGCTCGTCGTTGAGCGTCGAGGCTGATCGGCGACGTTCTGGTTCTCTGCCATAAGTTAGCTCCTCAAACTAAAACGCTCCCCAGGATTCGGTCCCAGGGAGCGAAAACATACCTTTACGCGGGACCGTGGTCTAGCGTGCGATCTTGGCGATGGTGTAGACGCGGGTCTTGCCAGAAGGCGTAACGACCTCAACGGAGTCGCCCTCGCCGTGACCGATGATGGCGTGACCGACCGGAGACTCGTTAGAGATCTTGTGCTCGAGCGAGTTGGTCTCGGTGGTACCGACGAGCGTGACTTCCATGACCTCACCGTTGGGATCGATCAGAGAAACGGTGGAACCGATGGAGACGGTCAGATCGCCCGTGGTGGCAGCAACCTGAGCGTTGGCGAGGATGGCCTGAATCTCGGCAATGCGAGCAGCATTCTGGGCCTGCTTGTCCTTGGCGGCATCGTACTCGGAGTTCTCCGAAAGGTCGCCGAACGCGCGGGCTTCCTTGATGTCCTCGACGATCTCCTTGGCGTAATCGCCCTCACGCCAAGCGAGCTCCTCGACGAGCTTCTGGCGGCCCTCAGCGGTCAGTACGATCTGGCTTGCGTCCATACGGATATCTCCCCAACTATGATGTAACGATCAACTGTCAACAAAACGAAAAAGACCGGCTAGCCTGCGGGCAAGCCGGTCAGGTGCTCACCCCAAAGGGATGGGACTACTCTGCGTCCGCGTCGCTGTCCTCTGCCTGCTTTTTCTTGGCAGCAGCGAGCTTGGCCTCGAGCTCTGCGATCTCCTTGTCCTCCTCGGACTGCTCGACCACGACCTCCTCGGCCTGCTTGGTTTCGCCTTATCGTCGCCCTCCATACCCTCGCGGATATTCTTGACGGTAGAGCCGAGAGACTTGCCGAGCTTCGGCAGGTTCTTAGGCCCGAAGATGATCAAGACAACGACGAGAATAATGATGAGCTCAGGAGCCCTCAGTCCAAACATGTAGACCTCCACAATACAGCGAGACAAGCTCGAATGAGTATACCGCGGGTGCCGCGGTATCACAACAATAGCTAAAAAAAGGGACCGCAAGAAGCGGTCCCTTCTCATGCTCTGGTCGGGTTGACTGGATTTGAACCAGCGACCCCTGCGTCCCGAACGCAGTGCTCTACCAAACTGAGCCACAACCCGTTAGCTCGACTATAGTAACAAAGATTTTCGTCGCGTGCTAGAGAAATTTTTATTTCTTTGTCGCGTCGATTTGAACCGTGTTGGGAATAAGCTCAGTCGCGCAGGCCCACCAGCCATTTTGCTGGGCAGCTCCCGCAAGATGGGCTGCTGCAGCGACGGTATCGCAAATGGCAAACGAGCAGGCACCCGAACCGCACACGTCCACGGCAACGGTTCCCTCCTGTGCGCGCAGCCAGTCGAGAACCGCCTGGATCCGCGGCTCCATCTGCGCGGATATGACGCCCAGATTGTTATGAACGAGCGCATATGCCGCCTCGGCATCGCCGGCGCGTAAGACAGAAGCAATCGCATCGGGTTTTTCCGCGGGCACCGGACTCTCATCAAATCGTCGATAAGCTTCAACCGTTGAAACGCTCGTCTCGTGCGGTTTGACCAATACGACAGGTGTCGCCAGAAGCACAGGATACTCAGTGGCCAGCACATCTCCCCCGCCGACGTAGAATGCGGGACTCGTGTGCAAAAAGAACGGCACGTCGGCGCCGATACCGCGAGCGATGTCATCGAGCGCGGGGTCGCGCGGTCGATACCCCACAGCTCGGCCAAGCAACGATGACCGCAGCGGCATCCGTCGAGGGGCCTCCCAGGCCGGCGCACAGCGGGATACGCTTTTCGATCGTCACGCACACGTTGGCATCGCGACCGTAACGCTCGGCCATAGCGATTGCCGCCCGATAGGCCGTATTTTTTTGCATGGGAAAATCGGATGCCGGAACCGTCTGGACGGTCAACGCCTGCGCCGGCGTGACCGTCACGGTATCGGCTAGACCGACGGCTGCCATCAGGGAATCGACCCTGTGATAGCCGCGGGCGTCGCGCTCGGTATGAACCCCCAGATAGAGGTTAATCTTTGCCGGCGCGGTCAGGATGAGGGACCGATCGGTCACCGTTAGTGCTCCTCGAGCTGGTTGCCGAGCGGGGTAAAGATATGTTCGCCGCTCTCGGGGTCGAACAGTTCGACCTGGCCGGTAAGGACATCGATGTACTGGTAGGACTGACGCGATTTGCGGCCGCGACGCTCGTCAACCTCAACGATAAAGACAGCGGGGTGGACGCTCTTGATGGTGCCCATGCGCTCGATGACGCGGGTACGGCCCATGTTGGCCTTAACCTTGACGCGATCGCCCACCATATCGGTCAGCTTCTCGTGGATGTCGTCGACGTGATTGACTTCCATCTCTTCCATGAATAGGGCCTCCAGAGGGTGCAATTCAAAAAGGGGATAATACCCCTAAGATAGACAAAACTCTAATACTATAGCACCCTGTTGCAGCCATACGCAAGCAGCTAAAAAAGCCCGGTCCCAAATACGTACCAGACGATAACCTCACATGACCAGTTCACGTCAGCGAACGACCACCATTCGAGCCAAGGTGTCGCGAAAGAGGAGCGACGCGTACTTTGGTACGCGAGCGACGGTTTGAGCGACAGATTGGCCGAATGGTGGCCGTGCAGCGTCGAGTAGTTACGCGGTTTGGTAAAACCGCGTAACCTAAAGATTGTCTGTGTCCAGAACGATGGTGAACGGACCGTCGTTGACCAGGTCGACCTTCATATCGGCGCCAAAGATACCGTGCGCCACATGCTCAACGTCCTGAGCGACGAGTGTCAAAAAGTACTCGTAAAGTTCGTTAGCGACATCGGGCGCGCCGGCGTCCGTAAACGACGGACGGCGGCCGTGGCGGCAGTCGGCAAACAGCGTGAACTGCGACACCACGAGCACCTCGCCGTCGACATCCGCCAGCGCCAAGTTGGTCTTGCCGTTCTCGTCCTCGTTGATACGCAGCCCGCGGAGCTTGCCCCACAGCTTGTCGGCTTCGGCGCGTGTATCGCCGTTGCCCACGCCCAGCAGCACCAAGTAGCCGCGTCCAATACGGCCCACGCACTCGCCGTCGACTGTCACGCTGGCGTTGAGCACGCGCTGCACCACCGCACGCACGGTCTACTCCTCGCCCGTCAGCTTGGCGGACAGATGCTCGAGCGCATGGAAACGATGGCTGATGGCGTTCTTCTCGTCCGCCGTGAGCTCGGCCATGGTCTTGCCCGGCGTATCGACCGGCAGGAACAGCGGGTCGTAGCCAAAACCGTGTTCGCCGCGGCCCTCGTGCGCGATAACGCCTTCGCAGGCGCCCTCGCCATAGGTGACCAGGCCGTCCGTATCGATAAGCGCGACGACGCTCATAAAGCGCGCGGTACGGTCCTCGTCTGCCACGCCTTCCAGGTTAACGAGAAGCTTGGCGTTGTTGGCGGCATCGTCGCCATGCACGCCCGCATAGCGCGCGCTATACACGCCCGGCTCGCCGTCCAACGCATCGACGACCAAGCCGGAGTCGTCGGCGATGGCCATAAGGCCCGTCTCCTCGACCGCAGCCTGCGCCTTGATGATGGCGTTCTCCAAAAACGTCGTGCCGTTTTCCTCGGGGTCCTCAAAATCGCCCAGCTGGCCGAGCGCCACAAAGCGCACCTCGGGCATGACCTTGCCCAAAATGGCCTCGATCTCGGTGAGCTTATGGGCGTTGCCGGTTGCCACGACGATGGTCACCGCCGGGTCGAGGGTGTCGATGTCAATCTTCTCAAGTGCCATAGCTGGTCTCCTTTGTCTCTATAGCAATGCCGAGTTGAGGACGACGAGGACTTCGGCCTCTCTCCCGTCTCAATCAACGGCAGTCTTATACTTCGACGTTTTCCCAGATAAAACCTGCCAAAATAAACCTGTCCCTTTTTGGCAGGTTAGGCGAGGGCTTGGCGCTGAAGCTCGATGAGCTCGGCGATACCCTTGTCACCCAGGTCGAGTAGGGCGTTGAGACGCTTGCGATCGAAGGGCGCCTGCTCGCCGGTACCCTGGAGTTCGATCATCTCACCGGAATCGGTGGCGACGAGGTTCATGTCGACCTCGGCGTGGCTGTCCTCGGAATAATCCAAGTCGAGCAGGGTGTTGCCGTCGACGACGCCCATGGAAATGGCGGCAACCTGGCCCGTGAGCGGGATGCGCTCGAGTTTTCCCGCCTCGACCCACATGACAAGGGCGTCGTGCAGCGCCAACCAGGCACCGGTAATGCTCGCCGTACGCGTGCCGCCATCGGCCTGGATCACATCGCAGTCGACGGTAACGGTGTACTCGCCGAGCGCCTTCATGTTGACGACGGTACGCAGGCTGCGGCCGATAAGCCGCTCGATCTCCATGGAGCGGCCCTTGCGGTTGGCATGCTCGCGCTTGCAGCGTTTACCGGTCGAGGCCGGCAGCATCGCATATTCCGCCGTTACCCAGCCGGCCTTGGCGCCCTTGCGCCAACCCGGCACACCCTCCTCGATGGTGGCGGCGCACAGTACGCGCGTGTCGCCGAACTCGGCCAGGCACGAGCCGTGGGCGTGCTTCATGACGCCGCGGGTGAGCTTAACGGGGCGCAGCTCGTTGGCGGCGCGGCCGTTGGCGCGGTTGACCTGCATGTATTCCATGGAACTATCCTTTCGGCAAAAGATGTGGCGAAGACTCCGGCGACATTGCGAGCCTAACCGAGTTCGTCGATATCGACGTGCTCGATGCTTTTGAGCGGCTGGCCAAAGATAAAGCTACCCGCCACCGCAAACTCGGCAATGTTGTCAGACGTGGTGGCAAAGCGATGCTGTGGCTCGGCGGTATCGCCCGCCAGCTGCTCACGGCGCGTGAGGATATCGGTCAGCTCGCGGGTGGTCTCCTCGGCGGAGCTCACCACGCGCACCCCGGGTCCCAGCTCATGGCGGATGGGACCCACCAGCAGCGGGAAGTGCGTACAGCCGAGCACCACGGTATCGATGCCGCGATCGTGCAGCGGCTCGACTGTGGCGCCGACCAGCGCGCGAACGGCTGGCGTATCAAAAATATCCTCGTTCTCGAGCCACTGCTCCTGCAGGTGCGCGCCCGAGGCGAGCTCGTGCTCGACGACCTCGACAAAGCTCGAGGCCGGGCAGCCATACACATCGACACCAGCATCCAAGTCCTGAATGGCGCGCGTGTAGGCACCCGAGCGAATGGTGAGGTTGGTGGCGAGCACGCCCACGCGACGCGTACGCGTGCTGTTGATGGCAGCACGTGCGCCCGGAGCGATCACGCCGATCACGGGAACGTCAAGCACTTGCTGAGCCAGACGCAAGGCCGCGGCGGTCGCCGTGTTACAGGCGATGACCATGATCTTAACGTCGTGCCTCGATAGCCAGCGGCCCGCCTGCAGCGCAAACGAGCGAACCTCGTCCTCGGTGCGGGTGCCATAAGGGCAGCGCTTAGTGTCACCGAAATAGTAGACGGACTCGTGCGGAAGTGCCGTTGCGATCGCGCGCGCGACCGTTAAGCCGCCCAGGCCCGAGTCGAACACGCCGATCGGACGCGTGTCCCCGGCCAGATTATCGATATCGGACATTACCTCACCAGATTCTCTCTCGAAAAATGCGACCATGCGTGATGCGTCGCGCTACGAACGGGCCGCGACCAACAGCTCGGCCGTTGCCACCCAACCGTCGACAATCTTGCCGCGCGTAATATAGGCATTGTCGCAGGCATCCAAGAACTCCGGGGCACCGGCGCTCGTCAGACCGTTCTCGACCAGACAGAACATGCCAACATGGTCGGCCATGTAGAAGTCGGACTCGGAGTCGCCGAGCGCAAGCGTCTCCTCGAGCTCGATCCCCAGGTGCTCGCAGAAGCGCGCAATGGCAACGCCTTTGTTGAGACCCGCCGGATTGATGTTGAAGGCGCGGCCGTCCTCGACGCGATTAAGCTCGAGCGTCGTCGGCTTGGACAGGTGAGTCAGATGGCCGTTGCAAGCCCAGACCAGACCGCAGCCGGCCTCGTCCAGGATGGCCTGGACCTCATCGTCGGGCACATCGCCGCGCATGCCGACGGTGACCTCACGGTACTTGTAGCCGGTCGACATGTCGTTGTGGTATTCGATCTTGTGCGGCCAGCGGGCAAGGATCTTCTCGCACACGCCGGTCTGCTCGATCACCTGGTGCGGCGTGAGACCGCAGGCGGGGTCGTAGGGCATGTCGCCCGTCAGGTACTCCCAGTCGTTGGCCTTGAGGTCGTACATGACCAGGCCGCCCATCTCGCCGATGTAGGAGTTGAGGCCGAGCACGCGGGCGTCCTCATGGATCATGGTGCGATTGCGACCCGAGGTGGGGACCACCTGGATGCCGGCACGGGCGAGCGCGACAACCGCCTCGACGAGCTTGGTCGAGGGATTGCCGTCGTTATCGCGCAGTACACACGAGCCGGGGGCGAGCATCGTGGCGTCCAGATCGGTAAAGACATACTTGACCTTGGCAAGACGCTCGCGCACCTCGCCCGAAAGCTCGGCAACGGTCGGCAGGATGTTGTGGGACATGGTCACTCCGTTTACATAGAAGGGGCTGGTCTAGGCGTCGTACGCCGCAAGGGTGCGCTTGAGAATCGAACCGTCGCGCTCACAAGGCTCGGGTCCGTTCTTGCGCAGCATACACTCTTCCTCGCCCTTACCGGTCACGATGACCACGGCAGGACGGACAGTTTCGCGCACGGCAGTCTCGATAGCGGCAACGCGATCAGTCACGATTTGCCAGTTATCATTTCCCTGCGCTTGAACGTTGCGCGCGATCTCGGCGCAGATGTCCTCGACATCCTCGGGGCCGGGGTCATCCTCGGTAATCACGATTCGGTCGGCATACTTGCCAGCGGCGATGCCCATCGTGGTGCGTCGATCGACACCCTTACCGCCCGTAGCGCCAAATACAACCGCCAGCTCGCGCTCGGGATAGTTCTCGCGCAAGTCGCGCAGGAGTGTCTCGAGGCTCATGCCGTTATGTGCAAAATCGACGATGCCCAGGATTTTGCCCGATACGGACGGATAGAGCTCCATACGACCGGGAACGAAGACGCCCTCAAAGCCATGGACGATACCCTCTTCGGAAATGCCCAGGGCCTCGGCGCAGGCAATAGCGGCAAGCGCGTTGGACACATTGAACTTAACCGGCGTGGGAATCACAATGTCACGCGTAAAACGGGGCGTGCGCACCGTTGCCACCACGCCGCAGTCGCCATTGCGAATCGCCAGCGCAAGCACGTCGGCACGCTCGTCGGTCAGGGAGAACGTCACCGTACGTTCGCAACGAGATGCCGCCTCGAGCACGCGATCGACCTTATCCATATCGAGATTGACCACGGCAAAACGGCTCTGCAAGAAGATTTTGAGCTTGCTGGCAAAGTAATCCTCGAGCGTCGGATGCTCAATCGGCGAAATGTGATCCTCGCCGATATTGGTAAAGGCGCCGACTTCAAAGTCAATCTTGCCCGTACGCTCGTATTTGAGGCCCTGACTCGATGCCTCCATAACCAGCCACGGGGCACCCGCCTCCGCAGCATGTGCGATGCGGGACTGCAGCAGGAAGGATTCGGGGGTCGTCAGCTTGGAAGGGCCCGTCTCGATGCCGTCGTCGAACTCAATGCCCGTATTAAGAGCGGGTCGATGACAGCCCGTAAGCTTGGCCTCGTTGGCGAGGATGCCGCGCAGATAAAAGCTGCAGGTCGACTTGCCTTGGTGCCTGTAAAGGCGCAGACCTTCACCTTACCCGACGGGTGCCCATAAAAGGCATCTGCCAC
>ENA-OQEN01000332-OQEN01000332.1-human-gut-metagenome-genome-assembly--contig:-NODE-332-length-20772-cov-3.071543_pt1 | contig 20772 bp, 33 predicted proteins | sample MGYA00242791_ERZ504627 | MGnify/ENA primary metagenome ERZ504627 (study PRJEB26092, sample SAMD00036316) | human gut metagenome | host: Homo sapiens | study: EMG produced TPA metagenomics assembly of... | reverse complement strand
TGCGAGAAGGATGGAGCTTGCGAAAATGATTCGGCATAACGCCGCTCATATTCACCTTAATCGGAATATGCGTGGACTGGCTCCATACATTTTGCGCCCAACCACGCGTTTTGCATACTGCACGGGAATCCGGCGCTCCGAATTATCCATCCATACGATGAATGCGATCATCAAAAGCACGCACACCACAACGATTGGCACCAGGGCATAATACGCGCCGCCCTTCGAGATATAACCGCGCTCCGGGTGGAACAGCTGGGTAACCATCGTCGGGATGCGGGAAACGATACCGGCAAACAGGATCAGAGAGATGCCGTTGCCGATGCCTTTTTCATTGATCTGCTCGCCGAGCCACATGATTAATGCGGTGCCAGCCGTCAATACAAGGATAATGATAATGGCCTGAAATACCGCCCAACCGCCTGTGAAATCCGCGCCGGTCGCGGGATCCTTCAGCAGGAAGTTTACGCCGTTGGTCTTCGTGTTGCGAAGATAGAAGTAGTAAGCGGTGCTCTGCAAAAGGCCGAGTGCAACCGCCACATAACGGGTAATTGCGGCAATCTTCTTGCGGCCTTCCTCGCCGTCTTTGGAGAGTCGTTCCAAAGCGGGGATCGCCACCGTCAACAGCTGCATGATAATGGAGCTGTTGATATACGGCGTGATCGACATTGCGAAGATCGTGCCGTAGTTGAACGCGTCGCCGGTCATCATGCTCAAATAGTTCATGAAGTTCCCGGCGTTGGGATCGGCAATGATGCCCGCGGCCCCGATATCCACAAAGGAACCGGGATCGCGGCGCCGATCCGGAATACAAGGAGAATCAGCGCTGTAAACAGCATTTTCTTCCTCAGATCGGCAATCTTCCACGCGTTGATAAAGGTTTGAAACATGTCAGATCACCTCGGCCTTTCCGCCTGCCGCCTCGATCTTCTGTTTCGCGGCCTCTGAGTAAGCATTTACCTGCACGGTAAGTTTCTTGCTGATCTCGCCGTTTCCTAAGATTTTCACGCCGTCGAGCACCTTTTTGACAAGGCCCTTTTCGATCAGCGCGTCAATGTCAACCACCGCACCGTCTTCAAAAGACTGATCAAGCGCGGAAACATTTACAATAGAGAACTCCTTGCCAAAAATATTGACAAAGCCCCTCTTGGGTACACGCCTTTGCAGCGGCATCTGGCCGCCTTCAAAACCCGGGCGCATGCCGCGGCCCGCACGGGCCTTCTGGCCCTTGTGGCCCTTACCAGCCGTTTTGCCTTGACCGGATCCTGCACCTCTGCCGATCCGCTTAACTTCCTTTTTGGAGCCAGCGGCCGGTGAAAGTTCGTGCAACTTCATTTATTCGCACCTCCTTGCTTACGCTTCGGTTACCTCAATAAGGTGGATGATCTTTTTCACCTTACCCTGCGTCTGGGGATTATCCGGCTGAACGGATACGTCCCCGATCTTACGAAGACCAAGTGCATGGGCGGTGGCAATCTGATCCTTTTTGCTGCCGATCAGGCTCTTGACAAGCTTTACCTTGACGTCTGCCATTTTATCCACCCTCCTTAACCTAGAATTTGTTTGGCCGACTTGCCGCGGATGGCGGCAACCTCGTCGACATTGCGCAGCTTGAGAGACCGTCGATGGTCGCTCTGACTACATTGCAGGGGTTGTTGGAACGCAGCGCCTTGGAGCGGATGTCCTTGATGCCAACCGTCTCAACGACCGCACGCACGGGGCCGCCGGCGATAACGCCGGTACCGGGAGCGGCGGGCTTGAGCAGCACAACACCTGCGCCGAACTTGCCGGTGATCTCATGGGGAATGGTAGTGCCCTTGAGCGCTACTTGATCATATTTTTCTTCGCATCCTCAATGCCCTTGCGAATTGCGTCCGGGACTTCGCCCGATTTACCGAGGCCGAAGCCAACAGAACCGTTGCCATCGCCGACGACAACGAGCGCCGCGAACTTGAAGATACGGCCGCCCTTAACGGTTTTGGATACGCGGTTGATGGCAACTACGCGCTCCTGGAGTTCCGTAGCCGATGCGTCAATCTTAGCCAAAAGTATTCCTCCTTCGTTTAGAACTTGAGGCCGCCCTCACGGGCGCCTTCGGCCAGCTCTTGCACACGGCGTGATAGATATAGCCGCCGCGGTCAAAAACGACCTTCGTGATATCCTTTTCAGCGGCGCGCTTTGCGAGCAGTTCGCCCACCTTGCGGGCAGCGCTCTTATTTCCGCCGTATTCCTCGAAATCCTTTTCCACAGTTGAAGCGGATACAAGGGTAACGCCCTTGTCGTCGTCGATTAACTGAGCGTAGATATTCTGCAGGGAGCGGAATACGTTAAGACGCGGGCACTCAGCAGTGCCGGAGATCTTGCCGCGCACTCTCTTGTGGCGGGTCTGACGCGCCTTATTGCTGTCAGGTCTGTTCACCATTTCGTTTCACTCCTTCGATTCAGATTACTTGCCGCCCTTACCGGCCTTGCCTTCCTTGCGGCGGATGTGCTCATCAACGTACTTAATGCCCTTGCCCTTATAAGGCTCTGGCGGACGCTTCTCACGCACCTGCGCTGCAAACTGGCCGACCTTCTGCTTGTCGGGGCCGGAAATGACAACCTTGTTCGGCGAGGGAACCTCAATGGCGATCCCGTCGGTTTCAGGCACAATCACCTGATGGGAGTAGCCGATGTTTAAAACAAGATCCTTACCCTGCTTTGCGGCACGATAACCGACGCCGTTGATCTCGAGCTCTTTGCTAAAGCCCTTTTCCACACCTTCGACCATGTTGGCCACCAGAGTGCGGGTCAGGCCATGGAGCGAACGGTTGAGCTTATTGTCGTCCGGGCGGGTAACGTGAATCACGCCATCCTCCACCGCGACATTCATATTCTGATGCACTGTTCTGGAAAGGGTGCCCTTCGGGCCCTTAACGGTGACAGTGTTCCATCGATTTTCACATCGACGCCTGCTGGAATAACGATTGGCTTTCTGCCGATACGTGACATTCCTTCCTGCACCTCCTTACCAGATAAATGCAAGGACCTCGCCGCCAACATTGGCCTTGCGGGCTTCCTTGTCCGTCATAACGCCCTTGGATGTGGAGAGGATTGCAACACCGAGGCCCTTCATGACCTTGGGCATCTCCTCACAATTGGTGTAAATGCGCAGGCCGGGCTTGGAAACCCTGCGCAGACCAGTGATGACCTGGGATTTGTTCGGGCCATATTTGAGCGCAATCTCAATCATGCCCTGCTTGCCGTCGTCAATCACTTTAAAGCTTTTTACATAGCCCTCATCCACAAGAATCTGAGCAATTGCTTTCTTCATGTTGGATGCGGGAATCTGAACCGTATCATGCTTTGCCGAATTCGCATTGCGAATTCTGGTGAGCATATCGGCTATCGAATCGGTAATTTGCATGCCGTCAACCTCCTTTGCAATTGCTCTTTACCAGCTGGCCTTCTTCACGCCCGGGATCTGGCCCGCATGGGCGAGCTCCCTAAAGCAGATACGGCAAACTCCGTACTTCCGAAGATAGGCGTGCGGCCGGCCACAGATTTTGCACCTGTTGTATTCCCTGGATGAATATTTCGCGGGTCTTGCCTGTTTGACTTTCATCGACTTTTTGGCCACAATAATCCCTCCTTACTTCGAGAACGGAGCGCCCATCAGAGCGAGCAGCTCGCGGGCTTCTTCGTCCGTGTTTGCGGTGGTGACAAAGCAGATGTCCATACCGCGGACTTTATCGATCTTATCATAATCAATTTCCGGGAAAATCAGCTGCTCCCTGATACCCATGGAATAGTTTCCGCGGCCGTCAAAGGAGTTGGGGTTAATGCCCCGGAAGTCCCTCACGCGGGGAAGCGCGAGATTGAAGAAACGGTCGAGGAATTCATACATCCGCTCGCCGCGCAGGGTAACTTTTACGCCGATTACCATGCCCTCGCGGAGCTTAAAGTTTGCAACGGATTTTTTCGCCTTGCACAGAACGGGCTTCTGGCCCGTGATCGCGGAAACGTCGGCAACGACGGCGTCAAGCACCTTCGGGTTGTCGCGCGCTTCGCCGCAGCCGACATTGATGACGATCTTGTCAAGCTTCGGGATTTGCATGACGCTTTTATACGCGAACTTTTTCATCAGTGCAGGGGCTACCTCATTGACATAGAGTTCCTTGAGTCTTGCCATGTGTCATGTCCCTCCCTTTATTCAAACTGAGCGAGGCAGTCGCTCTTCTTGCAGGTGCGCACTTCTTGCCCTTGCTGTTGATCGCGTGGCCAATCCGGGTCGGGCGGCCGCACTTCGGCAGATGAGCTGAACCTTGCTGGCATAGAGCGCGCTTTCCGCCTTAATCAGGCCGCCGGGCTCGCCCATCTTGCGGGGTTTCACATGCTTGGTAACAATGTTAACGCCCTCGACGATGACCTTGCCCTCAGCGGGGCTAACCTGTAAAACCTTGCCCTTCATGCCGCGATTCTTGCCGTTGATGACGATGACCTCATCGCCGGTTTTCACATGCACTTTATTGTTCATAAATTCTTACCTCCCCTTAAAGCACTTCCGGAGCGAGGGAGAGAATCTTGAGATAATCTTTCTCGCGCAGTTCTCTGGCCACCGGTCCAAAAATACGTGTGCCCCTGGGATTCTTATCGTCCTTAATAATAACGGCCGCATTCTCGTCGAACCGGATATACGTACCGTCCTCGCGGCGCACGCCGCTCGCGGTGCGGACGACAACCGCTTTTACAACTTCGCCTTTTTTTACAACGCCGCCGGGTGCTGCTTTTTTAACCGAAGCAACCACTACGTCGCCGATATTGGCATACCTCCTGCCGGAACCGCCGAGCACGCGGATACACATAAGCTCCTTCGCGCCCGTATTGTCGGCAACCTTGAGGTAACTCTGCTGCTGTATCACAGTGTTTTCCTCCTTGTGTTACGCCAAACTTATTTGGCTTTTTCAATGATTTCGACCACGCGCCATCTTTTGTCCTTCGACATCGGGCGGGTCTCCATGACGAGAACACGGTCGCCTATGCCGCACTCATTCTTCTCATCGTGTGCCTTGAGCTTCACAGTGCGGTTGACAATTTTCTTGTAAAGCGGATGCTTTACCCTGTCCTTTACGGAAACAACCACGGTTTTATCCATCTTATCGCTGGTGACAATACCCACCTGCGTTTTTCTGAGGTTTCTTTCGCTCATGCTTTAGCCTCCCTTCCCTCACGAAGTCGCGCCGTGCAGTTCGATATCGCGCTGAATCGTTTTGATGCGGGCGATATCCTTCTTGACGGCATTGATTCGCATCGGGTTATCGAGCTGGTTTATGGCTTGCTGGAAGCGCAGATTAAAAAGCTCGTCCTTTAATTCGATCAGCTTGGCATCAAGCTCCGCGGGGGACAGTTTTCTCATTTCACTGGCTTTCATTACTGCTCACCACCCGTTTCTTCTTTCGTTACAAATTTGCACTTGATCGGCAGCTTGTTGGCCGCAAGGCGCATCGCCTCACGCGCAAGCTCCTCATCACGCCCGCGATCTCAAACATGACCCTGCCGGGCTTTACAACCGCCACCCAATACTCGGGGGAACCTTTACCGGAACCCATGCGGGTTTCGGCCGGCTTCTCGGTGATCGGCTTATCCGGGAAGATCTTGATCCAAACCTGGCCGCCGCGCTTAATGTAACGCGTCATGGCGATACGGGCCGCCTCAATCTGATTGGAGGTGATCCAGGCGGGCTCGAGTGCAACGAGACCAAAATCGCCGTAGTTTACCTGATTGCCGCGGGTAGCCTTGCCTTTCAAACGGCCTCTTTGCACCCTGCGGTATTTGACACGCTTCGGTAACAGCATTATCGAGCTCCTCCTTCCCTGCGCGGCCTGCGGTTTGCATTGTCATGCAGCACCTCGCCGCGATAAATCCAGACCTTCACGCCAACGCGGCCATACGTCGTCTTTGCCTCAGCAAAGCCGTAATCGATATCCGCGCGGATGGTCTGCAACGGGATAGTTCCCTCATGATAGTGCTCCGTACGGGCGATATCGGCGCCGCCCAAACGGCCGGAAACCTGCGTTTTGATGCCCTTCGCGCCAAGCTTCATTGTGCGGCCGATGGCCTGCTTGAGGGCGCGGCGGAAGGAAATACGGCGTTCGAGCTGGGAAGCGATGCTCTCCGCCACAAGCTGCGCATTCAGATCGGGGGACTTAATCTCCACAATATTCAGAGAAACGTCCTTGCCGAGCTTCTTCTCGCACTCCGCTTTGAGCTTGTCAATCTCGGAGCCACCGCGGCCGATTACCATGCCGGGCTTTGCGCAGTGGATATTGATACGCACACGGTTTGCGTCGCGCTCAATCTCGATCTTGGGAACGCCGGCCGGGGCAAGCTTAGTCAGCAGCCACTCGCGCAGATTATAATCTTCTACAAGCATATCGCCGAAGTCCGCGTTCTTCGCATACCAGCGGGATTCCCAATCCTTAATAACACCGACACGCAAGCCGGTGGGATTAATCTTCTGGCCCATTGTTTAACCTCCTCTTCGCTTATTCCATTTCCTTGAGTACAAGGGTGATGTGCGACGTTTTCTTGTTGATGCGGAATCCGCGCCCCTGTGCTCTCGGCCTCAGACGCTTGAGGGTCGGGCCTGGCAGACATAGCACTTCGCCACATACAGCCTGGAAACATCCATATTGTTGTTTGCCTCAGCGTTTGCGATTGCCGACTTGAGCAGCTTCTCAAGAATTTCACACGCGGCCTTGGGCGTGTGCTTGAGAATTGCCATGGCCTTATCAGCGGGCTGATTACGGATCAGATCCAGAACAATCTGCACCTTGCGCGGCGCAATGCGCACGTGCGTAACCTTAGCCATTGCTTCCATGTTTGACACACTCCTTTCGACCGTTATTTGGAATTCGAGGTTTTCGACCCCGCGTGGCCCCGGAAGGTCCTCGTGGGAGCAAACTCGCCGAGCTTGTGGCCAACCATGTCCTCCGTCACATAAACCGGCACATGCTTGCGCCCGTCGTGAACGGCAAAGGTGTGGCCGACGAAGTCCGGGAAAATAGTGGAGCTGCGGCTCCAAGTTTTTAAGACGATCTTCTCGCCTGCTTCGTTCATTTTCTGGACTCTTTCGAGCAGCTTAGGCTGTACGAAAGGGCCCTTTTTCACGCTTCTGCCCATAATTCTTAAGCTCCTTTCATCGACTACTTGCCGTTACGGCGCTTGACAATCATCTTGTCGGAGCGGTTCTTCTTCGCGCGCGTCTTGTAGCCAAGAGCAGGCTTGCCCCACGGCGTGACCGGACCGGGACGGCCGATCGGGGATTTGCCTTCGCCGCCGCCGTGCGGATGGTCGTTCGGATTCATGACAGAGCCGCGAACCGTCGGCCTCCAGCCCATGTGGCGCTTACGGCCAGCTTTACCAATTTTAACATTCTCATGATCGACATTGCCTACCTGGCCAATGGTCGCCATGCAGTTAACGGATACGTTACGCAACTCGCCGGAGGCAGACGGAGCAACGCATAAGCGCCTTCCTTTGCCATGAGCTGAGCGGCGTTGCCCGCTGCGCGGGCCAGCTGCCCGCCACGGCCGGGATAAAGCTCCACATTGTGGATGAACGTACCGGTCGGGATATTAGCAAGCGGCAGTGCGTTGCCGGGCTTGATATCCGCGTTAGCGCCCGCCTCAACAGTATCGCCGGCCTTCAGGCCCGCGGGAGCGAGGATGTAGCGCTTCTCGCCGTCTTCATACTGAAGCAGGGCGATATGGGCGGAACGGTTCGGGTCGTATTCGATGCTGAGCACCTGTGCGCCCATGTCGAACTTATCGCGCTTGAAATCGATAATACGGTATTTTTTACGGTTGCCGCCGCCGCGGTGACGGACGGTGATCCTGCCGTAGCTGTTGCGGCCGGAGTTTTTGTTCAGAGGAGCCAGCAGGCTTCTCTCAGGCCGTTCTTCGACAGCTCCGTGTAATCCGTTACCGACATATTACGCCGTGCGTTCGTGGTCGGATTGTAGATTTTAATCGACATTTGGTTCACTCTCCTCGTAGCGGCTTTGCGGAGCATGCCGGGCTCCATACGTCGCCGCCGGGTATTTTAAGGGGATTTTTCTTACATCATGCCGTCGAAGAAATCGATCTTCTTGGACTTTTCCGTAAGCGTTACGATCGCCTTTTTCCAAGAGGCTGTGTAGCCTCGTAACGGCCTTGCCTGCGGAGCTTGCCGCGGACATTGATCGTATTGACCTTTTCAACTTCTACGCCGAAAAGCTTTTCAACCGCCTGAGCGATCTCCACCTTGTTGGCATCCTTGGCTACCTGAAACGTGTATTTGTTCAAGGCAATGCCCTGCATGCTCTCTTCGGTGATGACCGGGCGCAGGACGATATCCTGTGCTAACTTGCTCATGCATATACCTCCTCAATCTTCGCGACAGCGTCCTTGAGGACAAGAATCGTGTCGCAGTTAAGGATGTCGTAAACGTTCAGGGTGCTGACAAGCGTTGTTTTCACGCCTGCGATGTTGCGCGCGCTGCGGTAAACCGTGTCGTCCTTCTCCGGCAGAACGATGAGCGTTTTTTTGCCGGTCTGAAGGGCGCCGAGCACCTTGACAACCTCTTTGGTCTTAATTTCGCTGAGCGCGAGCTTGTCGAGCACAACGAGCTCATTGCCCGCAACCTTGCTGGAAAGCGCGCTCTTCATGGCAAGGCGCTTTACCTTCTTGTTGACGGAAATGCCGTATTCACGCGGCTTCGGGCCATGTGAAATACCGCCGTGCGTCCACTGGGGAGCGCGGGTCGAGCCCTGCCTTGCACGGCCGGAGCCCTTCTGGCGCCACGGCTTTTTGCCACCGCCGCTGACTTCAGAGCGCGTAAGGGTAGACTGCGTGCCCTGGCGCTGGTTTGCCAGATAGCTTACCACCATGAGGTGCATCGCCGGAACGTTGGGCGTGATGCCGAAGATTGCTTCGCTCAGGGCGAGGTCTTCCACCTTTTTGCCGGCGGCGTCGAACTGATACGTTAGGCATTTGTTCCACTCCTTCCTTACGCGTTCTTGACACTGTCGGCGAGCAGGACAATCCCGTTCTTCGGGCCGGGCACTGCGCCCTTGACCGCGATGAGGTTGTTTTCCACATCCACCTTGACAACGTCTAAATTCTGGATTGTGACACGTTCCGCGCCCAGATGGCCCGCAAGCTTCTTGCCTTTGAATACACGGGAGGGATCGCTGCACGCGCCGAGCGAACCGGCATGCCTTGCGACCGGGCCGGTACCGTGGGACTCTTTCAGGCGGGAAAAATTCCATCTCTTAATCGCGCCTGCCGTGCCTTTTCCTTTGCTGGTGCCGACCACATCGATGTGATCGCCCGCCGCAAAGACGTCAGCCTTCAGGATATCGCCGACATTCATCGCGCTGATATCCGCGAGACGGAATTCACGCAGCACCTTTTTCGGAGCGACATTGCCCTTCGCGAAATGGCCCTTCATGGGCTTGTTGACGCGCTGAGCCTTGACATCCTGAAAACCGAGCTGCACGGCTTCGTAGCCGTCGTTTTCGACCGTCTTTTTCTGGACGACCGGGCACGGGCCTGCTTCAATAACGGTAACGGGGACAACATTGCCCTGCTCGTCAAAAAGCTGCGTCATGCCGATTTTCTTGCCGATCAAACCTTTTTGCATTTACCTTTCCTCCTTCGGTTATTGGTTGCTTGCGCCAACTTGACCTGCGGCATGTAAAGCGGATTAGCCTTACAGCTTAATCTCGATTTCCACGCCGGCGGGAAGCTCAAGACCTGTCAGAGCCTCGACGGTTTTGTTCGAGGGTCTGAGAATGTCGATAAGCCGTTTGTGGGTGCGCTGCTCGAACTGCTCTCTGGAATCCTTGTACTTGTGCACGGCACGAAGCACGGTGACGACTTCCTTCTCAGTTGGAAGCGGCACGGGACCGGAGACCTGCGCGCCTGTGTTTCTGGCCGTCTCAACAATCTTCTCCGCCGATTTATCGACGAGATTGTGATCGTAGCCCTTGAGCCTGATGCGGATCTTTTCCTTAACTGCCATGGGGAACGCCTCCTTCATTGTTGGCGGGCAACGCGAAAATCTGAACACTGAGCCGGGTGTTTCACCTTGCTGCATTGAAAAACCGGATCTGCTGAGAACATGATCCGGGTTCCGATTGTTCGCGCCTGGCCGCAGAAAACCCGCCGCAGCACAAACTGCGGCCAGCCGAAGCGAGCCAGTATTCTTTCGCCCGGTTTGTAAATCGGACATACTCCGCAGAAATTCCCCGCCTCAAGGGGCGGCCACCTTCTGCATCATCGCATATCTGCACACCTACACAGCATGCTTGAATATGATACCACACCGATTTGGAAAAAGCAACAATTATTTCATAAAAATTTCGGCGGAATCACGAATTTTCAAGGTTTGTGCGATCTGCCCGCAAACCGGCCCGCAAAAAAAACAAAATGCGTGGAAATTGCGCGCCCGCAATCTCTAATATATGAATGAAAAGGCCGCGTGAAGAGGAAGAAACAGCTTCTCTCCGCGCGGCCGACGGCAGATGCAATTTTGGCATGCCATCTACAGATATTGGGCAAGGCCCTCAACAGGCCTGTCATGCACTCGAATTTTGTAATTCTCTATTATATTGTCCTGGCTTTTACTTCTACCTGTGTAATGATCTCCCGAAGCCGGACACCGTCTATCATATATTCAAGGGCTTCGTCCGCCGTCGCGCACCATTTTTCCGTTTCCGGCTTCCAGGCTTCGCTAATATTTATCATACCTTCCGGATGAGTGATCGTATAAAGAGTTCCCTTCCACTCAAACTCTACCTCTCCCCCATAATCGACACACCATTTAAAGTCGCTGATTGTTTCAAAGCGGTTCTCTTCTGAATTTTCTTTTTTATAAACTGTTTCCATCATTTCTTTCCTCCTAACATACTTAAATTCTGGAATATCTTTCTGGTAATTAATCGGCCTCTGTGGTTTGGGAAATCCATTTTGGTTGTCCCAATGTATCTCATGATCATGAGGATCAGAATGCTTATCGGGTCTCCTGTGATCCGTATAATGCCTCTCTCTGACCGCTCGCCCATCTTCTCCAATTTTAGTAGCATAAAGATCTCCGTTCGGCATCCGTGTTTCTTTTATCTCCCCCGGCTTCCCCAAAAAACGCTTGTCCTCTTCCTTCCTCGGCTTCCATTTGCCGCCGTAGGCGCTGCCCATTCCCATCCGGCAGCCATCGTCCCGCATCACATAGCCGCGCTTAATCACCAGTTCGCAGCCCGGCGGCACTGGCTCCAGCCCGCAGATATATTTCGCGTATTTAGACGGCACGTAAGCATCGTCGTCCATATGCCGCCAGGAGCTGAGCTCATAATCGATCGGGACAATGTTGCCCCGCATCTCCGGGAACGGCTCGTGATAGCAGAGAATCCGCTCCGGCTCCACCCGCCGCAGCAGCTCCTCATAGCCCTTCATGAAAAACGGTTTCTGATCCGCACGATTCCCGTGCTCCGATACCATATAGGTCGAAACCGCCACGGTGCTCCCCTTTGGAATCCCCTCGAAGCAAAAGGCAAAGCTGCGCTCATCCCCCCAGCTCACGGTGGGGATCACACGCATCCCCTCCGAGGCAAAATACGCCCCGCACCAACGGTTGCGAAAGGTGTTATAAAGCTGCATCAGCGGGTGCATTTCAACATACATGCTAAAATCAGGTGAGAGCGCTGCCCGGTACCGTTTGAGCTTTTCGATATCATGATCGGGATCCTTCCACACCCTCTCAAACTTGTAGTCGTAGAGGAAAAAATGGACGATCCGCCCCAAATGCCGTTCATCCTCCAGCTTTGTTTTATCAAAGCCGATCAGCCGCAGATCCCGGAATTCTTCCTCATCAAACGCGGCTTTGGGTATCATCGGGATTTTCCATGCGCCGCTGCCCTCAAATTGATTCCGGAGCAGAAGCTGGCTTGTACGGTAACGGTAATTTTCTTCTGTCATCTTTGCACTTCCTATTGGTATTGAATTTGAGAAAAGCTCTCTACCAATAGGCAAAAACGCAATGTTTGTTGCCCTGCATGATGCAACAAATGCCGGGGTTCACAGAAAGTTTACAATTAGCCTTGCAAAAATATACATTTATTGTAAAATTAAGACGAATTTACTTTTATATTGTATAATTCCATTTTATATCATATTCTTTTTTGTGTCAAGCGCACGTTACGGCCGCAGCGCATCCTTCCGGATTCAAACAGATACAAACAGCCGCTCCGGGAAAAGAACAGCTTTGTTTCCCCGGAGCGGCTTTTCGACTGGCGGTAACTTTGCTTGCTTTTTACTCCGCCGAGCAGCTGACCGGCGTATAACCGGCCTGCGTCACTGCGTCCATCATCGCCTGGTCCGGCACAACCTTGGCAAGCGTCACAGTCGCCTTCTTTTCCTCCAGATTCACATCCACAGCGCACACGCCGTCTATTGCGGCGAGCGCCTTCTGCACATGCATCTGGCAATGCGCGCACATCATGCCTTCGATCAAAATCGTTTTTTTCATTGATGTTACCTCCATTTTTTCCGGCGCAAAGGCCGGGCATTGTTTCTCCTGAAAGCCGGATAGGAACTCCGGCATGGGGATCTTTTTTCGCTTGGTATCCCGCTTCGCAGCGTGCATGTGGAACAGATTCAGCCGCAGCGCGTTCATCACAACGCAGAAGCTCGAAAGGCTCATCGCGGCGGCGCCGAACATTGGATTGAGTTGCAGGCCGAAGATGGGGATCAACGCGCCCGCTGCAATCGGAATCCCGATGCAGTTGTAAAGAAACGCCCAAAACAGGTTTTCGTGGATGTTGCGCAGCACCTGGCGGGATAGGCGGATTGCGGCCGGCACATCCAAAAGGCTCGATTTCATCAGCACAACGTCCGCCGCATCCAGGGCCACGTCCGCCCCTGCTCCGATGGCGATGCCGACGTCTGCGCGGGTCAGCGCCGGGGCGTCGTTGATGCCGTCGCCGACCATGGCCACCTTCCCATATTCCGAAAGCCTGCGCACAACGGCTTCCTTATCATTCGGCAGCACGTCGCAACCACTGCATCAATGCCGATCTGCCTGCGATCGCCTCTGCCGTGCGGCGGTTGTCGCCGGTGAGCATCACGGTCTGCACGCCCATATGCTTCAGTATCCGGATTGCCTCTGCGCTGTCCGGCTTTACCACGTCCGCTACTGCAACAATCCCGAGCAGCCGCCCGCCCAGAGCAAAATAAAGCGGCGTTTTCCCTTCGTTGCTAGCGCCTCGCCTGCCTGCTTCATCTGGCCGGTCAAAAGGTTTTTCTCCTGCATCAAGCGGCGTTGCCGCCGAAAGCGGCTTTCCCGCCAATCTCACCCTGTACGCCGTGGCCGGGCAACGCGGCAAACGCACGGGTAGAATCATATTGCAGGCCGGTTTCGACCGCTCTTGCCCGAATGGCATGTGCCAACGGGTGTTCGCTCTTCTCCTCCAGCGCGGCGGCAGTTTGTAGCAGCTCCGCCTCTGCCACACCGGGCGCTGGGTGAAGATCGGTCACCTGGGGCTTTCCCTGCGTGACCGTCCCGGTTTTATCCAACACAACAAAGTCCGTCTTTCCTGTTGCCTCCAGCGCAGAGGCCGTTTTGAACAGCACGCCCTTTTTAGCGCCTACCCCGCTGCCCACCATGATCGCCACGGGCGTTGCAAGCCCAATGCGCATGGGCAGCTGATGACGAGCACGCTGATTGCGCGCGCCAATGCAAAGCCAAAGGTTTTTCCTGCAATCAGCCAGGCGGCGCCGGCTACCAAGGCGATGCCGATCACCACCGGCACGAACACGCCGGATACCCGATCCGCCACCTTTGCAATCGGTGCTTTCGTCGCGGCGGCATTCTCCACCATTTCAATAATCTGGCTGAGCGTCGTATCGCCGCCGACGCGGGTGGCTACACAGGTGAGCGCGCCGTTCTGGTTCAGGGTTGCCGCGCTGACCAAACTGCCGGGCGCTTTATCCACCGGCAGGCTCTCGCCGGTGAGCGCCGCCTCGTTGACCGCGCTCTCCCCTGCCAAAACCCGCCCATCCACTGGAATGCTTTCGCCAGGCCGCACCAAAAAGGTATCGCCCACGCGCACCTCTTCCACCGGCACGGTTGCCTCCTGCGCGCCGCGCAGCACATGCGCTGTTTTCGGGGCAAGATCCATCAGCCCTTAATGGCGTTGGTCGTTTTGCCCTTGCTGTAGGCTTCCAGCAGCTTGCCAACGGTGATGAGCGTTAAAATCATTGCGGCCGATTCAAAATACAGCTCATGCGCATAATGGGCCGCCCCTTCCAAATTGCCGCCGAGCTGGGCGCTGCTCATGGAGAACAATATCGCTACACTATAACCAAACGCGGCGACGCTCCCCATGGATACCAGTGTGTCCATATTTGGCCCGCCGTGCATCAGGCTTTGAAAGCCACTGATAAAAAATCGCTGATTAATTACCATAATCAGCCCGGCCAACAGCATTTCATACAGACCGATCGCCATTGGGTTTTCCCCCAACACGGTTGGAACGGGCCAGCCCCACATTTTGTGACCCATTGACACATACATCAGCGGCAGCAGCAGGCATAGGGAAGCGATCAGCCTTTTCATGAGCTTCGGCGTTTCATGATCCTCCAACGCCTCCCGCGCGGCCATACGGCTTTGGCCCTTCCCCCTGGCAGAGCTTCCAGCTCCGCCCCATAACCGGCCGACGCAACCGCGCTGCAAATTTCCTGCGCCGTGGTAGGCCGGTCAAAGGCCACGTGCATCGAGTTCGTCAGCAGGCTGACTGTCACTTCCTCCACACCGGGCACTGCGGCCACCGCCTTTTCCACATGCGCGCTGCATGCGGCGCAGGTCATGCCGGTCACACGGAATTTTTCTGTTTGCATCTTTCCACCCCATTTCCAGATATCCTATTTTAATTTTTTCATCAAATCCACCGCTTCTTCCACAATTTGCGTGTTCCCCTTCCGGATTTCTTCCACAACGCAGGTTTCCAAGTGATCGTGGAGGATTAGGTAGCCAAAGCTCTGCAAGGCGCTTTCCACCGCCGCCACCTGTGTAAGGATATCGCCGCAGTAGCGGTTCCCCTCCACCATATTTTTAATCCCGTTGAGCTGGCCGATCATCCGGTTCAGCCGGTTTTGAAGCAGGCGAACCGCCTTTTCGTCACGCGGGCTGTTTTTATAGCGTGGGCAACACTTCTCACATCCTATTTCGACATCAACCTTCTCTTGATTGGAATCCACCAAGCATTCCTCCTTCCCCAAATACCCATAGTGGGTATTTGTTTATTTATAAAATATACCTCCCTAGGGTATTTGTCAAGCCTGATGCAAAAAAGAAAACTTCAAAAGCCTGCAAATGCAATTCGCTCGGCAGGCAAAAATAAAAATCGCAGCTTCCCGGAATGGGAAGCTGCGAAAACGATTCATACTTTATTTATCTCATTACTGCCGCTTTGTCACCTGCACCTTGCAGGTATAGGTTCCCATATGCTCAACCGTAATGGTGACGACAGCCTCGCCGCTTGCGCCTTTCGTGCGCAGCCAGAAGGCGCGGTCGCCGCCGATGAGGGCAAAGCTCTTGGGGCCGATCACCTCTGCGGGGCCCTCCACATGGACGGTCACGGCGTTGCTCGCAAAGGGCAGGCGGTTGCCATTCTGATCAACGGCCGTCAGCGCAACGCGGGTCACATCATAGGTATCCGCCTCCACAAGCTCCGGATTATCTACGCGGACGTCGAGCTTTGTCTCAGCCACCGCCGTTTTGACGGCTGTTTTAACAAGCTGCCCGTCCTTATAGCCCTCAAAGCGGTAAGAAACTTGCTCGTCGCCCCAACCGCCGATGTATTTTTCAACAAGGGAGACCATATCGCCAATCTTCATGCCGCTCGTGACGATGCCAAGGCCCGCCATCAGGAAATATTTCTTCGGCATCGAGAACGCGTATTTTGAGCCGGCCACCAGCGCGGGCTTGAGGAATTTAGCCGCGGTCTCGTTGAGATGCTCCTTTTCGGTGAGCGCGTCGCCGATGAAATCATCCGTGAAAACCGGCGGATGCGGCAGGTGTGGGAAAGCCTTTTTGTTCGGGTAAGCCGTGCTCACATATACGCCGTTTTTATAGAGCTTGATATAGTCGCAGTTGGTAAAGGCGTAAACCTGCCCAAGCTGGCTGCCCGGATGCTCGCCGATATCCATGGAGGAGGAAATTTCCATCACTGGCGTATCGTCCTGCTGGGAGGCATAGAGCGCGGCGGCAAGCTTCGGCACGCGGAACATATCCGTCACGCGTGGTAGCAGATGCGGTCGCCGCTGCCAAAATCCTTGTGCGTGTTGTAATCCGCCATGCACCAACCGATCGCGCCGCTGGTGCGGCTGCTGCCGTAGGCGCGTTCAACACGCGGGCGTGGCGCAGCGCATGCTCCACACGGATCTCCTCGCGGTCAAAGCTCTTGGTTGGATACATGTGCCCGTTATGTTCCGTGACGAGATAAGGCGCATTTGGCCCTGCCACAAGCAGGGGCAGGTTCAGCGCGATCTTGCCGCCGGAATGGATAAAGTCGTTGTAGGTATACACATCCTCCAGCAGATGGCTCTGCGGGAAGTTGCGCACACCGCCCGTCTGACGAGTATCGTCCAGTGAATGGGCGATGGCATTTGTCTTTTCATACAGCTCGTCGCAGTCCGGCCCTTCGTTGACGCGCACGCCCCAGAGGATCACACAGGGGTGGTTACGGTCGCGTTTGACCATGTCCGCCACGTTTTTCAGGCAGTTCTCGCGCCATTCGCCCTCTCCGGTGAATTGCCAGCTCGGCATCTCGGTAAACACGAGCAGGCCGATTTCATCGCAGCGATCGAGGAAGTGCGTGGAATCCGGGTAGTGCGACGTGCGCGCAAGGTTGCAGCCGAGCTCAAATTTTAAGAGGTCGGCATCCGCCCGTTGCGCGGAGGCCGGCATCGCATAGCCAACATACGGATACGCCTGATGGCGGTTGAGGCCGCGAATTTTGAGCTTTTTGCCGTTGAGATAAAAACCATCCTTACGGAATTCGCACTCCCGGAAGCCGAAGCGGTAGGATTTTTCATCCGCGCCGTCATTATAGACGACCTTCAGTGTATAAAGCTTTGGGTGTTCGGTGGACCAGAGCGTCACGCCGGAAACGCGCCATTTGAGATTGAGCACCTTTGCCTCAAACGGGCAGGCCCGGGAAGCGATCAGCTTTTCGCCGTCATATAATGCAAGCTTTAAATCGCCCTGCGTTTTTTCTGAAAACGTTACGTCGATATCGAGCAGCTTCTTTTTGCCAAGCAGCAGATCCTTTGTGCGGATGAAGGTATCCGCGATATACACCTCGTTAACGCATTCAAGCCAGACCTCGCGGTAAATGCCGCCGTAGCAGAGATAATCGACGACCCTGCCGAAGGGCGGGATTTCCTCCCGCTCCGTGGAATCCACCTCCACGGCGAGGACGTTGCCGCGCGTTTTGACCGTTTCTGTCACGTCAAAGGTGAAAGCCGTGTAGCCACCCTTATGTTCACCAAGGAACGCGCCGTTGAGATACACCTTCGCGGCGTTGGCCACGCCCTCAAAATGCAGCAGGAAACGGTTACCCTTTCGCTTCATCTCCCGGGGCAGGGAAAACTCCTTGCGGTAGCCGCTGACGAACTGATAATCCCGCTCGTCAAAATAGTTGAGGGGAAGCTCCTTGCAGGTGTGTGGGATGTCAACGCACTCTAATGCGCTCGCATCAAATCCGGCATAACCATCGCCGGGTCGAAGGCTGGCGTATAACGCCAGCCGAAATTCAGGGGGAGGTTGGTTCTCATGATCTGATCCATTCCTTTCAAACATTCTTTTCTTCTCTCTGTGTGCCGAATGAAGCCTTATGCAGAACGATCGACGTTGTTTCCTCCGCGCCGCCGATGATCTCTTCTTCTCGCGCCGTTTCATGCAGATAATAAACACGGGAGTCCGTATCCGTCAGCACACGTGTTTTTCCATTATATCCGCTCAGAACGAACATCTGACAGGGCACAAGGCCTGCATAAAGCAGCGCCGCGCCCGGAAGGGTGTATTCCTCCTTCTCGGAGTGCAGGCGGATATGATCCGTCAGCAAATTATAAACCTTGCCATCCTCATGTCAAACTTCCTTGGCAGCGGCGTGTTGATAATTTCACCGAAGGTGCGCAGGTTCAAAAGCTGCTGCCGAGCTGTAAAGCGATACACCTTTTCAGGATCAAGCCCTGTGAAAGCGAGCCGGTCCGGCCCGCTGTTTGGCGTGAGCCTGTCAATAAAGCAGCCGAGCATGGACTCCGCCCTGTCCGGCGACACCACCTGCCACGCGCAGGTATTCTCTTTGAACGGATTGCCGATGCGGTAAAATTCTCCGAACTGTAAAAGCCTGCGGTGCTCCTTATAAAAAGCGATCTGTTTTTTAACCGCCGCCCGGTCAAAAGAAGAAAGGTTCGTCACATCCATTTCATAACCCATCAGCCCGAAGCTCGCCACATTGAATCGCTCTTCAATGGAGGAAACGCGCAGGGAAGCAAAGCTGGGCGATGCGCTGACGTGCATCGTCATGACAGATTGCGGATATCCATAGGAAGTGCCGGTCTGAATCCGGATTCTGTCAAGCGGGTCGGTGTTATCACTCGTCCAGCACTGGGGCATGTAGCAGAACATACCGAGGTCGAAGCGGTTGCCCCCGCTGGAGCAGGATTCAAAGAGAACGTGCGGAAAGCGGTCGCAAAGCGCCTGCAAAATATTGTAAAGGCCGAGATAATAGCGGTGGAAGTATTCGCCCTGGCGGGTTCCGAGCGTGCGGCCGAACACATCGGAGAACTGGCGGTTCATATCCCATTTGATGTATTCAATATTGCCGAGCTTAATGACATCTGTGATCGTGTCGATGAGATACTGCTGCACGTCCGGGTTCGTCAAATCCAGCACAAGCTGGTTGCGCCCCTCGGTGGGCTCATAGTCGTTTGTCGTCATCGCCCAGTCCGGGTGCGCGCGGTAGAGGTCGCTGTCGGGGTTGACCATCTCCGGCTCCACCCACAGGCCGAATTTGAGGCCCATCTCATTGATTTTCCTCGCAAGGCCGTCAATGCCGGAGGGGAGCTTCTTTTTATTGACCCACCAATCACCAAGGGAGGATTGGTCGCTGTTGCGCTTGCCGAACCAGCCGTCGTCCAAAACGAAGAGCTCCGCGCCCAGACGAGCGCCCTCCTTTGCAATGGCGAGGATTTTCTTCTCTGTAAACTGGAAATAGGTCGCCTCCCAATTGTTAACAACGATCGGGCGCTCCTTGTGCTTCCATTCGCCGCGCACGATATGCTCCTTAACAAAGGCGTGCATATTGCGGCTCATGCCATTTAAACCCTCATGGCTGTAGGTGAGCACCGATTCCGGCGCGTCGAAGGATTGGCCCGGTGCAAGCGCCATTCGAATTCGAACGGGTTGATGCCGTTCTGCACGCGCACCATCCATGCGGCGCACCTCCACGCGGCCGATATGGTTGCCGGAATAGACGAGGTTAATCCCCCAGCACTCCCCCGCCTGCTCGTTGCAATCGCCCTTTCGGATTGCAAAGAACGGATTGTGGCGGTTGGAGCTCGTGCCGCAGATGGAGCCAATGGAGCACTCTCCGGCCGTGAGCTTGCGCTCGTGCTGATAGCGCTCGCGTATCCACGCGCCGTCGAAGGAGATCATGGTGTAATCCCCAGCGGGCAGATCGATCTGCATGCTCATTAGGGAGTGGATTTTAATTATTTTTTCGCCGTTATTGATCAGCCGCGCGCTGCGGGTGATCACATTGCAATTCTCAAACACCGTGTAAAACAGATGGAGCTGCGCACAGAGCGCTTTATCCTCCATGATCACCGTCAGCGTCTGGCTCGCTCCGTAGCTGGAGGGGAGGCCTGCAAGCTCCGGCTTGGTGTCCGTCACCTTTGCGTCGAGAAATTTAAAATCACAGTTAAAATTTCCGTTTTCCGCCCGCACCTGCATAGCGGGCAGTCGGTAATCGCCCTTGCCGAATTCAGAATAGTCGAGCCGGATATGGTCGAGCGACAGATGATCCTTTTTATCATAAACCGTGGTATTGCTGTAGCCCGCGGCGTGCTTATCATAGAGGAAGGTATATTCCTCACACGCTGGTATCTTCCTGCCATAATAGAGCTGCTCGAGCTTGCCGCAGGGCAGCGCGCGGAACAGATAGCTTGTTTTTTCAGTGGATAAATGGAATGTTTTCTGGCTGGTTATTTGGATCATAGAAGGTTACCGTTCCTTTCCATAGCCGCCTGAAGGGCCTTCAGGCCTTGACTGCTCTCCTTCCGGGCAGATTCGTATTTATTATAAAAACAAAACCCTGCTCCGCAAGCTATTTTGTAAATTATTTCTGCACCATATGCCGCACGCATGAATGCAGAAGAGTAAGTCTCGCTCACAGGCCGCCCGGCAGCATACTACATGCCCACTTCACTGCGTATGATGCGTGAAGCAGAATGAGATTTCCATCTGTTTGAACAAAAATTTTCCATATCTCCCCAGAAGTTTTATATAAAATAGAATTCTTTAGAAAAGCAATCAAAAAGCTTCGATATCCTGCGAAAGGTCCCACGAAACATTTTCAAAATGCGGTCAATGTATTATAGTGAAATTGTTCACAATAAAAGAGTGAGCAACACCTTGTTTTATGAATAAGGTGATAAAAATGACTGGAGGCAAAAAACAAATGAAAAAGGC
>ENA-OQEN01000331-OQEN01000331.1-human-gut-metagenome-genome-assembly--contig:-NODE-331-length-20780-cov-2.389629_pt1 | contig 20780 bp, 26 predicted proteins | sample MGYA00242791_ERZ504627 | MGnify/ENA primary metagenome ERZ504627 (study PRJEB26092, sample SAMD00036316) | human gut metagenome | host: Homo sapiens | study: EMG produced TPA metagenomics assembly of... | reverse complement strand
TTCAGCATGGCGCGTGTTCTTATGGTATTCTATTTGACTAATTTTGTGTGACTGACGACGAAACCTTATGACAACGGTATATTCTCGAATCGGTTAGCTCTTGCTGTTTTATTGTTCTTTTGTATGTTTTTATCAGACTCATTCAATGTTCCTCCTGGTTTGTCTATTCCTAAAGCAATAATGTACTTTCTTGTGATTTAGTGTTTACATTTCCACTGTAAGTGTTATAATACAAAACAATCTCACATCACTTCATCATTTCTTATATTCATTTATCCATCTAGAAAGGACGCATGTATTATGGAGCAAAAGAACCCTCTCAAGATACCGAAGATCCTCTGGTTCCAGCTGTTTCTGCTGGCAATCGGCTATGCTTTTTACTCGGCCAACCGTCTATCCTTCGGCGTTGGCCTCAAGGCAGTTGCTGCCTCGCTGTCGCTGACTGCTGTACAGCTCGGCACGATTGGCACGATCTTTACCCTTGGACAGGCACTCATCGATATCCCCGCAGGTTATCTGGCTGACCGTTTCGGCCGCAAGCGCATGTTAATCTTCGGCATGGTCGGCCTTGGCTGTATGACGGCCTGTGTCACGACCTCAGCTAGCTTCGTCGGAGCGGCTTTCTGGCGTGTCTGCTTTGGTATCTTCGAAGGATGCTGGAACATCGTCATGTACTCGGTGGCCGGCTCGATCTTCCCAGCTGCGCGCGCTATGCTCAACGGACTCATGATGACGTTCTACTCCATCGGTGCTTATGTCGGCCCGACTTATTATGGATGGAGCTTGGAACGCACAGGAGACTGGAGCATTGGCCTGACGCATATGGGCTTTGTTACAGTCATCTTCGGCCTACTCCTGATTTTCGGCTTCAAGAAGAAATACACCGACACTTCGACGGCCATCAAACGCATTCATCTCATCGAGGCAGTTCGCACGGTTGGCTTCAATAAAGTTGTCTGGCTCGGTGTCCTCATCCAGATTCTCAACATCATCCCGTACTGGGGCTTCGCTTCGATGGGCCCGTACCTCTTCATGACCTACAAGGCTTCAGCCCACGGAAGCCGGTTCCTTCTTCGGTGCTATCTACGGGATTGGCGGACTCAGCGGTGTTGTGCTCGGCTTCTTTGCTGACCGCTTTGGCCGCAAGCCGACCATCATCTTCCTTTCAGGCTTAACGCTCTCTGCGCATTCCTGATTTTCCATGTCATCCCGCAGACATCCATCATCCTCTACATTGTCGGCGGTCTCATGGGCATCGGTCTTCATGCCATCTATGTGCTCGGCTACACGATTGCTCAGGATGGTGTCAGCACGAGCCAGATTGGTCTAGCTACCGGCATTGTCGGCGCATCGAGTTATTTCCTCTCGTTTTTCTCCGGCCCGCTCATGGGCTTCTTGACGACGACCCTCGGTCATGTGGCTGCTCTCGACATCATCGTCGTAGCATTTGAATTCTGCCTTTTCATCGTAGCATTGCTCATGAAAGAAACGCAGAACCATCATCTCCATGAAAAAACGGAGGCCTGACTCTTTCTTTGAGAATGGATCTGCAAGGGCCAAGGCCCACACAAAAACGGAGGACGGATTTCCGTCCTCCTTTTTTATGTCTGTTATACTTTATGGAATAGAATTGTTAATCTGCCATCATCCTCAAATTGGGATTGTCGGATGCAGTCTGAATGACATCGAGCTTCCCTGTCCGAGGATGGATCATCAGGCCGTGTACCTTGATGTTCTTCGGAATATAAGGATTGCTAGTGATCTTGGCCACAGCATCTTTGACATTTTCGACAGGATCACGGAAAGCGTTGGCCCAGACCTCGAGTTCGCCATGAATTTTGGCAATGGCGCATTCACTTACGCCATGCGCACGCATGGCAGTGGCGAGACTGTCTGCCGTCGTCTTGGCCATGCCACATTCGTAATGCCCGACGACAAAGATCTCTTCGACGCCCAGTTCATAGATTGCCACCATCAGGCTGCGAATGACCGCGTCAAATTCGCCCGTGAGGTAGTTGCCGACCGTGCGGATGATCTTGGCATCGCCGCGTTGGATGCCCATGGCCGGCTCAAGGATTTCCGTCAACCTCGTGTCCATGCAGGTAAAAATAGCCATTTTCTTCTTCGGCAGCTTGCTTGCAGCGATATCCTCTTCTGTGTAGTCATGCTTGCCATGTGCCACAAATTCCTTGTTGGCAGCCAGGATTTCTTCTAAGCGTTCCATTCTTCTATCTCCTCCTGATAGCGTAGTGCCGTACAGGCTCTTCTGGGATATGCGAGCCTGTGCGGATGAGATGATAATCTCATTATAACCTGAACTTCCTGGCAAGACCAGTCTATCTTACGGCAGCACCGTCTTGCTATTCATCTAGTATTCCGATGCTATCCGGTGGTATAATGATGCCCATGTCGAGGGCATGCGGAAGTTCACGACGGAAATCGAAATCTAAGAGGCTCCCTACCTCTGACACAGCCGGAAGGACAGGGAGCCTCTCGTTCTTGAATGGGCATCAATCAGAAGCAGAACATCGCCCTCAGGTTCGAGCCGCTTCCATCAGGTCGAGCAGCTGGGCAGCCGTCTTCTTGCCAAAGTGAGGGCCGTCCTCATTGATGAGAAAGCACGGTACGCTCATGACCTGATATGCCTCACGCAGTGAGGGATAGAGGTTGAGGTCGTAGACATCCGTCGTGATCCTGGGATTCAGGGTCGCAAGGCGCTGAGCCGCTGTGACGAGCTCTGGACAGAGCGTGCAGGACAGGCTGACGAAGATGCGCAAGTGACAAGGCGTATCCCAGTCGAGCAGCCGCTGGCGCAGTGATTCGTCCAGGGCCTGTCCCGGCCCTGCCGCATTGTAAAGGCCCAACACGAAGGAAGTGAATTCATGGCCGCCCGGCACGCCGTGAAACGCGATGCCGACAGGCTTGCCGCCGCAAAAGATGCGGACGCAGGGTCGCTCGTCTTCGGCAGCCGCCTCCTCTGCTGGCACGCGCACGACCTGAATCTTATCCGTCAGGCGCGCGAGCTCGTCCATATACGATGCGAGCTCGTCGCTCTTGGCCGAATCATCCAGATAAAGGCGCAGTTCCAGGTCGCGTTCCATGCGGGCAAAAACCGTCTGCAGCTGCTGGATAATCTCCGGCTGAAAGAGCTGACTGGTTGCGCTCTTTGCTGCAGACTCCTCCGGCACGGCAACAGCGGGGCGCAATGGGCGGATGCCCGTCTTCTTCTGCATCTGCAGTGCGTAGCGCTCGAGCTCTGTTGCAGCCAGGGCCCATCGCCAGCCGCTGTGATGCACTGGCGCAGCGGTTTGATGCGGATATCGCCAGCCGCGTAAAGGCCGTCACAGGATGTCTTCATCGACGCATCCGTGATCACATATCCCTTCGGATCGAGTTCGGCAATGCCCGGATCAGTTCTGTCGCCGGCTCATAGCCAGCAAAGACGAAGACGCCAACGTGTCCTTCCCCGCATCATACGTCTTGGTTTCCCCGGTCGCAGTATCCCGGCAGGTCAGGCGGCGCAACAGGTATCTCCCTCGACGGACTCCACGACGGTATGCGTCCGCACAGTGATGTCCGGATGGTTGCGCGCTTCATCAGCCGTAGCTTGGCACAGCTGAAATCATCGCCGCGCACCAAGCAGGTGACATGGGATGCGTACTTCGTCAGGAACACGCTCTCCTCGGCTGCTGCATAGCCGCCGCCGACGACAAAGACCTGTTTGCCACGGAAGAATTCCCCATCACACGTCGCACAGTAGGCAACGCCGCGGCCGCGGAAAGCTCCTCCCCAGTAAAGCCCGCAGAGCGAGGGCGCGCTCCGGCGGCGAGCAGGACGCCGAAGCAAGAGAGGATGCCCTGCGTGGTGTGCAGGGTCTTGATATCGCCGCTCATGTCGAGAGCAGTGACCTCTGCTATCTTGAATTCTGCGCCAAAAGCTTCGGCTTGCTGGCGCATGTTCTCAGTCAGGGCCGCTCCACTGATGGACGCAATGCCGGATAATTGACGACGCGATCTGTGATGGTGATCTGGCCACCGAAGTGTTCCTTCTCGATCACCAGGACGCGGTAGCAGGCCCGTGCCAGATAGATGGCTGCTGTAAGGCCGGCCGGCCCGCCGCCAATCACGATGACGTCGTAAAGCTCCCGTGCAGGAGCTTTGGCTGGTACTTCCGCCATCAGAGCGCTCCCACGAGGTCAAGGCTCGGCTTCAGGGTCTCGGCGCCCGGCTGCCATTTGGCAGGGCAGACCTCATCCCCATGTTCGTGGACGAACTGGCAGGCCTGCACCTTGCGCAGCAGTTCCTCGGCATTGCGGCCGACATTGCCCGCATTGACCTCATAAGCGACGATCTTTCCCGCCGGATTGATGATAAAGGTCCCGCGCTCTGCAAGGCCAGCCGACTCGATGAGCACATCGAAGTCGCGTGCCAAAGCGTGCGTCGGATCGGCTACCATCGGATACGTGATCTTGGCAATGCGCTCCGAATGGTCATGCCATGCCTTGTGGACAAACTCCGTATCGCACGAGACAGAATAGATCTCACAGCCGAGCTTCTGGAAGGCATCATAGTGATTCTCCAGGTCTTCGAGCTCCGTCGGGCAGACGAACGTAAAATCGGCAGGATAGAAGAAGAATACACTCCACTGGCCAAGAAGATTGTCCTTCGTGATGGTGCGGAACGCATTATTCTGATATGCTTTCACCGAGAACTCGCTGACTTCTTTGTTGATCAATGACATAAGATACTCCTCCTTTTGATACCAGTAATGCTTCATTAGCTTACCGTTTTTACTTCTAAATAATGATAATTAATATCGTTTACAGGAATATCATATCATGCGGCCACAAAAAAGCAAGCATATTTTTTGAAATATGCTTGCTGCAAGCTGTTCATGGTTCCGAGTCGCGGGACTGCCAGACCTCGTGCGTCAGGAGGTCCATGCACGAGATGCGGCCTTCACTGAGGAAGCTGCCAGTGTCCATGAGGATGACGTGCCCATCCGCGAGGACCTGCGGGACGGGCGGCTTGCCGAGTAGCTGCACGGGCGTGTGGCCGAGGATGATGATGGCTTCGCGTGATAGCGCTCCGGCTCTTCTGCCAGCGTGCGGGACCAGAGCAGCGTATCCTTCTCCTGCTCGTCGAGCGGGCAGTCCGGGTCAATGCTGCCGTGCGCGAAGAAGTAGCGCTGTCCCTGCCATTCTTTCGTGCAGCAGAGCGGCATCCTGCGGATGGCAGCCTGCCAAGCGCGATGGAGCGCCAAGGGATCATCGCTCGCCTCAATCTCGCTAAACGTCTCATAGCCGCCGTTGTTGAGCCAGAGCTGATACGCCAGCGCACGGTCAGGATGGTAGTCGGACATGAAATCTCCCTCGAGCAAGGTCGCGGCATGGCCCGCGCCATCCGCGCACATCGCCTCGTGATTGCCGCGCAGGAACACCATGCCGGGCTCCCCCTCATGCGCCATGACCCACTTCATCATCGCGGCATTCTGATGGCCACGGTCCGTGTCAATCCCCCAAGAAGACGATCTCATCCTCATCCGGCCGAACTGCACAGCGTCCCAGACTTCCAGAAAACGATCGAACATGCCATGGATATCCCCCATGGCCAGTAAGCGCTTCATCGCCTGTCACCACCTGTTCACTCTTCCTCTGGATAGCGCATGCCCCAGTCCCTGCGAACTTTTGTCATCAGAGCCATGACGTCGACGGTGTAGTCGAGGTGCATGAAGTCCTCACTGCCGGCGACGGTGCGCTCCATGTCTTCAATCTCATAGCAGAGGCGTCAGCTGTCTCGCCGGCGACGACTTCTTCCTTGTGGCCGTCCTCGGTCCAGGTGATGACGCTTTGTCGCCGCGCGGGTACTCCATGAGCTCAATGTAGGCCTTGTCAAAGGAAATCATGCCGCGCTTCGGCTGCTTGGCGTGCAGCGAGAGCATGACGGTCGCCATCTCGCCCTGCTCGTTCTTCAAGAGCATGCTGGCCTGCTCGTCGACACCGGTCGGCGCGTAGAGGACCTGCGAGGCGATTTCCTGCGGGCAGGAGCTCATGAACCAGCGCACGAAGGACAGCGCGTAGACGCCGATGTCGAGCATCGCGCCGCCCGCGAGATTGCGGTTGAAGAATCGGTTCTTCATGTCGTAGGCTTGTAACTGCCGAAGTTCATCGTGATGAGGCGCAGCGGACCGAAGTCACCGCGTTCGATGCGCTCGCGCAGCGCGCGGTAGATCGGCATGTGTAGATGGTCTGCGCCTCTGCAAGCACGACATGATGCTCCATCGCGAGCTTGACGGCCTCTTCGAGCTCGTAGTAGTTGAGCGTGATGGACTTCTCGCAGAGCACATGCTTGCCCGCGGCCAAAGCCTGGCGCAGGTACTTGATATGCGTGTTGTGCGGCGTCGAGATGTAGATGATGTCGACATCCGGGTCCGCAAACATATCTTCCGGCTTATCATAGACCTTGCCGATGCCGTACTGCTCCGCAAACTTCACAGCCTTCTCGTGCGTGCGGTTGCCGACGGCGTAGAGATTGCGCCGAGCTTCTGCATCGCCTCCGCAAGCTGATGGCCGATGACACCGCAGCCAAGTGTTGCCCATCTGTACGTTACTGCCATAAGGATCCCCCACTCTCTTACACATAAAATCACAAAATCATCCGTATCCGTATATGCTCAGCATAGCAAGAATCTTCTCAGAAATCAAGATAGAACAGGCAACGCCGGACCGTTTGCCTTTGCGCCTGCCATCCGTTACAATAAGATAGAAACAGCGCATGACAGCAAGATTGCAAGATAGACAGAAAGGAATCGATTACGATGACAAATGACGAGATGATCCAGCAGAAAAAGATCACGAATGCCGGCAATCCGGCCAAGCCGACGGGCGAAGCCGGCGAAAAGATGCTCGCGCGCATGAACGAGAGCCACGCCGCCCTCACGGCCTGGGGCCTCTCCTTCTTCCATTGGCAGGGCGATGAAGAAGTCCTCGACATCGGCTGCGGCGGAGGTGCCAACCTGCACCGCATGAGCGGCCACATCAAGAATGGCCATCTGACGGGCGTCGACTACGCCAAGACCTCCGTCGAGACCTCGCGCCAGACGAATGCCGCAGACATCGCCGCCGGCAAGATGGACATCTGCGAGGCTCCGTCGAGGCCCTGCCGTTCGCTGACGACGCCTTCGACAAGATCACGACCGTCGAGAGCTTCTACTTCTGGCCCAACCCGCCCGAGAACCTCAAAGAAGTTTGCCGCGTCCTCAAGAAAGGCGGCACCTTCCTGCTCATCGCCGAGATCTACGACCATCCGGGACTCAGCGAAGAAGTGCAGGAAAACATCAAGAACTACCGCCTCTACAACCCGACGCCAGAGACCTTCGAGACCATCTTCCGCGCCGCCGGCTTTAGCGCCGTCACCGTCCATATCGAAGACGAGCATGGCTGGATCTGCGTAGAGGGAGTGAAATAAGGAAGTTACGCTAACAAAAAAAGACGGACAGAAGTTATCCTGCCTAACGTTCCGCGCAGCAGGCTGAAGCTTCACTTATAGGCAGGATAACTCCTGTCCTCAGGCTTGTACATGGACAGATGCTTTTGTGTTGTGCGAAAAGGGGACGGCGGAAAGGGTGGGCAGCGCTCTCAACGATGTCAACAAGAAGCTGCCTGAACCTGCCAAAATGATGAAGACAGCCGGGAATGGCTGGGCATAAGTAGAGCTTTCAGCGGTCTGCGTGAAGAACCGATTTTTTGCCGACTAGAATCCTTACAAAAGAGTGTCGTTCAAGCGAAGCGCATTTCGCTCTTTTGTAAGGATATTTTTATGGCAAAAAATCGGTTTAGCAGACCGCTGAGCGGAGCGCCTGCCCAGCCATTTCCGGCTGTCCCGCAAAACGTACCTTTTATCTTATCAAATCTTATCAAATCAGGATTCCCGCGCAGTGGTCCATCTCATGCTGGACAATCTCTGCGGGGAAGTCGCGGAAGACCTGTTTCTGCTTCTTGAACTTGAGGTCGCGATACTCCACCTCAATCCACTTATAGCGTGTTGTCGGCCGCTCGCCGTCAAGGGACAGGCAGCCCTCGCTCACGTCGTACACTTCCTTCGAATGGCGGACGACCGTCGGATTCAGCATCGCCAGATAAGCATGGCCGACACGGATGGCAATGATGCACTTGCGCTCGCCGATCATGTTCGCCGCCAGCCCGACACAGCGGTCGGCATTCGCCTTGAGCGTGTCGATGAGGTCCTCTGCAATCGGCACATCCCGGCGTTGCGCCGGAACCGACGGCTGCGCGAGGAAAAACGTGTCGCGTACAATGTCACGTATCATCTTCAAATCCCCTTTCGCTTCTTCGCCTGCTCAATCAGAGCAGACGCCTCCTCAAACGCATGCGGCAGGTAGTCCTCCTCCCACTCGCGTCCCTTCTTCTCCTGCGCCTTGATCTCCTTCCAGCCCGTCAAAGGCTTGCCCGCATCGTCGAGCATCGGCTCGTGGAAGACATGCGGATGGCGACGCACCATCTTCGCCGCCGCAGCCTCCGCCACATCTGCCAGCGAAAAAAGCCCCTCCTCCTGCGCCAGCTGCGCATGAAAGACCACCTGCAGCAGAAGGTCGCCGAGCTCCTCCTTGAGATTCTCCGCCCTGCCCGTCTCCCGCAGGATATCAATTCCCCCAAGCACCTCCGCCGCCTCCTCAATGCAAGCCGGCTTCAAGCTCTCATGCGTCTGCACCCGGTCCCAAGGACATCCCCCCGGCCCCCTTAGCTGCGCCACAATATCACAAAGCCGCCCAACCGACTCCAACCGGTTCTTCTCTTTATCCATCAGATTCTATCCTTTCTTATCTGTTCAATCTTTTGTCAAATACGTGTGAGACTAAGGGAAAGGTGGGACCATGCCTATAAGCGCAGCTTCAGCCTGCTGCGCGGAACGTTAGGCAACAGGACACCTCCCCGCCTTAGTTGCGCGAATCAAGACTATTCATCCAGTATAGCACAAAAGTCGGCTCACGGTGCAAAAACGCACCGGAGCGACTTTTCTTGTCTATGTGATTCGATTCTCAGTCCTGTTTGACTGCGTGCTTGGCCATCGCATAGAGGAAGATGCAGAGCACGAAGTAAGCGACGATGCCTGCGAACGTTGCGGCAGGCGAAGCGGCCCAGGCTTTGGCGAACCAGTCGATGCCCGCGATGTGCAGGACCGCGCTGATGAGGCTGCCGATGGCGCCGCCCGCGACGAAGCCCGAAGCGACCGTATTGCCCTCGCTGAGGCGCTTGGCGTTGACCTTTGCGTCATCGCTGCTGTGCGAGACGAAGTATGAGATCAGACCGCCGACGAGGACCGGCGTGTTGATACCCATCGGCAGATACGAGCCGAGCGCAAAGGCGAGCGGCGGGATCTTCATCATCCAGAGCAGGACCGCGAAGAATGCGCCTGCCATGTAGAGTGGCCACGGCGCATCGCCGCCGTCCATCATTGGCTTGACGATGGCGGCCATCGCATTGGCCTGCGGTGCCGCGAGCGCATCCTCGCCCGTAAAGCCGTAGGCGTAGTGCATCAGGAAGACGACGCCGACCGAGACGATGCCCGCGAGCACGATGGAGACGAGCTGCCACTGCTGCATCTTCTTCGGCGTCGCGCCCGTGATGTAGGCGACCTTGAGCTCCGACATGAAGTTGCCCGAGACGGCCAGCGTTGCGCAGAGGAAGGCCGCCATCATGAGGATTGCGATGATGCCCGTCTTGCCCGACATGCCGACGCCGCCCATGACGACAGCCGAGACGATGATCATGAAGATCGTCATGCCGGAGACCGGCTCATTGCCCGTGAAGGCAATCGAGCTGATGCCGACGACCGAGAGCATCAGGCAAAGAGCACGACGAGGACGAACGCGATGACGGTCTGCGTCAGGCTCTCCGAGCACATGACATGGAAGAAGACAGCAAACAGGACGGCCATGAGCAGGCTGCCAAAGACGATCTGCGTCATCGGCAGGTCCTGCTGCGTGCGCAGCAGCGTGCCCGTAGCGGCCGAGCCTTTCGAGAAGAGGTCCGCGATGGCGCGCTTGACGACGCGGACGACGACGCCCGACATCGAGAGAAGGCCGATGATGCCCGACATGGCGAGCATGCCGATGCCAATGTGGCGGACGTACTGCGAGAAGACCGCATCGACCGGCGCATTCGCGAGCAGCATCGTCTCGCCGCCGACGACCATCGTGTGGTCGCCGCCGAGGTAATAGGCGACCGGGATGCAGACGAGCCACGAGAAGAACGAACCCGCCGCGATGATGGCCGCGTAGCGAAGGCCCGTGAAGTAGCCGATGCCGAGCAGTGCCGCATCGTTGTCGAGGCTGAAGACGAGCTTGTACTTGTCCGCGAGCGCCTGGCCCAGTGAACGTCGTCGTCGTCAAGAGCTCCTGCCACCAGCCCAGCGAGTTGAGCACGAAGTCGTAGACGAGCGCGACCGCGCCGCTCAGGAGCATCAGATGGGCTTTCGTGCCCTCATCCGATTCGAGCACCTCAGCCGCCGCACTGCCCGACGGGAACGGATAGACGCCGTCCATCTCCTCACAGAAGTAGCGGCGGAAGACCGTCGCCAGGAAGACGCCGAGCACGCCGCCGAGCACGATTGGGATGGCCATCTCAATGAAAGAGACATCCTCGATGTTCAGAATGTAGAGCGCCGGCAGGATGAACATCGCACCGCCGATGATGTTCGTGCCCGCACTCGCGATGGCCTGGATGTGGACCGTCTCTGGGAAGGCGTTCTTGCGGTGGAAGAGCACCGCCATGCCCATGGCCAGTACCGACACCGGCGCAAAGGCATCGACCGTCTGCCCGATCTTCAGGCAGAGATAGCCGACCGCCAGGGCGAACAGCACCGAGAAAAATAATCCCCAGAAGACGACGTACGAGTTGATCTCCTCGTACGATTTCTGAGGTGACATCCGTGGTGCATACGGACGCCGCGACTTCTTTTCATCTGACATATAAATCCCCCTCATTCGCATTCTCAGCGCGTCACTGTCCATTCAACATGGATATGCGCACCTATCCAGTTTACGCCAGACACCCGGAACTGTCAAGAATGTAAAACACCATTTGCCCCTTATCCAATAAGGAAGATGCGACGATAAAAGAGTGGTTTTTCGTCAACCGTCCTATTGGTGTGCACAGCTTATATCCTTTGGTAAAAGACATTTTGCATATAAAAATGAGAATTAGAAGGAAAATATGCACTTTTGTCGAATGAGGACTTAGAATCATATCACAAGGAAAGAAATAAAGATGGACTAGCGCGAAAGGAAGATGTCGACATGTCATCGGATACGAGAAATACGAGAGTGATGGAAGAGCGCGTCGTGACGGCGGGCCAGCAGCAGTGGCTCGACTGGATCGTGAGGATTCAGAGCCTCGCGCAGGCCGGACTCCACTACGGCCATGACCGGTTCGACCTCGAGCGCTATGCCGAACTGCGCGACATCGCAGCCAAGATGATGGCCGCCCAGAGCGACCTGCCGCTCGCCAAGGTCCGCCAGCTCTTCTGCAACGAAGAAGGCTACCAGACGCCAAAGATCGACACGCGCGCGGCCATCTTCCAGGACGGCAAGCTGCTGCTCGTGCACGAGAGCACGGGCAAGTGGAGCCTGCCGGGCGGCTGGTGCGACGTCGACCAGTCGGTTGCCTCGAACACCATCAAGGAGGCCAAGGAAGAAGCCGGCCTTGACGTCGCCGTCGAGCGCGTCATCGCCATCGACGACTGGCGCAAGCACAACATCCAGAACAACCCCTACGGCATCATCAAGATCTTCTCGCTCTGCCGCGTGCTCGGTGGCACCTTCCAGCCCAACATCGAGACGACCGAGGCACGCTACTTCGCCCGCCACGAGCTGCCCGAAAACATCGCCGAAGAGAAGACGAGCCGCGAGCAGATTGACCGCTGTTTTGCGCCGCGGCCGACCCCGACTGGCAGACGCGCATCGACTGAGGAGGGCTTGCCTTGTTCCATTCCAAGATCACGCGGCGCCTCGTCACGTCTTTCCTGCTCATCGTGCTCGTCTCCCTGTCGCTGCTCGGCATCATCCTGCTCAACTACTTCCGCGACTACACGATGCAGCAGGAGAAGAACGCCCTGATCCTCAACGCCCAGATCATCGAGACCTCGCTGGAAGATTCTCTCTACAGCAGGGACGTCGCGGGACTCCACACGACGCTGCAGGAAATCCATGAAGAGACCGCCCTGCGCGTGACGGTCATCGATGCCGATGGCACCGTCCTCGCTGACACAGCCGACCCAGAACAGTCCATGAGCAACCACCTCGACCGTGAGGAAGTCCAGCAGGCCATGACCGAATCGTACGGCCTCGCCATCCGGCAGAGCGATACCCTGCACGAGAACCTCATGTACGTCGCCGTGCCGGTCTATCGAAACGGCCAGCTCATCGGCATCATCGCACGTCCTCCTCGCTCGCCTCGATGGAACAGTCATACCACACGGGCCTGCGTGTCATCCTCTCCGCCCTGTTCTTCGCCCTGCTCGCCGCGCTCATCATCGCCATCTGGCTCGCGCACCGACAGGTCCAACCCATCCGCTGCCTGAGCCTCGACGCGATGGAGATTGCGAGCGGCAACCTCCACAAGCGGCTGCAGTGGCACAGCGGCGATGAGTTCGATACACTCGTCCAGACCATCAACCAGCTGACGCGCAACCTCTCCGCCAAGATCCAGGAGTCGCAGGCCGAAGCCGAGAAGATGGCCTTGATCCTCAACAACACCGACAACGCATCATGCTCATCGACGAGCGCGGCTCATCGTCGGCACCAACCGGAAGGCCGAAGAGACATTCCACCTGCAGGGCAACGCCCTGCACCGCCACAGCATCCACGTCATCGGCAGCGCCGAGCTCTCCGAGGCCGCGCAAGAAGTCTGCCGCCAGGGAAAGGCCCAGACCATCACCCTGACCATCCACGACGACAATGCCGCGCAGACCTTCCAGGTCTTCCTCGCGCCATTCTACGACGGCCCCGATGAGCTCGTGCTCGCCGTCTTCCACGACATCTCCCTGCTGCAGGAGATCAACCAGCGCCAAGCCGAGTTCGTCAGCAACGCCGCCCACGAGCTCGCCACCCCGCTGACCTCCATCTCCGCTTCGCCGAGACCCTTTTAGACGACGACTTCAAAGACCCCGAGGCCAGCCGCCATTTCATCGGCATCATCTACCGCGAGGCCCAGCGCATGAACAGCCTGATGAAAGGCTCCTAGAGCTCGCCCGCCTCGACAGCACCCACGGCAAGACCAAGATCAAGCGCATCCCCGTCGAGGTCAACACCATCCTGCACCAGACCGCTGAGCAGCTGCAGGCCAAGGCAAAGAGCAAGGGGCAGACCCTCATCGAAGCGCCCGCCCCCATCCCCCTCTACGTCCTCGCCGCCCCCGAGCTCTTCGCAGATCCTCTACAACCTGACCGAGAACGCCATCAAGTACACCCTAGAGGGCGGCACCATCCACCTGAAGAGCCGGCAGGTCGCCGACCATCTCGAGCTCACCGTCACCGACAACGGCATCGGCATCGGCCCCGCCGACCTCCCGCGCATCTTCGACCGCTTCTACCGCGTCGACAAAGCCCGCGCCCGCAAATCCGGAGGCAACGGCATCGGCCTCTCCCTCGTCAAATTCCTCGTCGAACTCTTCGACGGCACCATCGAAGTAACAAGCCAGCTCGAAAAAGGCACCACCTTCACCTTGACCTTCCCCCTCACAACGAAATCCTAACAAGACACAAAAATAGGCTTCCATCGAATCACTTACGATGGAAGCCTATTCTATTTACACTAGAAACGTACAACACTGCTCAGGGCGAGGGGATGCCTGCCGCCTGCAGGAGCGCAGTGACTGCCCGCAGGGCTGGTCCCCAAGCAGACCGTGTCAAGACTCTGCGATGTCAAAGCGCCGCGGCAGGCGGCGAAGTGCCAATACCCATCGCATCCGCATGGGGACCATTTTAGCGGAGCGACGAAGCCGGCAGGTATCCCCTCGCCCCCGCTCTAGCCCTTCTCATTTTGCGTGCCACTCATTTCCTGCAGACAAATCCCGCAAACGACCCCGTCCGCGTGACCTTGACCTCGCAGTACATGCTGCGCAGCCGCTCCTCGAGGCTCGCCGCCGTATCGAACGGCGGTGTGAAGAACCCCATCGGCACGCAGAACGCCTGCACGAAGAGGTCTGTGACCCTGTTCTGCCCCTTGACGTAGCAGCAGCCCGTGAACGTGCCGCCCTTCTTGAGCACGCGGTACGTCTCATGGAATGCGGCCATCTTGTTTGGGAACGCATGCAGCCCATTGAGCGAGAGCACGCAGTCGAACGAGCCGTCAAGGTACTGCAGATTGCCGACGTCGCCGCGCACGAACTCCACCTGATGCAGGCCGCGTGCCGCCGGCGACTCCATCGCCTGCTGCAGCATCTGCTCCGAGTAGTCGAGGCAGACAATCTTCGCCGACTTCATCCTATGGTAATGCGGCAGCGAGAGCACGCCCGTGCCGACCGGCACCTCGAGCAGCGTGCCCGAGAAGCCTTTCGGGATGCCCTGGAACGCCTGACGGACGAACGACTCATAGCGCGAGCCGCTGAGCTGCCAGAAAAGCGGTTGGCCAGCCTGCCGAGCAAGCTCTCGTTCTTCATCATGCCATCATAGCCCTTGGAGAGCTGTCCGACTACCGCATACGCATTGTGCACAATCTGTTTGCGTTCCATCTTATCCCTCACCTTTCGCACTGCCTGTCATTCCGTCTCACACTATTTTTATTTTATCATGCGGACGGTCTGGTGGATATGGGATTTATCACACATGCTATTAGACGCTCTTGTTTCGGCTTGTCTTATTTCTGCAGGGTCTCGCGGTCGATCTCCGTGCCGTCCGGCAGGAAGCAGGCGATCTCCACGCCCGCATCCTTGACGCAGAGCGTCAGGTAGTTGTCCGTCTCTGGCTGCGGCGCGACAGTCTTATCGAGCGCATGGTCGACCCAGAGCCCCGGATAGCGCACATTGCCCGCGACGCCCGTCAGGATGTAGAGCGGGCCGCTCGCATCGCGCTCGAAGTTCTTGATGTGGCCGCGGTTGCGATAAGTGTGCAGGTGCGCCGAGAAGACGACATCGATGCCCGCCTCGTCGAACAGCGGCATCCAGCGCGCCCCTCATCCGAGAAGCCCTCCTGCCGCTCCGGCCGGTTCGCGATGCGATACTGCAAGGGGTCCTTGTGCATCAGCACGATCTTCCACTTCTTGTCGGTCTTTCTGACATCCTCGCGGAACCAAGCCTGCTGCGTTTCGAGGAGGCCCTGATGGAAATCAGCCGCCTCATCCGTCTGCGTGTCGAGCACGATGAAGTGCGCCGGCCCGTAGTCGAACGAGTAATAGCGCCCCGCGAACTCCTCGCTGCCATTTGCCGGCAGGGCGAATTCATGCAGGTAAGCGACCGGCTCGCGGACCTTCCAGTCCTCGTTGTAGGTCTCGTGGTTGCCCATCAGGGGCGCCACGGGGATGCGGTCGATGATGCCCGCGACCGCATCAAACCACGCATCCCACTGGCGGTGGTCCTCGCCGTTGTCGACGAGGTCGCCCATGTTGATAAAGAAATCCGCGCCTTCATTGCGCGCAGCCGCTCCCTGCGCGAGGTGCTTCCAGTCTGTGTAGTCATTCGACTGCGAGTCCGGGAAGATCAGCGCCGAGAACGCGCCGCCGTCGTCCGTCTGCAATGCATGCCAGTCGTCGCATTGGCCGTCCGCCTTGATGCGGTATTCATACAGCTCGCCCGCCTTGAGGTCCGCGAGCCTTGCCGTGTAGAGCTCGACCGAGACGCCGTCGTCGGAGAACGTCTCGCGCTCCGCCGGGCTCGCGGTGATGTCCTTTGCGCCCTTCAGGCGGTACTCGACGACCGCATCCTGCCACTTCACATCCGACTGCCACATGATCGTGCGCGCATGCGCGTTGTCCGCCGCGATGATCTGGCGCAGATAACTCAGTACCGGCTTGCCCTGTGCCGCGCCGAGCGCATGGCTCGCCAGCCGGTCCGCCAGCTGCGTGCGCGAAAACGCCCAGCCTCCGCCCGCGAGCACCACCGCCCCCGCACAGATGGCGAGGAACTTGCGCCGCGACAGCTTCGGGCCCGCTGTCCTTTCATTCTTGCTTTCTCTATCTTTATCCATGATCTGCGTGTCCTTTCTGGATTCCATCAATCAATCTGTTACTTTCATGATAGCGGATTTCCCTCAATTTTATCTGAGAATCCGTTTTCTACACTTCAAGTATACAAAAAGACAGCCGCTGTGAGAAATGCTTATCTCAAAGCGGCTGTCATACGGAAAAAGCATGAATAGCTGTCTTAATTTACGATTTGCTCAGACGTAGCGGCAGACATGGTCGACGGCGATGTCCGAGAAGCCGAAGGCTCGGCTTTCGTCAGGCGGCCGTTGGCCGTGGCGGCAATCGCATCGACGAGCTCGCGGCCTGCCTGCTGGTACGTTTTCTCGCCGCGCACGATGGCGCTGAGGTCGGCGTCCATATTGTCTTCCATGCAGCGGTAGGTGCGCGCATTGGCCGTGACCTTGAGCACCGGCACGATGGCATTGCCCGTCGGCGTGCCGCGGCCCGTCGTGAAGATGATGACCTGGCAGCCGGCCGCCGCCATCGACGTCACCGACGAGATGTCGTAACCCGCCGTATCCATGACGAGTGCGCCGCGCTTCGTCGGCCGCACAGCCTGCTCAAGTACCTCCACGATGGGGCGCGTGCCGCCCTTGCGGATGCAGCGAGGCTCTTCTCGTCGAGCGTCGAGAGGCCGCCCGCCTTATTGCCCGGCGTCGGCTGGCCCGCGCGGCAATCCTGCCCCGCGCCGGCGAGATGCTTCTCATATTCCTCGCAGACGCGGATGATCTCGCGCTGGATCTCAGGCGTCGCCGCGCGCTTCGCGAGGACGTGCTCGCCGCCAATCCACTCGATAGACTCGCTCATCATCGCCGAAGCGCCCATGTCGACGAGGATGTCGCTGAGCTCGCCGACGGCCGGATTGCAGGCGATGCCCGACGTCGCATCCGAGCCGCCGCACTCGATGCCGAGCAGAAGCTCCGACGCGGGAAAGAGTTCCTTTTGCTGCATGCCCGCCTGCTGCGCCATGTCGCGCGCCGCGCGCACCGCCTTCTCGATGGTCTTGAGCGTGCCGCCCTCGTCCTGGATGCCGAACGAGACGACGGGCTTGCTCGTCATCTTCTGGATTTTCTCGCGCAGCGCCGCATGCGGGGCCGTCTCACAGCCGAGGCCGATGATGACGACGCCGTAGACATTCGGGTTGCAGGCAAAGCCCGTCAGCACCTTCTGGCTCATCGCCGTATTGGCCGCCACATCCGAGCAGCCCGTGTTGAAGACGATGTTGACCGCGCCGCGCACCTGGCTCGCCACGATGCGGCAGCACTCACTGCCGCAGGCACACGTCGGCAGGATCAAGACGTGGTTGCGGATGCCTGGCCGTCCCTCCGCGCGGCGATAGCCCCAGAACGAGAACGGCTCGAGGTCCGGCGCACCAGCCGACTGCTTCGCCTGCATCACGAAGTCATCGCCCGCGAGCTCGCTCTCGTAGTCGCGCGGCACACTCTTGAGGTTCTTGTCATTGACCCAGTGGCCCTTCTTGACCGGCGCGATGAGCTTGCCGAGGCTCTCGCCGTACTTGATGATCTCCGTCCCCTCTGCGAGGTCAGCGAGTGCGACCTTGTGGCAGTAGGGGATGTCCTCCTCTGCCACAAGCGACACTTCCGATGCGCCCTCCTGATAGACGACATCCTCCCCGCGCTTCACTTCCTTGACACACGTCACGACATTGTCGCGCGCATCCATCTGTAATGCATTGATACCCATGCTAGCTCTCCTCTCCTGACCATGCTTTTATTGCTCGTATCGTTTTCGTTGCCTATAGCATACCGCAATTCCAGTATTTCTTCCAATTTATAGATTTTACAGTTCCATAAATCTGATATAATAATAGGCAGAGATACATCAAAAACACGAAAGAGGGAATACATATGCAGCAGGATATGCGCTACGTCTATGAGATCTACCGGCAGAAGAGCTTTTCCAAGGCGGCTCAGGCGCTCTTCATCACCCAGCCCGCCCTGAGCATCGCGATTGGCAAGCTCGAAGCCTCGCTCGGCATGCCGCTCTTCGACCGCAGCACGCGGCCCATCAGCCTGACAGCCGCCGGGCGCGTTTACCTCCGGGCCATCGAGCAGACGCGCGCACTCGAGCAAGACCTGCGCCACCAGCTCGACGACATCCGCGAGCTGAAGAGCGGCGAGATCACGATTGGCAGCAGCCACTTCATCAACGCCTACATTCTGCCCGACCTCCTGACGCAGTTCAACCGGCAGTTTCCCAAGATCCGGCTGAACCTGCTCGAAGGCAGTTCCCATGCGATGGCGCACATGCTGGAACAGGGCGAGCTCGACCTGACCTTCAGCTGCGACGAAGCCGTCATCAAAGATTTCACGAACACGCCCGTGTTCACCGACACCATCCTGCTCGCCGTCCCGCAGGATGTGCCCTGCCCCGCACATCGCACGCAGTACAGCATGACCGCCGCCGACATTCTCGCCAGACGCCACCTAGCCCCCGGCTGCCCGAGCGTTGACCTCAAAGACTTCGCCGCCGAGCCCTTCATCCTGCTGCGCAGCGGCAACAACCTGCACGACCGCGCCATGCACTTCTTCTGCGAGGCCGGCATCGAGCCAACCATCAAGATAGAGCTCTCCCAAATGGCCACCGCCAGCCGCCTCGCCGAGGCCGGCTTCGCCGCCACCTTCCTGAGCGACCGCCTCGTCACCAGCGAAAGCCACCTCCACTTCTACCGCCTCTCCCACCCCGAGAGCCACCGCACCTTCCACGCCCTGACCAGCCCCAAACGCTACCTGCCAGCAGCTGTCAAAGCATTTATCGACTGCCTGAACGACCTGAAATAATATCGGAATTTGAACGCCAATCGATTATCGTTGTGTTACGCCAATGTAAAATTACTCGTCTCAAAACTGCCAGTTGATGCCGATGTTGCCCTGCCATTTCTTGTGCCAGTCGCCGCCGAAGGAGCGCTGGAGGTCGCTGTAGAACTTGCGCACATGCCATCATCGTGCTATAATGAACATAGAAAAAGAGGCCACCGTAGACGGTTGCCCTCATCTATTGATCAAAAAGATGACCGTATAGTTGCGAGCTTGGCGGTCATTTTTTTGTGCTTCTGTCTTTTCCAAGGGCATACCCTAGGGAAAAGCAAGCAATCGCAAAGCCGAGAACATTCATGACAATGCCATAAAGCGTTCCGTCGTTCATGCGCATCCCCTCCTTCCAGTTGAGATCTGCCGCAAAGCGACAGTCCGCTGTGGAGGGCGTACAAAAATCCCTCCATCATCAAACAAAAAAGTAATCTGATAGAGAGGACAACCGCCTACCGTTGGTGGCCATCGGGAGCAGAAGATGCTCTCGATTTTTCATTATAACATACTATCTCAGTAAAGAATCTTCAATCTGAGCAAGGGCCTCTTTTGCCTTGCCCTCAAGTTCAGCTTCGCTTGCTGCAGCCTTGAATTCAAGGATGACGCCCGACTTTTGCGGGTCCTCCGGGAAAATGGCTAGGTCAAAACGCCCATATCGCTCTCGCGATTGGACTCCACCCAATACTCACTTCCAAGGAGCAACGTACTCAGCCCCAACATAAATCCATGGTAGAAACTCTCTTTATTCGCCGCATCATAGGTGCTGATGATGCCGAGCAGTATCTTTTGCAACTGGCTGGCGAAATTGCGACTATCCCCATGCAGCAGGTAATCAAACAAGTCATCAAACGTATCCGTATCGAGTCCCTGCGCAAGATGATTGAGAATCTCTGTCGCATAGATGTCGCGTATTTCTTTATTGGGAATGCGCAGGGCATAGCGATTGCGGCGGGCAGCGTTAGCGTTGATGGATGCAGTGGTCAGGTAGCCGGTCAGCAAGAGGATCGTATACAAGGCGCTCTTGTCGCGCCCGATGTCCTCGTAGATGACACGTTCGTTGAGTGTGACTTGTATCGTACCGCCGTCAAGGAGAGTCTGCAGCGTCTCAATCCGCTGTGCATCCGCTTTCTCGAGCAGTGCACGCAGGATGCCGTTGCCCGAAGTATTGACCCAGTAGTCATCGAAGCGATCATTGCGGAAAAAATTGAGGACCGACCACGGATTGTAGATCTCTGCTTCACCAAAGCGGTATCCATCGTACCACTTACGGATTTCAGGCAGGCGATCTTCGCGATGCAGATCATTCGCCATCTTGCTGACCTCATCCGGCGTGAACCCGATGATATCCTCATAGCGCGTGCTCAGGACAGAGCAGACATCGAGGTTGTTGAGGTCACTGAAAATGCTTTCCTTTGCCACGCGCAGGACACCGGTCAGCACAGCGAATTCGAGGTTATCGTTGCTCTTGAGCGCGCTTCCTAGCAGTTGTTTCTGGAACGCGATGCACTCCCGGTATATCCCTTCCGCAATTCGCAGAAGTCCTCTACACCGATTGGCATCGCTTTGCGCATACTGTCACCACCTTGTATGTGTCGTTTTCCCCATTACGTTATATTTATTATAAATACCAAATAATAATATTCGTATTTTTTAATAAATTTCGCTGTTCACTCTTTCTCGCATCAAGCGCAGCCGGAGCCGCAACGAACGCTCATCGAAAGGGCTACTACAGCTGGGCGCAACGCTACGCCCTCT
>ENA-OQEN01000330-OQEN01000330.1-human-gut-metagenome-genome-assembly--contig:-NODE-330-length-20789-cov-4.139532_pt1 | contig 20789 bp, 20 predicted proteins | sample MGYA00242791_ERZ504627 | MGnify/ENA primary metagenome ERZ504627 (study PRJEB26092, sample SAMD00036316) | human gut metagenome | host: Homo sapiens | study: EMG produced TPA metagenomics assembly of... | reverse complement strand
CTTTTTCTTTTTTGTAATCACAACCAGTATTTTTGATATTATAGAAAACACTTTGAAAAACACCGTAATAATTAATATCTCTTCGTCCTTGATCCCATTTTTCGTTAGTTCTTCCTAAGCTTTGAGGTATATATATTGATGAAAAAAGAAGAACTACAGCTAATGAAGAAATAAGTAATCTTGGTTTAGACTTATAAATATTCTTTCTTTTAACAATAACCAAGGATAGTAGTATCCAAAAAATATCAGCACATATTTTATACAATTCATTTTGTAATCCATATAAATAGTCTACTGCCCAATTTGAATTCTGATAAAAAACTGCAAATGGCAAAGAAATATAATTAATAATTTGATCAATAGGAATTAAAGGTTTTTCAATCCAAACGAGATTTTCAGTTAAAGGACTAAATAGAAGTACTGATAATACAAACAATATCATAGAATAATACTTATTTTCTAATGAGGATATCGCTATCGTTAAACAAATCATTACTAATTGTGGCATAAAAACATTTAAAAAGTATGATGACAAAAATAAATCGATAATTGTATTAAGCTGATTATTTATAAAAGCATTTATAAATAACATTGAGATGATAACTATATTTAATAATCCAAATAATAACAAAACAACTATTGTACTATATTGAAGATACTTATTTTCAGTATTATCAACAGCTAATAAAGTTTCTTCAAGTTTATTTTTTTTAGCACTTCTTAAATAAAGAAATACCATAACACAAAATAAAATATTTACATAAATAATAAATCGTGCTACTAGATAAAACAAAAAAATAGTATCAACTTTTTTCAATATATAAAACAACATCCCAAAAAAGCAGAATATAAAATTAGTTATATATAAACCAAAAAAACTCTTTTCTCTTATAAACAATTTAAAATGCATTTTTAATAAATCATTCATTTCTTAACCACCTTTTAATCCCTCTCCTTAGTTTTGATAATGTAATCGCTTTCTATATTTAAATACTATCATGCTGCCTATATCTTCGTCAACAACTATATAGTTTTTCTATATATTGTCTAACAAATATATTTATGATACTATTTTCTATGGAGGAAGCACTATGCCAAAAAAGAATAATAACTTCTTTAAGTTAGAAATGTTATTTCTCAAGATTCTTTCAATAAGAGATTGTTATGGGTATGAGATCACTCATTCAATTAAAGAACTTACAAATGGTAAGATAGATATCAAAGAAGGAAGTATGTATCCTGTTCTTTATAAGTTTGAAGATCTAGGCTATATATCAAGTGAGAAAAAGCTTGTTGGAAAGAGAATGACAAGAATATATTATCATTTGGAGCCATCTGGAAAAGCGTACCTAGAGGGCATATATAAAGAATATAAAGAGATGACAAGTATTATTGATACATTTATGGAGGAAGAGCATGACTTATAATAAGAACGTTAAAAAGTATATTAAACAATGTAAGTATCTATTTACTTCTTATGGTAAATCTGAAAAAGAATATATAAGAAAGCTCATAGATAATATTGATGATGGTTCTCATGATATGACATATGATGAAGTCGTAGAAAGACTTGGTACACCCAAGGAAATTATTATTAGTTACTATGAGCAGGAAGATATGGATCGTCTGATTGAAAAAGCAAAGGTAAGAAGATTATTAAAGAATTTCTTATCAGTTGCGCTTGCTGTATTATTAGTATTCTTATGCTATAAAGCATATATCTACCAAAAGACTTTTGAAGAGGTAAGAGATTCAAAAGATGGATATTTTGAAGAAACAATTGAAATCAAATAAGGAGAATGAACATGATAAAAAAAATAATCACCATTTTATGCATTTCTTTTCTAGCATTTTCTCACTCTGTCTTAAATGCATCTGCTTTTGAAACAAATCCAACTAGAATAGAATTAGAAAATGGATATTACTTAGAAACTGTTATTACCATAAATCCTACGCAAGCAAGATCTTCTATTAGAAGTGGCACAAAAACTGCAACTTATAAAGATATCAATGGAAAAGCTCTATGGTCTATTACTGTTAACGGAAAATTCTCATATAATGGAAAATCAGCAACATGTACTAGCTCAACATATAGTAAAGCCAATTATTCAACAAATTGGAAATTAAGTAATGCTAAAGCTTCAAAAAACGGTGCGTCTGCATCTGCAAGCATAACAGCTAAGTTATATCATCAAAATGGATCAATACTAAAAACAATAGATAAAACTGTAAAACTCACTTGTAGTCCTACCGGTTCATTATCTTAAAACAATCTTCTAGCATTTGAAACAATACAGACCAATGTTTCAAGAAACTATTATTTGTTTAAAACTTCCACCAATTAAATGTATATCAAAACACAATAAAGACTGTGACATCCAATGATCTCACAGTCTTCTTTTTTACTTTGAAAGAAATGGGCATCACTTTTAGTGATGCCCACTTTGGTTATGATCTTTCTTCTATATATTTTCTAATATTAGACACGTTCACATATTTCGCGTAACTCTTATCATTCGCAACGACAAGAGTAGGCGCCTGCATAACAGAGAATCTCTTTGTGAGATCTACTTGTTCTTCTGCATCTATTAATTCATAGTCTACATGTTCATCTTCTAATATCTTCTTAATAATACGACAGTTAGGACATGTTTTTGTTGTGAATAAATAAAGCTTTTCATTCTGTATAACAGGTTTTACCTGTTCTTCTTTGATTTTCTTCATATGTCTGCCACTTAGTACTGAGTGACCCATATCATATGTTTTACGTTCCTTGAATTCCTGTGCTTTACCTTCATTCCAGTTCTTAACTGGTCTATAGTAACCTGTAATACGGCTCCATACTTCTGTTGGTTTACCACATACAGGACATATAGGCTGTTCACCTACAAGATAACCATGATCTTCACAAATAGAGTATGTAGGTGAAATTGTATAATAAGGAAGTTTGTAGTTTTCCGCAATCTTTCTTACGAGTGTTGCAGCACCTTTCCAGTCTGGTAGTTTTTCACCTAAGAAGGCATGGAATACAGTACCTGATGTATAAAGAGTCTGTAATTCATCCTGAATATCTAAGGCAGTAAATAAGTCATCTGTATAACCTACTGGTAAATGAGATGAGTTTGTATAGTAAGGTGTATTACCCTCTTTAGTGGCAGTAATGATATCTGGATATTTCTTCTTATCATGTTTCGCAAGACGATAAGATGTAGATTCTGCAGGTGTTGCTTCTAGGTTATATAAGTCACCATATTCTTCCTGATAGATCACTAATCTTTCACGCATATGGTTTAATACATCCTTCGCAAATTCCTGTGCATCTGTATGTGTTAAGTCTTCTTTAAGCCAGTTCGCATTGAGTGTGGCTTCATTCATACCTACTAAGCCAATAGTAGAGAAATGATTCTTAAATGAACCTAAATAACGTTTTGTATAAGGATAGAGACCTTCTTCTAATAACTTACTAATAACATCTCTTTTTACCTTTAATGATCTTGCAGCAAGATCCATTAAGTGATCCAGTCTTTCATAGAATTCCTGTTCATTATGCGATAAATAAGCAATACGTGGAAGGTTAATAGTAACGACACCCACTGATCCTGTTGATTCACCTGAACCAAAGAAGCCTCCACTCTTTCTTCTTAATTCTCTTAAGTCAAGTCTTAATCGACAACACATTGATCTGACATCACTTGGTTCCATATCTGAATTAATATAGTTAGAGAAATATGGTGTACCAAACTTTGCAGTCATTTCAAATAATAGTTTATTATTTTCTGTTTCCGACCAATCAAAATCCTTTGTGATAGAGTAAGTAGGAATAGGGTACTGGAATCCACGACCATTCGCATCACCTTCAATCATCACTTCAATAAAGGCTTTATTGATCATGTCCATTTCTTCCTGACAATCCTTATAACGGAAGTCCATTTCTTTTCCACCAACTATCGCATTCAATTCAGCTAAATCATTTGGTACTGTCCAATCTAAAGTAATATTAGAAAAAGGAGCCTGTGTTCCCCAGCGTGAAGGTGTATTGACACCATAAATAAATGATTCAATACATTTCTTGACTTGATCATAAGAAAGATTATCTACCTTTACAAATGGTGCTAAGTAAGTATCAAAAGAAGAGAAAGCCTGAGCACCTGCCCATTCATTCTGCATAATACCTAAGAAGTTCACCATCTGGTTACATAATGACGCAAGATGTTTAGCTGGTTTAGATGTAATCTTACCTGGAATACCTCCTAAACCTTCCTGAATCAATTGTTTTAAAGACCATCCTGCACAATAACCTGTCAACATACTTAAATCATGAATATGGAAATCACCATCTCTATGTGCATCCGCAATCTCCTGATCATATATTTCAGATAACCAATAATTTGCAGTAATCGCACCACTGTTACTTAGAATCAACCCACCAACAGAATAAGTGACAGTAGAATTCTCTTTCACTCTCCAGTCAGTCGCATTCACATAACTATTCACTAGATCCTTATAATCAAGAATCGTAGACTTCATATTTCTTACTTTCTCTCTCTGTTTACGATAAAGAATATAAGACTTCGCCACATCACTATAACCTGCCTGTGATAAGATATCCTCTACACTATCCTGGATATCTTCTACTGCAATCTTATGATCCTTAATTTTCTTTTCAAAATCACTTGTGACCTTTAATGCAAGCATATCAATCACACTTGGATGATATTCTTTCTTTAATGAAATAAATGCTTTTTCAATCGCACGGGTTATCTTCTTTAAATCAAACTCTGTAATCTTACCATCTCTTTTAATGACCTGGTACATATTATCATATCCTTTCTTCTATCCCTCTGATTTCACATTCATCAACATATTCTTCTAAAATCTTCTTATAACTCTGGAGTGTTTCTAATGAGCATGCATGTAAACCTTTTTTGAATCACATTCTCATTATCTTCAAAGTTTTGAAGATAATAACGCTTAGCACCTTTGATCCATTCTCCAACTAATCTCATATCATTTTCTGTATGAAATTCTTTAATAATTGTCGTTCTGAATTCATAATCCACATGATTTTCTAATAAATACTGGACTGTTGTCTTAATAGAATCAAGACGATAACCTTCTAAACCAATTGTCTTATTGTATTTCTTAGGGGCATTCTTGATATCTACTGCTACATAGTCTACAAGACCTTCTTCTACCAATTCTTTTAACTTATTAGGAAAAGAACCATTTGTATCTAATTTAATAGAGTACCCCATATCCTTGATTACTCTTAAGAAATCCACAATACCAGTCTGTAATAAAGGTTCTCCACCTGTAATACATACACCCTCTAATATATTCTTTCTCTTTTCTAAGAATTCAAGGACATCTTCCTGTTCAATCTCTACCATATTTTCTGGTAAGAAAACTAAATCAGAATTATGACAGAAAGGACATTTAAAATTACATCCTCCAGTAAATAGAGTACATGCCATCTTTCCTGGATAATCTAGAAGAGTGAGCTTTTGAAAGCCAAAGATACGAAAATGATTCTGGTATGTTGGTTCTTCTATTGCTTTCTTAACTAAAAGATGCATTGTTTTTTCTAATTGATCTACTTCTTCTAAAGTCAAATCAGATGTTAGATGTGACCACCAGTCTTTTCTCGCAAGATACATTTCAGCAATCACATCTTTCGCTTTAGGTGTTGTTTTAAGCCTCTTAGAACGTTTATCAAGAATATTCTCTTCTACACGAATATAGCCCGCCTCCTGTAGTTTAGATATACTCTTTGTGATTGTACCTTTATCTACAGAACCACTAGAAGACAATTCCTTCATAGTAATACCAGGATGTTCATGAATCATCATTAAATTCACAACCTGTCCATAACCTATATCATATTTCTTTAATCTATTATCATAATATTTAATAGCCGCACGATATAGTAATGCATTATCACTCATGAAGTTCTCTTTCTTATCCATCTCTCTCACCTCTTTAGTTGACTATCCAACTATATTAAGTCTAGCACCAATAAAGAGCGTATGCAATTGTTGTGAAAATGTTTGCACATTATCATCTCCTATATACAGTATATACTAATTAATTAAGTAATGTATTGAAATTATAAGCGATAAAACCTATATCAAGGAGTTAAGAAAAAATATTTGATTATATCTTAGCTAAATGGTTCCATGATATAATTATTATTAAGGAGGAGTATATTATGTCTCTATCAGAACTATTATCGTTTTATATTAATAAGAAGAAAACGAATATGACACAATTTGCACAATACTTAGAAATAGATCGTTCTACACTACATAAGATCATTAAAGGTCAAAGACCTGCAACAAGTGAAGCATTAGTCAATAAAATGGCACAATATCTATGTTTAAGTCAGGAAGAAACAAAACAGATATTAGAAGCTTATGAAATTGATACAATAGGTGCTTTTATATTCTATCGTCGTAAACATATCCAGGATTTCTTTAAGGAAGCAGATCATGTATTGGATCATCATTATCACATTACAGAACAGGTACAAGATGATCAGACTCTTGTAGATGATGTCTATACAGGAAGAATCAATGTAGAACATATACTCTATACTTTATATTCTTATGAACTAAGAGAAGAAAAACCTCATGTAAGAATCATGGAACAGCCTTATGAGATGTCTATTATATTCGATTCTTTTAATCATCTTTCATCAGATATGCCTATGACTCATTTATTTTATCTAGATAATTCACAGAAACAGACAAAAAATAATGAGTTCTATAACTTAAAGTGTTTAACTAATTTATTACCTGTCATCTTACGTAATAAGAATTATCATCCTTATTACTACTACAGTAATGTTTCTATTATGAATGAACATGATATATTCTACCCTAATGTAATGATTACAACACGTTATGTGTTTACCTATACAAATGATCATAGTCAGGGAATACTTTATAAACTTCAACAGATTGTGAATGCCTATAAAGAAAAATTTGATGCTTATTTAAAAGAAGCAGAATGTTTTATGACACGTGATTCATGGACAAACTATCTTGCAGACACGCAAACGTTCTTAAATACTCATGTTATTACACAGGAACTCATGACAACACCATGTCCTACTTATGTGTTTGAAGAGAGTGATCTGGATATTATCCGTAAATCATTAAAAGATTTCTTTCCTGATAAAGAAGGATTTATTAAAGACTATCAAAACTATGTGAATTACTGGAATCAGATCTTCTATCCTCAATGTTTTGATAAATTCCATGTTATCTATACAGTGCAAGGTTTATACTATACAGCTAAAACAGGGTATCTCCATGATATACCACCAGAACTCTTTAATCCTCTTTCTTTAGAAGATAGACTCACATTACTTAGAAAGTGGAAAGAATTCTGTATAAAGCATCCTCATGTCGTGATGGCAAATATGCCTTATCTTTCTGAATCATCTACAACATACTTTCAGTTAAGTAATCAAGAGTTTCATATGATTGCAGCAGATTCAACAGGTACACTCGCAAATATCTCTATTAAAGAAGTCACACTTGTAGAAGCATTTAATGATTTTGTTGAAAATGTAGTTAAGAAGAATGCTTATAGTAAAGATGATGAAATGAAGCTGATTGATAAATGTATAGAAATGATTGAAATGGAGATGTAGTATTATGTATGTATACCAATTATTATCTGAATATATCAAGACTAAGAAAATCAATATCAAGAAGTGTGCAGAATACTTCCAGATAGACCGTTCTACTTTTTATAAGATTATTAGAGGAGAACGTAAAATACCAAATCGTGATTTTATCCAACAGATCAGTCAGTATCTCTATCTTACTAATGATGAAAAGAAAGAATTATTAAATGCCTATGAAATAGATAGAATAGGAGAGTTCCGTTATTATTGCCGTCAACATGTAAATTCCTTCTTAAAAGAAGCTACATTACTTGATAACCGTTCCTTTACAACACCTGATACTTTAGATTCTATCTTAAAGACAGGACACTATACTAATAAATATGATGTAGAATATCTCTTATATGAACTATCTCTCTTAGAAAGCAAAGAAAAAAAACCTCATATAAGGATCTTTGATCAGCCTACTCATGCACTCTATTTATTAAGAATAGTCTCTTCTCATATACCTATTACGCATTTATTCTGTTTAAATAATACAAATGAACTAACGAAAGATAACCAGTTCTATAACTTAACTGTTCTTACAAATATCATGCCATTAATCTTTAATAATGATCACTATAGACCATATTATTACTATAATGAGATCAATGCGATTAATAACCATCTTTGTTTCTTTCCTAATATGATTCTTACTACTAGATATCTTCTTATTTATACAGCAGATCATTCAAGTGGTATTCTTTATGAAAAAGGAGAAACATATGATGCGTATGAAATACTATTTAATCAATATTTAAAGGAAACAAAGTGTTTAATCACTAAAAAAGATGAAAAAAGTGATATGACAGAAGATTTCAATTATATTCTCTATGCACCTCCTATTGGTGCAGTTTATCAAGAGGACGATCCATTTCCAGTTTTTTTAGAAGATAATGATTTTGTGGAATCGTTCAAGAAACAGTCAATGTATTTAAAACAGTTTGTGAAGCATAATAAAGATCATCTATCAGGACTCCATACTCTACAAGGATTAAAACATTTTGTGGATACTGGTTATACAATTGATTTCCTACAACCATTCTATCAACCACTAACGATTAATGATAGAATCAAAATATTACGTAGACTAAAGAACTTTATAAATACCTACTCTATAAAACTTGTAGATATCCCTGAATATGATAATATGTCTTTCTCAGTTATAGTCATGAACATTAATACACTCTATTTCCAAATTGTATCAGCCAGTGGCACTATCAAAACAATACAGCTGCATGAAGCAAGTCTTGTAATGGCTTTTAATGACTATTATCAATATATACTAGAAGAAAGATCGTTAAGTAAAGAAGACGCATTTGAAATCATTGATAGCTATATTGCACAATTAGACATGTTAAAAGAGTGAACCAAAATAGTTCACTCTTTTCATGTTAGCTGATTTTTGTACCTGCTGGTAAATCTGTTTCTAATACTTTAATAGATTTCTTAGTTCCACCTGCAAGAATCATACCCTGAGATTCTACACCTCTTAGTTTAGCTGGTTTTAAATTCTTCACTACAATTACCTTCTTACCAGGCATATCTTCTGGTGAATAGCTATCTGCGATACCTGAAACAATCTGTCTTACTTCTCCACCAATATCAATCTGTGATACAAGAAGACGATCTGCTTTAGGATGCTTTTCACATTTCTTTACTTCACCAACAACTAATTCTACCTTAGAGAAATCATCAATAGTGATTTCAGGTGTTTCATCCTTCTTTTCTGGAACAACTGGCTTAGCAGGAGTTAACTTTTCTACTTGTTTAGCTACTTCTTTAGGATCTAATCTAGCAAATAATACTTCTGGATGATCAGTGACTTTAGTTCCTGATTTATATGAACCGAAAGTATCTAGCTTCATCATATCTCTTTCATCTGTATTAATCATATCTAAGATCTTCTTAGAAGTACCAGGAATGAATGGTTCTAATGCGATAGCTGAGAATCTGATAGCTTCTACTAAGTTATAAAGTACTGTTGCAAGACGACCTTTCTTTGTTTCATCCTTAGCAAGAGCCCAAGGCATAGTATCATCAATATACTTATTAGTACGTCTTAATAATACATAGATTTCATCCAACGCTTTAGCAAGTTTGAATTCATTTTCTAACTTAATAGTCTTTCCTGGCATTGCGAGTGCGATTGATTTTAATTCATCATCCACTGGTTCACATACATTTGTATTTGTGACAACACCATCAAAGTATTTATTACACATAGCGATTGTTCTGTTTACTAAGTTACCTAAGATATTAGCGAGATCACTGTTGATACGTTCTACTAATAAGTCCCAAGTAATTGAACCATCGTTATCATATGGATTTCATGCAATAAGTAGTATCTTACAGCATCTACACCAAATAGATTTACTAAGTCATCCGCATAAATAACGTTACCTAAATGTTTAGACATCTTAGAATCACCCATTAATAACCAAGGATGACCAAATACCTGTTTGGTAAAGGTAAATCTAATGCCATTAAGATGATTGGCCAATAAATAGTATGGAATCTTACGATGTCCTTACCAATAACATGTACATCTGCAGGCCAATATCTATTAAATAATTCATCGTTATTACCATCTAAGTCATAACCTAATCCAGTAATATAGTTTACTAATGCATCAATCCATACATATACAACATGCTTTGGATCGAAGTCTACAGGAATAGACCAAGTAAATGAAGTTCTTGATACACATAAATCCTGTAAACCTGGTTTTAAGAAGTTATTGACCATTTCATTCTTTCTTGATTCTGGCTGAATGAATTCTGGATGATCATTATAATACTGCATTAAACGATCCTGATATTTAGATAATTTAAAGAAGTATGCTTCTTCTTTTGCATCATGCACTTCTCCACCACAGTCAGGACATTTTCCATCTACTAACTGAGATTCTGTAAAGAATGATTCACATGCAGTACAGTATTTACCTTCATAATGACCTAGATAGATATCACCTTTGTCATGTAACTTCTTAAAAATCTTCTGTACCTGTTTTACATGATATTCATCAGTAGTACGAATGAACTTATCATAAGTAACATCCATCATATCCCAGATACGTTTTACTTCTGCAGCAACCTTATCTACATATTCCTTTGGTTCAATTCCAGCTTCTTTAGCCTTTAATTCGATTTTCTGTCCGTGTTCATCTGTACCAGTCTGAAAACGTACATTATAGCCCTGCTGTCTCTTAGCACGGCAGATTGCATCACTTAATACGATTTCATAAGTATTACCAATATGAGGTTTACCTGAAGTATAAGTAATTGCGGTTGTTAAGTAGAAATCTTTTGGATCTTTCATATTATCTGCTCCCTCCTAAAAATAAAAAACGTCCTTAATAAAGGACGAAATTATCGCGGTACCACCTTTTTTACACTTACGTGTCACTCAATCTCTTAACGCGAGTTACGGTTATCCCTATTCGAAATAACAGCTCCCAGACCATCTTTCTAAAGCTTCACACTTATTTACACCAGCCATAAGTTCTCTATGCATTTCACTTTAGTCTCTTCTGTTCATTGCTTTTACTTTAAAACTTTAACAAATTTCTACAACCTTGTCAATGATAGGGTTGAAAGTCCTCACATTATCACAGAGAGGTTCACTTTCAAAAGTTGAATATTATTAAAGTTTTGAAAGTGAACCATTAAAGCACTTACGCTCCTAGTAACCATTCAGCAATATCATAAATCATAATGCCTTCATAGCTATACTTTGGATGTCTCGTTCTTGCAATAATCATTTTAGGATATGCATCTCTAATTTGTAGTAAAGGAGAATATTCTCTCTCAAAAGTTTCTTGTGCTGAAATATTATCACTTACCTGAATATAGATTTTTTCACTACCTCTTTGAGCTACAAAGTCTATCTCTTTCTGGTAAAGTTTTCCAACATAAACATCATAACCACGACGCAATAGTTCAATACAAATCATATTCTCATACACTCTGCCATAATCCATATTTCTACTACCTAAAATAGCATATCGAATACCTGTATCACACAAATAGAACTTCTCAGAACTTTCCAAATATTTCTTACCACGAATATCATATCTCTTAATATCATAGAAAACAAAAGCGTTACATAAGTATTTAATGTATTTACGTACTGTCACATGAGTTGTAGATACATTATTCGCATTTAAAAGCTGACTCACCTTATTTGGAGAAGTTAAATTACTGATATTATCCATTAAGAATTCACTTAATCTTTGTAATACAGTCGTATCAGGTAAAGCATACTTTTGAACTAGATCTCTTGTCACAATAGTTTCATAGACTTCCTTAATATAAGTAACCCTATCCCTATCATTTGGATATAAATAAGAGCCTGCCAAACCACCCTTAAAAGAGTATTCATCAAAAACTTATCCTTATCACTCACATCAACTATAATATTCACAATATTCTTGAAAGCTGAAAGGAAATACATGTATTTCAATATATCGTCCTGTAAAGAGAGTTGCTAGATCAGCACTCAACAAGAAAGCATTAGAACCAGTTACATAGATATCATACTTTCCTTTAGAATAGAGACTATTAATAGCTAACTCAAACTTTGGGCACATCTGAACTTCATCTACAAAGAGATAATTCATTTTACCTGCTACATAATGTTGTTCTACATAAGAATGTAGTGCATGATATTCCTTGATTTCTTCAAACTTCAAATCCATAAAATCAATAAAAATTATATTGATATTATCGTAATTTGTTTTTAGGTATTCAATGTATGCCTGCATTAGTTTAGATTTCCCGGAACGACGAATACCAGTAATAATTTTGATATCCGGTGTATCCTTTAGTTCAATGATCCTGTTGAGATAGTTTTTTCTCACAATTGTTTTCATATATTCACCTACTTTCAAAAGTTTAAATTTTTTATAGTTTTGAAACTGAACCACTACACTTATTATACTGTTCTAAAACTGTAGGAACAAGATGCCACTTTCAAAAATGAAATTATTTTGATTTTTGAAAGCGATTAATACAAACAAAAGACCTTGTACTTGATTTGATCATATGACAACTTATTTACACATAAATTTCTTATCTTATTCATACTGAATTCACTTATCATATCTAGTATGTTTTTTGAATTATGTAAATTATATTCGTTTATTGTATTAGTAAGTAAAAGGTAATAGAATACTAGAGAAGGAAGTGATAGCTATGGATTTAGAAAAGATTTTTAATGATCAGAAAACGTATTATGACACATTAATGACTAGAGATGTAAGTTTAAGAATAGATGCAATTAAACGTGTTAAGTTATGGATTAAAGACCATATGGACTTAATAGAAGATGCTTTAGAGAAGGATTTAGGTAAATCTAGAGGAGAATCCTATATGACAGAAATAGGATTAACTCTTGAAACCTGCACATATACATTAAAGAATATTAAAAAATGGGTAAAGAAGGATAAGGTAAAGACACCTCTTCATCAGTTCTTTTCTCGTTCTTATACGATTTATGAACCTTATGGTGTTACACTTATTATTTCTCCTTGGAACTATCCATTTCTACTTGCGATAGAACCACTTATTGGTACTATTGCAGCAGGGAACTGTGCAATAGTAAAACCAAGTGAGCAGACACCACATACTTCCGCTATTGTAGCGCAGCTCATTGATACATGTTTTGATAAAGGACATGCCTATTGTGTTGAAGGTGGTTTAGAGGTTTCTAAGGAACTTGTAGATTTACCTTTTGATTATATTTTCTTTACTGGTGGTAAGAAAGCTGGTAGAGAAATCTATATGAAGGCGGCAGAAACATTAACACCTGTCACACTAGAATTAGGTGGTAAGTCTCCTGCTATTTTAACTGATATGATTCCTATGGAGATTGCAGCCAAGCGTATTATATTCGGTAAGTTCTTGAATGCTGGTCAGACTTGTATTGCACCTGATTACATATTAATTAAAGATACTATGAAAGCGGCTTTTATTGATTATGCTGCAGAATATATTAAGAAGTTCTTTGGTGAACATCCATTAGAAAGTGAGAACTTATGTAAGATTGTCAATAAAGAACAATTTGATCGCTTAAAGAAGCTATTAGAGAATCAGGATATTCTTATCGGTGGAGAAGTAGATGAAGAACACTTAAAGATTGCACCTACTATTGTGAATGATGTAGATTTTGATAATCCTTTAATGGAAGAAGAAATCTTTGGACCTATTCTTCCACTTGTAGAATACAATAGAATTGAAGAAGCGATTCAGTATATTAATAGTCATGATAAGCCTCTTGCTCTTTATTTATTCTCCAATGATTCATATCATGCTAATAAGATTCTAGATTTATGTAGTTTTGGTGATGCATGTATTAATGATACAGTCAGCCATTTTGCGACTAATACACTTCCATTTGGTGGTGTAGGCGCAAGTGGTATTGGTTATTATCATGGTAAGTTTACTTTTGAGACATTCTCTCATCGTCGTTCTGTTTTGCATAAGAGTACACGTATTGATTTACCATTTAGATATTATCCACTTACTGATGATAAGATGAAATGGATCAAACGTTTCTTAAAGTAATACTTACGAACACTTAATGTGAGTGTGATTTCTTCTTAACCCTTTCTTTACTATACTGAATATAGAAAAAGAAAGGGTGATGGATATGAAGTACAATTTGTATTGGTTAGGTTCAAAATTAGTTGCTGTTATGATTATGGGAACTATACTTCTATCTGCCACTCATTGATTGTAAGCTAGAGATTCATTTCTCTAGTTTTTTTACTTAATATTTATATATTCTTGTGTCTGTAATGATATTTGTATTTCTCCTCTTATTCTATACTAAGTATAGAATAGGAGGAACAATGAGATACGAAATCGCCTGGGCAATTTCTAAGATTATATGTGCAATAATCTTATTTGTCATCATCATGTATGCTGGTTATACCGTTCGTTAATCAGCATTTTTATAATATTTCATGTATAATAGTAGATGAGGTGATTAAAATGGGTGAATATGATAAATATTTTAATAAGGATCTTCATAAAGATTTGAATAAGGATTCCCATATCAAACATGTTATTGCAGTCACAAGTGGTAAGGGTGGTGTAGGTAAGAGTTTAATGACATCATTACTTGCAGTCATGATGAACCGTATTGGTTATAATGTAGGTATTTTAGATGCGGATATTACAGGACCATCAATTCCCCAGGCTTTTGGTTTAACTGAAAAGCTTTATGGATGTGATAAGGGTATTATCCCAGCCGAAACACGTACGGGTATTAAGATTGTTTCTTTAAACTTAATGCTGGATAATCCTACTGATCCTGTTGTATGGAGAGGAAGCTTGATTTCTAATACTGTTACACAGTTCTGGACTGATGTATATTGGGGCGAATTAGATTATTTATTTGTCGATATGCCTCCAGGAACTGGAGATGTTCCTCTAACAGTCTTCCAATCTCTTCCTGTAGATGGTATTATTACGGTATCTTCACCACAGGAACTTGTCAGCATGGTTGTAGAAAAATCAGTGAATATGGCACAGATGATGAATATTCCTATTCTAGGTCTTGTTGAGAATATGAGTTATTATATCTGTCCTGATTGTGGACATAAACATTATTTGTTTGGTGAAAGTCATATAGATGAAATTGCGAAGAAGTTTAATATTTCTACTGTATGTCGTCTTCCAATGGATCCTGCAATTACTAAAGTAGTTGATGCAGGTCTTATTGAAACAATTACACAGATGGAACTTATGCCTATAGTGAATGAATTAATGAAGGAGGATTAAGAAATGATTCAGCACGTTGTTGTATGGAAATTTAAAGAAGGTACAGAAGATCTACAGAATCAGTTTGTAGAAGGATTAAAGGGACTTGTAGGACAGATTGATGGTATCCGTTCTTTACATGTTGGGAGAAATGAAAATCCTAATGAAACATATGATGTTTCATTAGTTATGGAATTTGGTAATATGGAAGATCTTGCTAGCTATGCGAATGATCCTAGACATTTAGCTGTTGCGAAAATTGCGAAGGAAAATGCTGAAGTAAGAGCTTGTGTAGACTTCACTATCTAATATAACTCAGGAATTATCCTGAGTTTTTTAAATACATATCTATTACATAGTTTTCGTTGTATAATATAGTTATCATGTTTAACGGAGGATTATATTATGAATACAGCTTTAGTAATTATGGCTGCTGGTATTGGTTCACGTTTTGGTGGAGGAATCAAGCAGTTAGAACCAGTTGGACCTAATGGCGAAATCATCATGGATTATTCTATCCATGATGCAATTGCCGCTGGTTTCAACAAAATTATCTTTATTATCCGTAAGGATATTGAAGCAGACTTCAGAGAAGTCATTGGTGATCGTATTGAAGAAGTCGCAAAGAAATATGATGTAGAAATTGCTTATGCATTCCAGGATTTAAAGGCATTACCAGAAGGAATTGAATGTCCTGAAGGACGTACTAAGCCTTGGGGTACTGGTCAGGCAGTTCTTGCTTGTGATGGTTTGATTCATGAACCATTCGCAGTTATTAATGCAGATGATTATTATGGTAAAGAAGCATTTGTACAGATTCATGATTTCTTATTAGACTACACACCTGAACATCCAGAAAAACTAGCTATGGCAGGATTTATCTTAAAGAATACTTTAAGTGATAATGGTGGTGTAACGAGAGGTATCTGTGCAGTCAATGATGAAGGATACTTAACAGATGTAGAAGAAACTAAGAATATTGAAAAGACATCTACTGGTGCACGTGTAGGAGACAGAGAAATTGACCCTAACGTGAATGTATCTATGAACTTCTGGGGATTAACTCCTGAATTCGTAAATACTTTAAAAGAAGGTTTTGTAGAATTCTTTGAAAACATCAAGAATCCACTAAAGGATGAATATTTATTACCTATCTATATTGGTGAACTTCTAAGAGAAAACAAATTAAGTGTTAAGGTATTAGAAGTACAGGATTCATGGTTTGGTGTAACATATAAAGAAGATGCACCTGTTGTAAAGGAATCATTTAAGAAGTTAATTGATGAAGGTGTTTATTCTACAAATTTATTCGATAATATAAAGTAAACAAAAAGGCAGTATGCAATCTATGATGCGCCCCTGTCAAGTAGACAGGTGAAATAATTAAAAACATGTACCCATGCCAGCCACGTAGTGGCTGGCATTTTTTATGCATAATGTGCCGCCTTATATTTCTGTATCGCCTTGTTCTCAGGTATTGGATACTGAACTGGATTCTCATTGCACAATGCTTCACTTCTTACTTCATAAGGTGTTCTCACACCAAATCTTCTTTGATATCTTTCATGACTGTAATATCTTATCCATTCTTTTATTGCCGCTTCTAATTCCTCTCTTGTTTCATATTTCTTGCCATAATGATATATCTCACATTTAAGTATTCCCCAGAATCCTTCCATTGGTCCATTATCAATGCAGCAGTGAACTCTGGACATGCTCTGTTCCATGCCATTATCCTTAAGCATACGCACAAAGACTGGACTCGTATACTGGAAACCTCCATCACTATGAAATAACGGATGTGCTCCTGGATTAGCGTCTACAGCTGATCTGAACGTATTGAAGACAAGTCTATTATCGTTATGGTCACTAATTGCATATCCTACTGGATATCTGTCATAAAGATCTAGTATCAGGCTTAGATATAGCTTATTTTCATTATTCTTTCCATATTTGAACTCAGTGACATCTGTTACCCATTTTTCATTAGGTCTTGATGCATTAAAGTCTCTTTTAAGATTATTCTTGGCTGTATTGTTGCTTTTTCTGACTATACAGCTTCTTCTTTTTGGTCTTATGATTGACTTGATGCCAAGTATTTTCATCACCTTGTAGACCTGCTTGTCATTATAGTTCTTGTTTTCATCTCTGTTTATTCTATCTGTCATCATTCTGTAGCCAAGCGTATGACTGAACTTCTCATCAAACTTTCTTATAAAGTCTGCCAGTTCCTCATTTTCAAGATCTCTTTCGCTTTTGTTATGTTTAAGCCATTTATAATAATTCGCCCTCTTTACACCTAATATCTCAAACATAGCTGATAGGCTTACCTCTTTGTCTTCTTCCTTGATTTCCTTGATTGACTGATATTCATTCTCGAATTTGCTTGTTCTGCATATCCTCTCCTTTCTATCTCCTCCACTTTTTTTAACAGTCTAATCTCCAGATGAGCTCTTTCAAGCTCACGCTCCTTTTCTCTCAGCTGTTTCTTTAGAAGGCCAAGCTCATCTAGCTCCTCATCCTTTTTACGGCGTCCACGTCTATCTGATAAGCCTTCTTCACCTTTTTCTTTGTACTTTCTTACCCAGTTAAATACATTTGAATATGTCACATCAAATACTTTGCACGTACCCGAATAATCAAGATTGTGTTCCATACAGTACTTTGCTATCTCTATTCTTTCTTCTTTTGTAACTTTTCTGCACTTTGCCATATAGATTTCCTTACCTCCAGGAATATAATCCTTTAATTCTGTTATGAAATGACGATTGTCAAGTGGAAGTATCACATTTCTTTGATTATCGTCTTTTCGTTTTTTTTGTGTAATTTTAATCAAGGACATAGGACAGGAAACTTCTATACAGATTTATCGGCGGTTGGCCACTCTGTTATTCGTGGATTGGTTACCTCAGGTCAATGGTTTCGCCGCAAGTTTCTTTGTCTATGGTCGTGAATCAAATCTTTGGAATAAGAAGTGTCTACATAGATAGTTCTTGAATAACTTTAACCATCTTCTTATAGAGATTTCCTATCCAATAGCCTCGATTCTTTTTTTGTTACTAAGTATTTATTTTAATAATGACAATCTAAAATTTTATCTAATAAGTTTAAATCCTTCTACAATCAATTACATAAATCAATATGATCTGTCATAATACCCCATACAAAGCATGTAAGTTCTCTTGCAATAGCTGTTTTAGCTACGTTATATCTTTTACCTCTCAAGGTCATTCGATAATATTTTCTTCTTAATCTTTCATTGGCTCTATCCGCATATGCTACTACTTCACTGCTGCATTTTTCCTGTCTTGATTTCAAATCTTTTGATTTAAATCCTACTTTTCCTCGTGTATAACCTTGTGCTGCTTCAACCAGCAATTTTCTTAAGTGACTATTCCCTGCTTTGGTGATTCCAAGCTTATTTTCATGACCTGCTGATGAGTCATCTCCAGGAATCAAGCCTAAATATGCCGAATACATGTTTCCTTTTTTAAAGCGATTGAAATCACTTGTTTCCACGATTAAAGATAGTGCAGTATGCGTTTTAATCCCAATCAGACATTGCAGCTGTTGCACTTTTTCTACATATTCCTCTTTTAATGATATTTCTTCAATTTGTTTATCTAAAGTCTCTACACGATCGCATAGATGATTATATTCAATCATATATTCTTTCAAGGTATCTTGAAGTAATGGTTCACTAAAAGAAACCGTATTTATCCAATCAATATGTTTTCTTGTCCAGAAACTTTTTCCTTCGAATTGTTTACCATTGCGTGTTAAAAACGCAATTATTTGTTGTTTGATACTTTTCAGGTTTTCTTTTATATCATCTCTCATACGAATGAATTCTTTTACTGAATTATCAAGTTCAGTAGGAACATGTACGGCAGAATATCCTCCATAAGCCAAACATTCCGCAATCATCTTGGCATCACGATAATCATTCTTAAGTTTTCTTCCACCTTTTTCAGTTTTCATGGTTGTTGGAGCAGGATAACACATTCAATTCCTTTTTCTTTTAATTCATGATATAAAGAATATCCTAGACATCCCGCTTCATAGCCACATACAATATTCAGCTCTTCATTTTCATGCTTCTTTTTAAAAGTTTCAATAACACGAATGATGTTTTTAACTTCAGGTTTTACCTGTGTAATACAGTGAACTGTACCATCATGTTCAAAAGATGGTTCAAAAATGCATAAAGTGTAGTTTGTAGTATGGACATCCATCCCAATTTTTATTATTCTATTCATAGGTAACCCTCCTTATTTGTTTGCGGTAATCCCACAATACTATGAATTTTTGTTTCTACTCAAAGTATAATGGTAAATCCACGATTGAACAATTAAGGAGAGTTACTTTTTTGTTTCCTCCTCGTCATTTCATATTGTCTATATGATCATTATATAACTTTACCCATGCAAGTACTGTCCCACATGCAGGAATTTTATATTTTACTGCAATATCTCTTAGTGATCCCTCTCCAGCCAGATATGCTTCTACGACCTTCCTTTTAAACTCTTTTGTATATGATTCATTTGCAGCTTCTCATCAAATGCAGAATCGCCATATGCTTTAAAGATTCTAATCCACCTTTCAATTGTAGTTTTAGATACATTTATTTCTTCAGCTAGACTAGAAATTGATTCACTGCCATCTAAGTACCTTCGACATATTTCAATTTTTTGTTTCTTAGAAAACTTACTTTTTCTTCCCATAAGAAAAACCTCCTCAGCAAACAGTGCTTTTAATTATTTGCACTGTCTACTGGGAGGTCATCATATCATCTAAAGCATACTGTCTTTTATTTTAGTGTATTTTATAGTTATAGAACTCTACCGTTCTTTACAGTGTATGTTTTACCATTATAATTTACTGAACCACTGTAATTCCAGTCAAGAATACCATTTTGAATGTAGTACCATGTACTGTAATACTTAACTAATCCTGTATAGTTCCAATCTAACTGTCCATTAGTCACCTTATACCATGTTCCTTCACCATTAACCTGTGATAATGTATTCACTGACCAGTCAATCTTACCGTTCTGAACATAATACCAGTTACCATTGTATTTTACTAGATTGTTGTAGTTTGTATTTACTCTACCGTTTTCAATATAATACCAAGTATTATTGTAGTAGATTAAGCCGTTGTAGTTCCAGTTAAGAACACCATTTTGAATATAGTATTGAGTACTGAAATACTTAGTTAGTCCTGTATAGTTCCAATCTAACTGTCCATTAGTCACCTTATACCATGTTCCTTCACCATTAACCTGTGATAATGTATTCACTGACCAGTCAATCTTACCGTTCTGAACATAATACCAGTTACCATTG
>ENA-OQEN01000329-OQEN01000329.1-human-gut-metagenome-genome-assembly--contig:-NODE-329-length-20834-cov-3.345390_pt1 | contig 20834 bp, 25 predicted proteins | sample MGYA00242791_ERZ504627 | MGnify/ENA primary metagenome ERZ504627 (study PRJEB26092, sample SAMD00036316) | human gut metagenome | host: Homo sapiens | study: EMG produced TPA metagenomics assembly of... | reverse complement strand
ATTCACTTTTCAACCGGCAACATTATTTCTTTATCAAACCCACCCCAAGAACACCCCATCAGGTAAATGAGGATTCGGTGTCGCTTCTGCAAAGTCTACTGATTTGTATTTACGCATAAACGGCACGCTCCGTTCATTACAAATAAAATCAGTGATTCAATTTCACGGAAAAGAGGTACAATATGAAACTTTATCGACTTAAACTCACAAGAACCCTCGCAAACGGCGTAACCGGCGAAAGGACCGTCGGATATTTCCGCACCGAGGCCGATTGCGAAAACGCAATTCCGGAAGCAAAGAACAATTTCAACATCGGAGAAGACTGCGGCAAGTTTTCAATTCAGGAACGTGACTTTGAAACATCCCGCGACGAAAGCCTTGTTACCGAAGTTTGCGAAGGCAGATGCAGCATTGATGCAAAGGTGCTCGCAGATGTTCTTTTTGAAAGCATGGACGAGCTGATGCACTATGCAATCAAAATCGCCGAAGAAACGGAAGATGAGAAAGGCAGTTTCGAGTTTGCTGCTGCGACGTTCAAAATCAACGAAGTAAGCAAGCCCGATGATTTCCCCGGAACGGCTTTTGACAGCGACGGTGCACCGCTTGCAGTCAACAGCTCCGAAAAATAGTTTTCGGGAATGACGGGTGAGCTTCAATTTCGCTTTCACGCTTCCGCACTGCCTTTGACGGACGCTGCGGAATGAATTGAATTAAACTGAATAAAAAACAAAGAAAGACGCGGTACCGCCCGCGTCTATCTTTGTCGAGGCATATGAAGAAAGAAAAAATGACTGTTCTTCCTGCCGCCGCAGAGAGGCAAATCCGCGGCGCGGCATTTCACGGAAGTCGATTGAATCGGAGCGGCAAAAAAGCGGACTGCACAGCTTGCACACAACGTTAACTGGAGGAAAAACGGAGTAAACACTGCCGCTCCGAAAATCGACCTCACTAATATAACGAATAAGGACGCAAAACGGTTCACATTTTCGAAAAAAAGTTTATAATAAGCTCATGAACACAAAAATACAGGAAAAATTGAAGCTGCTGCCCGATAAACCCGGCGTGTACAAAATGTTTAATGCGCAGGGCGAGCTTATTTATGTCGGAAAAGCCGTGAACCTGAAAAACCGCGTCCGGCAGTATTTTCAATCCCAAAAGAACCACACCGCAAAGGTTCGGGCAATGGTTTCAAACATCTGTGACTTTGATTTTGTAATCGTTACAAATGAGACGGAGGCTTTGAATCTTGAGAGTAATCTAATAAAGCAGAACATGCCTTATTATAATATTCTGCTCAAGGACGACAAGCATTTTCCGTATATCAGAATTGATTTTCGGCAGGATTTCCCGCGGGTTGAAATCGTCCGACGCTATAAAAGGGACGGAGCAAAGTATTTCGGCCCGTACCTGAGCTCATTTATGCTGCGCGAATCAATTGAAGCCGTTCGCGAGAACTTTCCGGTGCGTCATTGCAAACACGATATCGGCAGAATGATCGCCCGCGGCGAACGTCCCTGCCTGATGTACCATGTCGGCAAATGCTGCGCACCGTGCACGGGAAAGGTCACGCGGGAACAGTATCATGAGCTGTTGAACGAAGTTGCCGCGCTGTTTGAAGGCAATTGCAAGCCGTATATTGCAAAACTGACGGAGCAGATGCAGAAGGAATCCCAAAATCTGAACTTCGAAAAGGCCGCACAGCTGCGAGACAGGATTCGCGCGATAAAAAGCGTTTCCGAAAAACAGATAGCCTCATCCGCAACAGATAAATGCTATGATGTATTTGCTCTTGCAAGGGATGAATTGGGCACGCTTGCCTACGGGCTCTTTGTTCGCGGAGGGAACGTTATCAGCGCGGAGGGATACAAAATAGAGGCGGAGGATGAAAGTTTTTCAGAGATTATCGAGCAGTTTTTGCTTCAGTTCTATCATGATGCAGGCGATATGCCGCATGAAATAAATGTTGCCGATGAGCCGCAGGAATGTGAGCAGCTTGAAGCTTTCCTTTCCCAAAAATGCGGCCATTCCGTTAAAATACGTGTGCCGAAACGCGGAGAGAAGCTTAAGCAATGTGAGCTTGCAAAGATGAATGCCGCGCAGACCCTTGCAAGGAGCCGTGAACTTGCGCATCGCGAGTGGGAACGCACCGAGGGGGCATTGGCCGAGCTTTGCCGCATTATCGGCATCGGTATGCTGCCGCATCGCATGGAGTGCTTTGACAACTCCCATTTTCAGGGCAGGGACACCGTTGGCTCAATGGTTGTATTCATCAACGGAAAACCGGAAAAAAGCCTGTACCGCCGCTTTAAAACAAAGCAGGACACGGCCGGGGACGATTATCTTGCTATGCGTGAACACCTTTCGAGACGGTTCGAACGAACGCTTGCGGGTGACGAAAAGTTTGCCGAGCTGCCGGATCTGTTGGTTGTGGACGGCGGCAGGGGACAGCTCAATGTTGCGCTTGAGGTTTTGGACGAATATGGACTATCATATATTCACGCAATAGGTCTTGCCGAAAAAAATGAGGAAATAATTCTGCCCGACAGAGGAGCCCGTCATTCTTCCGCGAAGCAGCCCCGCACTGCAAATTTTGCAGCGTATCAGATGAGGCGCACCGATTTGCGATTACCTATCACCGCAGCGTGCGTGCAAAAAATTCGCTTTATTCGCGATTGGACGAAATCGAGGGCATTGGCGACAAGCGCAAGCGCATTCTGTACGAAAAATTCATCACAATAGACGCTGTTTCGGCAGCCGAAATCGATGAGCTGCGCGCGTTCCGGGGATGAATATCCGCGCGGCACAGGCCGTTTATGATTTTTTCCATCCCGACGGATCCGCAGGTGCGGCTGCGTCGGCCGAAACGGGGAATGCGGTTCAATCGGAACATCACAAAGCGCAGCTACAGGCAGCGGAGAATAAGAGAAATGCCGATAACGGGGAATAAAAACAACATGAAATATAAAATGCTGATTCTTGATATTGATGACACTCTTGTGCCGCGCGGGGGCGGAATCTCGCAGAAAAATGCGGCAGCGATTCAAAAAGCGCGTGAGGCAGGCGTGTATGTGACGCTTGCAACGGGCAGGGGGTACTACGGCTCTTCCCATGTTTTTCGTGAACTGGGGCTTGATACTTACGTTATCAATTATGCGGGTGCGGTGATAAACGATACAAGAACGGATAAACCGATTTTTGTGACGGAGCTGGATAATAGTTTCGTGCAGGAAATTCTTGCAATGGCGGATGACATGAACCTTCACGCCCATTTGTATCAAGGGGATAGAATTGTGTATGAGCGTGAACATCCTTACGCAAGCGCATACTGCGCGGCACTTAACCTGCCGTATTCGATAGATTCGGATATTCGAAAGAAGACTTGGCAAAATGTGCCAAGGTGCTTATCATTACGGAACCCGAGCGTGTTTCGGAACTCCTGCCTTTTTTTAAAAAGCATTTTGAAAACAGAGTGGAAGTCTCGGCATCATCTCCCGGGTTTATAGAATTCAACAGACTGGGTGCAAACAAGGGTACCGCCGCAGAGCTGCTCGCATCTCGGCTTGGATTCGGCCGCGATGAAGTTGCGGCAGCGGGAGACAACACGCTTGATCTTGAACTTGTTCGCTGGGCAGGACTCGGTGCTGTGGTTGCGGACGGCAACCCCGATGTGAAACGTGAAGCGGATGTTATAATACCTGCCTGCGCGGAGGACGGCGTTGCATATCTGATTGAAAACTATATTTTGAAGGATGATGCAAACGGCATCATGCGGAACAGCGGGGAGAAAAAGGATGTACAGGCTCGGCTTTGATATCGGCGGAACGCATATCGCCTGCGGTATAATAAATGATGAAACATTCGAAATCGTCGGAAAGGATGCCTGCGCATTTTTTCGCGGTCAATCTGCGGAAAAACCGCACAGTGCATGGCGGAATTGGCAAAAAACACTGCCGCACGGTGCGGAACGGATTTTCAACAGATTGAAACCGTCGGCGTCTGCATACCGGGAAGCATCGATGCGCAGAACGGAACGGTTGTTAACGCCTATAACCTCGGCTTCCATAATGTTCCGTTTCGGCAAATTGTTAAAGAAACATTTAACAAGCCCGCTGCAATGCTGAACGATGCGGATGCGGCAGCTCTTGCGGAACACAGACTCGGGGTGCTGCGCGGAACTCGGAATTCACTGCTTGTAACGCTCGGAACAGGTTTTGGCGGAGGAATAATTCTGAACGGCGAAATCTTCTGCGGCGGAAGAGGTTTCGGAGTTGAACTCGGTCATATACAAATGGATATGCATGGTGAAAAGTGTACATGCGGCAGGCGCGGGTGCATTGAAACGCTTTGCGCGGCATCGCGGCTTACACGGGACGCGCTCCGCCTTGCGGAAAAAAAGAAACAAGCGGGTGATAAGCTCGGTGAAACGCTGCACGATGCCGGCACGCTCATTGCAGCGGCAAGGGCGGGGGATATTGAATGCACGGAGGCGTGGAATCGCTATCTGGACGATCTGTCGAATGCGCTTGTGTCGCTTATCAATATTCTTGACCCCGAAATAATTGCCGTCGGCGGCGGTGTGAGCGGTGCGGGGGATTTTCTCATCGTTCCGCTGAATGAACGGGTTGCAAAAGGCAGCTTTTTCAAAAAACCGACGCCTGTCGTAAAAGCTCTGCTCGGCAATGATGCCGGGCTTGCGGGTGCAGCTCTGTTCGGCGCCGAAACAGCTCCGCACCGGTGAGCCGTTAATTAAAAAACAAACGAATTTAATCCAGAGGAGGAAAACATATGTCAATCATGGTATCTGTATTTGTGCCGGACGGAATCGTCATGGCAGCGGACAGCAGGCAAACGGTCGGAATCACGGCGGTGAAGCCCGTGAACGGTGCTCAGGGCACGGAAACACGCATTCTGAACCGAATGGACCGGCCGGGGCAGCCGGGTTTCCTGCGGGAACGATCATATCCCAATCGGACAACGCACAAAAAATAATGCTGCTCAGCAAGGTTAAGGTGGGCATATCTGCCTGCGGCATAGGTATTCTTGACGGAAAAAATGTTTCGGATTATATCCGCACGTTTGAAATCAACGAACTCACATCGGCGGATGATGTCACGAGCGTTGCCGAAAAGCTGCATAAATATGCATTTAAATACTTTCCGCAGGTCAATTTCTTTGTTTGCGGCTATCAGAACGACGAACCGTTTGTGTACATTGTGAACAAGGAAATTAAGCGCAGCAATATTGAAAACGGCAGAATGCGCTACGCTTCCATCTGGTCCGGAGAGCAGGCTGCAATAACAAAGCTTCTCAACGGCAATCCGCCGATGATGATAAACCATGTGCTTATGCCGCTCAAGGATGCAATTGACTTGCGGATTTTCTTGTTGATGCAACGATAAAATCACAACGCTTCGAAATGAAGCCCGCAACATGCGGCGGCGATATAGACATTCTTGTGCTCACGAAAGATGATTCATTCTGGTTCCGCCACAAGGTCTATAAGCCGGAAGATAAGCCGATTCCGATGGCGGAAAAATAAGAACCCTGCACCCCGCACCGCAGCGGGGCGCAGGGTTTAATATATTAAATTCCTTGCGTTCGTTTGTCCTTTTTCATTTGCGGCGGAAATAGACTTTAGATATGAAAAGAACGAACGGAAAAGCCTTATCGGTAAACAATGCAAAACGGCGTATAGGCATAAACGCCCGCCGTGTTATAACGCTGACGCTGTCGAACATTGCGCTTCAGGCTCTCGGGTTTGTGTACAGAATGATGCTTACGGACTGTGCGGGAACAACCGCACTCGGCCTGCAATCGCTTGTGATGCAGATTTATTCAATTGCGGTTTCCGTCTGCATATCCGGGCTCAATGTTGCGGTCATCACCGTTGCTGCGCGGCTGAATGCAGCGGGAGGTCGGGGCATTCGCACCCTGACGCGCTGTGCACTGCTTGCGTTCTGCGTGCTGTTTCTGCTTTCCGCTGTTCCTTCGGTTATACTGCGCAGGTCGATCGCACTCCGCCTCATAGGAGACTGCAAAACGGAGGGTGCGATACCGCTCGTTTTGATATGCATATTCTTGACGGGAACGGAAAACATACTAAAATCCGTGCATATTGCGGCGGGACGCGTTCGCACGACGCTTTCAGCGAGATAACGGAACAGACGGCGCGGTTTTTTCTTGTTTGGCTGCTGTTGAAAAGCTTTGCGGCGAACAGTGCTTTTGCAATGCAGGGCGAACCGAGTTTCAGCGTGAAGCTTATAATCACGGGTATGGTGTTGAGTGAGTTTTTCAGCGTCGGATTCCTTTCCGCATCGTATTTCAGAACATTTGTAAAGAAAAATCGAACGTCTGCGGATACACGGCCCGCTGCCGGAAGGTTTTCGGCTTTATTTTCGGAGCTTTGCGAAATACTGCTGCCGGCCGCATTGACAAGCGTCCTCGGAACGGTTTTTCATCGGCTGCCGCGCTGCTGCTTCCGGGGCGGCTGTATGCTGCCGGCTATTCGCGTGAAGCGGCATTGCAAACAATCGGCGTGCTCAACTCGGTTGCGGTTCCGCTTGTTGTGCTGCCGATGGCGTTTGCGGGTGCGGTTGCGGCTGTGTGTATGCCGGCTGTTTCTGCGGCGGTTCAAAACAACAACAAAATCTGCATAGAATTGTCAAAAATCAGTAGGGGCACTGACTTTTGCCGTTGCGGCGAATCTTTTGCTGCTGCCTTTTTTGAAGAAACTGTCCGCACTTCTCTTCGGAATCGTTCCGGATTGGGGCGTGTTTGTTCTGCTGACGCTGAAATCCTGCATAATACATTTTCAAATAGTAACGACAGCGATACTGAACGGCCTAAAGGAGCAGAAAATCGTGCTTGCGTACACCGTTTTGAGTGAGGGACTGCAATTGATTTTGATTTATCTGTTTGCCGCGCTTCCGCAGCTGCATATTTACGGCTGCCTTGCCGCAATGGCGGCGGGGGAAGGGCTGAGGCTTGCTTTAAGCGTGAAAAGAATCAGACTGATACTGAACGGAAATGTGAAGGGTGCGGAGCGTAGAATGCTGCCGCAATAAAGCCAAACTTAAACAACAAAGCCGAGCCGCCGCATTGGGCAAAGTGCCGGGGAATGCGGCGATTCGGCTGCCGTTTTAACTAAGCGGAAAAAACAGGGTTCTTTTTCGCTGCAACTCTTAAAATGCTTCCGGGTGCAACGGGTTCGCTGCATCCGATGTACAGCTTTTGACAGGGATGCGGCGCACTCTGCTGCATCTCGCCTTCTTCGCTGCGTATGCCGTTCACGCGGAATGCGCGGGCAACATCTTTGGGCGCAAGAATATGCAGCTCATCGCCGTCAAAGAAACGGTTGCGCTGTTCAACATGAGCAATTTTGCGTTCCGAATCATAGTCAAGCACAACAGCGGCAATTGCATAATCCTGAATATAACCGCCTGATTCCGGTGCCATGAGCGGAGCTTTCGAACCCATTGCATCGTTGTCAAGCATGAAGCCCGTTGTGTACGGACGGTGGCTGATTCGGTTCAGTTCGTTCATAACAAGCTCCATATCGCATCCGTCCAGTGCCATTCGATAGGCGTTCACGACAGTTGCAACGTAAAGAATGGATTTCATCCTGCCTTCGATTTTGAGGCTGATAATGCCTGAATCGATAACTTCGTTTAAATGCTCCGCCATGCACATATCGCGTGAATTAAGAATAAAACTCCCTTTCCTGTCCGCAACAACGGTGAAATATTCGCCGTCGTTGCCGCGTTCGCGGATTTCATATGACCAGCGGCAGGGCTGAACGCATTCGCCGCGGTTGCTGTCGCGCCCGTCGATATAATTGCTGAAAAGACATCTTCCGGAGTAGCTCACGCACATTGCACCGTGAACAAATGCTTCAAGCTCAAGGGTTTCGGGCAGTTTGCGGCGCATTTGTGCAATCTGTGAAAGCGTCAGTTCGCGCGCCAACACAATGCGTTCAATGCCCTGTTCATGCCAGAACAGCGCAGCTTCGGAATTGAGGGTGTTTGCCTGCGTGCTCAGATGAAGCGGGAGGTTCGGTGCAACACGTTTTGCAATTCGGATAACGGACGGGTCGTTGATGATGAGTGCATCCGCGCCTGCTGCATCAAGTGCTGCAATCGTTTCGGGCAGATTTTCCAAATCTTCATCACGCATAAACGCATTCACGGTGACGTAAACCTTCACGCTGCGTTCGTGCGCATATCTAACGGCCTCCGCAACCTGTTCAAGCGTAAAATTATCCGCAAGGTTGCGCAGCGAGAATGCGGTTGTTCCGAGATACACGGCGTCCGCGCCGAATTGAATTGCGGTCACGAAACGTTCCCAGTTGCCGCCGGGGCAAGGAGTTCAATTTTTCTTTGTTTGTCAGCCATATTTCACCTGTTGTTCAGTTTGTTGAAGTATAAAAATAACAATGAAATTAATCATACGTTTTCGCTTATCACGGAGCGGAGAAAGTGATACATCGGCGCGAGTGCGGAAAACTCGTCCGTCAGCACATCAAGGATGTTCGACGCGCGATAAGCGCGCGACCCCGGGAATTGTCTTCATCCACGCAAAAGTCTTAACGTTCAGATAGGGTTTCAGCTCAGCAGGTGCATCGGGGAATCTGTCGCGTCTGTAGCTTTCACAGCTGTAAATAAATCCGCGCGCTTCAAGCGAATGTGCAAGCTCGAGAAATTTCATCGGAGCGGCAAGTATCTTTTTTCGATATGCTGCATGAATGCCGGGTTGATGAATAAAACCCGCAGCCGTAATCGTATCGGTGCGGCGTGATTTCAAACCAGAGCGTGCAGCCTTCGCTTATGCGCGTGCGCGGATATCTGAACCCGATCCACATGTGGTCACGATAGGGGGACTTGTCCTTTGTGAAGCGGGTGTCACGGCGAATGCGCGAAACGGAAGCATTGATGCTCGGATTAAAATTGCCGTCGATATCAAGAGCCGTCGGCATCAGCGCAGCGGCAAGCCGCCGCATGGGATCGCGGACGAATTGCTCATAGCGCTTGCGGTTCGCTTCGAACCAATCTGCATTGTTGTTAAATCCGATTTCAAGCAGAAAACGGAAAGTTTCCGCCGAAAATCCATTAAATATTTCCTTGCTGTTCATATTCGTGTGTTTGCCGGATGCTTATTGATGATTTGCAGAAATTTGCCCGTTCTGAGCCGCAGTGAAACTGCGGCTCAGAACGGGCTTTTAATCGGTCGGGGTTCGCTGCATGAGCAGCCGCATTTCACGGCGTTCAAACCGCTGACCGAACGGGTACCCGAAGCATTCTGCATTCGTTACCAGAGCGGGCTGTATCTTGCAACGTTGCGATTGTGTTCCGCAAGCGTTTTTGCAAATATCAACGCGCCGCTGTCGGGATCCATAAGGCAGAAATAAAGGTAATTATCCGCAATGTATTCCGAGTTGGGATAGAGTGCAGCCTTGATTGCAGTATCGCCCGGATTGGAAACAGGTCCGAGCGGAAGCCCGGAATTTGTGTGTGTGTTGTAGCCGGACGGTGTTGCAAGCTGCTCTTCGGTCAGATGAAGCGAACCCGTTTTAAGAACGTATTCAAGCGTTGCATCCGAGTCAAGGTTCATGTTTGCCTTCATCCTGTTGCTGAAAACGGCCGAAACGCGATAGAAGTCATCCGAAACACGTGCCTCTTTCTCAATGACTGATGCAAGGGTAACAACATCGTACATACTCATGCCCAGTTCCTTGGCGCGTGCTGTGTAAACTTCACCGAATATTTGCTCAAATCGGTCAAGCATCTTGTCAATGATTGTTTCCTCCGAGGCATCCTCGTAAATATCATAGGTATCCGGGAAAAGGAATCCTTCGAGTTTGTAAGGCCGCTCACCGGTTTCATCGGCGGGAATATCTTTGATGAACGGGTGATCCTTAACAAACATCTCGCCGGTCACGCAGAGGGAGAGGAATTTGTCCGGGCTTTTCAGTATTCCGTCCGCAACAAGCTTGTCGGCCATTGCTTCGATCGTCAGTCCTCGGGAATCTGCAACTTAATGATTTTTCGCGGCGGCATACCGCGGCAAATCGTATCCACAATGTCAGGAATGCTCATGTTGCGGGAAAGGACATATGTTCCCGCCTGCAAACGGCTGGATTTACCGATAAAGTCAACGTAAATCTTGAAAACGGCTTTGTGCGGAATCAAACCGGGTGAATCCTCGCCTCCGGCCTCGTAAAGAATCTTTGCAACTGTGGATGCACCGCTGCCTTGCGGGATTGTAACAATAATCGGCGTGGAGTCGTTCGGGTCAACGGGCATGAGATACTTGTTATAGATTTTTTTGCCGACGGTCGAAAGCAGCACATAAGTGATGAACAGGCTTGCCGCAATGATAAAAGGAACGCGGACGATTTTCCAGATTTTCCAGAAGGTCTCGGAGCGTTTCCCTCGGTTGGCATTTTCGGCGGGTTCATCTTCGCAACCATCGTATATATTGAAATCTCGAGTTTCATCCGTGCGGGACTGTCTGCGTCCGCGCCATCCGGATGCACCGCCGCTGTCGGGGGCATAATTGGGCAGGGATTTTTGCCCCGTATTTCTGTTAAAAAACATCATGGTAAGGAATTCCTCCGAATAATCTTATAATCCTGCTGAAAGCTTTTTGCATAAACCCTGCATAAAACTTCTTTGAAACATCGGCTGCGGCATGTGATGGTCCGTTTTCGAATGCTTCCGTAAGTAATTATACACCAAACAGACGCACAACGCAAATTCTGTCCGCAAAAAGTTTACAAAAACGAATGCATTGTGCGTTATTCGGTGCGCCGCGCACGGTTTGGGCGCGGCTCGGGATTCTTTATTTATGCCCGAATATCGGGCAGCATTCAAAAATGCGGTGCATATCAGTCTTCAAGAATGCTAAGGTCTGCATCAACGGCGGCGGCAAGTTGTCTGTATATATCGCCGAGAACGTTATTCAGTGCATACTGGGCGAACAGGTATTCGGACGCTGCAAAGTCAAGCTGAAGCAGCTCGCCCATTTTTTGAAGCTTCGTCATTTCCTCGCGGCAATCCGCCCCGGCAAGCGTTCCCGCCTGAACACGGGTTTGCAGTATACGGTATTCATCCAGCAAACGGCGCGTGCTTTCGTTTCCGTAAGCGCGTGTTTTGGCATCGAGATAAATCCGATGTTCGTCGGAATTGCGCAGAAGCTCTGCAAGTTCGTTCGTTTTTTGCTTTATGGCTTCGTTGTTCATGATTCCTCCTTTCAATTGATGACGGGCTTAACATTGTTCAGCAGTCGATTTCAACAACGATCGGCAGAATGATGGGTGTGCGTTTTGTTTTGCTGAGCAAAAAACTCTTCATCCCGCTCTTCATGGATGCCTTGAATCCCGTCCAGTCGCTCTTGCGGGATTGCTTTTCGGCAAGCTTTGATGCAAGGTCGAACGCGAACTCCTTTGCTTCGGCAATGAGCTCATCGGAATCTTTGATGTAAACAAACCCGCGTGTGATGATTTCCGGAATGCCGAGCAGCTCTCCGGTGGATTTTTGCACGGGAACGATAATGGAAAACAATCCGTCCTGAGACAGCAGCCGACGTTCGCGCAGAACGGCCGCGCCGATGTCTCCGACACCGAGACCGTCGATAAGAATCGCGCCCGAGGGAACGGTGCCGTTTAGTTTTGCGCTGCGTTTGCCGAGTTCAAGCACATTGCCGTTGTCCATCATGAAAATATGTGAAGGGTCAATTCCCATTTCTTCGGCAAGCTGTGCGTTGCGGTAGAGATGACGCGTTTCTCCGTGAACGGGAATAAAATACTTCGGCTTTAAAAGACGGAACATAAGTTTAAGCTCCTCCCGCCTTGCGTGACCGGAAACATGAACATCCGCAAGCCTGTCGTAAACAACATTTGCGCCGCGCTGGAAAAGTTGGTTGATGACCCGTCCAACGCTTTTTTCGTTGCCGGGAATTGCCGAGGCGGAGATAATGACTGTGTCGCCTTTGCCGATTATCAGCTTGTGATTTGCGTTTGCCATGCGGAAAAGCCCGCTCATGGATTCTCCCTGGCTGCCGTGGTAAGAACGCAGACACGGTTGTTCTCGTAGTTCTTGAGCTTTTCAAGCTCCACAACGCTGTCCTCAGGCAGTTCGAGATATCCGAGATCCTTTGCGATCTTCGTTATCATGACCATTGAACGCCCTTGGAAACAGATGACTCTGTTGTGCCGCACGGCGGTATCAACGACCTGTTGAATGCGGTAAACATTGGATGCAAAGGATGCAACGATGATTCGCCCCTGCGCTTCGGTAAACACTTTTTCAAAGGTTTTGCCGAGTTCTTTTTCGGAAGGCGTAACTCCCGAAAGTTCAGCATTGGTGCTGTCCATCAAAAGCGCGAGAACGCCCTTTGTGCCGTAACGCGCAAAGCTGTTGATATCGATAGGCTCGTTGTCGATGGGAGTGTAGTCAACCTTGAAGTCGCCCGTATGAACGATGATGCCGACGGGGGTTGTGACCGCAAGAGCGACCGCACCCGCAATGGAGTGACTGACCTTTATAAATTCGATTTTGAAGCATCCGATTTCAATAACGTCGCCTGCATTGATGCATTCAAGACATGTATCCTCAACATGATGTTCGTGCAGCTTGTGTTCAATCAGCGCAAGGGTGAATTTGGTTCCGAAAACGGGTACTTTAAATTTTTCCAATGCATAGGATATTGCGCCGATATGATCCTCGTGCCCGTGTGTGATGATGAATGCGCGAAGGCGTTCGGCATTCTGCTCAAGGTAACTCATATCGGGAATGACCATGTCGATTCCGGGCATTTCTTCGTCTGGAAACGCAAGCCCGCAGTCGATAACGATAATGTCCTCGTTGTATTCAAGTACGGTCATGTTTTTTCCGATTTCGCCCAGTCCGCCGAGCGGAATGATTTTCAGTTGGGGTGCTGTGGATTTTCTTGCCAAATTTTTCTCCTTTCGGTGCACGGCAAAGCAGGATGCAGAAATAACCGTCCGAGCAAGCATCACGCGAAGGTTCGCAGAATGAACATTTCGCCGCCGCAGCAAAAAACGCTGTGCGTCGGAATTGTTCGGTCGTATTATGCGAAAACCCGAGCTGCGCAAAAACGATGAAGATCGTGCGCATAATCGACTGCTCCGAATGTCGTGCAAATTTCGGTTGTCTGTTTTTTTAAACAAGCGGGCGGCAAGCTTCAGTCGTCAGCTGAAGTCAGTTCGGCAAGACGTTCTTCTGCCGCTTCCCACTTCTTGTAAAGTTCATCAATCTGCTGCCTTTTTTCGGCAGCTTTTTCAGAAAGTTCGCAAGCCTTTTTGTAATCCGAAGCGATATAGGGCTTTGCAAGCTCTTCATTAATTTCGTCAAGTTCCGCCTCGGCCTTTGAAACGGCAGCCTCGCAGCGTGCGGCTTCTCCCTTTGCGCGGTTGAGAATGCTCTGCTGCTGTTTGCGTTCGCGGTAATCCAGCGCATTGCGGGATTGAGTGCGCTTTTGCTCGTCCGCCTGTGCGCGGCTTTCGTTAACGGCTGCAATATAGTCGTCATACCCGCCGATGTATTCCTGAAGTCCGTTCGGCGTCATATGCAGAATGCGGTCGCAAGCCGGTTCACAAGATAACGGTCGTGCGTCACGATGAGCATAGTGCCGTTGTAGCCTTCGAGTGCGGCTTCAAGTGCTTCGCGTGAGGCAATGTCAAGATGGTTTGTCGGCTCGTCAAGCAGCAAAAGGTTCGCCTTCGTCAGCATGAGTTTAAGCAGCTGAACACGCGCAGCTTCGCCGCCGGAGAGCAGTTTTATCTGTTTTTCAATTTCATCGCCGCGAAACAGGAATGCCGCAAGCGCATTGCATATATCTTTATGCGAAATTGTCGTATAATATCTGTCCCAAACTTCGCGCAGAACGGTTGCTTCCGGATCGAGCGAAGTCATTGTCTGTTCGTAATACGCTTCTTCAACATGCGAACCCAGATAATAACTGCCTTCGGTCGGGCGTATGCGTCCCGCAAGAATATTCAGCAGCGTTGTTTTTCCGCAGCCGTTATCGCCGAGCAAAAACACTTTCTCGCCTTTTTTTATCAACATGTCAACATTGCGGAAAACGAGCTTGCCGTCAAATGACTTTGCAAGCTTTTTTGCAGCAAGAACATCGTTGCCGCCGACTTCCTTCGCCTCAAAATGAAAATGTATGGAGGCACTGTCGCGTTCGGGCTCAACAAGGGTTGCTTTTAGCCTGTCCGCCTGCTTCTGTTTTGATGCGGCGGTAATAAAATTTCGCTCCTGTCCCCAACGCCGCTGCTGTTCAACGATGCCTTCGATGCGCTTGATTTCTTTTTTTGTGCGCAGATACTGCCGCATTTCAAGTTCACGCGCCGTGCTTCGCAGTTCGAGATGCCGCGAATAATTTCCCTTGGAAATAAAAAGTCTGCGATCCTTAAGCTCCATGGTTCGGTTCGTGACCTTGTCAAGAAAATACCTGTCGTGAGAAATAACTATGAACGAACCGCGGTATGCGCTCAAAAAGTTTTCAAGCCATTCGATAGCGGATATATCAAGGTGATTGGTAGGCTCATCCAAAAGCAAAAGGTTTGCATCGGAAAGCAGCAGCTTTGCAAGCTGAGCCTTGTTGCGCTGCCCTCCGCTGAAAGAGTTTATGCTTCGCGAAAGCTCATCTTCGGTGAACCCGAGTCCGAGCAGAGTGGAGCGGGTGCGCGCGCGATAGGTTGAGCCGCCGTCCGCCCAGTATTTTTCGTTCAGCGCATGCTGCCTTTCGATAAGCTTCGGGTCAACATCGCCGCCTGCGGCGGCAATTTCGGAATTAATCCTGTCGGTTTCAGCCTCAATTGCGGAAAGCTCCGAAAAAACCTGAAGAACATAGTCGAACAGGGAACAGACTTCGGCAGAAACATTTTGATTCATGCTGCCGATTTTTGTTCCGCCCGGAATGTTGACAGTGCCTTCATCGGCCTGCTCTTCGCCGAGAAGAATGCGGAAAAGCGTGGATTTGCCGCAGCCGTTGACGCCGACAAAGCCGATGTGATCCCCGGATTCGACTTCAAAGGATACGTTTTCAAAAAGAACTCGGGTAACAAAAGATTTTTTTAAATTATGTACTGTTAATAAAGGCATTGTGTACTCCTGAGGAAACCCTGATTCGGTCTTTTTCGAAAAAAACCGAATTAAGTCCGCTTAAGGTTTGCTTCCGCAAACCGGCAGATTGTTCAGGGTGTTAAAAACAATTGTCCGTGCAGCGTGCCGTTGCCGGAACGGTAATGTTCATATGAACCAAGCTCTGAATCAAGCCCTGCTCGGAGACCTGACAAAGGTTTGTCAGGCTGCTGTCAAACCTTTTTTGCTGTCGGATTCAAAATGACGGTTCGCAGTCCGCGCCGTGCCGCCATGCCGACAGTTTGAAAAGTTCCGCCGGTTCGCCGCCCGTCGTAGACCGCAATGAGCATTGATGCATTTTCAACAAGAAAGCGGTTGCGCCGCTTCATGCAGCCGGCGCAGTATTCGGAACTGAGAACGATAACCGAATCGGCAGCGGCGGCAATTGCGGCCGACCTTGAATCGCGGGACGGGCAGGGAAAAACGCAGGCCAATGCAATACCGGGCAGTGTTTCGCGCAATTGAAGCACCGCCTCGGCGGCATAGATATCCACTCCGGAAGCCATTCCGCTCAGAAAGCAGCGCTTTCCATCGGTATATGCGCAGCGAATTGCGCGCAAAAGACCGGCTTTGAGCTTAAGGCATTCGTCGGAGCTTTCGTTGAATCCCCACGGAAGGGAATCCGCACGATGACCCGTAAATGCAACATTCAAAGCAGGGCAGGAAAGGGTGTTGTTTTGTTTACCCGCGGATTCCGGGCGGCTGTTGCTGCAATTCATGGCAAATAAAACCGGCTGTGCCGTTTTGCGGGCGTGAGACTTTGCGGGCGGTGCGAAACCGATTTATGCTTTATTGCATTACAGACCGGATTTTGTGTAACTGTCCCAATCGCGGTGCATGTATCGCTTTATCGGCCGAATCGTGCCGATAAAGTTTTCATCAAGTTCGTGCTCCTTTGCATACTGTGCAAATTCCGAAATCACGGGCTCAACGCCGACTGTGAAACGCACGGGCAATTTGAGCCGTTCGGATATGCTGCGAAGCATTTTATAGCCGTCCAGCGGTTCCTGAACACTCGTTTCCTGCGAAAGGTTTGTGTTGTTGACCAGTGCATCGATTTCGATTCGTCCCGCGCCCGTGACCTTCTCGATCATGTCAAGGTTGGATTCGAGTTCGGCGGAGAAGGGACGCCTTGCGTTCACAACATACAGAACCTCAATGGCACTGCGTCGATTTTGCTGAAGAAACGGTGGTACTGGCCGAGTGCAATTGCTCCGGTGTCGTCACCTCCGACGTCGAAAATAACAAGGTCGCTGTTATCCGAGAATGCGGAAAAGATTTCGGCGGGAAGGCTCGGGACCTCAACGCGAGATTGGTGAAGCTGGGCGACAGCAAGCGGATACCTGCAGCTTCAAGTTCCGCTTTCCGTTCTGTGGAGCGAAAATACGGATTCACGATATCAAGGTCAACAAAAGTGACTTTTTTTGTTTCGGCGGCTTCAAATGCAATGTTGAGAGCAAGCTCTGTTTTGCCGGAGCCGAAATTGCCGATAATTATAAGATATTTTTCATATTGTTTATCCATGCTTTTATTGAAAGATGCACTGCCGTATTTGTTTCGGAGGACAATTTACCCGCCGTTTCAGCCGCGCATGGGTTTAAAACGGGAAATAATGCGTTCGGCGGCACGCATTCCGTCAACCGCCGCGCTCACGATTCCGCCGGCATAGCCTGCACCTTCGCCGACAGGGTAAAGACCTTAAGCCGGGTTGCTTCGCCGTTCTCATCCTTGCAATGCGAACAGGGGAGCTTGAACGGCTCTCGATTGCGGTCAGTACGGCATCATACATATCAAAATTATGTATCTGCCGTGCAAATGTGCGGATTCCGTCCTCTATGCCGTTTGAAATAGCCGGAGGCATACATTTGCGAATATCCCGCGGAACGGCATTCGGCCTGTAAGTCGGCGCAACGGAACCGAAATGTTCGGGTTTTTTCCTGTTCAAAAAGTCCCCCACGCGCATTGCGGGCGCGGAATAATCTCCGCCGCGAGGCGGAATGCAGCGTTTTCAAGCTTTTCTTGGAAAATAATGCCGCTGAGCGGGTTTGCGCTTGCAAAATCGGAGGGATTAACCTGCACGATAACGGCGGAATTCGCATTGCGTTCGCTGCGGGAATGATAGCTCATGCCGTTTGTAACAACCTGATTTTCGGCAGAGGAGGATGCAACAACAACGCCGCCGGGGCACATGCAGAAGGTGTACACGCCGCGGCTGCCGCTCTTGCCCGTTAATCTGTATTCGCTGCGCCGAGACGGGGATGTCCCGCAAACCGTCCGAATTGTGAACGATTGATGAAATCCTGCGGATGCTCAATGCGAACGCCCACGGCAAAAGGTTTCGGAACAAGCTCGATTCCTTTTGAAACGAGAAGGCGGTATGTGTCGCGTGCCGCCTGTCCGATTGCAAGCACGGCAGCGCAGCACGGCAGCTTTTCTTTTCCGTTAACAGTTACCGAAACAATGCGTCCGTCGCGTGTGTCAAAATCCGTCATGCAGGAGTTGAAGCGTATTTCAACCCCCATGCGCTGAAGAGCGTTTCGCATGTCGGCAACAACATGCGAAAGCACATCGGTGCCGATATGCGGCTTGGCTTCAACGGCGATATTGCCGTCCGCCCCGAATTTAACAAGCGTGTCGATAACATCCTCCGCACGCGGGTCCTTGATTCGGGTTGTGAGTTTGCCGTCCGAAAAAGTGCCTGCGCCGCCTTCGCCGAACATAACATTGCTGTTTGTGTTCAGCAGCCCTTGGGAAAAGAACGTTTCAACATCCGCTTTGCGCTCCGCAATGGGTTTCCCTCGTTCGATAACAACGACCTTGTAACCGCGTTTGGCAAGTTCATGCGCTGCAAAAAGACCGGCAGGGCCGAGTCCGACAACAACAGCGGGCGCATCCTGCGGAACAGTACCCTGCTCCGGTTCGCGCTCGGAACGTTCGGGAAGCTTTCCGACGTTTTTAAGACCCAAAAGGGCAACGCGCTTGGCGTTTTCGGTGGAAAGTTCAAAGCTTACGGAGTAGATGCTCCTGATGTCGGCTTTATCCCTTGCATCAAGGGAGTGCCTTGTGATGCGCAGTGATTGAATATCCTCCTGTTTGACGCGGAGTTCGGATGCAAGCAGCATCATGAGTGCGGATTCGTCCGCATTGAAAGGCAGGCTGAGGTTTGTTGCAGCAAGTCGCATAAAAATTTTTCCTATTCTTGTTCTTATCCGAGAAAGTTCCGATTAAGCTTTCGGAACTTTCCGAATTAATTTGGTTGTGTTTGGTTGTGTTGGGCTGCGTTGGGATACTTTGCCGGTTTTGAGCGGCAAACAACGGCTCAGGCGCCCGGCACTTTTGAAATCACACAGATAATTGTACCGACATCACATTGTATTTTTGCATCCGAAAGCAGATCCGAATGGTTTGCAAGCTCAAGCGTCGGAACGAGTGTGTGCGTTCCTTCGCTGCAGCCGCTGACATTGAGCGTGAGAAGAAGATCCTCCGCCGAAAGGCTGTTGACAAAGCCGGATTTGCCGCTGATGATAACACTGCAGCTGCGGCTGTCGTAGTTGTAAATAAAGCGGGTATGATCTTCGCCGACGATGCGGCTGAGTTCGATATCGCTGAAAGTGCGGCTGATCGTTGCCTCTTCAAGCTGAACGGAAACCGTGAAATTGTTTTCCGTAAGCAGCTGGATGTTGGATGGCAGTCCGAGAACGCTTCTCTCGAACAAACGCGTTTCACCGGGCTGCATATCGCTTATATCAATCGGATCAACGTAAATAGTCGTTCTGTCAACGGATTCAAGCGCAAGCTTGATTTTGTCGATAACGTCCTGAGAAGCAACGATGCTGAGCACGGAAGGTTTGACCGTGTAGCTTGCTTCGTAGTTGTCGTCCCTGCCGGTGGTTTCAATGAGCGTCTGCAAAACGATATCGTATTGGGGTTTGATATCCATGCGAACGATAACGGACGGGAGCGTGCCGACAATGGAGGAAGCCGCCGCAATTTGCCCGCTTGAATCAATGAGAGTCAGCTCAAACGCTTCGTTCACGCTTTCGGTGCGTCCGTCAAGATTGAGCACACAATTTGCGCGGACAATATTACTGATAGAACTGCGCGGCCCCGTGATGTCGATGCTTGTTGCCGCAAGCTGAACATCTCCGTTCCAATAACCGGCGGGCAAGTCGCCCGTCACGGCGCATGTGATGGGGATGGTACGTGTAACAAGCTCGTCAACGGTGATTTTGACCGTTCGCGGTTCAACCGAATAAACCGTGCCGATGGTGGTGGAAGCTATGACATCGCATTCGTATTCGCCGGGTGCGTTTATGCCCTGAAGGCTGACTGAAGCGGACACGATCTCGCCGCCGGCGGAATTGCCGAAGCTCGGAAGGTCGTTCAGTTTTGTTTTGACCGTTACGGTAACGTCGGGAAGCAGGTTCTGACTTTCACCGAGAACAACGAAGCCGCGTGAGCGAGGTCTGCTTCGCTTCCGCCTTCGAATTTCAGCGGAACATCGGAAACATGTTTCATCCTGTCCGGGTTTTCGCTCATCAAAACATAACCCCAGAGCGTTGTGGCAATAAGCAGGGAAATGAAAAGATATCCGAGCTTGCGTACAAGCGGACGGCGAAACCATTTCGTTTTCTTTTCTGCGGCATCGGTATCCGCGGCGCTTGCTCTTTCGTCTGCCGAGGCAATGTCAACGTTAGTCGGCTGTTTATTTTTTTGCTTTGTTTCATCTTTTGTTAACCTCTTGAAAAGCGATGCAAAAGTTTTCTCCTGTTCGGGTGCCGCAAAAACACCTTCAAGAAGCTCTGCCAGGGTTTTTTTATCAACATAGCGCACGAGCTTGCCGCCTTCGGCATAGGAGATAACGCCCGTTTCTTCGGACACAACAACCGTCAGACTGTCGGACACGTTTGAAACGCCGAGAGCAGCCCTGTGGCGCGTGCCCAATTCCTTTGAAACATTCGGGTCGCTGAAAAGCGGAAGACACATGCAGCGTAATAAATCCTTCCGTCGCGGATAATAACGGCTCCGTCATGCAGCGGCGTCTTCGGCTCGAAAATGTTCTCAAGCAATGCGCTTGTGATTTGTGCATCGACTATCGTTCCAGTCGGAAAATATTCATCAAGTTTTGTTTCACGTTCAATAACGACCAACGCACCGACTTTGCGCTTGGAAAGGTTGATCATCGCATTTGTCATTTCTTTAACAATGACGTTCGAGTTTTCAACTTCACGTCCGGGAAGGTTGAATTTGAATCTTCCGATATGTGCAAGCGCACGGCGCAGCTCCGGCTGAAAAAGCACAACCATAACAACAATACCGGAAACAAGCAGCGTGTTTAAAAGGTAATTCACGGTGTAGAGGTTGAACAGTGCGCTCAAAAGCATAACAACCAAAAGGACGGCAAGCCCCTTCAATAATTGATAGGCGCGGGTGTTGACAGTCCAACAAATAATCTTATATATAATTACGGTTATTATGACTATGTCGATAAAGTCCTGAAAGCGGAACTCCGCAAGACCGTTCAACACAGCATTTATTATATCGTTAAAATGCATTATTTCCTCCGTATTATGAATTTTTGATGCATAATACCGTTAACTCGCGGAAGAGCGCACTGTTGCCGTCCGCACATTGCGAATTCTCCCCTATATAATAACACAGATCCGA